>Ga0306912_1000534_pt1 | contig 21984 bp, 26 predicted proteins | sample AntRauFillE10628_FD_190443 | JGI IMG/M metagenome (GOLD analysis project Ga0306912, IMG submission 190443) | Saline lake microbial communities from Rauer Islands, Antarctica - Metagenome Filla E10 #628 (v2) (version 2) | ecosystem: Environmental > Aquatic > Non-marine Saline and Alkaline >... | reverse complement strand
AAAAGCATTAAAAAAAAGACTAAAATTATTGAAAAAAACAGGTATTTTTGGGATAAAAACATATATATTTATTCAAAAACATGCATTTTTGAGTAAAAAAGGGGTAAAAATTTAAAGGTTTTTTTTTTATTGTTTAATATTAATAAAAAATAAAGGATGATATAATATACCTTATTGTGGATATTTTCAGCAGAACCCTTACGGAAAGCCATATTGACCCTTCCAACATACCTTAGATTAAACAATTATAAGTTTTATCAAAAAATAAGGGTGAAAGGGGAAATTTAATCTAAACTCCCAGGGCTCACGTAACTATAATTTATTTTATGTTTTTTTTATTTTTATATTTTGGTGTTTTTTTAAATTATACCCTTATTTCCCTTATTTACCTTATTATATATATAATAATATAACATATACACTATAATACCATTAAAGAGTAGTTAAAACAGTGTATAAACGATACATTTATGCAATCTATAATATATATATATATAAGGTACTATAAGGGAAATAAGGTAAAATCTATAAATTTAAATATATTTAATTATATTTAAGATTAAATTAAATAAAATCCTAAAAAAAGCATTAAAAAAAAGACTAAAATTATTGAAAAAAACAGGTATTTTTGGGATAAAAACATATATATTTATTCAAAAACATGCATTTTTGAGTAAAAAAGGGGTAAAAATTTAAAGGTTTTTTTTTATTGTTTAAAATATTATCTTTAAGTAAAAATATTAATAAAAAATAAAAGGATGATATAATATACCTTATTGTGGATATTTTCAGCAGAACCCTTACGGAAAGCCATATTGACCCTTCCAACATACCTTAGATTAAACAATTATAAGTTTTATCAAAAAATAAGGGTGAAAGGGGAAATTTAATCTAAACTCCCAGGGCTCACGTAACTATAATTTATTTTATGTTTTTTTTATTTTTATATTTTGGTGTTTTTTTAAATTATACCCTTATTTCCCTTATTTACCTTATTATATATATAATAATATAACATATACACTATAATACCATTAAAGAGTAGTTAAAACAGTGTATAAACGATACATTTATGCAATCTATAATATATATATATATAAGGTACTATAAGGGAAATAAGGTAAAATCTATAAATTTAAATATATTTAATTATATTTAAGATTAAATTAAATAAAATCCTAAAAAAAGCATTAAAAAAAAGACTAAAATTATTGAAAAAAACAGGTATTTTTGGGATAAAAACATATATATTTATTCAAAAACATGCATTTTTGAGTAAAAAAGGGGTAAAAATTTAAAGGTTTTTTTTTTATTGTTTAATATATTTTTCATTAATTAAATCTTTAATATCTTCTTTATCAAGATTTTCAAATTTATAAACACTTCTTTGAGTTTTTTTTTGTAAATAATTATAATCACCAAAAACTTTTTTAAATTGATGGGTAAATAATGATTCAGTATAAGTGCTAATTAATTTATTTCTTTTAGCATAATTAACTGATTGAATATATAAATCATTAGTTCTTATTTCTTCATCTAATATAGAATCTAATTCATCAATCATAAATTTAATATATGCTGGTAAATTAGACATTATAAGTTGTTTTTTATAATCTGTGACAACAATATTTGAAGGATTAAATTTACTGATATCTTTTGTTTTAAAGAAATTAAATATTTGTGTTAATATATTATCATCTTTTAAAATAGAATAATAATTTATATAATATTGTTTATCTTTTATTTCTAATGGACATTCATTTAAAGCAAATCTTCTGTCTGAATTGGATATTTTAAATACATTACTGTTATTAGTTGTAAATACATAATTTTTATAATCATTTACTAACATTTTATCTTTACCTTTAAATTCAACTTTTTCTTTTGTTCTTGTTATAATATCTTTTAATTCATTCATAACATCAGTAGCCCTTGCATTAATTTCATCACCGATAACAAATAATTTTCCCATCATTTCCCCATTAAATTTATCTGTTAATGCTGAGGTATCTTTGAATCTTTCTGTAAAACCTTCTAAAATAGCCTCAAATACATCAAATATAGCATTCTTTCCAACTCCTTCAACTAATGAAAAAAATACTAATGCAACATCTGTTTTTTTTTCTGGTTTTTGTATAATATGAGCCATCCAATTTAAAACATATTCGTAAAATTCATTATTATCATTACAAATAAATTTAATATGATTCAAATATATATTAATATCATCTAAATTGAAATCATTATTATCTGAATCATATTTAAAACCTGTAAATAAATTATAAGTATCATTTTTTATTTGTCTATTTGGTTCAAAATTAAATGTACTGTATGTTTGTTTATATTTTGATTTCATATAAACTTTTTCAAATGTTAAATCTCCAAATTTTCCAGATGAAATTATAAGATGTTTAAATGTACTACCAAATGACGAATAACCTTCAATAACTGTACCATTCATTTTATGCACTTTATCAGATAAATAAAAATGACTATGATAATGATTAAAATATTTAAAAGATTTAGTAAGACTAAAAATTTCCTCATCTTTATATTTATCTCCAAATATTTTTATATCTTCAAAAAATAAATCATTCATAATAGATAATTTAAAATCTTCTTTTTGGATTTCTAATTTATTATCATAATTATATTCTTTTATTAAGAAATTCTCAGGTGTAATAATATGATCATCTAAAATATCTAAATAATCTTCGTTCATATCTTTTTTTGTAATATTAACATTAATATCATATTTTGATTTTAATAAATCTGAATAAGTCTTTAATAATTCTTCTTTGTAAGAATCTTTTTCAATCATTAAACCATCAGCACACAAAACACAAATATTATTTTTTATAATTTTATGTGATACGGAATAATTAAATATAGTTTCTAATAATCTATTTTCAATTTCTTGTAAATAATATGATACTGTTGAACCTATTTTATTATAATTTGTTATTTTTTGTTGTTTTTTTCTTTTTTCAATACATTTAGTAATATCAATGTTATTGTCATATATTATTTTTCCAATTATTTGAATTTCATCTTTAAATTTTCCAATTTGTTTAATATGTATAGGATTGTCGATATGTTGGTCATTACACCAACTTTCAAATGATCCAAAATACATTAATTGAATAAATAATTTTTTTGCTTGGTCTCTTGTGACATTAAATAATTTCATAACTTTACCTAAATATTTATTTCTATTTTTAACATAATCTTCTAAATATTTACATTGAATATTATTTGTTTTACAAATATGTAATAAAATAATTGGATGTGCATTTTCAATATCAACATCAATAAATGTATTTTTTGCTAATGTATGTCTTATTTGGCGTCTGATTTGGAATAAACCTAATGCATTATTTGGATTAACTCTACCAAATGGAATATTTTTTACTTTATTGTATTTGATAACAGCCTTTCCATTTTTAATTAATTTTCTGTATTTTATTAATTGTTCTTTTTCATTTTCATGGAAAAACTCAGCAAAAGGAGAATGAAAGGATTCTTGTAATAAATCACTATCAATTAATTTATTCAAGATATTTTCATCAATTGGTTCGTATAATGTTAAATTCTCTAATTTACAATTTTGTTCTTCCATTTTTAAAGATAATTTTTGATTACTCATTATAATATATATATAGAAATTTAATCTTTAAGTAATTATTTTAATTATTTTAATTTATATTAATTAAAATAAGAAAACTATATTATAATTTATCTTGTAAATTTTTTAATTCTTGGTGTATCTTATGTTTTGCTGTTCTTGTATGTCCAGATTTATTAAAATATGTATATTTACCTCCGCAAACATCACATGTTATTTTTTCTTTAATCTTATCGGCATTTTTTTCTTTAAAAATTTCATACATTTCTTTATTTGTTTTATTATTTTTATTTTCTAATTCCATATATAAGTATATTATATATTATTTTTTTTAAGTATATTTTATATTTAAAAATTTATTTATTTTTTTTTATTTCTAAATATTTTTAAGCCCATTCAATAGCATATTTTTCATCAATCATTTCTTTCCAGCATTTTTTATGATATATTCTTGTTTCCCAATCTTTATGATCTTTTCCATTGATTCTCTTATCTCCAATATTTACCAAAGCCTTATTACATCTTTTACATAATTTTTTTATAGTAGTATTCATAATAATATATTATAATATAATATATATTATTATTTTTTCTTTTAAGTATATTTATTAATAAATTAATTATATATTTATGTAATTAATTATATAATCTATATAAATTAATAAAAAAAAAGTCAAATAAGTCATATCTTGCCCCGACTTTTGTAAAGTCCTCTTATGTATATATCTCTATAGAAAAACTTTAAAAGTCGGGGCAAGATATGACTTATTTGACTTTTTTTTGTAGATTCTCCAAAAGTTTTATTTGTAGTGATTGATAATATATATTATTTTTGACTACAAATAATATTTTAATTTTTTTTAATATAATCTTTTTGAGTATCTAAACTATGACTCATTGCTTCACTATCTTTTTTCATATCTTCTAATGTATCACCATATTTATGAGTTAAATAACTATGTCTTAACATACTACTTGAAACTTTCTTTTTAAATATTCTATTTAATACATATGTAATAGAATTTACATTATTTAATTCTTTACTTTCACTATTAACTAAAAATGGTTCATTAAATTTTTTAATTCTTGTTAATCCTCTAAATTTCAAATATACATTAATAATTTTCATTAAACGTTCATCAATATCAATTTCTTGTTGTCCTTCTGTCTTCACTGTCTTGTAATTATTAAATATAAACATTTTATTGTCAAGATCCAAATAATTAATTTTTACATCATCAATTTTTTTATGTCCTTTAATAATATTCATCAATAAATAATCTTTATTTCTTCTTGGTGGAATTAAAACATATAAACTTAAAATAACAAAATCTAATAATTTATTATATTGAAATGTATTTAATTCTTTATTATTTACAAATTTATTTACTTGTTCTTTTAATTCTTCCCATTTATTTTCTACTTCATCCCATTTTATCCAATTTTCTTTTTGTGTATCTGATTTCTCATTTAATTTTTCTTTTGTTTTAAGTTTCCCATTAATATCTAAAAGTAAATCAAAATATTTCATATATGTTTTTTTAAAAGATTTATTTTTATCTTTATATCCATTTAATACAGCACTAATCGAGATTAAATAATTCCTCTTTGTATTTTCTTTGTATTTTTTTAATTTATCTACAATATTATCAACATCTTTTAAGAAATCTAAATTTTTTAATGGTAAATCATCATTTAATAATTCCATATGACGAAGATAATTTTTTACTGATGATTCAGTGATATCAGTATATTTTAAATCTGTTTTTAATTTCTGTTTAAATGGTGTTTCGTAATTCATTCTATATATTATAAATATAAAATAAAAATTAAATAAAAAACTTATAATTTTCCTATTTTTACAATTCTTATTCTCACTAATCCTTGGAGAGAATTACTGCTATTATGATACATTTGTGCTTGAACTGTATCATTAACATTTAAACGACAGATTGCAGTATATGGAAAATATGTGGGATTTACTGTTGATGTAACATTAACTGTTTTTTCTCCTACTGGTGTAGTTCCATTTATTAATGCTCTACATGCATTAAATTCGCTTAATGGATGTCCTACTATACATGTTATAAATGTAATAGAATATTCACCTGAAACTCCACAAGTAAATAATCCATTAGCATTAAAAGTTCCTAAACCATCATTAATTTGTACAAATCCATTAATAAAACTGTACCATGTACTTGGTGGTAAAAATGGTAAAGATCCAGATTCATGTCTCCATTCATGATATTCTTTTGAAGGTGTAGAACTTGGTATTATAGAAGATGGCAATAATCCTGTAATTGCATCAGTTCTTGATAATTCTCCTAATCCATTATTGGAATTAATTTCATTTGCATTAGAATTAATTTGCACAAAATCTGTAAGTCTTGCCCATTGACGACTTAATGTACTATTAATGTCATCTGATGATAATAAAACATCTCCAATAAACCCATTGACAGAATTTACTCCACTATCTAATGGAATAATATGAGGAGGTAAAATACCTGAAATTTGATCGGTACGTGTTAAATCTCCAAGTCCATTTACATTTTGCGTATCATATTCTAAATTATCAATTTTTAAATTTTCATCTTCATTATAAATATTTTGGTTTTTTATATCAACCATTAATTTATTAAAAGTTTCTATGATTTCTTTTCCAGCCATTATATAAATTAATGAGATATTTATTTTATGATATTTGTACAATTTTAAATGAAGATGAGGAATTTAAAAATCCTCCTGATGATTGCCATGTATTTAATTGAAAAGTTTGATTAACTGCTAAATCTCTGACTATTGAATAAGGTATTTTAGTATCATCACTTCCACCAACAGATAATACAATATTTTGATTTTCAAAACCATCACCATTAGGATTGGCAAAATTTGTAAAATTACTTCGATCACCAATAGCATTTGGAGAAAATATAGAATTTAAATATATTATATAAGTTCCTGCTACTTTACATGTGAAAATTCCATTTGCATCAAAAGTTCCCAAACCATCATTTTGAACTACACTTCCACCTGTATAAGTAACCCATGAAGCATTTGCCAATGGTTGAGAAGAATAAGACCATTCATGACGTTCAGAAGGTCCTGTTGAAGGTGGTAAAACGGATGGTGGTAATAATCCAGTTACAACATCTGTTCTTGTCAATTCTCCTAATCCATTATTTTGACTTATTTCATCTGTATTAGTTACAATTTGTGCGGTAATTGCAGGAGTAAGCCATAATCTTGTTAAAGACTCGGGGATATCATCGGCATCAATAATAACCACACCTGAATTACCATTTACGCTATCAACTCCTCCGATAGGAATAACACTAGGAGGTAATAATCCTGTTATTTGATCGGTTCTTGTCAATTGTCCTAATCCATTATTATTCATTGTGTCAAATTCTAAATTTTGAATGCGTGTATCATTATTTCCGTTGTCTGTTTCTAAATTTGTAATATCAATTACTGCTTTGTCTAATTCTGTTTTAATTTCTTTACTTGCCATTTATATATATTAATAATATATAAAATATTTATATTTATAAAAAAATTAAGGAAGTGGAGGAAGTGGAATAATTGGAGTAGGATTATCATTTACCCATTCTATAACTAATCTATATGGTCTACTTTGATATTGGTCTACTTTGATATCTTCAATAACTTCTTTTGACGCCATATATAATATAATATAATAATATAAAAATTTTTTATATTTTATATCTTTGCATAAATATATAATAAAATAAAAAATATCTTATTATTATATATAAATGTCAGTAAAAGAATTATTAAATTCCGATAATCAAATATCCAAGCATTTTTTGGGCCATGGCACATCTTCAAGTGTATTGCAAATAGAACATTCATTTCCAGCAGGTGCAATTCCTGCAAATTCCACAAATACAGGATTTAATTGGGAAACAACATCAGCATTTCAGTTAAATGTTGAAAGTTCAAGTACATATATAGGTTCAATATCAGGTTTTTTTAAATTTGATGGTGCAACAAATACAAGAGGTGGAAAAGTAACTGTTAAAATAGAAAAAAATGGCGATGGCGATCCAAAATCTTACCAGATGAGTACAGGTGTAATAATAGTTAATAATTCTGATAAAAAATGTTATTTTTCAACATCTGGAACATGGTTTAATTCAGGAGGAGAAATTAAAAAAAATGAATTAGTAAATTTATTAGTTTCAGTAGAATTTGATACGACAGATACATTAACATTTAGTTCGGGAACATCTTTTATAAATATGTCATATGTTAATGCTTGTATAATGCCATCTAAAATAATTGGTGTAAATTAAATTTATAATATCTAATATAATATTATAAATGCCATCACAAAAAGATAAAATTTATGGGAATATGATAGAAAAAACAAATGAACACGCAATGGGAGAAGATGATATAAGAGATTTTTTTCCAAAAGCCAAAATTATAAGATATACAAATTTAAAAAAGTATAAAAGTTTAAAAGAATTATTACCAAAAAAAAATGATTATGCATTTATTTTATATCAAAATTCAGAATATGAAGGTCATTGGACATTAATTATTAGACATGGAAATTATATTGAATATTATGATTCATATGGAAATAAAATAGATGAACCTTTAAATTGGATTTCAAAAGAACAAAATAATAAATTAGGAATACATGAACCTTATTTATCTAATTTAATAAAAGGGGCTGGATTACCATTATATTATAATGATAAAAAATTCCAAGATGAAAATAATGAAATAAATACTTGTGGCAGACACGCGATTATGCGTTTGATGTCTATTATGGAAAATAAAACAGACATTGGAGAATATAAAGATATGATGGAATATCTAAAAAAGAAATTAAAAGTTTCATATGATGATATAGTTTCAGGATTTATAAATCATTACACAAAAAAAAATTAAATATTATTCAATATATTTTTTTACTTCTTTATTTATTGTATTTTGTAAATCATCAATATATTTTTCTATTAGTTTTATATTGGCAGGTATTTTTAATTCCTTTAAATTTACTAATATTTTTCTTTGTGTTAATTCATCTTTATAATTTTCTGATACTGTTTTTAATGCTTCCAAATTTGATTTCTTTTGATATAAAGCACCAATACTACTATTTAATATTTTATTTAATTCCAATAATTTTTTATTATTTTTTAATAATCTATTTATTGAAAAATATCTTTTCAATATTTTAAAATATTTTTTATCTTCTTTTAATTCTTTAATGTCATCTTGAAATAATTTTATTTGTTTTTTAATATCTTCTGGATTATCTTCATCGAAATCAATAATATCAAATTGGTATATTATAGATATTTCAATAAATCTATTTTCAAAAAAATATATTAAATCTATTTTTAAATAATTAAGATTTTTTATTTCCTTTGTAAATTTATCATAGTTAAAAATATCTCCTTTATAATATTTATATTTTTGGTCCAAATTATTTTGTATTTTTAATTCAACAAAATATAAATCTGGATTCTCATCAATATATTTTAATATTTTTTTTATGTCTTCATATAATTTTGGTGATCTTATTTCATTTTCAATAGGAGAAAATAAATCATAATCACTAAAATATTTTTGAGATTTTAAAGATGCTGAACCATTTAATATAATTCTATTATTTCCTAATTTAAATTTATTTATTATATTTTTCAATCCTTTATCAAATTCATTTGGTTTTTTAACTTCTTGAATATCCATTATTAATATACTATATATTACATTAATAAATTTAATTTTTAATTTTTAATTTTTAATTTCGTTTAAAAGCACCCTTTTTATACTTCTTCTTTCTTGAATCTTCTTGTTCTTTCAAATATTCCATGAAATCCGCTTCATCTGGATTAACATTATATGTTATCCCTTGTCCAACCATAAAATCATTACGGGAATCATTAAATTTAATTTGTCTTTTTCTTTGTTGGGGTTTTCTAGAACTTCCATATCGTCCATTTCCTTGGACAATTTCATCATCACTATCAATATCTTCATATTCATCGCTATCTTCTTCACTATCAATATCTTCATATTCATCGCTATCTTCTTTACTTTCTTTATCGTTATCTTCTTTACTTTCTTTATCGTTATCATTTTTTTCTGATGGCATTTCTATCAAACTAGATATATTACCATATTCGCGCCCATCCATATCATCAAAATCATTAACTTGGATCGGAGCATAAATATTTGGTTTATTAATATATGCTTGTCTCAGATCGTTCATTTCTTGCGTAGTTAAAGAACGTCCCAATTCTTCCTCTCTTGCTTCGATTCTTTTTTCTATTATTATAATATTTTGATGTCTTAATTCTGCCAATTCTTTTGGTGTTAATGTTCTTTGCAATTCTGCTTGTTTTTTTTCCACTTGTTTATTAAATGTTTGTACATCAATTCCTCTGTTTGTTAAAATATTATTATTCGATAAATGTTGTAAAATTCTCTTATCAGTGTTGCTGTAAGAAGAGACAATATTTTGATATTCTAAATTAATATCTCCTGGTGTAAGTGTTTTATATTCAGTTGCTGATAATCTTTTTTTAATAAGTGAAACGATGGATAAAAATATAATAATTCCACTTAAATTTTGTCTTAATACAGCATCTTCATCATCCGGTTTAACATCATTATTTATATCATTAAAAATTCTATTAATAATAGTTTTTAATCCATAATCCAAAGCAGAAATAAAAGGAGATAATTTTTGGATGTCAGATGAAAAAGATAATCGCATATTTGGTTTTACTCCATTTTTATCAAAATTATAAATTATAGAATTCCAAAAACTAAGAAAAGAAAAACCAGAATTAATGTTTTCAATATCGAAAAATCCAAAATTTCCCGACAAAATAGAATTTATAGAATCTATAACATCATCAATTTCTTTTATAAATTTATCAATTCCCGCATTAATATTTAATTTTACTGATTCTTCAACAGGAGTAATAGGTTTTATATCTTCTGTAAATATTTTTGCTTGTTGAAATTCTTTTGCGAAAACTTGTTTATTAATATTTCTATCTTCATTTAAAATATCAGAAATTTGTCTTTGTCTTAAATTCATTCCTCTGAACATTTTTATTATATATAATATAATTAGAAAATTATATACAAGAAAATTTTAATACAAATTATTTTGTTTTATATGGTTTATTGCTTTTTTTTTTACCCAATCCTAACATTCCATCAGCAATATTGTAAAATTCTCTTATCAGTGTTGCTGTAAGAAGAGACAATATTTAGATATTCTAAATTAATATCTCCTGGTGTAAGTGTTTTATATTCAGTTGCTGATAATCTTTTTTTAATAAGTGAAACGATGGAAAAAAATATAACAATTCCACTTAAATTTTGTCTTAATATAGCATCTTTTTTATCTGGTTTAACATCATTATTTATATCATTAAAAATTCTATTAATAATAGTTGTTAATCCATAATCCAAAGCAGAAATAAAAGGAGATAATTTTTGGATGTCAGATGAAAAAGATAATCGCATATTTGGTTTTACTCCATTTTTATCAAAATTATAAATTATAGAATTCCAAAAACTAAGAAAAGATAAACCATTATTAATCATTTTAACATCGCTAAATCCAAAATTTCCCGACAAAATAGAATTTATAGAATCTATAATACCCTCAATATCATTTATAAATTTATCAATTCCCGCATTAATATTTAATTTTACTGATTCTTCAACAAGAGTAATAGGTTTTATATCTTCTGTCTTAAACATTTTTATTATATATAATATAATTAGAAAATTATATACAAGAAAATTTTAATACAAATTATTTTGTTTTATATGGTTTATTGCTTGTTTCATATTCATATCATTTTTTTTCATTACTTGACCTACTAATTGTGTCCAATTATTTCCACCACCTTTTTTTTTTCCAAAACCAGACATAGATGATCCTTGATGTCTGACTTGATCTTTTATTCCACCAGACATTCCACCTTTACCAACCATTTCTTCTAAATACATTCCTTTTTTTTTTTTACCACCAGACATTCCACCTTCTCCATAATAATCACCATCAGAAATACCTCGTCCTCCTGACATTCCACCTAATCCTACCATTGCATCAGCAATATTTCCAACAGTTCCCAAAATACCTTTTCCTTTTGCTTTGCGTCCTCTTTTACCATTAGCAACAATATCATCTTTTTTTGCTTTGCGTCCTCTTTTTTTTTTACCCAAACCTATAATATCAGGAATTGCTTTAATTACTTCATCATTTATAATATCGGTAGCATTAGCACCAGTATGCAATAAATCAGTCATAAAATTACCACCAGAAACACCTCTACCACCAGAAACTCCTCTACCACCAGAAACACCTCTACCACCAGAAACACCTCTACCACCAGAAACTCCTCTACCGCCATATACTGCTTGTTCTATTTGTTTTACTGGTTTTCTAGTACTATTTACTATTTCTTTTACTGGTCCTATGGATTTTTTATATATATTATATCCATGCATGGCGTCACTTATAATATTTCCGCCAGAAACACCTCTTCCACCAGAAACACCAGTTTTTAAATTAGGTCCTCCTAAAATAGCACCTCCTTTTTTTTTCTTACCTAAACCTAAACTTTTTCCTAATGATATAGCAGGTCCTATATTAAAAGGAGTCAATGGGATATTTGTAGCAACTTTAAATAAATCATCTGTCCATCCATCTCCTTTCATTTTGCGTCCTTTTACTGGTCTTGCACCAAGCATTTGATCATATCCAGTGTCCATAAAAGTCCCTCCTGAAAATCCTGAACCACCTTGTAATTCTTCTTGTTCTGTATCATAATAATCATTTTGAGGTTGAGCATTTGGGGCTTTATTAATGAATGACATTAAATGTGATCTTCCCACATTTAGGGCATTCATATGATTAATAAAATTTTGATTATTCGTATGGGTATCTTGTGCGATTTCCAAATTATACGGATTTGCGTACGGCATATTATATATATATTATCAATATATTTTTTTTATTAAAAATATATTCTTATTTATATTAAATTAAAAATTAATAAAATCTATTATCGGTCATGGATTTTTTTCCACTGCCACTCATTTTTCCACTGCACTCATCTCCCGCTTTATCTGCAACTTTTTTTACAACTGAAGGCAAACCTTTTACATATCCTGCCATGGAACTCAAATTGTCTAAGAATCCACCACCGACCATACGATCGACATCGGATTTAGAATAATGGGCTTGTGAAGATGCATCAAGTACATCTTGTTTTGTAAGGATACCAGTATAGACACTTGATGTACCTCTTTCACAAACAAAAAGTCCACTGTTGAGGGTGATCAACACTACTTCCAACCCCTTTTCTGCGAAGTTATATGGTGTGTTATTGACACAATTCATGTTGATTTGGAGGTTAAAGTTGCCTAAACTGCCAGGTGCGTAGAAGTCTTCGGTTAATTGAATATCTTTGGCGAAATCCAAAACTAACATACTTCCAGATGTTCCTACCGTATTCTGGGAAAGTAAAGGAGAAGATTGAACAATATTTGCTTTTCCATTAAATTCGTTCCAAGATTGATTACTTCCAGATTCAATAGACATTTTGTATAATTGTTGTTTATTGGCACTTGAAAGAATACCAGATAGATTGTTAAATTGTATATTCAAATCTTTTATTGTCATCCAATAATCAGGATCTTGGGGAGTTTGTATAGATAATTTCTTTCTAACAGCAATAATCAATTTATCAGGAATTTGATTTAATTGAAGATTGTTACTTTGGGGACTAAAATGAGCACCAGCGGGAACAGCCTCACCGTAAGTCGTGATATATCTAGGTACCTCATAATATCCTACAACATTTCTTGAAGGCATCAACATTGAAGGATGGGGTGTGTAAAACATAAATCTAAGTTCAGATTTGTGGAAGTTTTTAATTTGACAAGATACTGATGAGGCTGTTGAATTGGTCCTCCATAAACGATTTCCATTATTCATATTAAATACGAAATTCATGTTTTGGATACCATAGAAACCTTGGTTGTTGCTGTATGGGTGTCCAAAGATGAAGGGAGAGAGCAATAATGGTTCTGTAACACGAGCCTTGCATCTTACAACAACAGTTTGAGCCCCTGCAACACTAGAGGCGATGTTGAAATTACCATCAGCAATTGTGTCGGTTGTATCAGTTGTGCAATAATCTAAAACCCAAGATCCTCTAGGACTCCAATCATTATCAACACTATTTTGGAATGCACCAAGGGCGTTGTTGTTTGAATTTGCGTCGCTATCATATTTAGCATATGAATCCAAAGCGGTTGGGGTCATACCTGCATAACGATGTAAATTCTTTCTTTTGACCATATGCAACAGAAAAGGTAATACATCTTGAGTATTCATTGAAACACTATTATTATTAATAGTAGAAGTCATAACTGATGCACAAGAATGCAATGGGAAGGGTGCCAATGCATCAGATGAACCTGGGTCGATCACTTTTAAACCAGCAGCGGTGGATGCTGGAAAGTTATATGTTACATCAAATTCAATTGTAGATGACCAAAGAACCTCTCTATCGATGATTGTTTGCTCACTGGGCACCTGTATGTTGTAGGTCTGAGATCCTGCACTTTCGGATAAGGCATTATATATTGCGGGGGTTACGTTTTGTCCTCCTTTTTTAACACCATATTTTATACTATCGCTAACATTTAAAATATTATCTCTAACAAGAGTTTTAGTAAAATCCATAGCCATTTTCTATATATTAGAAAAAGAGAAAAAAAATAGATAAATTTATATTTAAAAACACAAAAAAACACAAAAAATAAAAATTTTATCTATATATCATTAAATATTTTATATTATTGTAAAGATAAATTTACATTTCCATAATCTTTACGTCTGAATAATATTTTCAAAGATCCCCAAGCCCCTGCTTCAATTTGAAAGGGATGATTAGTTCCAAATTTATCCTTCCAATAAACATTTATATCTATGCGACTTAATCCAGTATCTCCGTATAAATCAATTAACCTATATTCACCAGCAGGAATATATGAAACCATCGGACTATATTGGTTGTCTTGTGAAACTGGAACTATAAAATCAGTTATAACGGGTTGAATATCATTTCTTTCTCCTGTATTTTGTAAAATTTTAACACCTCCGAATACTGTTGGAGGAGATGTTTGGGTAGGTATAACCGGAAATAATCCAGTGGTAAAAACTAAATCTGTTATAGGATTATGCATTTCTTTACAAGATGAATGAGATTCGGCCTGCACTCTTGTTACTGGATTAGGTTCTTCTTGAAGATCAGGGAAGATTAAAACATATCCATTTGGATGCAATCCATTTTTTTGTTTTTTTAACCATGGTAACGTAGCTAATAAATTAAATAATGATTGATTAACATGTAATTCTAATGGATTTCCAGCCCCATATTTAAGAGGGTCCCAATCAGTATCTGCATTAACTTTTATAATTCCTGTTTGAGGTGTAATACTAAAAAATGGAGCATCAACTACATGAGCAGGACCTCCTGCCCATGCGGTATATTCTGCTTGTATTTGTTTATTTAATAAAAAGAACCAATATTGTAAATTAGTAATATCATAATAATGGTCATCTATATTTTGACTTTTAAATCCTCCTGCTGGTGAAATTGGTATTGGTGCCACTTTATTTTGAGGAATAAAGTTTATATTTTTAGCTGGAGATGTGACACCATTATAAGAGAACCAAAATTGATATATTAATTTATTTGCATCTGTTTGCCCCATTTGTAATTCTGGTATAAATTGTGGAATGCTCAAAGATTGTAATTCAAATCTAGTTACACTCAAAAAATAGTTAGATGCACACGATATGAAATTATCATCTCTTGTTTCTAAAAATCTAAGGTTTCTTGATTCTGCATTGTTATTATCTCCGTTATTATCTCCGTTATTCAATATACTTAAATCTAATGTTACATGGAAGGGCTGACTTGGATCATATTTATTTTTAATTTGACTTGACATTTATATATATATATAATAGATATTATTTTAATCTTTTTATACTCAGGAAAAAATATACAAAATAAATATTTATTTTATACTTGGAATCTGAAAAAGTCTCATAAAATTCCATATTTTATCAAAAAATAACATATTATATCTGAAAAATCATATTTAAGTATTATTTTATTATACTTAAATATTAAAAATCATAATTTTACCCTAAATATCTGAATATTCTTATATAATTTCAGTATTTTACATATAAAATACTGATAAAGTGTTAATAAAAATTTGCAAATTTTTATTAACACTTTATACATAAAATATGGTATTTTATGAGACTTTTTCAGATATAATATGTTATTTTTTGATAAAATATGGATTATTATATAAATCAGGTATTTTTTTGTTTTTTTGCGTAAAATTTTTCAGATATAATATGTTATTTTTTGATAAAATATGGATTATTATATAAATCAGGTATTTTATTTTTTTATATTAAATATATATATATGCAAAAAAAAATATTAAAGTTTTTGAAAGATGAAAATGAAAATTTAAAAAAAGAAATTGAAGATTTAAAAAAAGAAATTAAAAAATTGGAAGATAAAATTTCTGGTGTGGATAAATTGAGTATTGATGAAGATGAAATAAAAGAAATGGATAAAAAAGTGGAGGGTTGGTTTTGGTAAATAAAATATATATATATGTATTATATATATTATGGATGAAAAATTAGAAATTACTAAGATGTATGAAAATGAAAAGAAAAATGTAAAAATCGCAAGTGGTCAAATTTATGACTTTGGATTAATGTTAGTTTATTATTATGGTTATATAAGATACTTTTTAAATAAATTGGTTGGAAATAATAATATAATGTATTGTGAAAAATGTAAAAACTTTTTTTATTCAGATGCTATGGCTTTTTATCACGATTATAATTTATGTCCTTCTTGTGTTACTAAATGTTGTCGTCAAATAAGTTCTATTCAATATGATGATGAAGAAGATAGAAATTTTAAATCTTTTGTTTCTGGTAAATAATATATGTGTTATATTATATGCCTAAAAATATTTGCGATAAGGAAGAATGTCAGCAAGTTTATAAAGACAAAGAGAAATTAAAAGAAATAAAAGAGAAGAATGAAAATTATTGGTGTTTTCATAAATATATGGAATGTAAAGAATTTTTAGCAAATAAGAAAAAAGATAAGAAAATAAAAATCAATAAAAAAATAAGAGAAAAAAAAGATATATATGATTAATTTATTATAATATTATTTTTCTAATATAAATATATATATGGTAAAAAAAATTCCCAGTGATTATTTAATAGGTGGCGGTATTACAGATTATTTACCTGAATCTATTAAACCAAGATTAGATGGTTATAATAATAAAAGTAATAGGACTATCAGTGATTTAGGAAATCTAAAAATTAAAACATTATACATCAGAAGAAAACCAATTTATAATATGATCCAGAAAGTTATTGATTACGCAAGTAATGGTGTTTCAAAAAATCTTCAAGATAAATTATTCCATTTATCTTTAATCGCACAATTAGAAGATGGACAATATGTTATCATGGAAAAAAATGAAGTTGTAAATATTGCTACTATTTCAACTCCAATGGAAAAAGGAGCAGAATTATTAAAAATCAATGTTAAAAAACCTGTCACATTAGCCGAATTTTTAAATAAAGCGAGATTAGGTGTTGGTGATAAAAAATTCTTTGAATATGATGGAACTAATAACAATTGTCAGTATTTTATTGGTTATTTATTAAAATACAATGGATTATTAACGGCTAATAGACATAAATTCTTTTTCCAAGATATAACAGAAATATTAAATAATACCCCTAAATGGAGTCATTCATTAGCCAAAGGAGCAACAAATATTGCAGCGAGTATTAACAAATTAACAGGAGAAGGAAATGATTTAGAAAATATACAAAAAGATGCATATAATGATTTATGTAAATGTAAAGGTTCAGGAAAAAATAAAATAGATAAATGGATTAAAAGTAAAAAAGGAAAAGAATATCTAAATATATTAAATGGGTTATCTATGTAAATATTTTATCTTTATAATTTATATATAAATGTTTAATGTCGACAAAATTGGAATGCCTGTTGCACAAGTAAAAGAAGGACCTTATAATGGACAAAAAATATATTTAGATTCTGACGAAAAAGATAAAAAAGGACAAAATATGATTAAAATAAAAGGTGGAAGATTACAACAATTACCAAATAATAAAATTGAAAGAAATATATGGATGATTGTAGGGCCTTCTGGTTCTGGTAAATCTACATATACAAATGATATTGTAAAAGAGTGGAAAAAATTAAATAATAAAAATAGAGATATATTTATTTTTTCTGCATTAAGGAAAGATAAAAGTTTAGATTCTTTAAAACCTAAAAGAGTAAAAATAGATGATACTTTAACAACTGATCCAATAGAAATAAAAGAATTTCAAAATGGTATGGTGATTTTTGATGATATTGACGTTATTAAAAATACAAAACACAGAGAAGAAGTTTATAAATTATTAAATGAAATTTTAGAAACTGGACGACATTTTAATATATCTTGTATTATGACATCTCATTTACCAACTGGTAAAGATTTAAAAAGAATTTTAAATGAAACCCATTATGTAGTTTATTTTCCATTGCATTCAGTAGGGAGACAAATAAAATATATGTTGACTGAATATGTTGATGTTGATAAAAAACAAATTAAAAAAATTAAGAAACAAAAAAGTAGGTGGGCTTGTATCCATAAAAATTATCCTAAGTATGCATTAACAGATAATAGTATTTTTACTCTTGATGATTCAAGTTCAGATGATGAAGGTGATGAATTTGATTAATAATTTGTTATTATTAATAAATTTTCTAAATTCATAATATATATTTATATAATAATATACTATATTATAAAAAAACCCAATCTATCAAATAATCGTATGCTTTAATATCTTTTTTATTATGGTAACATATCATTTTTACGCCAGTATGCATAGTTTTACACAATATCTTATTTTTTATTTTTTCAAATATAAAATATATTCCATATGCCATTATATAATATATCATTATCTATATATAAATTATAGATAATGTCTTATTATTCTAAAAATAGAGACAAACGTTTAGAATATGGTAAAAATTATTATAATGAAAATAAAAAACCATATTTAAATAAAAATAAAGAAGTTATGAGAGAATACCACCATAATTATTATATGAAATTTACAAGACCAAAACTAATAAAATTTAGAAAAGAAAATAAGGAAAATAAAAAACCTAGATCCGACAAAGGAATAAGTAGAAAAAGAAGAACATTATTTTATTCAGAAAAAATAAAAAGAAATAAAATTTTAGATAATGAAAATGATAAATTCAAAAATTTATACAATGATGAAATTAAAGATAATGATGATATTTTAGAAATTAAAAAATTATTAACTATTTATTTTGATTAATAATCTCTTATTTCTATATCTTCTGGCAAAAATAAATCTCCAGTTTTTTTATTATATTTCACCCCATGTAAAGAAATAATACTCGTTGTCCTTGAATGTGGAGTTTTACACGATTTATTAGAATTAGCAGGTGATAATTCTGATGAATATGGTTCTCTTTCCTCATGTGGTGTCATTTCTTTTAATTCTTGTTCAGATCCATCTTCAGAAATTATACCTAATGCAGAAGCCAATTTCTCCATATTATGAGATACTTTTTCACTCTCTTCTTTTGACTTGCGAAAACCTCTTCTGAGTCTTCTATTAGTTATAAATGTGTTGAGGAAGGCTACCCCAGAAGCTATACCACCTAATGTCAATATTATAATTTCTCCAATACCAGCCATATTTTATATATAAATTAAGTTAAGATAATTTATATATTATTTATTTTTTTACAGATGTTGTACTTGCGGATCTGACATTATTTACACTTAATCTCGGAGTCGTTGTTTGAAGTCTTTGTTGTTGTTGTTCGATGAGTTTTAAGCGTCTTTCTAATGCGTCGCATTGTGTTTTACAATTACATAATTTATTTTCTTGTTTTTGTGGTTCATTACTTAAAACATATTTTTCCAAACAAACTTGAATATTATCCATATCTTTGCTGTATTCATCAAGATCAACAAAATTCTTTTTCATTTCTTCTGATGATTTTTTTACTTCTTCGGAAACGTTTAATTGTTTTTTTAATTCTTCAATTTGATTGTGGATTTTTAAATTAATTGCTTGTAAATCTTCTTGTTTTGCTTTTCCATTCATAACATCTTGAACCATAGAAACTTTTTGATTAAGTTCATTTACTTTTGAAAAATGTTGTTCTGATTCTTGTTTAAATTTTTCATGTTCTTGTTTTAAAGATTCCATTTTATTTGATTCTTTTTGTACATGTGCCAAACGCTCAAATATATTTACGGTTTTACTCATTTATATAATATATAAATATATTATTTTTTTTTATAATATATATAAATATATTATTTTTTTTTATTTCCATGATATTTATTTTATATTCGATTATTATATATTAAAAATGGTTCTGACTAAACAAGATATATTGGATTACGTTCAAAAATACAACACAAAAAGGCAATTAATGCAAAAATACAATTCTTACCCCGACACAAATGTGAAACAATTAGATACAGATTATAAAAATTTTGTAAATGGTATTATTAGAAATCATAATCATTTAATTGATGATGAATTAGAAAATCTTTTAACAATGAGAGGAAAAGGACAAACAGCAAAACAACAAAAAATTAATGATTATCTGAATCATACTTTTGCACAAGCAAATGGATTGAATAGAAATAATCAATATATGAATGGTGGAAGTGCAGGTGCGGGAATGTTAAATGCCAAACAAAATTTAGAAATAAAAAAAATTGTGGATGAAATACAAAAATATAAATTATTATATCAAATTTTACATTCACAAGGAGATATACAAGGTTATGAATATGTACATAATTTAATTAAACAAAATGAAAAAATTTTAAAAAATTTTATGACAAATAGTAAAGATCCTGGACCAGAACCGACATCTTTTGGGGCAGGAAAAAATATGTTGGAAGATGCAGCGAGAAATAAAGCAGATAGATTAAAATATACAAAAGAAATTACAAATTTACGACAAGCACAAATGAAAGAAAGCAAAAATTGGAGGCCTGAAAGTATGGTAATATTACAACATTACCAAGATTTAATAGACCAATTAGAACAACATTTAAAAACTATAGGCGGAAGTAAAAAATGTAAATGTCAAGGAAGTGGTTTAGAAGAATTTATGAATAAAGGTTTAAATAAAGTAGGTTTGCAAGTTCCTCCTATTTTTGGACTTCTTTATGATGTGGCAAAAGATTATTTTATAGATAAATTTAAAAAGAAAAAAGGAGGTGGTCCTAAATTAAGAATTGATACATCTGAAGAAATGAAAAATGATGTACTTCAAAAATTAAAACATGATAAAAAAAATAACAAAGAAGCATTTAAACAACTATCAGCAAAAAATGTAAAATCAATTGTTAATAAAGCCTTTCAAGATGCAAAAAAACAAACTGAATAATTATAATTTTTTGTATAATTTTTAAAATCGAATTTTGATATTTTTTTTATATAACTTCTCGTTCCCGAACCATATAAATTATATATTTTTTCCCAACCATTATTTATTATTTTTGCTTCATCTTCTGAATCATCTCTAATATATGGACTATTTAATAAAATATATTCACCATTATCATTATCATTTAATTTATAACATTCTAAATGATCTATTATATAATCTCGCTTTTTAAAAAATTTCAAATAATTTAAATATCTCCTTAATTTTATACCTTCTTTTTTTTGTTTTAATTGTAAATTATAATCTTCTACAAATTTATTTCTATTTTCAAATATATCCTTAAAAGATTCATATTTATTATGAATATCATCTATCTTAAATTTACTCCAATATGAAGTATATATTTTTGGGTATTTTGTAGATTCTCCAAAAGTTTTATTTGTAGTCATTGATAATATATATTATATATATTATCTTTAAGTAAAAATATTAATAAAAAATAAAAGGATGATATAATATACCTTATTGTGGATATTTTCAGCAGAACCCTTAAGGAAAGCCATATTGACCCTTCCAACATACCTTAGATTAAACAATTATAAGTTTTATCAAAAAATAAGGGTGAAAGGGGATATTTAATCTAAACTCCCAGGGCTCACGTAACTATAATTTATTTTATGTTTTTTTTTTTTTTATATTTTGGTGTTTTTTTAAATTTTACCCTTA
>Ga0306912_1000533_pt1 | contig 22017 bp, 20 predicted proteins | sample AntRauFillE10628_FD_190443 | JGI IMG/M metagenome (GOLD analysis project Ga0306912, IMG submission 190443) | Saline lake microbial communities from Rauer Islands, Antarctica - Metagenome Filla E10 #628 (v2) (version 2) | ecosystem: Environmental > Aquatic > Non-marine Saline and Alkaline >... | reverse complement strand
ACGCGGCTGCAGAATCCCGTAGCCGGTGCTTACCCGCTGACCAGGGGCATCAAGGCACGGCCGGTTTAACGGATGAGCCATGGTGCCCACCAGTTCGCGGGCTGCATCGCGCGGCAGGTGGGTATCGGTATCAAGTGTAATCACGTATCGCACATCCGCGAGCATCTCGACGTTGCCCACCAGATGAGTAAAGGACTGCCAGCCGTTGCCACGCAGCGCCGCGTTCAGATCTGCCAGCTTGCCACGCTTGCGCTCGCGCCCCATCCAGCAGCCTTCGGAGCCATTCCACAGTCGCGGGCGATGGAACAGGAAAAAGTTATCGCAGCCCATACCGGGGTACTTGTCATTCAGCGCCCGGATCCCGGCATCAATCTGTGCCACCCTGGCCGAATCCTCTTCACACCGCTCAGTGTCTGCGTCGCGCAGATCTGTGAGCAAGCCAAATTGAATCTGCGAATCACGATTGCCGAGAAAGCACACTTCCAGGGATTCAAGCAGGGACTCGATGTGGTCACTACTCTCCAGCATGCTTGGCACCACAACCAGTGTCCTCAGGTCCTGTGGTAACCCGGAGGAAAAATCCAGTCGTGGCAGGCGTCGCGGCGTGACCCACATTGTGGCCGCCCAATTGGTCAGCGCTGAAGCCAGCTGGCTGGCGGCCAGGATCGAAATCACACCGAGCATCACCAGTAAGCCCGCGCCGAGTTGATCATGATCGGCCAGTGCAACTAGCCCACCGCCGAACACCAGCGTCATCAAACCAATCGCACCCAGATAAAGAGACAGAGGCATGGCCGCATGCATCAGCTTTCTTCGCAAACTGCTCAGAGCTGTGCGTTGTAAATTGATCGCATCTTCCAGCTGCTCGATGCCGCGATCGATGAGATAGAAACCGACATGGGTGGTTACCGGGTCAACGTCTGGACGGCTGGTTTCTGCCACTGCCAGAGCGATCGCTGCTTGAGCGATTTCCGCTTCGGACCGGTCGCTGCGCTTGGCAAGGCGATCAACCACCTGGCGGTAACGATCTCGCGAGGCGAAATCCATTGCTCGATAAAATGCAGCGGGATCACCAACAAGAATCCGCTCTACCGCGCTATGGGCTTCGACAAAGGTTCGCCAGTCCTGTGCACTCAGAAAACGCAGACTTGTGATGGTGTTGCTGATCGATACCTGATCGCTGGCCCTTTGCTGGTTCTCGGCACGCACTAGACGTTCAATGGTCAGACTCGATTCCGCCAGACGCTGCTCAATCCAGGTCAACGGCAATGCCAGAGCAGGCCCATGGCCTTGAAGACAGCGCACCAGCTCAGCCACGAACGGACTGGTTATAGGCGGGTCAGAACGGGCCATATCAGCGATGGTCAGTACCAGGCTCTTGGGGTCGCGTTCTGCAACGGCCATCATCTGGTCAGCCCAGGTACGGGCCTGATCGAGATGCAAATGCGCCGCAGTGATGTGCGCCCCGACACGGCGCAGATTTTCGATCAACGCCAACCGCAGCATGATCGGTATCGCCCACAGCTCGCCGAGAGTGAGCGGGGTCACGGTTTGATACGCAGCAACGAAACCGCCAAGAATGTCAGCGTCCACTGCGCCATCACCGTGGGCGATCACTTCCAATGCCAGATCGTAGACCCGCAGCAGACCCTTGGAGTTGCCTTCGATCAGTCTCGGCAGTTCCCGACTGTAATTGCGCGGCAAATGCTTGCGCGCAATACGGATCTGCTCCTCGATCAGGTAGAGATTGTCGAGCAGCCACTCACCGGCCGAGGCAATACGCTGTCTCGAGGCCGTCGCCTCGGTCAGCAAGGTGCAGGTTTCCGTCAGTACCCGTTCATTGTCATCCAGGCGCCGCAGCAGCGAAATTCTGGGGCCGCCTTTGCCAACCACATGGGCCTCTGCCATAGCCCGCCCGTGCTGCACCATCTGTTCCACACTGAACAGCTCCGCGCGCAAAGGCGTGGCATCGGCATCCATCCCTTTACTGGCTGCGCCGGTGTTGCCCACGGCGGTACTCCTGAAAAGATTTCTCAGGTCGAATGACCGCCCGCGAATCATTGCATCCGCCCGTTACCAGACACCTGTTGCCCGAAAGAGACGGGACAGCACCGGCTGCCCTCAGAGCTGTTCGGGCGTGCTCTGCGGTTGTCCATAGCAATCTCACGTTTTTATATTGCCGGGTCCAAAGGGATCATTGCCAGAAAGTGTTTGAGCGCTACACCATCAATACACCCAGGAGCAGACGTTATCTGTCTGGCAGCGCACATAGGACCGATGATTCAGGTCTTGATGTGTCATAACACCGTCAGTTAGGTTGCGTTGGAACTACGTGAGGATTGTCTTCTGCGCTATTGCCGCCAGCCCCTTTGGCCCGGCTCTTTAAAGCGTTCCCTTAAAGAACGGTGGATGGTCCCATGTTCCACCATCAACAACACTAATCTATGAAGAACTTTCTGGGGAGTCGCTGCAGGCTGCGTTGCGGGATGTCGGATGCAAATTTGTGGGTTAATTTACCACTGTGGAGTTCTTACGCCGCAAACATCGGAAAGCGGACCTGTTTGCCGCGCCCAAACGGGTTTTTAAGGTGACCTCGGTAGGTGCTCCGCCGCCTGTATATACAGAGCCTGAATGAGGTACTACGCGGCTATTTCGCGCGCACGACGCCTGTAATCCAGGAAACGAACGCACGAACCTTACTGGTACGGAATTTTGCCTCGGGTGCAACGAGGTAATATTGGTATTCTGATGGCACAGAAATATCAATTGGGCACTGAAGCAAATCTGATTCAAGAAGGCCAGCTACCAAGCTGTACCTCATCAAGGCAATTCCTCTGCCGGCAAGCACAGCCTCTACGAGTGTCGCCCCCTCAGTTACTCGAAGCGTTATGGAGCTGTCCGGTATTTCGATGCCAAGCTTTTCCTGGAATTCCATCCATGAGCTTTTCAGGTCGATCGATTCATCGACAAGCCAGGGAAACCCAGCCAGGATCTCGGGCGTCACAGGGTTGTCACCAATGACCCGGCTGTGACATACCGGCAAAAGTTTTTCTTCCAGAAGTTGTCTGGATTCAAGTCCCGGGTAATTGCCAGTACCGAAACGGATCGCAAGGTCGACGCCATCACCCTGAAAATTCACCAACTGTAGATTAGGCTGAAGACTTAGCTTGATCTCAGGGTGAGCCTTCTGAAACGAATCGATTCGGGGAACAAGCCACCGACTAGCAAAGGATGGCATTGTTGCCACAGTTAAGCGCCCGGGATCAGAGTCCGGCGCAAACAGTGCAATGCCTCTCTCAAGCTCCTGAAAGCCAGTTTCTACATATCCCGAAAGCTTCATACCTTCGTACGTCAACTTCACTTCGCGAGTCAAACGAACGAAGAGCTTCAGGCCGAGAAAATCCTCAAGACCGCGAATATGAGTGCTGACGGCCGCCTGGGAAATGTTCAGTGCCTCAGCCGATGCCTTAAAGCTTAATTCTCTCGCGGCGTATCGAAATGCCTGTAATGACCTCAGCGGCGGGAGTTTTTGCATGGCCTCCATTCTTCCTATGGTTAATTTCTAATTAATCATAGACCAATTCTACCCGTTTGTTCCTGGCACCGGTCATTGAAAGAATTCAAAGGACTTAACCTTTTGGAGGAGAATCAAATGCCAGTAAATAATATAGATCCCAAACGAGTCGAAGGGCTGTCACAAACCAACATAGTTAATTTTGATTTAACCGCTTTGCTTAAAAAATGGCGAATGAACCACCAAGGTCGTAAAGAGCTCGCTTCCCTGCCCGATTTCATGCTGAAGGATCTCGGCATTTCCAGGAATCAAATCGAGCAGGAATACCAAAAGCCATTTTGTAAAAATTGTGGGAGTACTTACCATGAAAATTGAGGTCCCAATCGTAAGTGCTTTTGTTGACGGTGAGTCCGGCGGCAACCTGGCAGGTGTTGTATTGAATGCTGAACGGTATAGCTCTGAGCAAAAACAGGAAATCGCTGCTGCAGTTGGCTTGTCAGAGACCGCTTTTGTTTCCCCGTCCGAGTCAGCAGACGTAAAACTGGAGTTCTTTACACCCACCCAGCAGATCGCCCATTGCGGCCATGCAACGATTGCGACCTTCAGCCTTTTGCGTCAGAGGGGCCTGTTAGCCAGTGATCGTTCATCGCTAGAAACCATTGATGGTCTGGGGTGCGTCAACATGGAAGGCGATGCTGCTTATATGGCGCAGAGGGCTCCTCGCTTCGCCTCGCTGAATGAAGAAGACCTTCAAACTACCAGCCGAGCGCTCGGAATAACCCAAAAGGATCTGATTGAGGGTACCGAGCCAACACTGGTTAATACAGGCAATAGCTTTGTGATTATCGGTATTCGCGAAGTTGAAACGATTAAGGGTCTTCAGCCAGATTTCGCTTTGATCGAAAAACTGAGCGAGTCTCTCGACCTTATCGGATTTTACGTCTTTTCATTTGATGGTATCGGCGATGGAAGAGACGCAGGTGCTCGAATGTTTGCACCCAGGTACGGGATTCAGGAAGAATCCGCGACCGGCATGGCTGCTGGCCCGCTGGCGTGCTACTTGTATAAACAGTCTGGCACCAACAAGCAGGAATTTGCCATTGAGCAGGGTCGCTGGATGTCATCGCCCTCACCCAGCGTTATTAACGTGCGGTTAAATATTGGAGTCAATGACAAGATCCAAAACCTTTTTGCCGGAGGTCAGGGAGCTCTCAAAGAATTCGTTGAAGTTGAAGTTGAATTTTGATGATTGATGGGCGTGCGCTTGCAAGGTTAAATGCCGTTTGTAGAACTCATCAATTAATCTGATTTTGAAAAGGGTCCGCTTTGTGGTCATAGTGACATCCGTACCAATGAGATTTACACCCATGTGAATTCTAGTAATTTTGTCGCAAGCCATAACGTTTTCTAGGTAATCCAGCTGTCCCAAACGGAGCCTATTTCGAGAGCCTCTGCGCTGACGACACTTTAATGGTAAACACCACTCTTTATTCGGACGACGGACTAGTTTTGATATACCCCACAACACTTAAGATGATGGCGAGGGACGAGATTAAGGTCATGATCGTGCCAGGGACAAAATTCACAAAACCACCAAGATCCATGAACAGGAAGTAACCAACATCGGCCAGCCCGCCGACAACACCTGTGAAAAACATGGCGGTAACGGACCCACGCCAGATATAAATAGCGCCAATTACTGTAAAGGCACCGATCCAAAGGAGATTGAATCCATGTTGATTGATGACTGCGCCGACGGCGTCGTGATAGTCAGCTTCCAGTAAAGTGGGATTCACCGCATCCGCAATAGCAGAAACGGCCCCGACGGTTTCCTGGGCCATGGTCATTCCCCCCGCCAGTACGTGCACAAGGCCCCAGATTACCCACAGAACAGCGGAGATTTTCAAAACTATTGATGATTTCGTGGTCATTGCGCTTTCCTTATATCTCAGAATTTCATGCAAGGTTGACTTGCGATGGGGGTTACGGTTTTCACATTGCCCAATCCCCGCCCAGGGCGAGGTTGAGATCGATCCGCTGCTCCAGCAGTTGTCGCTGAACGTTGATCCGGTTGCTTTCCGTAGAAAAAACGCGTTGCTGAATATCGAGCACGTCGATCAGGTCGGTTTCACCCTCTTCATAGCGCAGGCTGACAATCCTGAAAGCCTCACTGGCTTGTGCCGACGCTTTTTCCAGTGCAACGAGGCGATCCCGAAGCACAGTGCCCGCATCGAGTGCATCCTCCACCTCGCCGAACGCACTGAGAGCGGCCTGGGCGTAGCCTGCGATGGCCTGTTCTTGCTCGAACGTCGAGATCTCGACCTGCGCTTGACGGTCGCCTCCGTCAAATAGCGGAGCCACCAGATTACTGGCCAGCGTCCATGCAACGTTGGTCGGATCCAGAAGGTTAGATAAAGATTCCGACGAGCCGCCTATATCCGCGGTCAGACTTAATGTGGGAAGCCGAGCTGCCCTGTCGGAATCCAGATTATTGAACGCCGCAGCCACGTTTCGTTCGGCCGAGATAAGATCCGGTCGGCGCTCCATGATCTGAGACGGAACGCCGGCGGGTGGCGGTGGCGGAACGATCGGAAGCCGATCTCGCAAAGCAAGATCCGCCCCCGGATAACGCCCCAACAGAATCTCCAGAGCGCGCAATGCATCGCGATATGCCCCTCCCGCGGCGATCATCGTGTCCCTGGCGCTTGCCAGATCGCTGCTGGCCAGCGCGAGGTCTTCGGATGAAGCAAAACCATTGTCATACTGGATCTGAACGATTTGGGCCGTTCTGGTCAGAGCGTCCACCGTTTCCCGGGAAACGACCTGCTGGAGGCCTGCTTCAATAGCGATGAAATAAAACCGTGCGACATTGGCGGCCAGTGAGTATTGCGAGAACGTGTAATCGGCGGCCGCCGTTTCGGCGCTGGCCACGGCAGCTTGCTGACTGGAACGAATCCGGCCCCACACATCGACTTCCCAGCCGACTTGCAGGGAGGTATTCAGGTTGCCCTCACTGTCAGCACCCTCAGAGGAATCCAGTACTCCGGACCCGCCACCCCCGGCCAGCAGATTGACCTCTGGTTTAAGCGCCGCACCGGCTTGCCGCGCCAATGCATAAGCGCGATCGACGTTTGCGGCTGCGGCGCGAAGCTCCTGATTGTTGGACTGCGCTTCGCTGACAATCTGACTTAGCAGAGGGTCATCAAATGCAGCAATCCAGCCCACTTGCACATCCCCGATGGATTGCTGCAAGGCCTGCCAATCAAAGGGTACTTCGGGCACACTGTTTTTTGTTGCCGCTCCCGCTTCATCGCGGCTGTTAGGAGTGGCACAGCCGACTACGAGCAGGATCGGGACGAGACACACCACTCGAATCATTGCAGCGACTCCCCTTTTATCACAGCTGTTTCAGATCGGTTGATGCCAAACAACATCGTGTAAAACACGGGCACCATGACCAACGTCAACAACGTGGCGAACGACAAACCGAACACCAGCACCACGGCCATTGAGCGGAAGAAGGCATCTGCCATCAGTGGCATCACGCCCAGAACTGTGGTCAGAGACCCCATCATTACCGGGCGGACCCGGCTGACCGCAGAGTCAATCACGGCATCGTGCCGTGGCTTGCCTTCGCCAATTTCCAGGTTGATCTGATCGACAAGGACAATTGCATTCTTGATTAACAAACCGGATAGCGAGAGCAAGCCTAGAAGCCCCATGAATTCCAATGGCGTTTCTGTCACGATCAGCCCGACAACCACGCCGATGATCGACAACGGCACGACCAGCCAGATGACCAGCGGATCGCGCAAGGTGTTGAACAGGAGAATCGTGACCAGCACCATTGCCAGGAGGCCGAATGGAATCACGCCCGCCAGATTCTCGTTGGCCTCCAGCGAATCACCGTACTCACCGTCCCAGCGCAGGGAGTAGCCGTCTGGCAGTTCGATAGCGTCAATTGCGGGCTTTATGCGACCCAGCAGGTCAGATGCCAGTTCGTTCGGGTAGGGATCCGCTTGGGCCTTGATGGCCCAGATGCGATTTTCGCGTCGAAGGATGCCGTCTCGCCAATCCAGGCGAACACCATCTGCGACCTGAGCAAGCGGAACCATCTGTCCAGTCGTGCTCGACAGCACCTGAACCTCCCATACGTTGGCCAGGGTCATGCGCTCGCTGGCCGGAGAACGGGCGATAACTGGCACAAGGTCGTCACCCTCCCGGTATATACCTAGCTGGCGCCCGGAGAAGGTCGTTTGCAGTGCACGAGCCATGTCTTCACGTGTAACACCCAGACGGTGACCCTTGTTGTCGTTGTAAACGGGCGTGATTACCGGCTGGGACTGGCGCCAGTCGTCATTGATCGACAGTGCAAGACCGTCGCTTGCCATGATCGATTTGGCCTCGCTGGCCAATCGGCGCAACACCTTCGGATCAGGACCCAGGAAGGCGGCCTGAATCTTTGATCCCCCACCAGGCCCCTGTGTGAACCGCCAAGCTTTACCGACAGAATCCGGTGGCCCCGCATTGACGCGCGCCTGAATATCAGGAATAAGCGCGGCGACCCGCTCGAAGTTGTCAACGCGAATCAGAAGCTGCCCATAGGACGAGTTCTGTGATTCGAAGTTATAAATCAACATATAGCGTAGCGTGCCCGCGCCGATAAGCGTCTGGACGTCGGTTACGCCCTCCAGGCTCTGGGCGTAGTGCTCCAGCTCGATCATGTCGGCCCGCGTCCGCTCAATCGACGTACCCTCAGGCAGCCAATAATCAACAACGATCTGTGGCGTGGTCGAGGCTGGAAAGAAGCCGGATTTGACAAACTGAAATCCCCAGACCGCTGTGACAAAAAGCGCAAGGACGATCCCAGACATCACCCATCGGGCTTTAATTGCAAACGCGATGCAGGCTTTAAACGCTCGCCGAAACACGCTCTCGGGTTTGTCTATCACAGCGCCGTCCAATGGCTCTTTAAAGAGCAAGTCACAGAACAGTGGCGTAATCGTCAACGCAAACAGCCAGCTGAACAGAAGCGAGATGAGGATCACCCAGAATAGGTCGCCGGTAAACTCAGCCGTGGAGCCGGGCGCAAAACCGATCGGCGCAAAGGCCAGGATACCCACCAAAGTTCCGCCCAGCAGGGGCCATTGCGTGGCGGTGACAATGTCTTTAGCGAGCTGGAGTTTTTTCTTGCCCTGCTGAACGCCAACGAGTATTCCCTCAGTGACCACAATGGCGTTATCAACCAGCATGCCCAGAGCGATAATAAGCGCACCAAGAGAGATGCGGTGCATGGGGATGCCGGCGAAAAGCATGACAAGAAGCGTCGCGGCGATGGTCAGGAGCAGGCCTGCACCTATCACCAGCCCGGAACGCGGTCCCATAAAGATGAGTAACGTACCGAGCACGATCGCCAACGCCAGTCCGACATTGATAACAAAATCCTGGACCGACGCATCGACGATAACCCCCTGGTCATAAAAACTATTGACCTCGATGCCGACCGGGCGCGTCGCTAGGTTGTCTTTTAGTGCCTGCTTTAGTGCGGCTCCAACCTGAACGACATTAGACCCACTGACGGTGGAAACACCCATCGCCAGCGCCTGCTCACCGTTGAACCGGATCAGCATCTGCGACGGTTCCTCGTAACCGCGCGTTACGGTGCCAATATCGCGGACATACACGACGTTGTCGGTGCCGGACGTGGGAATAATGAGGCTTTCAATAGCGGCGACCGAATCCAGCCCACCGGTTGGAGCCAGGGTGATGCGCCGGTCGCCCAGCGTCACGCGACCGGCATCTGCAACGATATTCTGCGTTTCCAGAGTCGAGTAGAGATTGCTCAAAGACACGCCCAGAGCACTGGCACGCGCGCGTGAGACTTCAATGTAGATCGCCTCTTCCTGCTCGCCGGAAAAAGCGATTTTCGCCACGCCTGGTACACGCAGGAGCTGCGTCCTGAGGTCTTCACCGTATTCTGCCAGATCATCAGGGGTGTAACCGTCGCCCGTGATCAGGAAATAGAAGCCGTAAACATCGCCGAATTCGTCGAATACCACCGATGGCCCGGCACCTGGCGGAAGGCCTCCCTGGGCGTCGTTGACCTTGTTGCGTAGCTTTGTCCAGATCAGCTGCAAGTCGTTTTTGGACGGTGAAAACGAAAACTTAATGTCGACTTCGATCTCTGACAGGCCGTTTTTCGAAACGGATCGGATTTCCTCGACCTCCTGCATCTCCTGCAAAGCGGACTCGATCGGTTCTGATACCTCGTTGGCCACCTCTTTTGGTGTCGCCCCTGGATATTCAGTGAACACTTGCGCAGTCCGGATCGTGAACTCTGGATCCTCGAAGCGCGGCATGGTGTCGTAGGCGACCCATCCACCGATGAGCGACCCAACAATGACCAGCCCGCAAATCAAGCGGTTGTTGATCGAGAATTCGGCGAGATTCATGATTCCAGCCCCCTGATTCGCGGCAACAGCAAAACTACGGCCGCCATTCACGTACCGCCATACCTTCAAAAAGGTGTGACGCACCCGCTGCTGCAATCACATCGCCCGGTTCCAGACCTCCAGTGACCGTGACCTGGTCGGCAACCTGTTGGTCAGCCACTGTGATATCACGACGCATTGCCTGGCTGGTTTCAGCGTCCACTAACCAGACATAGCGCCCTTCCCCGTCTGTCTGAACGGCTGTCATAGGCACCGCAACGCTTCCTGAATATTGCGTGGATTTGAAAAGGAAGCGTGTGCTGACACTGCCGGTCATACCCGGCAAAATCCGCAGATTCTCAGGAGACTTAAATGTGAAATAGGCACGATAGGTCTGTGTAGCCGGGTCCGCCTGACTGGTCGCCTCCTTGAAAGCCGCAGGCAGAATTAGATTCGGCGCCACATCCAAAGTCACGGTAGGCTCTACTGGATTAAGCTGCGGAATAAACGCTACAAGTCTTGCAGGCACATTGACGACGGCTTCTACATCACCAGTGCTTTGAAAGTAGATAACGGTCTGTTGGGCGGGAACATTCTGAAAGTTATCGATGAGCAGCTCGGCAACCTGGCCCGAATAGGGCGCTCGCAACACCGTGTCTTCAAGGTCTTTGCGCGCATTATCCAAATCAGCACGAGTAGAATTACGCTCCGCCAGTCGCTGCTCAACCACAGACAGAGCAATCGCGTCTTGTGCCTGGAGGCGGCGGGCACGCTGGTACTCAGACTCGGCGTTGTCATAGGCGGCTTGCGCCACGCTCAGCGCATTGCGAAAACTTCGATCGTCCAGATTTGCGATTACTGCGCCCTGCTCGATCTGCTGCCCGTCCTGAACTGGAAGCTCTTTAAGCACGCCGCTGACTTGAAACGCCAATTGTGACGTCTGCGCCGCCTCCATCACTGCAGGAAAGTTCCTGGTGAACTGGTCGCTGAATGATTCAACCGTATACAGCTTGACTGGCTGGACCACGGGCTCTGGCAAATTAACGTCTCTGTTATCGACACAACCACCGACCGCCATCGCACCGGACACGAAGACCAACCTGCGAATCAATCCGTTTTTCATTGGCTGCCCTTTAAACTGGTTTATGAAAAGACTACGGCGCCTGCCTTACTGGATCGAAAATCATGCTAATCTGGCGAAAAGATGCGCACAATGCGCGAATTTGCGCCCGATATGCGCACAAATGGAGCATCTGGATGCAACACTGGACCGAACTTCGCACCGCCCTTTACATTGCCCGACATGGTTCTCTCTCCCGCGCTGCGGCCGCGCTGTCAACGCACAGAGCAACGGTTTTGCGTCATTTAAAAACCTTGGAGGCTCACTATGAGATTGAGTTGTTTCGTAGACATGCGAAGGGTTATGTCGCAACCGAAGCCGGTGCCGAGCTGCTGCGGATGACAACGGCTGCTGAACGCCATTTCGAAGAACTCGCAACCGAACTTCGAGATCGCAGAGGCGCATTAGTGGGCGAGTTGCGACTCACGTCGCCGGCGATTCTCGCACCGATTCTCATGCCGGCCATTGCTCGTTTCCGGGGGACGAACCCTAGAATGAGGGTCGTCTATCTTGCCGGCTCACAGCCATTGCGCTTAGACCTTGGCGAGGCCGATGTTGCCATTCGGCACGGTGGTGAACCCAAGGCAAAGGGGGAAATAGTCAGCGTTCTTGCAAACGTCGATTTTGCTCTGTTTGCCCATCGTCAATACGTTGAGCAATTTGGAGCCATCGAAAGCATCGATGACCTCAGTGGGCATCGTTTTGTTGGGGCGGTATTTGAACCAACAAGTCCTTTGCTGTACCGCTGGATTGACGACCACGTAGCGGCGGAGAACATAGTATTCCGGGCCCCAGGGCCCAAAGTGATCGAAGACGCCCTGTTGCAAGGGATTGGAATCACATTTTTCCCGATAAAACGCGCTGAGCAGTACCCAGAGTTGGTGCAGATGTGTCCTGCACAAAAGCGCTGGCAAAAGAAACTCTGTGCCGTGACGCACGAGAGCAATCACCATCGGCCCCGTGTGCAGGCATTTCTCGAAGCACTCACTTCGGAGCCGTTCGATTTTTCGAGTTCAGTCTGGCGCAGCAGTGGGTGATCAGAATTGAAAAAATCCTGTTTTCGAGCAGGACGACGAATTTAAAACTTTCTGGGGTTGTCCATCGGTCGCGCGGCGTGAAAGCCCGAAGAATGTCCAGCCGTTTTCAGGAAATTCCAGCAGGTCTTGCCGGTACACCTGCTCTGCGCGCTCAGGCTGGTCGATGGCGACTTCGAAGTCCCCTTCGGTGGCCGCGATTTCTCCCGCCAGTGAGTGGGCGGCTATTTCCAGAATGTGCTGGCTCTGGTTGATGCCCCAGACAGTCACCCAGTTGAGACTCGGATCAGTGCGTAACTCGTCCAGGTTCAGTATCCGGTCTCATTTGCCAAACCGGACGGAGGCGTATACCGGCGTACTCCAATAGTGCTGGAGCGTGGTCAACGGGCGCAGGCGCATGGTTTCGGCATTGACCATGCCTGCCATTTCCTGTGCCAACCGGATTGCCAGCTCACTGCGACCTTCAAGCTTGGCAGTGGACCAGATGGCCGGCGGCGGGCACCAGATCCTCAAGCCGTTTGGCTGCCTCCAGCCCCTGGCTCGGATCACCCGCCTCCACCGTGTGAATAAGTAGATGATTCGCGTGAGGATCGGTCGTCCGTGGCCGTTGGCCCGTAGCGCTGTGCCAGCGCGTTGATATAGGCCTGCTCCCGCCCACTGGCTTTGCTTGCGGTAGCCTGGGCTGTTTGCAGTAATTCCCAGCCCCTCAAATAATGGCACGCGACCGGCGTCGCTCTGGGCAAGTGTGTTCAGAGGAACGGTGCAGATAAGCATGGCTATAATGACTATTGCTTTGCACGGTTTCATGCGTTCCTCCCGGCAGGCAAAACCTGAACAGGCATGTTGGAAAACACTGAAGAGCCGGGAGATAAACACTGGTAAACAGGGTTTTCAGTGGTACCTCTGCAAAACAAATATTCCTCCTGTTACTTTAAGAATAGCACCTGCAAATGGAAGCTCCACAAAGGGTCAGGTCGCGGCTGCGCACGACCTATCCTTATTTGTTATGAGCACTTAAGTTTCGCCCTTTTTTTTGTTTTATGGCTTTAACTTCTTTGACCATTTTTGCGAAGTCCCGCCTTTGGGCACGACGGACATAAGTATCTGCATCTTCAAAGAGGTCAGACTCGGTGAGGACAATGACGGGCATTGCTTCCGCTCAGTCGGATTTAATGAGCGCCAGCGAGTAAATGCTCCGTAGCAGCCTGACTAGAACTTGTAGTTCAAACCAACTGCAAGCAGGTACGACGATTCATCATAAAAGGTGAGGTTGGACTGGGTGTCGCCATAGCCGGCAAAAGAGATCAAGGACCAATTTTTCCACTCCATGAAATTCGGGTATTCATAGGCTGCAAACAGGCTCAACTCGTCATCTGATCGAGCTTTATTGAACAGGGTGCTTGCACTGTCATAATTGCGCCTGGAATAGCCCGCCGTTAACACCAGTGTGTGTTTACCGAGAATATTGAACCAGCTGATATCGGTGCCCCAGGAGTCGAACGAGTTTGCACGGCCATCGGCGTTATGCTGGATGTAAGTGACAGAGGGTATCAGAAAGCTGGTTGGCGCCAAGATGAAGCGATAACCGCCTTTTGCATAGTAGCTTTCAGCATCGCGAGCCAGGTCAGTGCCGGCATTGAGGTCGTCCTCAACGTTTGTCTTAGCGTAGGCAAGATCCAGACTGAAGCTGGAACCTGAAATGCTCTCAAGCTTCAGGCGGTAGGCATTGCCAGTGATGTCGGTTTCCCGTCGCTTAGTGTTGAGTTGATAGGGATTTTGCCAGCTTTCTCCAGATATCACCGTTGGTAAGAAAGAAACATCCACAACTGTGCCTGAGCTGAGCTTATGCTTATAGCCCAGCTCCAGCGCCAAGGTTCCCACCGCGATATCCTCTCTTGAGGTACCGAAATAGATCTGATTCTTGAGTTCCTCACCAAAGGTGTATGCAATTTTTCCAAGTGGAGCTATCAGGCCTTGTGACTCACTTTTCGCCTTATTTTCTAGCGAATCGATTGTTGCGTCACTATCGACATTAAAGTTGGAGGTTGAGGACGTAAAACCCGCATTCAATGAGATTTCCCCGCTGATGCCGTGCCGAGAAGCCAATTCCGCGTAGCAAGGCAGTGCGATGAACAGCACAGGAAGAGTAAGGTACTTTTTCATTTCAAAGCTCCACAGCCGCCATGACCAAAGACTGGCGATGTTGTTCATGATCTCAGAACGCCCGCTCTTGTGGTATGACTTCTGTGATGCTGTATGCGCGGGTAAACATGGTCTTACGGTTAAACCAGACGATAACCAAAGCGATCAGCGCGAAAAGATAAGTGTCGTAGGGTTGGGCATCTGGCCAGACGGGATTGATGAGAATGAAATGAAATAGCGCGGGCAGGAAAATGCTTCCCCGGGATGCATTGAATAGCGGCGTGACAATAACGCTCAGGGCGATAGTGCCCATGAAAAAAGGCAAAAATGACCAGGCGCTTTGCTCGGTGCCGCTAAGCAGGAAGGCGGGCGTGTGCCAGAAGCCCCAGATTACTCCAATAGTGAGGGCAGCCCAGATGGGCGCCATCTTCCGCTGGAGGAGTGGCAGTGCCAACCCTCGCCATCCAAACTCCTCGACCGGACCTTTGATGGCTATAAAAACCAGTGCAACGAGGAAGGCCGAAGCAGATGCAAAAGGAAAAGCTACCTCAGACAGGTTTCCCTTGAGGAACGAGCCCGCGAAGAATACCAGAGGGACTCCGAGCAACAAAAAGGCATACCATTCCCATAAGCAGCGCCAAATCAAGGCACGACTGAGGTACAGGCGTAATCCGTTCAGACCGGACAATCGGAGAATAACAATGAACGCGGCGATGGCCGGAGCCCAAACCGCAAGATAAAACAGTGGGTGCTGGCCAGTAATCTCGCCGAACAAGCCAACCATGGTCTCCGGGAAAAAAATGAAGGCCGCCAGGATTCCCCAGGCGATGCCGAATGTCAGTACGAGAAATAGTGCGATCGACCGAAACGGGATTGCATCGGGTTACATGATTTTTTCTGGAGGTGACATGTTCGGGTAGCCTGGATTCGGCAGCGAAGGAGCCAACTCGATCGCTTGTACAAAAATATTACCAAGGTCAGTTTACTTATATCAGTAGACTTTGACCTGCTCCCAACTCTCAAACCACTCACATATATTCTATAGTTAAGTAATTAGAAGCTGGAGGCTGCCATGAACTATTCCGACGCGGTTAGTGAAACCTGGTGCCACAGCAACCCTGATGTCTCGCCATGCGACTATAAAACGCTGGTGCGGTACGCCGCTCTCGCCGCTTCCAGCCATAATACGCAGCCGTGGATATTCAAGCTTGAATCCAACCGAATATGTGTTCTTCCTGATCTGTCAAGGCGCTGCCCGGCCGTCGATCCGGATGATCATCACCTGTATGCCAGCCTGGGGTGCGCCACCGAGAATTTACTGCTTGCAGCGCAAGCGGCTGGACTGAAGGGTCGCTATAGGTTCGATTCATCGACAACAGGCGTACAGGTTGATTTTGAAGAGTCGGCAGCCGTGCGGTCTATTCTTTTCGATGCGATTCCCCTGCGTCAATGCAGCCGCTCAGAGTATGACGGGGCGCCACTTACGGAGAAGGAGTTGGAGCAGCTTAAGGACGCCGGTCATGGCGACGGCGTGTCATTGTTTCTGATGACCGACGCCGCCCAAAAAAACCTGGTTATAGATTACGTCGCCAGGGGCAACCAAGCCCAGTTTGCTGACCCTGCGTGGGCCCATGAACTGAAGTCCTGGATTCGATTCAGCCACAAGGAGGCGGTGCGTTCAGGCGATGGACTTTACGGGCCCGCCATGGGCAACCCTGCCGTGCCGCGTTGGCTCGGGTTGCTGGCGATGAAGGGCACGTTTTCTGCAAAAAACCAGAACAAGAAAGATCACCGACACATCCAAAGCTCTTCTGCCATTGCCGTAATCTACTCTGAGGCGGATGACATCCCGCACTGGATCGAGGCAGGCCGATGTTATCAGCGCCTCGCTCTTCAGGCTGCCGCTCTGGGTCTGCGGACGGCATTTATTAACCAACCCGTGGAAGTGGCGAAGCTGCGCCCTGAATTTGCTCACGCAATCGGGATTGGGGATTGTCGCCCGGACTTTATCGTGCGGATTGGCCGCGGTCCGGAGATGCCAAGATCTCTCCGACGGCCGGTTGAGGACGTTCTTACTGGATCACCGGGCTGATCTAAAAGCAATACAAGAGCTTGCGGTCAGCCAACCTACCCAACCTCCAACCTCCAACCTTCAACCTTCAACCGGAGCTATACTGGTGGCATAAAAAGAAGGTGTGACCAATGTCCTGGATGGTAATACTCACACAGGTTTTTTTACCACTGGCGCTGCTAGCCTGGATAGCGCTTTACCCCGCAGCGGGATGGGTTGCATGGGGGCTTCAGATTGTCTCGGTAACGTCGATTCTGTTGGGTATTGGTCTTGCGGCTCTGTGGGCTGTGCCGCCGTTTTGGGTACCTTACGCCTACGGCTTCCTATTACTCCTTATTGTGGCAATCCGCCTGCTGCGAAAAGGTATCCCCGGCCCTGAGTTATGGCGAGCGTCAACAGCAAGTTCGATTGTGATCCTCATGGTAACGATGTTGGGCTTGTTTGGGGGTAACCTGGCTTGGCAAGCAGCGAAGGGGCGGATGCTGCCCGAAGAATCGGTGGTGAACATAGCCCCACCCTTTCCTCCGGGGCACTACCTCATAGCCCATGGGGGGAGCACACCGATGATCAACGTGCACCTTAAAACACTGGATCTTGCAGTCGAGCGTTTTCGCCCATGGCGCGGCCAGAGCAAGGCCCTGGATATCTTCCGGATTACCCCTCTGGGCTTTCACAAGAATGGCTGGCAACCGACGAATCCGGCCAGATACAAAACCCTTGGCGTGCCGGTTCTCTCGCCATGCAACGGTGAAGTGGCTCTATTGGTTTACGGAATAAAAGATATGCCGGTTCCGGAAATGGACCGCGCCAATATGGCTGGTAACTATCTCGCTATCAATTGCGGGGACTTTTTCGTGATCCTTGCGCATTTACGTCAGGGAAGTATCGCAGTCGCAGCCGGAGACACAGTAAAAACCGGTGACATCCTGGGACAGATGGGCAACTCGGGAAACAGCTCGGAACCGCACCTGCATGTGCATGCCCAAAGAGGACTGCCAGAGGAAACTCCCCTGGCTGGCGAGCCGCTTTGGCTCACTATAAATAATCGATTTCTGGCGCGAAATGACAGGCTTCACATTGTTCCTTAAAACATCGGAGTGCGTACTGCGTTACCTGACGCTGTAAGTGCCTGTTCTGATTCGCGAGCTAAATAGACTTCGAAATCGCGCTCTCCAGATCGCAATCGTCTAAGGCCTCGAGTCGGACCTCAATATTGCCGAGCAGCAAGCGTTCGAGCCGTTGCTAATAATTCCGCGATCATTGACCGCTTCCTTCGATTTCGATCATTCGCTACCGTTTGGTGAAGCTGGTTCGACGCTAATCGCAAGTGATTCCTGGTAAAGCGCATCCACCTGGTCACCAACACGAATATTTGATAGATCGATATCCTCCTCCACTGCCAATGTAACTGTGTGCTCAGCACCCTCAAACGTTACTGTTCTTGGTTCCTGATTGATAGCGCGTACCACGACCAGTATGTTTTGTGACGGGTCACAGGAGGCTGAATTTTTTGCGCTCCTCGGGAAAATTCAGCTCTATCATTTTACCTCGCGTGGCGAATTGATCTTCGATCTCAAGTTCGATAGCGGGATTGTCGTATTCCGATAATCCATTGCGTTGATACGGGGTTGGATATCCTTACCTTGGGGCCTAAGATGGCAACCAAGTGTTGATTACTAGAAAATCAATAATACAGTCAGTAAATCCTTCATCGACTTGAAGTATTTCTTTCACCGGCGGAGCTCGCGGAGCACCAACGATGACGCAAGGTATTGTCACACCCCTGAGCCAGGCACTTGCAGAAGGCAAGCTGACCCGGGACGAATTAAAATCCCTGATACAACGTTCCGACAGGCCTGCCCTGAGACACTTGGCCTTGTGGGTGCTGGTTCTGACCGGGACCACGATGCTTGTCACACTGGCCTGGAACAGCTGGCTGATCTGGCCCGCCATGTTCCTGCATGGCATCGTGCTGGTGCATCATTTCTCGCTGCAACACGAATGCGTGCATTACACCGTGTTCCGCACCCGCAAACTCAACAATATCCTCGGGCAGATCTGCGGACTGATTATCGTGCTGCCGCACCGCTTTTTCCGGTATGAGCATTGCGATCATCACACCTACACACAGCTGCCCGGCGAGGACCCGGAGCGGATTCTGCTGCCGCAAACCTATGGTCAATACCTGCTCTATCTGTCTGCCATTCCCTACTGGAAGGCCAAGTTTACAGAGATTGCTCGCCACGCCATGGGCCAGTTTTCCGACGTCGAAAAGCGCTTTATCCCGAAAGAGGAACAGGCATCGGTATGCCGGGACGCACGAATGATGTTGGCAATATACGCACTGATTTTTGTGGGCATGGCGGTCACAGGTTGGTGGGGACTGATCTGGTACTGGGTCATCCCACTGTTTCTCGGTGAGCCGGTGATGCGGTTCATCCGCATGACGGAGCATGTCGGTCGTCCGACCGTGGCCCAGATGAGTGACAACACCCGAACCAATCTCGTCTCGGCCCCGTGGCGCTTCCTGTGCTGGAACATGAATTACCACGCGGAACATCACTATGTGCCCTTGACGCCTTTCCACGCGTTGCCGCGCCTTCACGAAAAGTTGAAAGACGACATTCACGTCGAGCCGCGGGGCTATCTCGGGGCACATATCGATATCCTGAGCCAGATCCACGGGGCACGTTCATGAGCGACACACCCTGGCGGGATTTAATCGCGGTGGACGAACTTGAAACACACTGGGTCACTCGGGTCGAAGTCGGGCGCCGGACCATCGCGGTTTATGACACGCCGACCGGGATTTACGCGTCGCTTGCGCTGTGCACACATGGTGGGGCCGATCTGTGCGACGGCTATTTCGACGATCATGTCATCGAATGCCCGCTGCATCAGGGCGCCTTTGACGTTCGCGACGGACGGCCCATTGCCGCCCCTGCGACGCGGGCCATGAAGGTGCTTGAGGTGCGGGTGCGGGACGGGAAGGTCCAGGTTCGGATCTGACTCAGACCAGGCCGCGCTGGCCAAATACCAAATGTCCTCTGCCAGGCGGTATCGCCCATCAGCCAACTTGTCAGTTAGCACGTATAAATTAGACTGAAGGCATGCAATGTGACGTTAATTTCGTGTACACCATAATGAGGACAAAAATGAAACTGCAAAAATATTCGAATATCGGGCTATCTTTGGCGCTTTGTCTGGGGCTTTCTACCGCCGCGCTTTCGGCGCATGCACAGGAAGCTTCGGCGCCGTCTGCTTCAAACCCTGACGCTGGCCAACCCGGAGGGGATAAGGCAGCCGGAATGCAGCACCACCCGCATGGAAAAGATTACAAAGGCCACCATGGCATGGGCGGCCAGGGCGGAATGCATCATGGTATGAATGGTGGTGGCGGTATGGGTATGCCCCGAGGCCCAGAAGTGGCGCTTGATCTTGATGAAAGTCAGCTTGACGAGATCGCACAGATCCAAAAAGAGCTTCGTTCAGAGCTATCCGAGCTGAAGGTCCAAAGGTACGAGGAATCGCTTAAATTGCAGGAGCTCTACGCTCAGGAAGAGCTGGATTCCGGTGACATTATCGACCAGCAACAAAAGGTTTTTGATGCCATTAAGGGAATTACGGAATTACAGGTAGAAGCCCAACAGGATATCCGCGATCTGTTGACCAGCGAGCAGAGGAATAAGGTTCTGCGTTCTGGCGACTGGATCATGCCGAACTAGGTTGATCTGCTGTAGCTGAAATTTTGGCAGTAACGACAAAGGTCTGCATAGTACGCGGGTCTTTGTCTTTTATACCCAAACAGTCAAGACGAACAGCTGTAGTGTGACGATCCACCAAGCTGAAAGAGCTCAGGCGGCTTCAGCTTGCAGTATCTCTTCTCCATGTCACCCGATTGCTCGGCATAGGGCTTCGTCATTACGTCTTGCAGTTCTCTCAGCAAAGCGTAGTTTCCGGCCGCCGCTTGTTGATAGGCCGGCACAACGAACCACTCCCTCAAGCTGTACTTTGGGTTGACGAGTTTCATCTGACTGGAAAGTGCGTCACGAGAGCCGGGTCGAATGAGCGATTGCCATCTCTTGAGCCACGCTGACCAACGCGTGTTCATCCCTTCCGGGTCTGCAGCATAGGCCCGGCCATTGTAAAAGCTTTTCTTGAGCGGCCCGATTTCTTCCGGCACCGAAGAGAGTTCCCGAAAGAACAGTGTGTAATCAACAGGCGTTTGAACCATCAAGGCTGCGAGTTCTTTGAATAAGTCCGCGTGAAACGCGTCAAGTCCGAGTTTCGACGCCCACATTGTCTCCATTTGCTCTTGCATCACCGTCGGGAAATCACTTTCAATCTCGTCGAGCTGGCGCAGACAGTCCGGGTGCGCCGTCACCAGCGGCCGCAACGCCGAACAAAACGAATGGAAGTTGCGTTCTGCCGCCATGGGCTGGTTCAGGAAAGAGAAGTGCTGGCCGCCACCCGTCCAGGGTTGGAACTGCGGATCGAACGCATCGCAGAACCCAAATGGGCCGTAGTCGAGGGTAAAGCCGCCGGCCGCACAGTTGTCGCTGTTGAAGTTACCCTGGCAGTAGCCAACGCGGATCCAGTTCGCCACAAGTGACGTCAGTCGGCTGCGGAACTCTCGCGCTAGCACCACCACTTTTTCAGCTGTGGCCAGTGTCTGGTCGATAACCTCATCGTACTCGCGGTCGATCAGGTGCAGGACGATCTTCTCAAGCTCCTCCATCGCCTGCGGATGTTCCTGCTTGCGTGCACGACGACTGAAAAGCTCAAGTTGCCCTACCCGAATGAACGACGGTGCCACACGGGTAGAAATCGCAACGGGATCGGATACCAGCACGTCCGGGTCTAATGAGCGCGAGCCCTCCGAATACCACGGACGTCTGACTTTCTCGGTTTTCGATACATACAGGCTCAGTGACCGTGATGTGGGCACACCCAGCGCATGCATGTGCTCCTGTGCCAGAAACTCCCGGACACTGGACCGCAGAACGGCTCGGCCGTCCGCGCCACGACAGTAGGGAGTGCGCCCTCCCCCTTTTAGCTGGAATTCCCAGCGCTGACCGTTGATGACTGCCTCGAGCACTGAAATTGCGCGACCGTCGCCGTATCCGTTGCCAGTCTGGAACGGGCACTGCTGATAGAACTCGTTGCCGTAGATAGACAATGCGTAGCCACACGCCCACCCGACTTTGCGCATCGGAGCCGGCACACCCGACAAATCACCAGAGAACATGCTTACAAAGTCGTCCGATTGCGCCAGGCTGTCGGCCAGGTTCAGTTCGTGGAACAGGTTTTTACTGTGCGCAATGTATTCAGGATTTTCGATCGGCGTTGGATCAACTTTTACATAGTGGCCCGAGAAGACTTGTCGTGGGGCATGGTCCACTCCGTCTGCGTTTCCATCAGGGTCGCAGTTTAGAGTGGTCATGAGCGAATAGTCTGCCGTGGTTGCCAGGTCGCCAAGTGTTGCGATATTGAGATTTGTTTTCCGTGGCAGTGGCCTAACCATAGGAGCACCTTCTACGTGGACTTAAATGTATGGCTGAAACGTGAGCCTGCACGTGGATCATCAAAACCCTTGAAGGACGATTTTGCCGATCGCCGTGGCAGACTCCAGTTCAGAGTGCGCGAGTTTCAGATTCGCGGCATTGATCTTCCCCAGATTCTTTCCGGCGGTTGTTTTGATATGG
>Ga0306912_1000530_pt1 | contig 22101 bp, 16 predicted proteins | sample AntRauFillE10628_FD_190443 | JGI IMG/M metagenome (GOLD analysis project Ga0306912, IMG submission 190443) | Saline lake microbial communities from Rauer Islands, Antarctica - Metagenome Filla E10 #628 (v2) (version 2) | ecosystem: Environmental > Aquatic > Non-marine Saline and Alkaline >... | reverse complement strand
AAGGCCCTAAACCCCCTTAAATTCCTCCTCTATAATGGGAGGGGACCACATCCAAATTTTGTGGTTTTGACTCTTTTTATACGTTTGGCGAAAGATATAAACCACATCCAAATTTTGTGATCCTTTTTATACGTTTGGCGAAAGATATACATTATACGTTTGGCGAAAGATATACATTATACGTTTGGCGAAAGATATACATCCAAATTTTGTGATCCTTTTTATACGTTTGGCGAAAGATATACATTATACGTTTGGCGAGAGACTATTGTTGCCCTATTCTCTGCTTCCTGCGTAGGTGCAGACTACAATATTTGCTACATTTTCAGTATTGTATGTGGAAAAGACTCGCCATTTGACTAGTCGTTAGGCGGGCCGATATGTAAAATTTGACTTTGCGTCATACTATTTTACTCAGATGTAAGGTAAATTCGGTACTTTAGCCAATGACGCGTTGTTCTTTATAAACAAAATAAGTGTTGACACGATTCGTTCTAGCCGAAAGTACAGTCGACTTCGTACTAATATTACGCAGTGTGACTAGCGTATCGAAGAATGAAGACTCGCCAAACGGAGAATAAACTACTGTTCGTTTGGCGAATACAGTAACCTACGGTACATAACGCACCGTGTATACACTGCACTTCTAGAGTAGTGATAAATAATAGAGAGATTTTCTTTGTTAAAAATTTCATTTTATCTATGCTAGGATTAGATAGGTCCTATCTAATAATTAGATGTTTGAAATTTCTTCAGACAACACTCATCCCGTCCTAGAAAAAGTGGTTTTTGGCAATCGCCTTACTTCGACATTACGCTCTTTAGAGCGGCTGTCAAGCCCTATTGCGTACATTACTTACAAAGGCTATACTGGCTTTTTATTACACATATTGGAGGTGACACACATGGCAAACTACAACCCAAGAACGAAGAGAGTTCTCAATGATTACGGTGAGTTCGTTCCTTTTAAGGAAGATATGAAGAAGTCAGAAGAGATGTTAGAAGCATCAGGGACGACTCGTGAGTCAATGCTAATTGACCAAAAACTAAAGCGTGAAGCCTATAGAGGAAGCTCTAAGGAAAGCGTGGTTGCGGGTTTATCGGAAGCTGAGCTAGAGCATCTTTTAAACAAGAAACGAGCTTCTACGGCAGAGAATAAGCCTGCTATAGAAAAATTAGATACTAAACCCGAAACACCTATCGAAAAATTAGATACTAAGCCTAAACCGGCGAATAACGTGGATATTCACACGTTAACGCTACCTGAGCTAAAGGCGCATGCTAAAGAAATCGGTATCCCTTTCCGCCCAAACGCCTCTAAAAGCAAAATGATCGAACTATTCGAAGGTCCAACAGGTTCTAGCGAAAAATTAGATAGTTCTGAAGAAGAGGATGAGCTTTAAACTTCTATATAATTATTAGATACTAGAACCTCTATATAATTATTAGATACTAGAACCTCTATATAATTATTAGATACTAGAACCTCTATATAATTATTAGATACTAGAACCTCTATATAATTATTAGATACTAAGGATCTTATGACCAATTTTGACACAGAGCTAGCGCCGGGCGGGGAATCACACCGTTCGGCGTCTTCCAAAAAAGCTAAGACAGGGTATAAGCCTCGCCCTCTACAGCACTGGCTACACAATAATATCTTAAGGTTTTGTGTCTTAGTGTGTCATCGTCGTTTTGGAAAGACGATCTTTGCGGTTAACGAGATAATAGACAGGGCACTTGCTAACCCTTTGAGAAATCCACAATACGCTTATGTTGCCCCTACCTATAAACAAGCAAAGATCGTAGCTTGGCAATATTTCGTAGATTTCACTCGTTTCCTCCCTGGGGTAAAAACGATGAGATCTGAACTAACCATCTACATTCAACGCCCAAGACGTAAAGACCCAGAGACGGGGGAGATAGATGCAGACTTCATTAAAATTACGTTACTAGGGGCAGATGACCCAGACTCAATCCGTGGTATCTACTTAGACGGTGCCGTTTTGGATGAGTACGCCCAATGTGACCCTATCATATGGGGTCAAATTGTACGTCCCGCTCTATCTGACCGTAAAAAGATTGCTAACGATATGGGGATATTCCGAGATGCGATAGGTAAACCCATAGATCCTTGGGCGATGTTCGTTGGAACCCCTAAAGGTCAAAACCATTTTTATTTTAGATATGAAAAAGCTAGAGAGTACCAGGAGTATGCTAAAAATTATATAGTCGGGCAAGATATGGAGGAGCACGCAAGAGAGTGGACTTCCCTGGAATTGAAATACAACATCGAAGAAAACACATCATATGCTGATGTGGAGTCCATAACGAGTAAATGGCCTGAAGCGCTTAGAGAGGATTATTCCGCTTGGCGTAAGTTTAAGTCTTCTCGGCAATGGTTTACAGTTCTTCTAAAGGCGAGTGAGACCTCTATCCTTGGAAGAGAAGAAATAGACGAGATGGTCGAGGATATGACACCGGAGCAAGTCGAACAAGAGCTAGAATGTTCTTTTACGGCAGCTATACTAGGATCTTTCTACGGGCACCTTATCTCTAAAATGCGAGAAGACGGTAGAATCACGGACATACCCTACAACCCTAAATTCCCGGTAGATACGTATTGGGACTTAGGTAGGTCCGATAAGTCGGCAATCTGGTTTATTCAGAAAATACCCGGGGTGGGGTATAACTATATAGATTATGAAGAAACTGGGGATAAGACTATAGAGGAATTATATAGAGTGCTTCTTGCAAAAGCCCAACCCTCAGGTAAACGAACGCAAGTTCAGGAAGGGAAAGAGGAGTATTTTGTAGGTAGGGGATTTAGGTTTGGCAGGCACGTATGGCCTCATGACGGTAAGACAACAGACTGGGAGTCAGGTAACAGTAGACAAGAAATAGCTAGACAACTAGGATGGATAGTAGAGATACAACCTAAAAGACCTATACAGGATAGAATAAACGCGTCAAGGACTCGGTTAAAAATATCAAGATTTGATGAAAATTATTGTAAAAGAGGGTTAGAATGCCTGTACAATTATCAAAGGGAATACGATGAGAAGCTTATGGTTTTCAAAAAAGATCCTAAACACGATTGGTCCTCTCACGGCGCCGATGCTTTTGGTTACTCTGCGTTTGATGATAGGGTCAGTTATTTCCCGGAAGATCTTTACAGTAGAAAACAGGGTGGTCCTCAAAACCACGCCGACATGGATTACGACGAACTAGGATAGGAGGGTATTATGTCTAGTGGAAGCTCAGATAGGGCAAAAGTTACTACTAAAACGGGATTTGCACAACCAGAGGTAACCCGGCTAATGTCCCAAGGAGATAATTTAAGCTCTTCCAATTTTAGCGAAAAGGTTTCTAATCCTAAAATGAAAAAAAGACAGATAATAAAAAGAAAAGGAAGGGACCCTTATGTCCATTATACGGATTCCACCTATCTGGGTAAGTTCTCCGGTGCTAGTAAAGAAGAAGTGGATAGACTTATGGAGAGATTTAGCGCCAGAAGGCAGTTTATATCCACTAAAAAACAACGACCGGGGATAACCCAGTTGATGAGTAAGGGGATGTAGTGGGACAAGCAAGAACACTTATACAATTATTCGATAAGATGAAGGCGTCTAGAACCAATTGGGACAGCCACTGGGATGAAGTAGCTAGGTGGATCATGCCTAATATGGATTTCGCCTTTACACAACAATCAGGCAGCACAACTAAAGGGGAAGAAAGGCACAATAGGACTTTCGACCAAACTGCCGAACACTCCGCTGAGTTGCTCGCTAGTGCGTTGATGAGCTTTCTAGTAAGCCCTACCCAGAATTTTTTTGAACTAACCACGGGCGACATAACTATAGATAAAAAACCCGAAAATAGAGATTATCTTCAAAAAACGGTAGAGGTAGCTCACGGAATTATAAGAAATACTAATTTTGACGCAGAAATTCATTCTGGGCTCATGTCTCTAGTCACTTTTGGTACATTTATTCTTAGAATGGACGACGACCCGGACGAGATTATAAGATATGAGGCCAGACCCCCGTTCACGCATTGGATATGGGAAAATGAGAAACGAGTGGTCTCTACGGTAGCAGAGAAAACTAAAATGCCTATTAGAGATGCTTTTGCTAAATATGGTATGGAGAAGTTTGGAAGCCAGGCAGAGAATTTAGCTAAAGATCTAGAACAAGAAATAGAAATTATACGTATCGTATTAGATAGAAAATCCGCTAAAATGAGAGCTCTCGATAAGTTTGATAAACCTTTCACTAGTTTTCATATTTGGGCGGATAAGGAAATAATATTAAAAGAGGTAGGGCACAGAACCTTTCCTTACGCCGTTCCTCGTTGGATGAAACTAGCGGGAGAGACCTACGGGCGCTCTCCTGGTATGAAAGCGCTACCCGAGGCAAGGTATCTCAATCAAGTTAAAAGATCAACAATCCGCGCCCTACAAAAAGCCGTAGACCCTCCGATGTTAATTACCGATGACAGTGTGTTGGGTAGGGTCAATATTAGACCAGGCGGGCTTACTAGTGTACGCTCTAACGCAAGAGACAACCCACCTATCCAGCCTATCCCCACAAACGCACGCCCTGATATAGGGGAAGGCGGAATGGAGCAATCTAAAGAAGAGATAAGAAAAGCTTTTTATGTGGACCAGCTTCAACTAACTGAAAAAAGTAGGATGACCACTACTGAGGTCAACCTAAGGGATGATGACCGGCTAAGACTCTTATCGCCACTTATCGGTAGGATGAATACCGAGCTTTTAACCCCTATCGTAGCGAAACTACTGGATAGGATGCAAAGTGAAGGAAAAATGCCTGAAAACATGCCTTCAGATATTGCAAATTCAGGGGGGTTAGGGGTATTCTTTCGATCACAAATTACGCGAGCACAAAACCTAATTGAAGCACAGAATGTTATGCAGTGGTTAGGTGCCGTAGGGCAAATAGCCCAAGTAGACCCCAAAGCCGCTATGGTGGTAGATACCGAGGAAACGGTACGGTTTTTAGGGGAAAGGCATGGAGTGATGGAGAAACTTATGAAAACACCTCAAAAAGTACAAGAGCAAGAGCAAGCGATGCAACAACAACAGCAGCAAATGGAAGAAGCTGAGCTTGCTGAAAAGGCGTCTAAAACCGTAAGCAATGTACAGAAATGAGTAGTGGAGAAGTAAACACCTCAGTTAAAGCAAACGGCCAAGCGGATTTGGTGGAGACCTATAAAAGGTTATTTTCCTCCGAAGACGGGCAAAGAGTGTTGTTTGATCTTATGCATCAAGGGTATTTCTTACGCCCTACGATAGATGGACAAGGCTACGAGACCTCTCTTAGAAATGAGGGGGGTAGGGAACTTGTTTTATACATAATTGAGAACCTAAACCGCGAACCTGCGGAAATATTGGATTTTATAAAAAAATACGAAGAAGAAAGAAAAAGGGAGTTGGGGGATTATGACATTGATTAAAGAGTTTATTTCGTTTTTTACGTTGATACTACTATCTGAAAGAGGAAGTCTAATGACCGGGGGAGAAGAAGGCGGGGGAGATGCCCCAGAAGGGGAAAGCTCCGGAGTTCCTCCTGAAGACGACAGCGGTGAAGGGGATTCCCCAGAAACCCAGATTAATTGGCCTGAAGGGCTAGATCCTACGTTAAAGGGAAACGAAACCCTAACTTCTCACTATAATAAAGACAAGGGCGAGTTCGACATGCCCGGAATTATGCGCTCTCTTGTCCACAATAAGTCGATGGTAGGGGCAGAAAAAATAGCTAAACCTCAAAAAAACTGGGATGAAAATAAATATCACGATTTTTACAAACAAATCGGTTTGCCTGACTCCGTAGATCAATACGAGTTTGAGGTAAGAGGTCTCCCCGAGGGGCAGGAACCTGACAATAAGTTTGTAGGGGATTTTAAAGAAAAGGCATATGAGGCGGGGATTTTACCAAAACAAGCAGAAAAATTGGTAGAGTGGTTTAATCAGACAAACTCATCAAAACAACAAGACGCTCAGCTTCAGATGAGAAACGAGTTCGAACAAGACCGCTTAGAGCTACAAAAAGAATACGGAAACTCACTAGAAGGTAAGTTAAAACAAGGTTTTGATACTCTTAAGTTGTTTGCGAGTGATGACGAGATAGCGACTATGAAAAAGAAAGGACTGTTGGATGAACCGGATGTCTCCCGCCTTTTAATCAAAATAACGGAGAACCTTAACGACGACCATTTTGAGAGCAATCTCTTAGACCAGTCGGGAATGACTCCCGCCCAGGCCGATCAAAGACTGAAAGAAATGTCCAAACAAGAGGTCAAACTTATGTCTCCTAAAGAGAAAAAGATTTGGTCTGAAGAGTGGTCACGACTTGCGGCCGTAAAAAATTCAGTATCTAGTGGACAAAACGGGGGTAGGTCGGCTAAAATGTAGCCTACTGCCTTGTAGTCCGTCACCACCACGACATCTACATCCAGCTTCTTCATAAAAAGCCTTGACATATGTCAGGGCTTTTTTATACTAATACTGTACAGCCGAAAAACGCTTTAGGACTCCCCATTTTATGGGCCCTCTGGAAAAGTGTTAGACGAATCCCCGAAACCGGGAGTCGTTCGTTGAAGGGAAACTTTTAACACTAACCAATTTATCTAGGAGAGGCACCATGTCTTTTAACATTCCAGTCAATTTTGTAGAAGGGTTTAAAGAAACCATCTACATGCTTTCACAACAAAAAACTGCCCGTTATTTCGGAAAGTCTCGTTTAGAGTCTCAAAGCTCTGAAGTAGACAACTACGAAAGAATCGAGCCTACTGAGGCCAACGATATTCTAGATCGTCACGGGGATACTCCATTAAACAACTCAATCCACTCTCGTAGACAAGTTACGCTACAAGATGCTGATTGGGGGGACTTGATCGATAAGAAGGACGACATTCGTCTATTGATCGACCCTACAAACTCTTACACAATGAACGCGGCAGCCGCTCTAAACCGAAAGAAAGACGATGTTTTCATCGCCGCTGCTCTTGGTATTGCTCGTGCCGGAAAGAAAGGCGCTCAGACCGTAGTTCTACCCGATTCTCAGAAGATTGTTTCAGTAGATCCTTCTACAGGGACTTCAGGAAGAATCAATATTTCCGTTCTTACTCAAGTTCAAGCAAAATTTGATGAAGCGGACGTAGATGAAGACGTTATGAGATATTTCGGTTGGTCAGGTCGAGTTAAGCAACAAATGCTAAATGATACTAAAGCGACTTCTGCGGATTTTGCTTCAGTTAAAGCACTTGTTGACGGACGAATTGACGAGTTCATGGGCTTTAAATTTATTCGATCTGAAAGACTTCCAATTACGGATGCGGTTACTAACTACGCTTCAAATACCGGGCAAGTTGCTTCAGGCGGAGCAAACAGTTTAGCCGCAGGCGCTAGACGTTGTTTTGCTTGGGTAGAAGACGGGATGATTTCTTCTATTGGAGAAGAGCTTTTTGTTGACGTAGGTATCCGAAGAGACAAAAGATTGTCTAAGCAAGTTTACCTTTGTCAGTCAGTGGGCGCGGTACGTCTCGATGAGGACAAAGTTGTTGAGATACTTGTAGACGAATCTCTTTAATTAAACTCTAAGCCGTAGGAGGCAATGAATATGGATGATTTAAACTTAGCACAACAGGGAAAATTTCCCGCAGAAAAGGTAGCTCCGGGTGCCTATAACTCACGCGTAAAGTGTTTGCCTCTTCAGGCAGTTCTTAGCGCAAACTTAGGCGTAGGAGATGAAATCCTAGGTCTTAAACTTCCTGAAAATGCCAAGATCGTCGATGCCACTTTAAGGGTATCGGGGACAGCAGGCGCTACGGGTATTTTTGACATGGGGCTTAAAGCCGGTAAAGTTTACGACGAAGACGCCGCCGGAGGAAAAGAAGACTTTTCCGAAGATAGTGACGCTCTTGTAAAAGGCGTAGACGCAGGTGGACAAGCCGCTTTGGGTAGAATGGACGAGACCAGCGTAATGCTCGGCGGTACAAAGAAACGAGTAGGTCCTGGCGGGCTTCAAGTTTTCGTTATTTGTACGGAGATTACGGTAGATCTTGATTCTACTCCAGCAGACCTTGAAGGGTTTGTTTACTACACACTAGAGTCTTAATCCTTACCCGCCCTTTCGGGGGCGGGTATTTTTGGCGGTTGCAATATGAGCACAGAAGTACAAATTTGTAATATTGCTCTTGCCTTGTTGGGGATAGACAACCCTATTTTATCTTTAGATGACGATTCTAAGGAAGCCCGGCTGTGTAAAACATCCTACCCTGTCATTCGTGATGAGTTGTTAGAGAATCATTTTTGGCGTTTTGCTATGAAAAGATCCTCTCTAACTAGGATTACAGCTCCTCCTGAGTGGAGATATACTTATAAGTACCAGCTTCCAAGTGATCTTGTGGGAAGTCGTTTGAAGATGACCGATCTTGATAAGGAACAAAACTATAAGATAGAGGGCGGTCTTTTGTTAACGGATGATGCTAGTGTTAGCATTTTGTATGTGAGCAAAGAGATCGATGTTAGTAAATATAGCCCTGCGTTTAAGCAGGCAGTATCTTATGCTTTAGCTGCCCAATTGGCATATCCAATGGTACAAAGTTCAACACATATGCAAAGAATGCTATCTGCCGCAGAGGATAAACTTAGGGCGGCAAGAAGTATTGACAGTCAAGCGGATTATTTAGAAGATTTAACGGATAATTCTTTTATAGACGCCCGGTTGGGGGGAAGATACTAAACGGGGGTTGGTTTGGCCAAATACCATACGATTACCAATAATTTTAGCTTCGGTGAGTTTTCGCCTAAAGCTTCGGGTCGCACGGATCTTGCGGAATATAGATCTGCCGTATCTCACATGGAAAATTTTTTAGTGGGAAATGCGGGCGGCGCTTTTAAGCGCGCTGGTATGGAGTTCCTATTTGACTTAGGTATAGATAGAGACGTTGGACTATCTATTTTTAAAGGGGACGACGGAATATCTTTCGCGATAATATTCGACCCTGCTAACAACGACCCAGACTCGGCAGACCCCTTTATACGTATAATACAGCTAAATGGGGCAGGGAAAGGGACTGAAGCCGATGTAAATCAGAGTTTTTACGATCTTATCTACGACACTATTTTAAACTATAAAATAAATACAGATTTAGATCCTGAGGGGTTTAACACGGTCCAGATAGCGGACACTATATTTGTTGTACACGCTTCTGGGAAGCAAGTTCCCTTTAACATACACCGCCAGGGGTTAGCTGCTTTTACAATATCTGTTAATTTCTTTGGGGTTATATCTAATTCATTTCAGGAAATTAAAGACGTATTTCTGGCTTTTCCTTATCAAGACCCCAACATATCAGAAACTAGTATTACCCCGTCAGGCACTACGGGGGCTATTACTCTTACCTCTAGTGCAGATCTTTTTGATCCTCTGCATGTAGGGGGGTATTTTAAGCTAACCCACAGCGGAACTACAGGGGTTGCTCTTATCAATGAGTATACAAGCGAGACAGAGGTCGGGGCCGTAGTGGGTCTTGATTTTGGGGCGGCTACGGCGACTACAGATTGGCAAGAATCCTTTTGGAGCGACTTTAGGGGATGGCCTAGAAGCCAGGCTTTCTTTGAGCAATCCTTTTATTACGGGGGAAGTGAAGGCTTCCCCAGTACGGTTTGGAAAAGCCTCACTAACAACACAATCCATTTTATGGCAAGAAGACTAGCACAAGACCAAGATTCTTCCACTGATGTATCGGGTGTGAATTATTTTGGAGATTCGACCCCTCTTGACCCTACGTCTTTTCTAGTGGGGGCTAAACACATTCGTTGGATGACAGCTACTCGCACTTTAAATTTAGGGACAGACGATGCGGAGATTATAGGATCAGGTGGCGATCAAATCCTAGGTCTGGAGTCGGTGGGGTTTAAAATCCAGACCAAACACGGGGGATCAAACGTGGACCCGGTTATAGTGGGGTTTGACACGGTTTATGTATCTGAGACAAGAAGAAAGCTTAGAAACTTTCGTTTTAATGAAAGTAACGGATCTAATATATCCCAGGACCTAACCTTTTTTGCTGAACATATTTCTAAATCGGGCGGAAAAGACGCAGGGTTTAAAAAGCTCTCTTACTCAGGAAGTGAAGAGATTATATGGGCGGTGAATAGCAACGGAAAACTACTCTCCTGTACGTACAGGACCGACTCCCCTACTATAGGGTGGGCAAAACATACGACTGACGGGGTAGTAGTAGATATAGGTGTAGGACCGGGAGACGACCGTACCGATGTGTTATACTTAGTAGTGGAGCGTAACGGAAGCCGATACATAGAAAGCGTAGGAAGACCGTTTGACGGGGAAGAACTAGATCCAGACAGTCCTATTCTTATCGAGGATATTCCTTTGTTTTCGGACTCTTTTGTGCAAGGGGTGTTGTTGAGCGCCACTGACACTTTTTCAGGGCTTGACCATTTAGAAGGAAACGAAGTCGTTGCAACAAAAGACGGAGAGCTTTTAGGCTTATTTACTGTAAGCGGGGGAGATATAACCTTCCCTGAAACATATCCTTTAGGAACTAGAATTGTAGCAGGACTACCCTATACAGCTAGCGTAAGATCTCTACCCTCTAACTCCGGCGGCGAGTTTGGTACTGCGGTGGGGAGTGTAAAGAGAACGGATGCGGTTACTACCCGCCTTTATAAGACACGGCAAATAAAATATAAAGGGCTAGACAGCCCGTTTTTTGATAAAGTTCCACTTAAGGACCTTTTTACGGGGGTAAAAGAGCTTAAAGTGAGTAACAACCCTAGCAGAGAGATGGGCGTCGAGTTCTCTAGCGACACCCCCCATCCTTGCAACGTGTTATTTTTCACACAACGGGGTTTTTCTAATGACGGATAAGTACAGTTTGGATTTACACCCTTTCAGTATGAGGGATCTTATCTCTTTTTCCTGTACGGAACCGTTTGATGTTTGGTGTGTAATGGAGAACAACCTATCTTTAGGAAACACAAGCTATATGACAATGACAAATGCCTATGGAATTGCTATCGCTATATGTGGTATTATTTTTTTAAGACCAGGAGTAGCGGAGGTGTGCGTGATACGATCTTCGCTAATAGACAAACACGCAAAGGATTTCTCTCGAATGATGAGATTTTTAGTGAACGATTACATTCCATCAGAGTACGGTATCCATAGAGCTGAGATGTTCGTTGATGCGAATTGGCCATCCTGCCATCGATGGGCCGAATTTTTAGGATTTACAAAAGAGGGACTGACCAAACACTTCACGCCCGACGGTCGGGACCACTATTGCTATGCGAGGATTTATGGGAGCTAGTGCAGTAATAGCAGGGGGGGCCGTTGTAGGTTCCTACCTTGAAATGCAAGGAAACCGGCAGGCGGCCAAGGATCAGCAAGCTGCCCTAGAAGAAAGGGCCCGTCTAAAAAGGGCCCAAGCGCGTGACGTTATGAAGCGGTTTGATATGAACCGCAATATTATGCGAAGAGAAGGAAAAAGGTTTGGAGCAGAACAAGAATCGGCTTTTGTCGCGGGCGGTGTCTCATCGGGCGGAGCTACATTACAGGCATTAGAAAACAATATCAGAGAAACGGCAGAACAAATAAAACTAGAAAAATTTGAGTCGGAAGCAAAAGCAGAATCCCTAATGGCCGGAGCAGATGTGGATATTGCCACAGGAAGAAGGATCCGTAAGGCCGAAAGAGCGGGTAGGGTCGGAAGTATTATCAACGGTGTGACACAAGTCGCAGGAGCATTTTAATGGCGAAAATCCCCGTACGAAGAAATTCCAATAGCGTCTCTAGAGGCGGACCCGGGACCCCAAGCCTGGGAGTTGACGCTGCCGCCCTTCAAGGTAGAGCAACCGCGGAGTTAGGTCAAAGCATAGCCCGTGCCGGACAACAAATAGGCGGTAAGCTAAAAAACCTAGAACAAAAGAGACGTGAGGCAGAGATTAAAGAGTTTGGGGACGAAAAATCCTTTGAATTTCGCCGCCGATTAAACAAGTTCCAAATAGAGAAAGAAGCGGAAATGGAAGGCACTGACCACAGAGGGCTTGCCGCTCAGACAGATGAATTTATTCGAGAACAAAAAAGAGAACTGTTAGGCGATGACGTAGAGGCAGATAAAGCAGAATACTTCGAAGCATCTGTCAGCAACACACAGCAAAAGGCGTTGTTGGGGGCAGACACAACCGAACACACCCAACGAGCAGAATACTATATGGATAACCGCCTTAAGAGGGTGGAAGAGCTTGGGGTTATGGCGTTCGAGGACCCCGATCCCTTTAAAGTTAGTCAAGAGATTTTAATACAAGATCAACAACTTACCGATCAGGTAGGATTGAATTTCACAGGCGGACAAGTAGACTCCCTTAAAACTACCGTCCGAGAAAAAGCCAGAGAGTCTGTAATCCAAGGGCAGATAAGGGATGGTCTGCCGGGTCTTATTAACCCATCTATGACAGAAAAGGAAGCAAACGACGCTATCAGTAGGTTTTTAAGCGGAGAAAATCCTGGCACCTCCCCACTTATGCAAGGAATGGAAGCAGATGAGAGAATACTCCAAGAGAAAAGACTAAAAGCTGCTTACGTTAACCAGAGAAAAGCAAAAGTAGCGGGGCTAAAACGCAAGGCAAGGTCCTCCGTTATAGCACTTGAGAGGCTGGATACTCTAGACCCTCTTATTCAAAACGAAGTATTGAATACTAAATTAGAGATAGATAGACTCCCCGAGGGGGAGGACAAGACCGAGATGCTTGCCCAAATTGAAACTGCGGAGCTTGTTTCCGAGTTCAACAGGTCTACCCCTAACATTAGCAACCAACAACTTCAAACCACTGACCTAGATAAGGTCCTTCCTCTAACAGGACTGGACACTATCGACCTCGACACTCGAGCTAGAGATTCCATAAGGAAGTCTATAGCCCGCACGATAGAGGAGCGTAATGAAGACGGGGCGGCTTATGTTCAAAAACACTACCCCAACCTTTACGGGGACCCAGCAGATAACCTCGAACAACAGCGTGAGCTGGGAATAACTAACCCCAGAGTAATAAGTAAAAATGAGGCACAAACAAAGTCAGCCGCTATACTAGAAGAGACAAGCCCCAGAATGAAGGTAAGAGAAATAAACGGTATTATGGAAGAGTTTGGACCCGAGTATGGGCATGCTGTATTAGCAGAAATGGCGGAGTCTAATAAAGACTTTCATCGTTCTTATTTGTACGCTTCTTATTTTGGAAATCCCGCCACGCAAGAGAAAGTGATTCGGGCAATTAGTGATCCAAACTTAAAAAAAGGATTTGACGATGCTTTCGGGGCCTCTAAAAGAAGGACTTTAGAGAGTAGCGTACGCCAGGAGTTAACCCCTACCCTAAGGGCGTTTCATAAGGCCGGAATGAGTGAATTTGCTGACAATTTTAGCACCATGGTGACAAAAACTGCCCTATATAACGAACTTCAAGGAAAAGAAGGGAGCGCCAGGGGCACCGCTAGAGAGATTGTAGAAAACAATTTCCACGTTATTGATAAAGAAAATGGGTCGATGATTCTCCCTAAAACCATGGAAGTTAATAAGGCGTCCATTGAGAGTTTTATTGATGAGTCATTTAACCAGAGAGATTTTTTGAAGCAATCCGGTTTAGATATTACCCGTTTTACCGCTTCCACTGGACAGACCGAAGATGAGTTTTTTGAAGTATTTGAAGAGCGGTCCTTTTGGAGTACGAGCAACACGGGTGACGGGGTTTTTCTTATGGCGGAGGACCCTAGAACGGGTTTAGCTGGACCTGTAAAAGGAAGTAACGGAAGCCCTATAGAAATAAAATTTACAGATATTGAGGGTTTACCTTTCGTGAGAGGTAGATAATGGAACGAGTACGCGGAATTAACATGGGAAACCTTCTCACGCAGAAAAACCGTGAGATGGACCCACCTCCCGATAACTTTGAACCTTTTAGAAAAGAGTATTCCACTATGGAAGTGTTGGGGGCCACCTTTTCTCGCACCTTTATTGACTCTGCGACCCCACTAGTCACTAGAAAGATCCGTCGAGAGTTAGATGCCGACACAAGCATAATACAGCCTGATGATCTTAATGAAAGGTATCCTGGGATGCCCCAACCTTTTAATGAACCTATGAGTCTAAGCGTGGCAGATTCGTTGGCCAGCACTCAAAGGCGTAGAAAACAACTTGACGATATTATAGGAAATGGAGACCCGGATTCTGCTATACAAAATTATGGCGGGTTTGTTGTTTCTTTAGGGGTTCACATCATGGACCCCGTGGGAATGGCCGTTGGGGGAGTTATAGGAAAGGGGTTGGGCTGGGTGGCCTCTAAGGCTTTGACGCGAGGTGGTGCCGGAGCTATTACTAAAACTTTAGGTGGTTTAAGGCAGACAAAACTTTCAGGACAAGTAACAGAGGGGGCCATCGGTGGCGCTGCTGAGGAATTAGGTCTAGCGCAGCCGCTTTTAAATGAAGAACAACAAGACGAAATGACCACTACTGAGCTTGCTCTTTCAGTTGCCGCCGGGGGTTTATTTCCCGTAGGTTTAAACGGGTTAGGGAGAACGGCAAAGTCCACTTTTAATTTCCTTAAGGGAGGAAAAAGGGGTACGGAGAAGGTGACTAACAGTCTCCACGCGGTTGAGGGGCAACTAGAGAACGGTAAAAGGGTGGATACGGAAGACTACGTAAACGCAGAGATGCAAAAAGAACTTCCAGAATTAGAGAAAGAGTTGGAAGCTGCGAGAAAAGCGGCAAAGAAGACAGCGAAGAAGAAGACAAAAAAGACCGCTAAGAAAGCATCAAAAAAAGCTGCGAAAAAAGTAGCTAAAAAGACGACAAAAAAAGCTGCGAGAGAAGAAGCGGATACGCCTATCCCGAGAGATGCGGTAGAGACGGATCTGGCAGACGGTCCCCAGAAATCAGCAAAAGTAAAAGAATTAGAAGAGAGGGTAGAAACCGCCCGTAATGCGCCCACACCCGACAGAGTGGAAAGCGTTAGAAGGCACAACTCCCGAGAGTCAGATCTAAACTACGATCCAGATATAGCGGAAACGGTAAAGACAAATTTGGACAACCCTCTACTTCCTGAAGACATAACTCCCGAGTTAACTAGACAGTTCACGGAACTAGATGAGAGGGTTTCCAGAATGGATATTGAGTCTTTACCCGAAGAAATTCGAATAGAGCTAGACGGCGCTAGAGCAGAGTTTAATAAAGTAGAAACTGTTGATAAGGCTTTTAGTGCGGCCGAGAATTGTGTGAGGTCCGTGTAATGGTAGATTGTGTAAACGAAGTAGCTAAAGCTTTTGCAGATGTCCCCAAAGAGCAAATAGAGAGAATTGTTAGAGAGATTGAGGGTGTAAAAGGAAAACAAGACTTCGCAAAGAGAGTCAAGGCTTTGAGGGATGGTGCCCTTGCAGATCAGCGACTAGACGCCTATAAAAAACTCCAAAGAGCTGTTGCCGAAAGAGATTTAGAGGATTTCATAAATAGAAAGGATTTTGAACAAGACCCGACGGAAGCCTTTTTGGCGAAGTTCGCGGGAATAGATAGAATTGTCGAGGGCGGAAACCTAAGTTTTGAATCAAGTAGAGACGTGTTTAGGTCCAAAATGTTAAACACCGTACGATATTCCCTGGGGGAAGATTTTAACTGGATGAGAAACGCTAGCAAGGCAGACGAAAAACAAGTAGCTAAAGCGATGGACCTTCTTAATCAGAATAATTCCCTGATGGGAGGGGAACTTATTAATGCGTTCCCATCACATATCCAAAGAGCTGCCAGAGGGATGCGGGCAATAAACAAGACCCTGGTAGAAGAACTACAAAAGGTAGGCGTACTCGTCAGAGAGAGGGCAGACTACATAGGTAGACAGACCCATAACTCGGGAAAAATGGTAGAGGCGACTAAACCTGTTTGGATAAAAGCCACCTTGGGGAAATTAGACCCCGTTAAAACCTTTGGTAGTGTTACAGGCTCCGCAGAACAAGAGAAAATTCTGGAAGAAATATTTGAGGAAATAACAACCACAGGTATGTCAGGAGGAAACATAGGGGATTTGTCAGGCAGAAGGTCCCTACACTTCAAAAGCGGGGAAGACTGGGTTGAGTACAATAGGGAGTTTGGTCACGGAAACCTAATAGATACGGCCATAGCAACTATCGGATCTTCTGCCAAAAACGCAGCGATTTCCCAAACCTTTGGCACAGCTACTAACGCCCGTAAGCTTTGGAGTGACGCCGTAGAAAGAACAAATAAAGCTATCATGAAGACAGGAGATATAAAAAAAATAACTAAGTGGAAGGCCACACAGACAGCACGTAAAGGGTACGAAGCGGAGATGTTTGGCTTTGATAACGCAGGCCTAGAAGTATGGGGAAAGACCGCCCAGACTCTAAACGCTATCCAGCGGGGAGCGCTATTAGGTAAGGCGGCTATTTCTGCTTTTACGGATGTCGCTTTCTCATCTTTTAGCTTTAGAGCGGCAACAGGCGGCGGTAGAGGAGTGGCGGAGTGGAAAGTCTTAAATAACTTTAAAGCAGTAGCTAGTCCCTCACAGGCAAAAAAGTGGCAACACCACTTGGATTTACATTTCTCGGATATGCTTCAAGACACTTACGATAGGTTTGGAGGTATAAGAGGGAAAGGCGGGGTACAACGCGTTTCCGATTGGGCCATGAAAGCTTCAGGGGTGGAGTACCAGTCCTCTAGAATGAAGACCGCAAATGCCCGCCTTTTCGCCGGAGAGATAGGGGTAAACGCTAAAAAAGGTTGGAAAGAGCTGGACCCAAGGCTGACCGCCAACCTCTCTCGTTTTGGGATTTTAGAGGCGGATTGGGGTATATTGAGAAAGGCAACGGAAACGATAGAAGGGGCAGAGTTCACAACACCCGAAGCCGTGTCAAAAGTGAAAGGTGTGGATTCTCTTCGTTTGGATAAACTAAGAAGAAAATATAGTGCTTACCTGCTAGATAACTCTCAAGTCGGCTCCCCTCAGTCCAGCGGGAGAGAGAGGTCTATAGTTCATGCGGGGATGGGCAGCAATCACCCCCTTGGAGCGATATTAAGAGTTGCCACACAGTTTAAATCTTTTGCTTTTGCCGTCCCTAGAATCTATAGGAGAATTTCTTTATCCAACCCCAACAGCGACGCCAGGACCCTAAGAGAGTCTTTAAATAATGTGGGGGACTTGAGTTTGGTAGCAGGTCTTTTCACGGAGGCCACGATTATAGCAGGGGGCGGAATACTTATTAAGGACTCTATTTCAGGGAAAAAAAGAGACTTGTCTACTCCCCAAGAACAGGGAAATTTTATCCTAGAGTCTATTACAAGGGGCGCCGTACCCCTTATGGCATCATATGTCCTGGACTCGGTGCGGGGAGAGTATAATAAATACGGAAGAAATCTATTTGTAGATATGGTAGGCGGACCCTCTTTCGGACAAATACAAGATCTTGCTAAGATGGGCAACCTCGCCGCCGCAGAAGTGATTACCGCTGTCATGGAAGGGGAACTTCCTCAAGATAGCCCTGCCGCCGGACACGCCTTGCGTATTCTTATGCGCAACATGCCTGGACAAAACCTACCTTTTGTGCAGCCTGCGATGAACAAAGCTTTTTTGACAGATCTGCACGACTATTTAAACCCCGGCTATACTGAACGGATGAAAAGTAAAGTTATTAGAAACCAGGAAGACTTTTTATTTGACCCCTACTCATCGTTTCGGGATAATAACTAAAAGGATAATTTAAAATGACAGTATCGAACACCCAAGTTTCAGAAACTTACGACGGCGACGGCATACAAGTAGAGTTCGCTATCCCTTTTAATTTTCAACCGGGTCAGGCTTCTTCCGTCACTAAAGTTATCCTTATCGCCGCGGATGATACCGAAACTACCCTTGTAGAAGGAAATGACTACAATCTTCTACCCTTGGGAGACAACCCCACTAAAGCGGACCTTAGCGACGGAACTACACCAAACGGAGCTCCGGGCGGTGCCGAAAAGGTTCGCGTAGAGCGAGTAACCCCTCGTACACAACCCTCGGACCTAGATGCAGGCGGAAGCTCTACCCCTTATAGTCCCGTGACAGTAGAGAACGCTCTTGACAGAGCGGTAAGAATACTACAAGAAATCGACGCCTCTTTGACTACAGTAGAGAGCGCCACTAGTACAAACACTTTAATAAGCGGTGCTCTAGTCCCGGATTGGGTCAGTGGAGAAGATTACACTTTAGAGCAAATTGTTATTTTCAACCTTAGAATATATAGGGCATTAGTGACCCACACGTCCGGAGGGGATTTCAATACGGACCTTGTTGCTAGCAAGTGGGAGCTCGTTAAGACCCAAGGCACCCAAGGACTTACAGGACCCCAAGGTGCCACAGGTGCCACAGGCAGTACAGGAGCTAAGGGAGATCAAGGTCCCGCGGGATCTGATGGAGTCTTTAGTGAAATAGCGAATCAAGCGGAAGCAGAAGCAGGGGTTAATAACACTAAAGGGATGTCCCCTTTAGGGACTAAACAGGCCATTAACGACCAAGTGGGTACTTTACGAGACACTGATTTCCCCGCCCTGGTCACACGGGTAACTTCCGCGGAGGCAAGTATTGCCGTTCTTAACAATAAGGTATCTAAACTAGAAGGGGCTTCCCAGGTCAGTAGGGCCACAGGTAGCCAAAGGGTTTTAAACAACCAATCTACTGCCGTTCCTATTATCGGGAAAGACTCCTCGGTAGGGGCAGGAGAGAGGCTAGAGCTCAACCCGGTAGGCGCCACCTCTGCACAGGTTATGATAGAAATCTATCGTAAGGATGACGCAGAAGAAAGGTTTGTACGCGCTTCCTTAGAGCTCCACTATATATCAGGGACCTGGTATCTCGGAACTAAAAACATTATAACGCTCCAAGGCGAAGACTCAGGTGTAAACTTTGAAGTCTCTCAGGATGGGGACAATGTTGCCCAGGTATCCTATACCTCTGACGATATGGTAGGGGGTAATTACGACTCTGCCAGCTATTTACGTTACTTAATTGAAGAAATACCCGCAACATTAGGATTTTAATATGAGAGCTCTTTTAGTCTTAATACTTTTAGGTCTAATCTTAGAAGTGGCGCAGACGCAAGTTTATCAAAACTTTCCCCAACCCGTTAAAATGGGATCTAGAGGAAGACCCGACATTAGTGCGGTTCTAGATTTGGCAACCACTACGGGAGGTCTATTAGGCCCCAGGATGACAGAGACACAAAGAGATGCGATACCCTCCCCGAAAGAGGCCCTTTTCTTGTTCAATACCACAGCAAATGAGTATCAGGTTTATAACGGGGTATCCTGGCAACCTATGGGAGCATCAGCTTTCGACACCTTGAACGACGTTAATGTCACCAGTCCACAACAAGATGAAGTCCTTTCTTACGATACGGGACAGTGGACCAATACCACCAACCTATCTATCGAAGACTTGGCGCTATCAGGTAGATTTGCCGTCACAACTACCGACGAAGCCGCCATTCCTTGTCCTGTTATGACAGAAGCTCAAAGAGATGCTCTAACCGCCGTTCTAGGGGATTGTGTATACAACTCTGACACTACTCAGATTAATGTCTACGATGGCACTGAATGGATTTTAGTTGGTGGTGGTGGTCTAGCAAAATGGGAGGCCAGTGAAGATTACGTGATTGATGACGTTATTTGGGAAGACACCTCTAAAAAGATTTATGTGGCCAATACCGCTCACACCTCTGCCGGAACTTTCTCCGACGCTAATTGGGATGAACTATCCAATCCTTTCCTAGCTACCAATTTACGAATTTCAGGAAACACCCTATCTAGTAATGATACTAACGGAGATATTATCCTCGACCCCAATGGGACAGGCACAGTAAACGTCCCCTATCTATCAGACAGCGGGGCGGCAGTATTTGTTGATAGCGCAGGTGGCGCGCTTGGTGCCGACTTTCCAGACTATAGCTATTCAGTAGGCGACAAGCAGCTAACTGCCCCTTCCCTACAACTAGATGACTTAAATATTGATAATGAAACCTTCACCACCGTAAACTCACCAGTGGTATTTGATATAGGTGGTGTTAACTCCCTAGAGGTAAATGCTCCCCTGGAGCTTCAAGATATTGCTCAAAACCAAGTGGTATACGGTGATGACACAGTAGAAGCTCCCTTAGTCGGATCTTCTGCTTTTTTGTATACGGCAGCTAGTGACTTGCTGAGAGCAGGTGGTTTAGATATTACAGGTGCAGGCATCACAAGCGTTGCCACAGATCAGGACATTAGCTTAATTGCCGATGGAACGGGTATCGTAAATATCGACGATGATGCTGAGATTGCCGACATAACCGTCACAGGAAGTGCCTTGGCGGGCAACGACCTTGCGGCAGATTTAACAATTAATCCTGCAACAGGGCGACGAGTAGAGATCGGAGACGTTCTATTTGAGAATAACGAGATTTACTCCGTAGATGCAAGCCCCTTGCTCATCACCCCCGCCGCTTCTCAGGTGGTGGGAATTGATGACCTAACTCTCGATGCTAATGAGGTTGGAACTAGCACAACAGATACCGACCTTCTTCTAAGTGCCAATGGCGCAGGGGAAGTCAAGATTGATCGTGGCGGGATTGAACTGCAAGCAGGGTCGAATAACCCAGAGCAAAACGAGTTTGTGGTAGACACGGGATTTGAGGGCGGCGTATCAGAATGGGCGTGTACAAATGCAAGTGTTGCACAAGTTGCAAGTGCTGGGCTTAACGGTTCAAACGCTGCTCGAATTACTGTCAGTGCCGATGGCGGCTTTTGTGATCTTGTCAAAACCTTTACAGGCGACGACCTAAGCCAAACTATTATCACGGGCGCATATCTTAAAACAAGTGATGTCAACGTGACGTTTCATCCGATTAAGGATGGGTCAGAATTTGATTCAATTGGCGTAGATGCGATTGGTGAATATTATCAAAACGTTGCTCAGGTGCTTACAATTGGCGACACGGGCTTTAGAGTTAAGGGCAATGACACCGAAGTGATCGACGTTGACTTGGCACAGATCAAACTCGGTGGTTACAGTACAGCTCCCTCAAAAGATTGCACGGACGAGCTAGATTGTGAGAATGAGTTTAGTGCTAAGGTTTCATCTGGCGGGGTGGTCAGTGACGAAAATGTTGACTGGATTGACTCAATAGCCATTACTGATTCCTCTTTATTTACCATATCCTTTAAAACGGGAGCGTTTACTTCGGCTCCTAATTGCAACGTGGGTGTTGTTGACGGTGTAACGAGTTACGACGCGATTGTCAAAGTCAGCACGCAGGCTACCACCAGTCAGGTACAGGTTAGGGGTGGAACCTCGTCTAGCGCTGTCAACTTCAACAAAGGCGCCCTCGCCTTCAACATCCACTGCTCCAGAGGAACCGACTTTAAAACGACAGAGGATAAGGGCGTCGTGCTTACTGGGAGTAGTTCGGGAACCCACTTGGCAGTAAGCAATGCCGGGGTGACAGCAAACCAGTCCATCGGAACTTCTTTGACCACTGTGAGCTATGACACGATAGATGATAGTAAAAATATCGAGTGGAACACATCAACAAACGTAGGGACAATACAAAAAGCAGGCTTCTATGACTTTAGACCCGAAGCCACCCTAATAAATACCGTCCAGAACTCAGCCCATTACTTAACTTTAGAGTTTGATGCTGGTGCGGGCTTTGTAGAATACGCCGGAACACCTTGCTTTGGTCATTCCAGGGATGAAAAATCAGAAGCTCCGGCGTTGTCTTGTTCTATCCAGAAACACATGGCAGTCGGTGAAAAGTTTAGAGTGGCCGGAGTTTCAAATAACTCAAACTCATTAATTATGAGTGACGTGACGGTCAACGGAAAGACCTCATCACCACGCCTTACAGTAGTTCCCGTCCTAGACACCGAAACAATCGCCGGAGAAATTCAAGGCGCAAGCCCCGATCGGTATTGTTTTGTCAGGGATGTGAAGTCTAGTGGGACCAATGGAGGCACATCGTCTACCACCCCCGTCAAGCGAGA
>Ga0306912_1000529_pt1 | contig 22209 bp, 20 predicted proteins | sample AntRauFillE10628_FD_190443 | JGI IMG/M metagenome (GOLD analysis project Ga0306912, IMG submission 190443) | Saline lake microbial communities from Rauer Islands, Antarctica - Metagenome Filla E10 #628 (v2) (version 2) | ecosystem: Environmental > Aquatic > Non-marine Saline and Alkaline >... | reverse complement strand
TTTCTCACGGCATCACCGAGTTTTCTGATATACTGGTGGCGGCACCCAAAGGAGATTTCAACAGCCCCTGTGGCGCCTGCCGGCAAGTGTTGATGGAGTGGATGCCACGGGGCCGCATCAATCTTCATCACGGTGACAACTCGCACTCAACCCACAACATTAAGGATCTGCTTCCTTACGCTTTTTCATCACGTAACCTATCTTTATGAGTATCGATTATATTGCCATTCTGGACTACGAACATCTCGACAACGGCCTGTTTCTGAAAACGTTCGCAAACGCGGTTGCCAAACACGAGCAGCGGGGATTGATCCTACACTCCGACAGCCAATATACCGACCGCATCATGCAAACCGGCGTGATGAGAGACGATGCCAGAATTCGAGCCATCAAAGATCTGAACAACAGGCTCATCGCCCTGTTTGCCGATGAAGGCGTATCGGCGATTGGTCTGAACGGGTACCAGCGGGAGCTACTCACGATGACAGAGAATAGTATTACTGTTGATGTAGAGCAGCTTCATAAGCTGCCCCATCAGCCGGTACTGCTTCTCTCAACGCTTGTTTACTCGACAGAAACTCAGAAACCTGTTTCCGCATCTTTGGCTGATGTGGCTGTGGCGCTTCAGTCAGCTCTGGATGTTAAACAAACCTTTCTTTTTGCCCGAAGTGATGATGCCGAAATTATCAAAAAAGAGCTGCCCGGCTCGCTGGATGACGTTGCTGATAAGGAGGCGTTTTTTCAAGAGAATGTTCCTGAGGAATTTCGGGCCACAACCATGACGTCCAAGCTGATTTCGGCGAACGATTTTAGAAACTATCCGGATCTGAAGAATTATACACTGCTAACAAAGTGAATAATTGCTCGACACCTTTATCTGCAGACAGTCTCAAGTACAAAGCTTAATTCACCATTTCACGTTGATGCAGTTAACTGTTTGACTGCTTGTTCGACTAAAGAACATTATGTTTTAATTCGAGTGAAATAATGACAATCGTGATTTTGTTTTTTAGTTGCAGTGAGTAAAAAATTTACTCGTCTTTGTATCTACTTGCTCCACTCATCTGCCAAAGCCTCGGCCTGCTCCATTACTAATTGCATCGCTTTCTTCTGCTTATCCGGTGGGTATTTATATCTGCGAAGCGTTCTTCGAACCAGTATTCTTAGTTTTGCTCTTACACTTTCCCGTTTTTGCCAGTCTACCGTTGTTGAGTTCCGCAGTTTCTTGGTGATCTCAACAGCAATCTTTTTAAGTATTTCATCACCAAGCTCCCTGACTGCACTTTCATTCTCGGCCAGTGCGTAGTAGAATGCTACCTCATCATTATTGAGTCCCAGCTCACTTTCTTTTTCAATGGCTGAACGGAAATCCTTGGCCATCTGGATTAGCTCCTCAATCACCTGGGCTGTTTCAATGGCGCGGTTGTGATATTTCCTCAGCGTCTCCATTAATCGGTCACTGAATTTTTTCTGCTGAACGATGTTTGATTTGGTCCTCGACTTGATTTCATCTTTCAACAGCTTTTCAAGAAGCTCAACAGCGAGGTTTTTATACTTCATCCGCTTTACATCTTCCAGAAACTCATCACTCAACAGACCGATTTCAGGTTTATCAAGCCCTGCCATTGAAAAGATATCATCGACCCCTTCAGCCACCAGTGCATTATCAAGGAGCTGTTTCAGGATGGAGTTTTTCTCTGCATCACGCCTCTTCTGGTCAACGCTGGTGTACTTGTTGATGATTGTTTTGATCGAGTTAAAGAACGCGATCTCTTTTTCCAGCTCCTTAACTTCATCTAACGTATTACAAAGTGAATGCGCTTTATTCAGTGATAATATCGTATCTAAAAATCTCTTCTTGCCATCTTCAAGCCCAAGAATATGATTGGCCGCATCCGCAATCATCTCAGGACAGGCAGTTTCAAAACTTGAGTAGTCAAAGTCATGCATCATCCCGCGAATGATATGAAGCTTTTCCAGCAGTATTTCATACGCCTGATCGGAACCGAGTGTCGGCTGTCCTTTCCCTTTTGAATCGGTATAAATTTTCAGGGCCAGCTTCAATTCGTTGGCGATTCCTATGTAATCGACAACTAAACCGCCCTGCTTGTCCCTGAATACCCGGTTTACCCGCGCAATCGCCTGCATCAGGTTGTGACCTTTCATCGGCTTGTCGATATACATAGTGTGGCACGGAGGTGCATCAAATCCAGTGAGCCACATATCACAAACAATAACCATTTTCAGGTCATCATTTGGATCTTTAAACCGTTTCTCCAGTCGTTTCTTGGTTTTCTTTGGATGAATATGCGGCTGCATTTTAGCTTTATCCGATGCTGATCCGGTCATCACAATTTTAATCGCCCCTTTCTCTGGATCGTCATCATCCCACTCTGGCCGCAAGGCTGTGATCTGATTATACAAGTCCACGCAGATCTCCCGGCTCATTCCTACGACCATCGCTTTTCCTTCCACGGCAGATGTCCGCTTCTCAAAATGGGCAACCAGATCTTCGGCAACTTGTTTCAATCTCGGTTCCGACCCTACCAACTTTTCAAGAGTAGACCACTGGCTCTTTGCTTTTTCGCGCTCAGAATCAGATTCATACTCCTCTACAACCTCTTCCACCCGGTTGCTGAGTTCTTCTATCTCTTTCTTATTGATATCCAGCTTCGCCAACCTGCTTTCGAAATAGATAGGAACCGTAGCTCCATCATCCACGGCATCCTGAATATCATAGATACTCACATAATCGCCGAATACCGCGCGGGTATCACGATCTTCCATAGAAATCGGAGTCCCCGTAAACCCAATAAAAGTGGCATTGGGAAGTGCATCCCGAAGATGACGGGCATAGCCATATTTATATTTTCTATTCTTCTCGTCATAGGTAGGTTTTAAACCATACTGGCTCCGATGTGCCTCATCTGAAATCACCACCAGATTATGCCGGTCACTCAATACCGGGTGACGATCTTCTCCATCCAGTGTTCCGAATTTCTGAACGGTTGTAAAGAAGATCCCGCCAGATGAGCGTCGGGATAGCTGGTCCCTCAGATCCTCTCGGCTGTCGGCCTGTATAGGTTTCTGTTTTAGAAGATCCTGTGCGGCCGAGAAAGTTTGATAAAGCTGTCCGTCGAGGTCATTTCGGTCAGTCACCACCACAATCGTAGGATTTTTCATCTCAGGCTGCTGCAGCAGTTTTCCCGCAAAACAGACCATAGAGATGCTTTTGCCTGAACCCTGCGTGTGCCAAACCACCCCTCCCTTTTTAGAACCGGGCTTTACGTCTTCTGCGTAGGTAGCTCGCGGTTCTTTCACAGCAGGCACATCATCCGGAACGTCAGACGCAGTAATTACCGCCCGAACCGCTTCTCTGACGGCATGAAACTGGTGATACCCCGCGATCTTCTTGATCAAAGAATCACCCTCCTGTTCAAAAATGACAAAGTGGCGAATATAGTCGAGCAGCAGCTTGGGTTTAAAAAATCCTTTGATGACGGTTTGAAGCTCCAGCTCAAAAGCCGGTCGGTCATCTTCATGCTCTACCACTTTCCACGGCATGTACCACTCGCTGTTGGCGGTCAGCGATCCGATCCGGGCCAGGTACCCGTCACTGACCACATTGGCCACGTTGTAATTGAACAGATCCGCGATCTCATCTTTGTAGGTCTGAATCTGATGGAAGGCGCTCCAGACATCCGTGTTTTCGTTATCCGGATTTTTCAGCTCCAGCACGGCAATCGGCAGGCCGTTAATAAATAGTACGATATCCGGACGGCGTGGCTGTTTGGTTCCCTGAACCGTAAACTGGTTCACGGCCAGAAACTCATTCTTTGCTGGGTCAGAAAAGTCGATCAGCCGGATCAGTTCGGATTCCTGGTCCTCATCTCCGTTGATCTCTACATCAATACCATCGACTATGTATTTATGAAAGCGTCTATTTCGATGGACGGGCACCGGATGATCCACGGTTTTCAGCTTGTGAATGGCTTCATCCACCGCTTCACCTGGCAGTCCGGGATTGATACGCAGGATCGCACGTTTTAGCGGCTCTTCCAACAGAACGTCCTTATAATCGGAACGCATGGGTCGGTCGCTGTCGGGTGCTATTTCCGGTCCTGCTGCGGTCTGCCAATCGTTTTCGGCAAACCATTCGAGGGCGAGATTTTCGAGTTGCGTCTCGTTCATAGTTAGAGGCGTTAAGTTTCACAACCTGTTTATTCAGAGGAGCTAAACTCTATGACAACATCTTCCTGAATCAGTTCTGTTAAATTGATGGGCGGAATAATATACTCCTTAAATAAGGTATCTTTTACCTTTTCATAAAGAATTCCACGAATGGTTCCAACGGTGATCACTGCCATATGGGAAGCAAATCCTTCAGGAATGACGATTTTGTTTCCTTGTGCGTCCAGAAGTTCATTCCATGCATCCTCTTCCATTTGAAAACTGCACGTTGCAGAGATTACAAGAAAAGGTTTCTCATTCTGTTCAAACTGAAACTTTAGGGTTGCCCCCAGCACTCGGTGCTCGCGATCGTGGCCAAAATTTACAAATGTCCCCATTTGCACATTTTCACTTTCAGTGTAGCTGTCTTCAAGTATGGCAAATTCTTTCGTTGAAATGTCAACCAACTTGAAACTAAGAGCGAGGTCTTCTTTTTTCATGCTGCTAAATCATCAGTTGAAGAAGGTTTCCACAGTTGCATATTTATATCGTTTAAATTCACCTTGGATTTAACAACTTTCGATTTTTTCTCTGATAGAGTCGTTTGGACATCTTTTCGTTTAACTTCTGTTTCGAAATTTGGTACAGGAATTTCAAACAGCTTGATTCCAAGTGCAGCTTCCAGTTTGGAGATCGTTTCAAGTTTCAAATTCTGCTTACCCTTCACAATCTTACTTACCTGCTGCGGAGAAACATCCATCGCTTCAGCCAGTTCTTTTTGCTGCATTCCTTTTTCATTCAGTACGCTCAAAATTCGCACGGCTATACGCTGGGATTTTCGCAGCCAAGCCCGGTTTTCTCTGCGATAACGTGCTTCTTCAACCCAACTTCCCGTATCATTCTCAACCGTTTTAAGAAACTCTTCAATTTTTTCTTTCTTCTTCATAGTTCAATTTCTAAATCTTTAACATCATCTTCATTAAAACCTAAACTTTTCAGATGGTTTCTTACAGCATTTATTCGAACCAACTCATCATTTGTGTGAGACCTTTCTTGCATGGTGCGGGTTAATTTTATGGCGCCACCGGTTATCACATATAAATTTTCGTGAATTCGAATAGCATAAATCCTCAACCAGCTCTTTCTTACAGTTCCGTATGCTTTTTCTTTTTGATAGGTTTTAAGTCCATAAGCACTTGGAGATAATGCTTTAAATATGGTTTGCAGATTATCGGAACCACTTCGTGCTGTTTCTTTTATTAACTGTTCTAATTGCTCTGCATCTTCGATAGTTCGTTCAATCACAGTATCTATGGATAAGCCTTTTAAATCTTTCTTATTTTCTTTAAAAAACTCATATAGTCGCTGAACATCATTCCATTTGTAAAAGACAGAACGTAATTCACTGACCTTTTCATCTTCATTGAATACACTTAACAGTGAGTCTGTATCTTCGATGATACGTACTATTTTCATATCAATCAACTTGTAGGTTGATTGAAAAGTTCCCTGAGGCAAAACTGATGTTTAATTGGTGATTTGTGGCATTCATCTAGTTATGTTCTTTTTTCTCATCTTGAGCTTGTAGTAACCTGCAGATTTTCCCACTCCAGAAAGCCCGGCTCGATGAAGGTTATTTCTTCCAGCAATTCAACGACGTTTTTTTCTTTTGTTTGTTCTGAACATTTTCTATTCAACAAGGTTTAATAATTCACTTAATGAGTCAGCTAATTCATGCTTTTCTTGCCCATCTTCTTCATAGACATCCATTTCAAGTATTAACTCAGCGGTCATATGTGGCCAGAGTTCTTCCAATACTTTAGTACGTTTTATTTGTGTAATTGCATTAATCTCATGTTTTGCATCATTAGTATTACATTGCTGAAATCCAGTGTGATTATATTGATCCTGTAAAATTTGAGGGTGGATATAATTTTCTGGTTCTCTTCTACGCGTTAGATGAACATATTTTCCCATCTGTCGTATCTCTTCAGCCATATCTAAACTTTTTTGGTGTTCAGCATCATGACCTATATCTGAATCCATAAATACAGCCCATTCTAAGCCAATATCATCTGCAGTATTTTTAGTTATCCAATGTTTGAGATTATTACATCCACCGGTTATTACTGGAACAATACCTTTATCAGAAAGTGAAGTGGGTAACTCTCCTGAATCTCTAAAAACTTCAGAAGTATGCAATAGAAAAGTTACATCACTTGGTCCTTCAACCATCACTATTGCACTTGCTCCGGCAAGTTCTTTTTCAGGTAAAACTCCAACATTATCTGCTACCATTTTTAATACATCATCAGAACCATACTGAATATTGATCTCACTATTTGTGTCTGTGGTGATAAATCTAATGCTATCTGTAGGTAATAATCCTGCTAAAGCTGGGACGTGTGTTGTAATTAAAATCTGACAGTTGCTTTTTATTGACAACTCTTCCAAAGTATTCATCAACATTATTTGGTAATCAGGGTGTTGAGAAGTTTCAGGCTCCTCAATTGCATAGATAATATTTGCCTTGCCTTCCTCAGACTGATCTTTCTCAGCTTCTGCTCTGAAAAAGCTAAGTAGTATGAGCCGCCTAACACCACTTCCTCTTTTATTTAACGGAACCCCATCATCTGAATCAATTGTGAAGTCAAAAGACCATCGTGGTTCTTTTTTGAATTTTGGTGTCAAGTCTTTTGCTAACTCTTCATTCATTTCCTGCACTTTTTCCAAAGTTCGATTAGCTACATCTTCTACCTTGCTAATAATTTCATCTTGAATGCTTTTTATCTGACTTTCATACTCTTTCAAAGCTACTTTAACTGCTGCCTGCATTGGATCCTTGGCTTCGGGATCATCATCATTACTTGGCCTATCAGATTTAAATAATGCATATACCGGCATAAGTGAATCAATTTTGTCTGAAATACTTTTAGACTCTTTGCCAAAATCACTTACATCGATGAGCCTCTCTTCTAACTCTAAATCGGAAAAGTGATTCCAAAGCGCTTTTCTCCAAAGTGAACTAACTCTCTCATCTTCAACACTACTTTCTACTCCAAGCTTTTTACCCAACTTTCTTAGCTCAGTGATTTTTGCGGAATGAAGATTATCACCTTTATCTACAGTAGGGTGATAGCAATTAATAAAAACTGAAGGTTTTCCTACAGTTTTTAAAACTTTGTATTCTTTAATTATTTCGAGATTTCCATCTTTATTTGTTAAAAACTCACTCTCAAATGATGTAGGATAGTTTTCATCTACTACTATTTCTTCAGGTAAATCAGTGAAGGTGCAACCAATTCTGATAAAGTTATCTGATTTGTCTGCATATATATTCCAGTCATCCGGATCCATTTTTGTATCATTAAAGAAATGGTCGAGTGCTTCAAGGATGGTAGATTTACCCGAATCATTCTTCCCTATTAATCCAGTAAGATTCTTATCGAAAGTGATAACAGTTTCTTTTTTGTACCCTCTAAATTGGTAAAGTGAAAGTGACTTTAATCTCATAACAATTGGCCTAATTTTAGATTTGTATTTCCCCAGAAATCAACCTTGGCAACAGTGTATCTCTTATATTTTCAAGAGTTTTGTTCTCATTCATATTGGCAGTTATCAAATCATATAATGATCCAGCTTTATCAGAATAAGCATTAAGAACTTCCTTATTTGGAACCAATACAGGAAGAGGTCTAAAATCTCTTTTACTGATCTCAGCAAATGTACTTCCGCCTGCATGTTGTTTAATTATATCCATATTGGATTCCGTCCAGTGCAAAACATATTCAGGTGTTAAAATCTGGTCACAAATCATTGCAACATATCCTTGATTAATTGCCACTGGAATTTTAGACAAAGCCAGATAGCCAACAGGAGCTCTTGATGACATCAAAACTGTATTAATAGGTAATAGCCCTGAACTTATTTGATCTAGACCTTCATCAGTGATTTTTCTATCTGTTTCTAATAAAATTTTAGAATTCGCATTAGATAGGTCTTTTGGTGTAGTCCAGGCAATTTTTCCTCCATCCCAGTATTTCGGATTTTTGGTTCTCGGAGTTGTACCACCAACAGAATTCACTTCTTTCCCAATTTCCGAAACCCCCCACCCCTTCGGCACTTCACCAATCTCACTCTCCACCAGTTCATCCGGAAAGAGTTCGGCGGTGTGGCGGAGCTGGGTGCGCTGGGTATCGGACATGCGGTCGAGTTTCTGTTGCAGGGCCGCTTCGATGGCGTCCCAATCCTGTTCTAAGGAAACACCTGCGATAGCGGCCATAGCAGCCCGGTTGGGATCGTGCCCTTCAGCGTTGGCTTCTATTTTGGCGCGAACGGGATCAAAATCCACAAACCAGCTCTTGAACATCGCCTGCGCCATTGCCTCCAGCGTTTCGTTGGTTTGCTGGTTGAGGTGGATTTTTTGGTCGAGTGTGTAAAGTATTTCACCAATTTCCTTTTGTGTCTTGATATCAACATCAGGAATCTCAATTTTTGAGGCAACTTTCCATTTTGCCCTTGGCATTCGGGTACCTTCAGAAGATCTTGTTACCTCATCAACAAAATCCTGAGAAGCCATCCAGTAAAAAAGAAAGTTTCGATCGATACCATTTTTCGGTTTTACCACCCAAATATCAGTAGAACATATTCCATCAAATGGAGCAATTATGACTTTTCTGAAATATGGTCGTAGTTTTCCGAAAAGTATATCTCCTTTTTCAAAAACAGCTTTTGAACTATTTACGTCAGAGGCGAAACCAAAACCATTCAAAGAAAGTGTTCCTTCTCCTATATGTTCCAAACCAATATATTTTATTTCAGGATCTAATCCTTCTGGATCTACTTTATTTTTACCGAGATATGTATGGTCGCCAAGTTTCATTTTAAATAAACAAATGATTGTGGGGGGGAACTCACACCATATTCTTCATTTAAACACTTAGGTTTATCGAACCTTTCTACTCTTTTTATTTCTATTGCATAACCGAATTCCTTGTCATCAAAATACTTGTCGAAATAGTCCTTAGTAATTCCAGAATATTTTCTAGTTTTATTCCATAATTCTGTCTTCGAAGTATTAATAATTTCACCCACATCAAATTCACCTATAACTTTCTTTACAGGAGACGAGGCATATACCACAATCTTACTTACATTTTTATTTTTAAATATTACTCTTCGATATTCAAATTTCTTTTCTCCATTAAATATTTTGTTTGCAAATTCAGGCTTAATTGATAATAAGACTTTGTTTTCCATCAGCAAGTTTGATTATTGTTTGAGCTTCTTCCCAAGTCAGTTTATGAAATCCTCTTGGGACACTATCTGTATCTTTGATTATTTCACTATCGATTAAATCTTTCAAGATAGGTCTTTTGGGGAATGAATAGGCATTTAGAAAATCTACTACAAAAGGTTTACCCCAATCGTATCTTTTCCAAAAATCTTTAAGTAATTTATCTGAAAGAACTGTTCTCTTTCTTGTTATTTCTACAAGCTTTTCAAGAGACGGAATTTGTTTATGAACTTTTTCAACAATTCCTATAGTTGAAATTACTCCTTTGTAATAACCCCCAGTTCTATAAAAGAAAATTATATCACCAGGGTTCAAATTTCTTTCGTAAGAATGAGAGATATAAGATTTTCTAATCGCATTCATTACCGGTTTATTCTCCCTGAAATTCATAGGGGATTCTGTATTAAGTATAGAATCTGGCAATAACTTTGTATGATAATCAGGCCATATTGGAACAAAAAATGGAACTCCGATCCTCGAAAAGAAAGGAAACGATTTCTTTGGCTCATCCTCAAAAAAAATATTTCCAAAATCCCTCACATAAACATCTTCAGTTCCATTTTGACTGCTTTTCCGTCCATGCTTTTTGAATCCCCACCTTTCAAGTAGATTTATAAGGCGTATCTGTTCAGGTCGTTTAGGAAAAATTGTCACATAAACTTCATCCACTACATTTAAAAGTGCATGATCAAAAACAATTTTTAAAAACCTTTCGCCTAATCGTAATCCATTTAAAGTAACTTTAAAAGTTCCGATCTTCAGTCTTTTATTAGGTTTAAATATCGGTTCTATATCAGAATAATTTTCTTTTTCATCCTCAACTTTTAAATACAAAAAAGCCGATAAAACACCATCTGTGTAACAGACATAAGCAATCTCATCAGACTTCCTTAAGAACCACTTTTCAAATTCATTATAATCTTCTTTAAAGCTGTCAAAGAAAGGATCATCTATATTGACTTTTCCAAAGTAATCTTTTTTGACAGTGAGTACTTTATAGTCGATTAGTTTCGGATGTTTCAATGTAGACTGTTCAACATATTCCTCAATATTAAGAACGGAACCCTCTACCCCGAGCTTCTCTGCTTTTCTATGAATCCCTTTATCCTCTGTAATTAGAAGATCGACCCTACCCCTAAAAACTTCATTTAATAAAATCGTATCAATTTCATCATTAATTGATTTATCCTCAGGCCGAATCTCAGATTCAATTATCTTATCAAGTGGAATCTTTGTTTTTAGTAAAGAGTAATTTTTCAACTTAATCGAAAAAGCTCTTTTAACTCTTTCATCAGAATGTTGTTCAATTTCCCAAACAGATTTAGGATGGATTACTTTTTCAGCTTTAGTATTATCAAGCCAGTAAAATAACCTTCCAATATCTTCACTTATTGGAAATCCTGTTTCCCTGTGAATTAGTATATTTGTGTCAAGAAGTACCCTCATATTGATTGTTTTAATTTTTCTCTGTTATTATTCGATTAATGCTCCAACTTTGTTAATGATCAATTTCATTTAATTCCTGCCGGTATTCTTTCTCCCGGTTTCGCCAAAAAGTAGCCGGAATATTCAGCACGTTTTCAAGTTTGACTGCTATTTCGGACGTTAGCGGCTCCCGGCCACAAATCAAATCTTGGATTTTTTCTTGTGGTATAATCATTTTTTCCGCCAGTTCACCCGGCTTCATCTCGATAAAATCCAGATGCTCCTGAAGCGTATCTCCGGGCGGAGAAATCAGTGATTTTGTAAGGTTTTTTTCTTTTTCCATATTTCTAATCGTTTTTATCCGGCCACAAGTGTACGTCTTTAGCTAAACAACCTGAAACACATACTCCCGAAACTTCAGGATCAGCGTTCTCGTGTCTAAATTTAAATTCTAAATGTTAATGAATCGCTTTTTTTTAACATGTCTTCAAACATGTTAAATCTTTCCCAACTTGTATACACATCATACCCCAATCCTGATACATTACCTTCAGGCATACACTTCACACTATCCATCGTATTCATGGTTTCCCATTAACAGTTTCAGTAATGCATTGTTGATGTAATAATTGTCGCGCCCTTGCTTCACTTTTTCCAGCAATCCTCCTTCGGCCAGTTCATCCAGGTATTTGGAGGCCGTTTGGCGGGTAACCTTCAAGTCCTTCTTCAAGTAGTTGATTTTACTGTACGGATGTTTAAACAAATGATTGATCAAATCCTGGCTGTAGAACGAATAATCCTTACGGATTTGGTGCTTATAGTTCATCATTAAATCCCGGATACCCGTAATCACCGTTATCGTTTGCCGGGATGTCTGCGCCACACCTTCCAGCATATAGAGTACCCACGAATTCCAGTCGTTGTGGGTCCGTACCCGCTGCAGCAGGCGGTAATATTCCGGTTTATTCTGCACGATATACCGGCTGAGATACAAAACCGGAAGGTTAAGTAATTTCTTCTGAACCAAATAGAGCATATTGATAATGCGCCCTGTCCTGCCGTTTCCGTCATAAAAAGGGTGAATGCTTTCAAACTGAACATGAATCACGGCCATCTTTATGAGCGGATGCACCGGGGAAAAGGAATCATCATTCATGTATTGCTCCAGATTTTTCAGGGCAGCTTCAATTGCCTCTCTGTTTTGCGGGGGAACAAAAACAATCTCACCCGTGGCAGGATTTGAGAGCTTGGTGCCCGGAAGTTTTCTTATACCCGCCTCGTTATCTTCCAATACCTGCTGAATAGACAGAATATGCCGTGTGGTAAGTAACCCTTCCTTCTGTACCTGCATATATCCTTTTATCATCGCCTCGGAATAGCGGCGCACCTCTTTGGTTGCCTGATCTATTTTCCGGTCCGATTCTACCCCCGCCTTGTAAAGGGCATCGCTGGTGGTTACAATGTTCTCAATCTCCGATGAATCCCGCGCTTCCTGAATTGGCAGCGTATTCAACAAAATCACATGATTCGGCATGGTCTGTGATATCCCTTTCAACTCGGCCAGGTAACGCTGAGCTTGCAGCGCTTTTTTAAGCACTTCCGGAGTTTCAAGTTCAACATCCGGCGGCAGGGGTTTCCACTTCCATTCTTCGGGTTCATTTGTCATGTTAAAACATTCAGGTTATTTGTACAGGTTCTTCCAATATGTTAATTATTTTGGAATTTTTTAACATGTTTTTCGAATGTGTTAATATATCAAACATTCTATCACACACTATACCCCAACCCCGCTATATTCTCTTTAATCTTCTTTTCCAGGGCTTCACTTTCTTCAAACTGTGTTTTCAGTCGGCTGGTCAGCTTATCCATCTTCTCTGGGAAAGGAATACCGTCGTCTTCGGCTTCGGGAGCACCTACATAGCGACCGGGCGTAAGTACATAATCGTTTTTTTGTATCTCCTCCAGCGTGGCCGACTTGCAGTAGCCGGGAATATCTTCGTAATCATCGCTACCCTGCTGCCAGTTTGTGAGGGTATTAGCTATTTCTTTTATTTCTTCGGGTTTAAAATCGCGGAGCACACGGTCTTTCATGTAGCCTTTTACGCGGGCATCGATGAGGAGGACTTTTCCGGAGCGGTCGGCAAGTTCTGAGGCCACATCGGACACACCCCTCACTCCCCTCTCGAGAGGGGAGGCTTTCTTGCCTTTATTTTTGGTAAGGAACCAGATGCAGGCGGGAATTTGGGTGTTGGTGAAAAGCTGTCCGGGCAGGGCTACCATACATTCCACTAAATCATTCTCCAGTAGGTTTTTTCGAATATCTCCCTCTCCGCTCGTCTGCGTACTCATAGAACCGTTGGCCAGCAGCAGTGCCAGGCTTCCGTTGGGTGATAAATGATAGAGCATATGTTGCAGCCACGCAAAGTTGGCGTTGCCTTGCGGTGGAGTGCCGTATTCCCAGCGCGGGTCATCAGCCAGCTTCTCGTTCCACCAATCGCTTACGTTAAATGGCGGATTGGCCATTACGTAATCGGCGCGGAGGTCAGGATGCTGGTCGTTGGTAAAACTGTCGGCAGGCTGTTTTCCAAAATCAAAATCGATTCCGCGGATTGCCATATTCATGGCCGCCAGCCGCCAGGTAGTCGGGTTACTCTCCTGCCCGTAAACAGAAATCTGTCCAATCTTACCGCCATACTCCTCAATAAACTCCTCGCTCTGCACAAAGAATCCGCCCGAACCCATGGCCGGATCATACACGCGCCCTTCAAACGGCTTCAGCATCTGCACCATCAGCTTCACAATGCTTTTTGGGGTGTAGTACTGTCCGCCTTTCTTACCCTCTGCCAGCGCAAATTCACCAAGGAAATATTCATACACGTGCCCCAAAATATCCTTGGAGTTCATCTCCAGCTTTTGGCCATTATACTCTTTGGCCGTAAAGTTGGCATCGGAGAAGAGATCAATCAGTTCACCCAGTTTTTCCTGCGGAATCTGCTTCTGGGAGTAGGTCTTGTCGAGTATATCCTTCAGGTTTGCGTTCTCCTTTTCTATCTCCCGGTTGGCATCATCAATTAGCCGCGCCACATTCTTGAATTCATAGGTTTCGCCTTCGGGCAGTTCAATCACTGATCCGGCAGCCAGTTTGTTGTTTTCTTTCAGTACCTCCCACCGGGCCAATGGTGGCACCCAGAATACATTCTTGGCCACGTAATAGTCCCGCACTTCCAGCTCATCTTCAATGAAGGCTTCATATTCTTCATCAAACATGTCATCCTGCGGAATATGGTAGTCGTGCTCAGGATCTCGAAAGTTCTCACGAAGCTCCTGCCTGCGCTCTTCAAACGCATCGGAGACATATTTTAAAAAGATGAGTCCCAGCACCACATGTTTATAGACGGCGGCATCCAGGTTATTGCGGAGCTTATCGGCGGCGCTCCACAGCTTTTTATCGAGGTCGTTCAGAAAATCCTGTTCGGTTTTTTGCATAGCCCAGATGATATAGTTTTTCAAATTATCAGTGGATTATAGTAAAAGCATCTTTCAGTTTAAAGCAATAGTTATAAAAGCATGGTCAACATCAATCTAATCGCCTGATTGATTAAACTTATGCTTATAATCCATCAGTCTATCCGTAGAATAATCACCAAAACTAACTGTCATGAAAGCTATCTGGAACAGTACCGTAATTGCCGAAAGTGATGATACCGTTGTAGTGGAAGGAAATCACTATTTTCCGAAAGAATCCATCAACAATGAGTTTTTCAAAACATCTGATCACATCAGTGTCTGCCCCTGGAAAGGCAATGCGTCTTATTTTACTCTTCAAGTTGACGGCAAAACGAATGAGAATGCCGCCTGGACCTATCATGAGCCGAAAAAAGCTGCAAAAGAGATCAAAGATCACATGGCATTCTGGAAAGGCGTGACGATTGAGAAGTGAGACGTAAGAAATGAAAAGTGAGAAGTTGTCGAATGTCTTCACTATTCCTCCTCTCTGTTTGCAAATTATAAATTGAAATGGTCAGGGGCTGATTGCGGTTTCAGGATGAATTCGGTGGCTCTATGTTTGGCTTCGTTTAGAACCGGATGATCGTCGGCAAACGGCTCAAACACATATCCTTCTTTAAACGGCCCAAAGGCTCGAACCAGGATTTCAGTTCCAATGTGGATTCCTATATTCTTCTTTTCATCGGCGTTAAAGAGACGGTCAACGTCCGTTCCGATCGCTTTTTTATAGGCATTCCAAAACGACGTCCAGAGACTGCGCCACCAATCAGATCCGGTACCATTCTCAAGTACATGCTGATGCATCCAGCAGTGAGCGGCAAAATGACCTACATCCTGGAGCGGACGCCCAAAATGGACGAACTCCCAATCGATCAGGCGGATATCGGCAGATTCATTCACAAACAGAGACGGTGGCCAGAGATCCCCCATCGTCAGGCAGGTTCCTCTCTGCTGCTGCAAACGATTTCCAAGATCCTGGCTTCGGTTTTTTAATTCAGCTTCAGTGACTTTGTCTGCAAGATCTGCATATTCGTGTGCCGGCCGGTACTGCAACTGATTACGGACTTTTTGTATCCCACGGTTTTGAAAGGAGTTTCGGAGCTCTTCATCACCGAAGGTTGATCGGTGCAGGTTGCCAATAAACTGCCCAAGCCTCTCTCCTGTTTTACCGGACGAAAATACATGACTATCGGCCTTAGTCAGCTCGGTGAACTCGCCTACATCTTCCATGATGAGAAGTGACCGGTCCGGGTCAAAAGCAATCATCTTTGGTGGCCGAATCTCCTGCGTTGCAAGATTCTGTAGCCGGCCTTCGGATGTAAACAGGGAAAGCGCCCGGGCCTCAAAATCGATCCGCTCGTTGCTTAGCGGCACATCCGGGTTCGTGGCGATGTGCGATGGCGCATGCTTGGCAATCAGGTTGTGGGGCTTCCCGACAATCCGCCAAACGTAGTTGATGTTCCCGCCACTCAGGCGCTCACAATTGCCTGTCGGTGAAAATTCGGGGACAAGTTCTTTGACCGCCTCCAATAACTCTTTTGCAGAGTATTCATTCATCCTTAAAGCGGTAGATTTCGTTTTGAAAGTTGGCCGGTTCACCCTCCAGGAGAAATGACATCAGAATTTTTTCCGTGGCTGACCGGGCGTTTGTCAGCGTGTCCGCAATCTCCTCCTGCCGGGGGTTTTCCACGTCAGGCACTGAGTATTTATGGCCAACAACCAGCCCAGCCGTGGGCATTTCAAGCTCGTTGGCCAGCACCACTTCAGGAGCCAGCGTCATGGAGTTGACCTGCCCGCCCAGCTGTGCCCACATCCGGTTTTCGGCGGGCGTCTTTCCGCGCGGACCACCTGCATATACAAACACAACGCCGCTTGCCGCTATATGAATATCGCTGCCATGCTGCCGGATGAGCCTTCGGTTCAGTTCTGATGAAAATAGTCCGTCTTTGATCAGCAGGTGCCCGTGTTCAGCCGATGGCTTAGGAAATATCGTGCAGGTAGATCCATCAGGAAGCCTGTTTTCAGGCATCAGCAGGTCAGTTACAAGCATCGGTTTGTAGAGCGGCAATCCTGCATCCATCACGCCAACAGAGCTATTGATAAGCAGGGCTCCACAGTTTATCTGCTTTAGTGCCGCTGCCTGCGCCCTGTAGTTGATCTGGTTGGGAAGCAGCGTGTGCGGAAGTCCGTGCCGAAACAGCAAATACGCGGGGCGGTCATTCCGAAGGGCTGTTTGATGCAGGGTGATGGTTCCAAATTCTGTATTGATCTGATGGGAAGTTAGTTTGAGTTCCTCGGCAAAGCTGCCTTCAAACGCACTTCCCAGAATCAGGGCAATGGATTGTTCAGATTCAGTTGTCATGGATCAGCTCAGATTTTTCCAAAATTCAATTTCCTGTTTAATACCTGTTTTCGAATCTTCAATAAAGTCGTCACGGTTTTCATAGACGGTCAGTCGGCCATGAACCATCATCCCAAACCGATCACCGGTCATCAGTGCTTCTTTGAGGTCGTGGGTGACAAAGAGGCTGGTGATTTTCTCTTTTTCCGCAATCTCTTTAAACAGCAATTGTATCTCTTTACGGGTGCCGGGGTCAAGGCTTGCGAATGGTTCATCAAGCAGCAGTATCTTTGGATGTATGATAAACGCTCGTCCAAACGCTACCCGCTGCTTTTGCCCTCCCGACAGCTGGTGCGGGTATTTTGTCTCCTGTCCGGTGAGCCTCAGCTGTTGAATCATTCTCTGGGTATCCTGCTGAACGGTGTCAGCGGCTCTGTTCCTGAACTTCAGACCAAAACTGATATTCTCTTCAACCGTCAGATGTGGAAACAACAACGGCTCCTGATACAGATAGACTGCTCCGCGATCTTTGGGTTTCAGATGCGTGATGGATTGCCCGTCGACCAATACGTCGCCCGCATCAGCCTCCTCAAGACCCGCAATAATCTTTAGGAGCGTACTCTTTCCGCTTCCCGATTCACCCAGAATAGAGAGTGTTTTTTGGCCGGGATGACTGAAGCCAAGATCTTTCAGCACCTGCTCACTGTCAAATGATTTGCGCAGCTTTTGTATCTCAATCATATCAGAAACTCCATTCTTTCCGGAAGATAAATTTTCGGTTTACAAGCAGCAGAAGAACCGGCGGAATGATAAGCACAGTCCCCGCCAATGCAGCAAGGTAGGGATTGGATTCAGCCACATACCGGTACACCATAATCGTGAGGGTTTCCACTTTTCCAATCCCGATAAACTGCGTGAGGCCATACTCAAACCACGATATCAAAAAGCACTGAAAAAAACAGACTACCAGCAGCCCTTTCGCAGACGGTAGAATTGCATGCTTTACTCTGTCGGTGAAGCTGCCGCCGAGCGTAGCTACCAGATTTTCTAAGTTGCGTATGTTGCGGTTCCAGTACCCGTAAAAAAGGATAACGGCGTACGGCATGGTGATTAAGAGCTGGGCCGTCATCACGCCAAAGACCGTACCCGACAACCCGATTTGGAGAAAATAGTAGTTCAGCATCACAGCCAGAACAACGGGAGCTATCACGTATGGGAAGTACGCCGAAACGAGCCACCAGCGACTTGTGGTATAGTATGCAATGCCGCGGCTTATAAAAAATCCACACAATGTGGCTAATGTGCTGACCGTCAATGAGATAAACAGAGATATACTGGCACTTTCAAGCAGGCCTGAACGCCCATCAAAAAAGGATGACCAGTTGGATAGTGTGAATGGATGAGAGACGAGATCCGGATAGTACCATTCGGTGGAAACCGACAGGTAGATCAGCACGCCAAACGGAATGACGAAGCTCAGAAATAAGAGTCCCAGCGCGACACGTTTTTTCATAGGGCCACCTTCTTTCTGTAGGTCATCAACAGGTATGAGATGGTGATGATGCAGATGAAGGCGTACCATACGGCCATTGAGTAAGCGACCGGGATGTCACCCAGGTTAAAGCGCTGAAGTTTCTCCAGAATGAGAACGGAGATCATCTGGGGTGATGACTGGCCAAGCAGCAGCGGAATCTCATAGGCGCCCATAAAAAAGATGATGTAGAGAATAAGCAGCGGAAACAGCCCTCTCATTAAAATCGGGAGCTGTAGTTTGAAACGAATGGTGCCGGAATCCGCCCCCAGCGACGACGCCACCCGTTCTATTTCATCCAGTTTATTGTGCTGATAGAGGTTCAGCAACACCAGCAGGAAGAATGGAAATACAATAAAGATATGAGCGAGGAGGATGCCGATACCATATGGATCCTGAACCAGTGCCGGAAACTGCCGGATGCCGTCAATCACTCCGGTTTGAACTGCTAAACGTGACACTATACCGCTTCCTGAGTACATCTGCAGTATCACAAATGCCACCACGATCGGCGGAATCGTAAGGGGCAGAAACAGAAGCCGGTAGAGCCCGGCCGACTGAAAATGGCGGCGAAGAGTGAACAAAAAGGTCAGTGCCAGCACCAGCGCCACTCCGGCTGATGCAAGGGCGATCCAAAGCGAGTAGAACATCGACTGCAAAAATTCACCGCGAAACAGATCGCCCCAGTGCTGCAGCGTAAGGCCGCTGCTCAATAGCCCCACGGCCCCAATGCTGTAAAGAAATGAGTACCCAAGCGAGAGCCCCAGCGGCAGCAGGCAGAAAAGTATAAACAGTACAATGATCAGTTTTTTAGCCATTCTGTCGCTTAGCCTGAAATATTCACGATGAGAAGTAATATTTAATATAAGTTACTGTTAATAGTGTTTATACATAAAATACTTAGTAGCCTAAATTTAAGTTATCTAAATAGCGGCGAAATTTTACTGTGAGCTGTGTTTAATTGAATACAAGCTTACTCAGGGTACGGCAGATACCCATCGTCGCTTTTCTTCCTTCGCCTTGCTCACATCAAATTTTCATGGTGATTAATCCGGGTAACGATAGGCAAAAACGAGATATGATTCTATTGGTTTACAACAAAAGTCCTGAAATCTTCAAACATCCGAATCATGTATTCCGGGGCCGGCTCCATGAGCGCTCGTCCCCTGATCTCCTCTCTGTCCGGTGCCCGGTCTCGCCCCGGCATCTCCCGGAAGCGCTGCTGCCATTCATCCGACAGCTTTTCGATTGACAGAACCGTACCGTCACCCCAAATGTCAGGTAGCATTTTTTGATACTGTGCCTCTGCCGATATCATGAAGTTAATAGCCCTCATGGCTCCCGCTTTATTGTCCGAGAGTTTTGCAATTCCCAGGAAATGCGAATTCTGGATGGTTCCTGATTCGGGCACGTAGCCGCGGCTTTTATCAGGAAATATTCCCTGCATAATCTTGTTATCCACCTCACTGTCGTTATTGCTCATAGTGAATGCCACCTCCCCGTTTGCAAATAGCTGATGCAGCTGTGCCACGCTGTTTGGAAAGGTCTCCCCGCCACGCCAGAAATTCGGTTTCATGACATTGATTGTGTCCCAAAGCCTTCCACTGAACTCCAGGTAGACCTCTTCGTCAAACTCTCTGTAAAAGATATCGGGGTCATCCGCCATAGAGAGCATCCACGATTTAAGAAGCGTGATGCCTGAAAAGTCTGTTGGAATTGTAAATTGCCCCGGATGTTGTTCAACCCACGCTTGGAATTCCTCAAGATCCTGAGGAGGATTCTGCACGACATCCGGATCGTAAATCAGCGTAAACTGAACGTTGCCCCATGGCGCTTCGTAACCGTCGGTGGGCTGCTGGAAATCTACCCCGATAAACGGATTGTCGAGATCTACATACTGAATGTTGGGCAGTGACTCCGTGAACGGACCGTAGAGCCCTTCTATCTGCCGAAGCTGATAAAACGTCTCCCCGTTAATCCACATCATATCAATCTGGCTATCGGAGCGTCCGCTTTCAAGTTCAGACATCAGAGTTGAGACGATTTGTGTGCCCTGACCGTTGACGATTTCAAGGTCAATTCCATACCTGCTTTTCAGTTCCGGCACCACGTACTGCGTCATGTATCTGTTGATCAGCGGGTCGCCCATCCACATCATCATCGTCACGCCGGATCCCTCAGCCGCTGCCTCAATTTCCGGCCAGGACATCTCCCCCGGATCATTAGTTTGTTGCGGTGATGAACAGCCCGAAATAGCTAATATCAAATTAATTACGAGGATTAGATATAATTTATCCATGTTACTTTATAATTCATAATTGTTATAATTCCGAGGCTGTCCATAAAGGTTTACTGGCAACTATTCCGCTTAAATAATTTAGACTTTAAATCCCTCTCTATTAGATAGAGAGGGAAATAGGGTGAGTCAGAAGAAGATTCCTGAATTATTTAAGCGAATTCCGGGGCAAAATACTTTTTGGACAGCCTCAAAAAGATCAGAGTCCACCTTTCCCCATCGGGATCCCTTCGAGAGACTGTGAGAAAATTAAATTCCAAAGAAATCGTGCTTAAAAAAATTAGTAAATCCTCTATTTTCAGAGCTTCCGGGTTTTCTGACCCTCCCCCGTCCCCTCCCTATCGCGCCCTCTCGGGAATTGATAGGGAGGCGAACTTCGGAATATGATCATCGGCCTTAAAAAGTTAACCTACTTTACAATTGCCTCCCCATTTATTCACAGCCTACCAAAAGGTTGACGCGCCTCAATAACCGCAAACCATATCAATAAATGGGGATTTTAAGTTGATACCTCTTGGGCTCTGCCCCAAGTTACTTCATTGATTTCAAATGAACTTGACGATTGGTTTAAAAGAGGTATCTGACCGAAAACTGAATCTGTCGTGGCGGACTCGAATTTTTTCTTATCAAACGTCCTGAAGACTCCGGCCCCACCTGAATCTGATTACTTTGAGTTGCATTATTCGCGTAACCGCTCAGGTTTTGCGTATTGAACATGTTGAACACATCAGCTCGAATTTCAAGCATCTGCCCGTTGCCGAACGGAGCCCTGTACTGTATTCCCGTATCAAATGTTGTAGCCCACGGCAGGCGATCGCTGTTTCGGGACTCTCCGGGACTCCGGTCGCTGTTCCCAACGTAGGCGTCACCAAATGAGCGGCCGTCGCCATTCAGATCAGTTGTGCCGTACACTTCAGCATTGGGAATCCGGTTGATCGGCTGCCCGCTTTGCATCAGCGTGGCCATATTGACAGAAAATCCGTCAAACGCCTGCCATGTAAGAAATCCACTGATCACATGCGTGCGATCGTTGATGGACGGTCCCCACTCGTTTTCAAAATTGTTGGCGTCCTCAGCCCTGAAATTGATGTCTTCCGTATTGTTTCTGAGCTGCGAGAGCGTATATGAAATCCGGTACGAGAAATTGTCGTTAAGACGTGATTTCTGGAGGTTCAAACTCGCTGCCCAATACCGGGATTGCCCGGCGGTTTCGGTCATTACTACGTTTCGACCAATGCCCCGCAGAGTGTCACTATTTGAAATAGTAAAAGGGCCCGCTTCATCAGTGAAAATCGGAACAGGTCGGGTGAGGTCAGCTTCCTGCTGCGTGCGGACCTCAACATTCTGCGGATCATTGTTTGGGAATGGTGCAGGCGCATTCAGGTCCCGCAACCTGAAAAGATTATGCGATCGCGTGTGCATCAGATCCACATAAAACAGTTTGTCATCACCTATCTGTCGCTGATATCCAACAGAAAACTGATGCGTGTATGGATTGTCGTATCCGTCAGGATTCAGTATTCGCAGCGAGTTGCTGAAAATATCGTTTCGGCTGGCGTTGATCTCCTGCGACGTGGGGCCATTCGGGAAAGAGACATTATTAATCCCCGCCGATACGTTTCCGTTAAACGTAACGGCGTCCA
>Ga0306912_1000527_pt1 | contig 22258 bp, 20 predicted proteins | sample AntRauFillE10628_FD_190443 | JGI IMG/M metagenome (GOLD analysis project Ga0306912, IMG submission 190443) | Saline lake microbial communities from Rauer Islands, Antarctica - Metagenome Filla E10 #628 (v2) (version 2) | ecosystem: Environmental > Aquatic > Non-marine Saline and Alkaline >... | reverse complement strand
GGTTGGGAAGATTTTGGATTCAAAAATCAAGGACAGTGTGTTAAATATGTAAATACCGGCAAAGATAGTCGATCATAACCATATCACATTTTTGATAATTAAAGGCTCTCTGCTTATTCAGAGGGCTTTTTTTATTTAACCCCGTTGAGGGATTGTCTTTTTTGGCCGATTTTTCTCATCGATCATGACTTAACAATTTAAATTTCATCCGTGAGCGCTTATTCGCAAGGCCGTGCACCAAGGTGGATGAGAATGCTGATTGTAGATGAGTTGGACCTGCTTGCTACCGCGCTCAGACATTAATGACTGAAGTGGAGAGAAGTTAGTCGTCACTTTATTATTTTTAAACTATGACAATAATTATTGGTGCAGGTTTATCGGGCCTTTTGACGGCATACCGTCTAAAAAATGAAGGAATTAAATTTAAAGTTCTGGAGGCGAGAACCCGAGTTGGCGGAAGAATCAATACTGTCTTTGGAACAGGTAATACACCCATTGAAATGGGCGCAACCTGGTTTGGCAGTGAACACGAGAACCTAATAGCACTCCTGGAAGAGTTAGGAATTGAATACTTTGAACAATACATGGATGGCAAAGTGTTCTTTCAGCCCTTCTCTACGTCACCGGCAGAGTCGATACAAATTCCCAGTCAGCCACCCAGTTACAGAATTTCTGGCGGATCATCCCGTCTCATCAACACCCTGTACCAGAAACTGGATGAAGACGATGTCTTGTTAAATCAACCTGTGAAGGAAATTAAATTCCATAAAAATTCTGTACAGGTAATTGCCAGAGAGGTCTTTAAATGCGAGACGGTTGTTATGTCTATTCCTCCTAAATTGTGGGCGGGAAAAATCGTGTTTGAGCCTCGGTTACCAAATGAGCTGATGGAGACAGCTAAACAAACACAGACCTGGATGGAAGACTCCATTAAGATTGCTTTGACCTATGACCAACCCTTCTGGCAACAAGAAAACCTGTCGGGCACGTTATTCAGCAATACAGGCCCCATTACCGAATTGTACGATCACTGCAATCACAAAAGATCAAAATACGCTCTTTGTGGATTTATAAACTCATCGTTTAAGCATCTCGATTATACAGAAAGGAGAGCAGTTGTTTTTAAACAGCTAACGAGTGTGTTTGGTGTGAAAGCTGAAGAGTTTGTTGACTATGAAGAGTGCATCTGGAGCAAGGAAGAGCATACGTTTGAAGAATCTGAATCCTCCCTTTATCCTCATCAAAATAATGGAAACCCGATTTTCAGTAAATCCTTTTTTGATGATAGATTGTTGATTTCCGGCTCTGAAGCAGCTCAAGGTTTTCCCGGCTATATGGATGGCGCCGTGTATTCAGCGAATGTAGCTGCTAAAAAAATAACTGCTGCCATCAATGATGCTACATAAAGCAGGCGGCAGATGAATCAAGCTTTTAGCACATTCATTGTTTAATGATTTTGGCATGAACTCCCTGTGGTCTCTGCTACAGGGATAAAATGCCATTGCGCGGAGCGCAAAAAAGGAATAGGGTTGGGATGTGGTTGATACAACAGGCGACATATGGCGATGGCAACATAATGTTTCGGAATGCTATTATCATCTTCAATTGACGGTGAAATACAGAAAGAATCTGTTTGTTGAGGAGATTGAGCAGGTAGTCATGGAGGTGATGGCAGGATTCAAGGATCGTTATGAGATTGAAGTTCACACGGTAGGTTTTGACGCCAATCATGTTCATGTGTTGTGTAGGTTTCTACCGAAGTATACAGGAGGTCAAGTGGTGAGACTGATGAAGAGTTTTACGGCTCGTGAGATCTTCCGTTGTTACCCCGGCGTCAAGCAGAGGTTGTGGGACGGGGAGTTTTGGAGTGATGGGTACTACATTGCGACGGTGAGTGGCAATGGGGACAAGAAAGAGATTGAAGAGTATATCAAAAACAAAGGCAGGCAAGATCAGGTGAAACAATTGAGATTTTTTGAATTGTGAGAAAGACGCCCTGCGGTCTCTGCCGCAGGTTAGTTCACACAGTTGATTCTATTAATCATAACCACAAGCTACCTGAAAAGGAATAGCTGTCACCTGAAACAGACAGGGAAGGAACCCAAAGATTAGAGCCGGGGAACTATTTTTAGAATAGATCAAAATCATATGTTGATAGTCTGGAAGCTGAATGCAACCGGGAATTGAAAATTGTCTCCGGTTTCGGTCATGACCATGTAGATATGAGCAACGCAGCTGCAACATATGTGTATGGTACTAATGAATGAGAAATGCACATACCATTTCTTCCCGCCTGTTACGAAGACTCGCTACTTCAAAAGAAACCGAAACCTGTACCCTGCTCCCAAGCTTGCAGTTAAGTAAATATTTATGCTACTTCTTAGAAAAGAACCTGCTGCTCCCAAGATGCGCCGGGCTGCTATAACGTGGAGAGATTCAACGAGATATATATGTCGCAAGTGACTGAACAAAGCAATACGGAAGATGAAGAGCTGGTGCGCGCAATTGGCACACAGGCGCTGGGACTTAGTGTGATCAATATGGTGGTTGGCGGTGGCATATTCGTATTACCAGGCCTGGTTGCCGTTTACCTCGGCTCTGCTGCCATCGTTGCCTATTTCGTATGTGCCCTTGCAGTTGCACTGGTGTTTCTCTGCTTCGCGGAGGTTGGCACCCGGGTTACACGAAGTGGCGGCTCGTATGCGTATATCGAGGAGGCATTCGGCCCATTCGCCGGTTTTGTTTGTTCAATATTGTACTGGTTCGGGTGGGCAGTGATAGCCGACGCAGCTATTATCGTTGCGATGGTAAAGTCGATAGAGATAGCATTTCCCCAACTTGGGCACCCTGTTCTGTACTCAATCTTCATAGTCGCCCTCATCGCATTTCTCGCAATCGTAAATATCAGGGGCGTGAAATCAGGCGTACGACTCTTTGTATTTAACACCTTTGCCAAGCTGTTACCACTGATACTCCTCCTGCTCGTTGGTGTCACGATGGTCAATTTTGAGTATCTGATGATCCGGGAGATGCCATCAGCGGACAGCATCGGAGCAGCCGCGATTATCTTATTCTTTGCTTTTGCCGGGGCCGAGTCGGCTTTAAGTGCAAGCGGGGAAATCAAGAACCCCACGAAGACTGTTCCGCTGGGATTATTATTCGGTCTTGTTGGAATCCTTGCGCTCTACGTTGGCCTTCAGAGTGTGTCGCAGGGTGTTCTCGGGCCCGAACTTGCGAATAACACTGAAGCACCGCTGGCTGCTGTTGCCAAGAGAGTCTTCGGCGACTGGGGTGCGAATATGCTGATCGCAGCCGGTGTCGTCTCCATCTTCGGAACGCTCAGCGGCGACATGCTGAATACGCCCCGGGTAATTTTTGCATCGGCGCGCGATGGCAACCTTCCGAAAATACTTGGACGAATACACCCGAAACACAAGACTCCATACGCCGCAATTATCTTCATGTCGGTGGTTGTGTGCGCGTTTGCACTCACCGGCAGTTTCGAAAAACTGGCTGTAGTGGCGTCGGGTTCCATTCTCGTGATCTACATGGCAGTTAGCCTGGCGGTGATCTACCTTAGGCGACGCGACGGCCTGCCGAAAGGAGAAGAGTTTAAGCTTCCGTTTGGACCGACCATCCCGATACTCAGTGTGCTCATCGTTGGGTGGCTTCTGTTTCAGCTTACCGGCGCTGAGAGCATTGCACTCGCTGCCCTGATCGGCGTATCCATCGTTATATACGGTATCAGGATCCTTGTGCTAAGAATGCGGTAGTCGACTGAATAACTGTGACGGGTCTTGACGCCGGATGCGTGCTGCGTACCTCGCGAATGAGTCGTCAGGTGCAGCGAATTCTTCCGGTTTAGCAATTTCGGATTAGCTTGGTCTGCCGGCGGATATTACTTGAAGAGGGCTTGCCCCATCGGGGGTGACTTTGATATCCGAGAGCTCCATGATATAATTCCGGGGAATGGCTCACTGCCTCTTGAACTTCTTGAGAAGAGTGTAAATGTATAGATTTATAGTGTAAAAGCCGGATAAGTGTGGATTCTGATTAATCGTTTATGGATTATATGCGTAATTAGGTTTCAGCAGAAGGATTAACTCTGAAACTACCTGTTTTTGAAAAACCAGTATCAACAGTCCGGGGTTTCTGTAAGAAGGGAGTCAGTTTTCCCGCGGGCTTCAATACGCTGAACCATCAGCCATAAGAAAAACAAATAGTGCGAATAGCTTTAATTTTAATAATTGGAATACACGGAGTCATCCATCTATTCGGATTTATGAAAGCATTTGGCATATCCGAATTTGATGCACTTTCACAACCGATATCCAAGCCGTATGGAATAATCTGGCTGGCTGCATTTTTATTATTTACAGCATCTGCAATTTCATTTCTGAGTAAATACGAGTACTGGTGGGTTATCGGAATGTTGGCTGTATTGGTATCGCAATTCCTGATTATAGTCTATTGGAGTGATGCCAAATATGGATCCATCTTAAATGTGATAATCTTAGTTGCAACTATTCTGGCTTATTCACACCTGAGTTTCAATAAAAAAGTGACCGCAGAAACAACCCAAATGTTAGAAGGTTCAGTAACGTCTCAGAAAGCGGTCATTTCGGAAGAGATGATAGCAGGTCTGCCAGATGTTGTTCAAAAATGGTTGAATGAAAGCGGTATTGTCGGAAAAGAAAATATTGACCGTGTTTATTTGGAGCAATCTGCACAGATGCTATTGAAGCCCGAACAGACGGACTGGTACAATGCCACGGCCAAACAGTATTTCACTGTGGACCCTCCAGCCTTTAACTGGTCGGTAAGTCTGCAAATGAATCCTCTCATGCATGTAGTCGGGCGTGATAAGTTTGTAGATGGACATGGCGAAATGACAATAAAGTTACTCTCCCTTATTCCGGTTGTAAACGCAAAAAATAATGAAAAGGTCAATCAAGCTACGTTACAGAGATATTTAGCCGAAATTGTTTGGTTCCCTTCTGCCGCTCTAAGCCCTCACATCAGCTGGGAATCTATTGATGACCACTTCGCTAAAGCTACTATGACATACAAAGGAACTGAGGGTTCGGGCGTATTCCATTTCGATGAAAATGGCAGCTTTGATAAGTTTACAGCCATGCGTTATGCAGAAACTGAAGCAAACTCTGAGCCCAAACTTTGGACAGTAACAGCAACCAAAACTGACATCAGGAACGGAGTTAAAATACCTGTAGAATTGAGAGCAAACTGGAAATTAGAGGATGGTGACTGGACATGGTTAAAACTAAAGATAACGAATATAGAATACGGCGTGAATTAATGCCATAAGCGAACAATGAATAATATGATATCCAACATACCGGATGGCAGGTTTTTTGGCTTATCCGGTAAACCCATCAGAGAACATGAGAACACATGATTGAAAAAGTAAAGAGAAAGCTGCAGTGAGCCTCTTTGGATTTCTGGGTAATAATGTCTGGATCTACAATTGCATGTACAAAATAGGAATTTTCAATCATTGGTCGGGGCTTTAAGCCAAAGTATAACAGCGCTTCTGAAATGAACACCTTGGTGGGTAAACGGCTCTTCTGAACTCAATTTTTCGGCTTCTTGAAAAGCAATCAACCAAATCGGGCTCGCCGGTTATCTTCTGAAAAGGAACGAATTTAGAGCTGCAATGCTTGATTCGTTGAAGCATATTGACTCAATGACCAAGATTATTCAGAATGAAATATCTAATCGGACTACTTTTTTTAGCTCTCACATTAAGCACAGACGTTGTTTTCGATTTCTATGAAGATGTCAGCCTCCGAAACTGGCGGATAGTGGATGACGTGGTGATGGGCGGACGATCGAACGGCACATTTGAATTGACTTCTGAAGGACACGGTATCTTTAGCGGCGATATTTCGCTGGAAAATAACGGCGGATTTTCATCTGTGCGCTATCAATTCCGAGGGGCACGGGTTAATGAAAGCACCCGGGTGCAGATCAGACTTAAGGGCGACGGCAAACGATACCAGTTTCGGGTAAAGCACACGCTGAGGGCTTACTACTCCTATGAAAAATATTTTACGACCAGCGGTGACTGGCAAGTTATCGAGATACCGGTGAAAGAGATGTATCCCGCATTTCGGGGAAATCGCCTGAATATTCCCAACTTCAATCATGATACTATTCAAGAGGTCACGTTTCTGTTTGGCAATAAAAAACCAGAGCCGTTTCAGCTGCTCATTGATGAGATCGTGTTAGTTTCCGATTAAGAAAGATGATCCCTCCACTGGTCTGATTTTGTTTAAAACCCTTAATCTATAGAACCATCATTCAGCTGAATATATGAGTGAACTCACAACAATTATTCTCATTTCATGGACGGCCGGTTTAATGGCATTCGCCGGGGGATTGATTGCCGCGGCTGAGAAAAGCAATGAATCCGAGTTAAAGAGAGAGCTGACTCATGGAATTGTTGCATTTGGCGGAGGGATACTTCTTGCTGCCGTCGCTTTTACACTGGCTCCAAAAGGGATTGAACACCTGTCAACGTTGGGACTGGTTTTATCTTTTTCACTGGGTGGATTACTATTCGCCTTTTTTGACAACATCGTTTCAAAACAGGGTGGCAGCCGTGCGAATTTAATGGCTATGCTGATGGACTTTATTCCGGAATCTATAGCGCTTGGGGCACTTTTTGCAGATAATCGATCGGCTGGATATTTACTTGCACTGTTCATTGCGGCTCAAAATTTACCGGAGGGATACAACTCCTACAGGGAAAGTATTGGTGGTAAAAGCACGCCAAAGTCTCTTCTGTTTGTTCTGTTTATGGCGAGCCTGATTGGTCCACTTGCAGCATATGCAGGGTATCTGTTTTTATCTGATAGCCCGGTCATTACTGCGGGTATCATGAGCTTTGCCAGCGGTGGCATTTTATACCTTATTTTTCAGGATATAGCTCCACAATCGAAGATGGGTCGACACTGGCTGCCGGCGCTGGGCGCAGTGCTTGGTTTTGCCGTGGGCATGGTTGGAGAACAGGTGCTTGGTTAACGTTCATATATCAGAAGGCTTTGCAAAGCCTTCAATCAGTTGACTCAATCAGAAGCATTGTGGTTTCTGGCTGACATGTGACAGACTCACCTTATTTGATTGACTAACTCAACTTCCGCGAAATAGAGAAGTAGTTGCTACGAAGATAAGCTTTAACTGACAAGGGTTAGCGACATTGACTCTTCACCATGACTTATCTGATATCAGTTAAAGGTAGCCCCAACGTGGGCTAAATCACCAACACAGGGCAGTCGCCCTGTGAGCAGCTAGGGCTCTATCATGCAAGCCCTGAAGGGGCGACAGCCTGCGAATCGTCCTTGTGAGGCTTGCACCCTTTCAGGACATACGTAAGTATTGGCTCTTCTACCGTAGGGCGGATGCTGACGCCCTTTTCCCACGGGGCAGGGCTGTCTTTACTCAATCATCAATCTTTAGTGCTTCATAAGTCCAACACTGAAGAATACTTAGGTTGTAGCGTCTACTGATCATCGTTTAAGGTTAATTGGGGCCGATTTTTAAACTTTTGCGGAAGTTGAGCTAACGAAACCTTCTCAAAACTACCTCAACAACCTGCAAAGGCAATATCTGTGGAAAAAATTAGGTTTTCCGTCATTATTTGTAAAGCTAGCTTGACATTAATAGTCGAATCAGCATACTTTAAGTAAAGTTACCTTTACATAAAGTAAAACACTATAGACATGGAAAAACAAATGACAAAAACAACCGACTGGAAAAGCAAAATGAACCAGCAGACGATCAGTTTAGCAAAATGGACTTTTGCCTGGGTTCTGACTATCGCACTGGCAACATTTGGTCCTACTTTTATATGGGAATCGAATGCCTGGATATCCTTTACAGCAATATTGATCAGTTTCGGAATAGGTCTTGGGATGATTCTGGCCAACATCAGACACTTGAATACTCAAGACGAGCTAATGCGGCGAATCCACCTTGAATCTATGGGGCTTTCGCTGGGAATTGGTGTCGTCGGCGGCTTGTCTTATTCAATGCTGGATAGTAGTAACGTAATTTCCAGCGACGCTGAAATAGGCCACTTGGTGATGCTTATGGCTATTACCTATCTGATATCACTGATCCTAAAAGTTAAGAAGTACAAATGAAAAACCGGCTTAAAATACTCAGAGCAGAACGCGACTGGACACAGGCAGACCTGGCGAATGCTCTGGAGGTGTCGCGACAAACCGTGAACGCAATAGAAACGGGAAAATACGACCCGAGTTTGCCCCTGGCATTTAAACTATCAAGGCTTTTTAAATTGACAATAGAAGAGATATTTGAGTATGAGGAAAACGGCAGCTGAATCTACATGATCAAAAGAAACCATAACATGTTGCTTGTGAAATGGGAGTAGATACTATAATAAACGTGTGTCCCAAAGACTTTAGAGGCTTCAGGAGCACACGATTACAAATATAGGCAGGTTAATTAATCAAGAAACGTGACTTCGCCGGTGTCTAAATCATAAAATGCGCCGGCGATGACTACTTCACCATTGCGTTCCAGATCTGCAATAATCGGACTTCTTTCACGCATTTGCTCAATCGTATATCGAACATTGTTATTGACGACGCGGGTAACGTAGTCACTGTTTGATGATGACTCATCGCCGTCATACTCCTCTTCAGATATTTCAACCGCTGGTTTTATCTTTGAAAGCATGGCAGTAATGTTCCCCATCTCTACATCATCAATAGCCGATTTTACCGCACCACAGTGTTCGTGACCGAGTACTATTACGACTTTCGACCCTGCTACTGCTGTACCAAACTCAGTACTTCCCAGGATATCTTCATTGACAAAATTACCGGCAACACGTGCCACAAAGATGTCTCCAACCCCTTTATCAAAAATACTTTCGACGGGAACACGGCTGTCAATACATGCAATCACAACGGCTTCCGGGAACTGTCCGGACGATGTTTTTCTGATTTGAGCCTGATAGTCTCTCGGCGTCAGATTATTATTCATATAGCGCTGATTGCCCTCTTTCATTCCCTGCAGTATTTGTTCAGGAGTTATGGCTTCCTGATCCTCTGCAGTCATAACGTCATCAACTAATACAACTTCAGACTCAGACATGCCGGACTGGCCGCTGTCAGACTGGGACGTACATGCTGCCGTAAAAAAAATGGCAAATAATATTGCGAAAGTGATTATAAATGTTCTTAAAAACATGATTTTTAAAATTTGATTGATTGTAAAATGATAGACCTTCGGCATGGCGTGTTCACCTAAAGGTTGAATACGTTCAGAATTCATACCAAACAGATGTTGGTATTGATACTCTGATTATATGAAATAGGAACCAACACGGTCCCGGTTCTTGAATCCGGGTATGTATGCCAACGTGTTAAATGATGAGAGAAATATTAGATGCGGTCCGGCGGTGGAGTGGGTACGGGCTTGTCACCATTAATGGCAGTAAATATCAGTTGTATCGTTTCTAATGGTCTGTTACTTGGTAAGAAATATTGGGATAGATTAGAGTGAATATCATCTTCGGCACTCAGATCTTCCAGGACTTCAGAGGCCGAACCACCGGCGTTTGAGGTCTGCTCAACAGGAAACCACGTATCCAGATCAATAGAATGCTGCACCGTCGTACCGAGAAAAAAAATCGGTAGCGCGAAGATAATCAGCCAGTGATATGTCCTGCATATGTTGATCAACATACTTTCTTGAAGAATTATTTTAGGTAGCAAGTGCCGTTACCAGTAAATTCATTTAGTTTAACTTACAGCGAAATCTGATGCATTTCCCGAAAACGATAAATTTGCATACTTATACTTATTTACTGGTTACGGTACAAGTTAACTCATAATGTTGAGAAAAAATTCAGCGCCTCAAAACTATTTTAAAGTGTTCAAAAATTCTAATTCATTGGGTTGATAATTCTCAATCTTTGATGTCATTCGCCCGGAAAAGATCATCAGAAGCCTGAAGAATCTTCATTTTCAACTGCTGGTTATAAACCGGCCTTTCATCCAGAAATGTCTTTACGGTGTTTACCGCTGAATCAGACGAGTAATTGCCCAGGGTTACATCCAGCCAGCGTTTTGGGAAGAAGATATCCCCGGTCGTTTGAATTTCCTGAAGAAGCTCCAGGCTCGGCATAATAAATTTCTCTGAGTCCTGAACTCTCAACGGATGATGCAGATAGCTCAAAGCACCGAGTACCCATGATTCAGTCTGCCGGTTTTCTTCATCTTTCAGTGATTCGAAAAAAGTGTCCCGTACCTGGGTGTCGCTTGACAGAGCCGGACGGATAAATTCAAACCGGCGCTTGCGATCGCTGTTTTCTATTTGCCCGGCTTGTTCTGTGAGAATCTCTGATGACTGTCCTGGGAGTTTGATCGCCAGGTTTCCGGCCAATGAAATGTAATCGGTTTCTGAGAGGTTGAGTCCCTCAATCTCCAATTGATTGCTCCAGATATCGTAGACCTTTTGGAGCTCATCTGCTGACAGCGCAATTTCTCGATACGCATTAAAAAAGAGTTTCTTTCGGGAGCTCTCTGACTGTTCCAGCATCAGGTTCCAAAGGGTCTGTTCAGTTTCGTGGAGAAAATCGGCTCTGGTCTCCTCGGAAAAGAAATTCCAGTAAATAGTCTCGATGTATCCAAGGATCTGACCTTGAAGAAGCTGATTTTCCTCAATCTGAATCAACCGTAGTAACTCTCTGTAAAAACTGAATGGTTCGACCTCATTTTGCTCCAGCATATTTTCATATAGATTTACCAAATGAGCTCCTTTACGAACATCTCTCATGGATTCCCAGTAGTCAAGTGCGTTCAGATCAGCCGGAAACAGACCGTATCCTCTGCCATTAGCGTTGAAGACTTTTGTTTCAGCACTTAGCTCATTAAGTGTGGCATATTTGGATTGTTCATCACTTAGAATGTCGAAGAATTTAAACGAGCTGTCCGGACTAATCATCCATATACCGACTTGCTGCGGCCAAACGCGTTCATTTCCGGTAGGATCCGTTTGAATCAGCTCATCGTAGAGCAACGGCTCACGTCCGGGTAATTTTTCTTCAAAAGATTCATAGCTGAAATGAGGCCGGCCCGGTGTATTTACCCAAACGTCACTCCAGCTGTTTAGGTCCTGATCTGTTTTTTGATCCAGAATGGTAATGAGATCAGGCCAGGTGGCATTATCAAAAGAGTAGGTGCTTAAGTAGTCTCTCAATCCTTCCCGGAATGTTTGCTCACCCACTAACAGCTCAAGTTGCCGCATCATGATGGGCGCTTTATTGTAGATGATGGCCCCATACATCTGCCCGGCTTCATTGAGATTTTCAAGATTCTGCCGAATGGGATTAGCCCCTTCCGTCCGATCCACAGAATAGGCGCTTGGATGATGCCGAAGCAAGAAATTCAGGTCGTGATCGATCTCAGGAAAATTGGGATTAACAATCTTGGCTGCCATAAAATTGGCGAAGACCTCTTTGGTCCATACATCGTTGAACCACACCATGGTAACCAGATCTCCGAACCACATATGGGCCGTTTCATGGGCAATTAAACTGGCTCGGCTCAGGAGTTGCGAATCAGAGGGATCTTTATCCAAAAACAATGAAGACGCCCTGTATTGGATGGCTCCCACATGCTCCATGCCTCCATATTGAAAGGAGGGAATGAGAGCAAAATCAAATTTCTGAAAGGGATAGTCTATGCCGGTATACTCTTCCAGCCAGTCAAGCGACGCTCTATGCAGAGTGAAGATGTCGTCCAGGTTTCGATCCACTTTTTCCTGATCTGATTCACGATGCAGCATCGTCATATCAACGCCGTCTACAGTTTGAGTAACTGTATCAAAATCACCGGCTACAAAGGAGAACAGGTAGGAGCTGATCAGATCGGTCGGTGCGAAATTCAGAGTCTTGCTTGAATCGGTTTCACTCAAACTGCTGACAGGCGCGTTACTAATCGCCTCCCAGGTTTTAGGAATGTCCAGCGTGAGATCATAGACAGCTTTCAGATCGGGCTGGTCAAAAAGCGGGAAGGCAGTCCGGGCGCGGTCGGGCACAAAAAGAGTGTAGAGATAGTCAGGATTTCGGTTCAGAGAGGACTCGCCGGCCGTGAACTGAATTTCAACGGTGTTTTCACCTTCCGTAAGATAATTTGTCGGCAAAATGAGGTGTTCTTTCTCGAATATGATGTCAGCGGATTGGCCGTTTATAGTCACCAATTCAAGAAGCTTTTCAGTTTCGCGAAAATCGAGCTGGATGTCGTTTCCGGCTTCTTTCAGCGTAAACGTAATAGTGGATGAGGCGGTAATAGAATCATCCTTATTTCCCGGAATTTGGAAGAAAAGCTGGTAGTTAATATCAGAGATCTGAGCTTTTCGGAACTGGGCCAGCTCCAGGGAGACACCGGGTTCAACATTAGGTAAATCTGAACACCCGGTTGTTCCAAGCAGAAGAATAGAAATAAAAAGGCACGTAGCGTATGCTGATAATTTCATAAATTGAACTCTTTTGGTTAGCTGCATGCAAAACTACCAACAATCAGGAAGATTTCAACCTTCAAAATTGTAAAGAAAAATGTTGTAGTGAGAAGGTGATGAAACAAAAAAGGCAGCCTGCTTTTGATTAAGATAGGTCTTTGGGTGTGTTCTCAGCTATGAAGCCGGGAATGAGATTACAGGACGAAAACTATCTACTTCACTATGTCAGCCATGGCTGTAAATCCTTTTCCTGTTGCGTGATCGAATGCACTGTTTCCACTGGAATCATTTATAGATTTATCAGCTCCGTTTTCCAGCAGAAGTTTAGCGATCTCTTTTTGATTGAACATGGCCGCGTAGATAAGAGCTGTGGCATTATTGGAGTTGGTTGCATTAACATCTGCTCCCAGTTCAATGAGCAAATTGGCAATGTCCGTGAATCCTTTGAAGCCAACACCGATCAACGCACTGTTTCCAGCACTATCTTTGGCGTTTACATCAGCGCTAGCTTCGAGCAGGTAACTGGCAATGTTGTACTGTTGGTTGTAACAGGCCATGATGAGGGGTGTAAACCCTTTATCATTAGTGTTGGAAAGGACGTAAGGATCGGCTTCAGCTTGTTCTTTTACTGATTCAAGATTTCCGGCTTTCAGTAGGTCAAAAAAATTCATGTAAATGGGAGTTTATTGAAAAAAAAATGGGGACAATGAAAACATTGTCCCTATGAGTGAATTATCTATATGGTTAAGTGCGAACGTTTATTTTAGATCGAACCGATCGAGGTTCATCACTTTCTCCCAGGTGTTCACGAAGTCTTTCAGGAATTTCTCCTGAGAGTCTGCGCTTCCGTACACTTCGGCAAGTGCGCGAAGCTCTGAATTAGATCCGAAGATCAGATCAGCACGTGTGCCTGTCCATTTCTTCTCACCTGTCTTGCGGTCTTTGCCTTCAAACACATCCTCATCATCTGAAACAGCGGCCCAGGTTGTTCCCAGGTCGAGCAGATTCATGAAGAAATCGTTTGTAAGCTGTCCCGGATTTTCCGTAAATACGCCGTGATCGGAGTTGTCGTAATTCGTGTCGAGTACGCGCATTCCTCCGAGGAGGACGGTCATTTCGGGCGGTGTAAGCGTCATTAACTGTGCTTTATCCACAAGCATCTCTTCGGCTGACGTAGTATGCTTTGGTGCAAAGTGGTTGCGGAAAGCATCAGCTGGCGGTTCAAGCCATGCAAAAGATTCCACATCCGTCTTCTCTTCCAGTGCATCTGAACGGCCGGGCGTAAATGATACGTCGATATCGTGCCCTGCATCTGTTGCTGCTTTCTCAATAGCGGTAACTCCGCCCAATACGATCAGGTCGGCCATAGACACTTGTTTGTCGCCTGATTGTGAGCTGTTAAACTCTTTCTGAACGCCTTCAAGCGTTTCAAGAACTTTGGAAAGCTGGTCAGGATTATTGACCTCCCACTCATTTTGAGGAGCAAACCGGATGCGTGCTCCGTTGGCACCACCACGCTTGTCGGAACCACGGTAAGTTGATGCAGACGCCCAGGCTGCTGACACCAGTTCTGATATTGTAAGATCTGTTGCCAGAACTTTATCTTTCAATTCAGCAACATCACTTTCGTCGATGAGCGCATAATCTACCTCAGGAATAGGATCCTGCCATAAGAATTCCTCTTCAGGAACTTCAGGGCCGATAAACAGAGACTTGGGTCCCATATCACGGTGAGTAAGCTTGTACCATGCACGGGCAAACGCATCGGCAAATTCATCGGGATTCTCTAAGAATCGCCGGGAAATTTTTTCATACGCAGGATCTTCTCTCATTGAGAGATCTGTCGTCAGCATAAATGGCTGATGCTTTTTCTCCGGATCATGAGCATCAGGCACGGTTCCGGCGCCGGCATTATCTTTAGGCTTCCACTGCCATGCACCTGCCGGGCTCTTGTGGACTTCCCAGTCGTAATTGAACAGGTTTTCAAGATAGAGTTGCGACCATTCTGTTGGCTTCTGTGTCCAGGTTCCTTCAAGGCCACTTGTAATGGTGTCGGCGCCATGACCGGTGCCGTAATCATTTTTCCAGCCGAGTCCCATCTGCTCCATCGGGGCGGCTTCAGGTTCTGACGCGAGGTGAGATTCAGGTGCCGCACCGTGAACTTTTCCAAAGGTATGTCCTCCTGCAATCAGTGCTACAGTTTCTTCATCATTCATTGCCATACGGGCGAACGTCTGACGAATATAGTGCGCAGCTTTTTTCGGATCGGGCTCTCCGTTTGGGCCTTCCGGGTTTACATAGATGAGTCCCATGTGGTCGGCTCCAAGGGGTTCCTCAAGGTCGCCCTCTTCATTGTGGCGCTGAGAGCCAAGCCATTCGCCTTCTGATCCCCAGTAAATATCATCATCAGGTTCCCAGACATCTTCGCGTCCGCCGGCGAAACCAAATGTTTCAAAGCCCATTGTTTCCAGAGCCACATTTCCTGCGAGAACTATAAGATCGGCCCAGGATAACTTCTTACCGTATTTCTGTTTTACTGGCCATAGAAGCAGTCGTGCTTTGTCGAGGTTTACATTATCAGGCCAGCTGTTGAGCGGGGCAAACCGCTGAGTTCCGCCCCCTGCTCCGCCGCGTCCGTCAACAACACGATAGGTACCGGCGCTGTGCCACGCCATACGAATCATAAATGGTCCGTAATTACCGAAGTCGGCAGGCCACCACTCCTGAGAGTCAGTCATCAGCTCAGCAAGATCATCTTTCACTTCTTTGAGATCCAGCTTGCTGAACTCTTCAGCATAGTCGAAGTCCTCACCCATCGGGTCAGACAGAGTCGAGTGCTGCCTCAGGATGTTAAGATTCAGTTTGTTGGGCCACCACTCCCTGTTCTTAGTACCGCTTCCGGCACTTTTCATCGTATCACTATTGTTAAACGGACATCCCGCAGCCGATTCATTCACTTTGTACGTCGTAGCCTTTTTCGACGATTTCCCATTCGTATCAGACATATCATTTTGTTTTTTCTTAACGATTAATTCCTCTACTAATTTACCAAATCATTAGCTCTGTTCTGATAGATTGTGGTTATTAGCCTGTTCAGGTATTGCGAACAGAAAAGCGCATTTTTTTTAAGGAAACTGATCTTATTGCAAAATGATTAACGATAAACTTAGGTCATATCAGAGTTACATCAACGTGAGATCGAGTGCCAAGAGCAGAACTATCTATGATCAGCAGTGATTTCCAAAAGTGTGTAAAAAAGTTACACATAAAAGTAGGGCGGGCATGCCTGTCTGATATCTAAGGCCTGCAGAAAGACTGTAACATGGACGTGTCTTTTTAGTAAGAGAATGCATGGTCTGAAAAAATTGAGGATAATGGATGATTGAGTCATATCAAGAAGTGATTCTTCAGATAATCGGGAAAACATCCTAAGACTAATGCTCAGGCTAATTTTGGCAGTGGCTATCAATTATAAAGTAATCTCTCACAAGAGATAGTAGGCTTCTGGGATGGCGTTATCTAATATTGATCATTCAATAAATCGAATACTTATCATATCGTCATGTCTCTTTTTCACACCATTGTATCGACCATTGCACTGATAAGCGGCGGGGTTATCTTTTTTTTCACTAAGGGAACCCAGAAGCACCGCATGATTGGATTTACCTATGTGCTATCAATGGGGCTCTGCTTAGTAACATCATTCTTTATTTACAATATGTTTGATGGATTCGGTCCGTTTCACATAATGTCAATCGTCTCAATTCTCACCATTTCAATCGGGTTGTATTTCCCTTTTTTTGGGCGCAAGGTTAGTGGATGGCCTATTCATCACTATTTCTGGATGAGCTACTCTTACGTGGGTTTGTGGATGGCGTTTATGTCACACTTTATAGAGCTGATGCCGGACGGATGGTCGGGTCTGACCAAAGGATTTGTAGCATGGGGCATTCCCTATATTCTGGGATCTGCTGTTTTATTCGCGAATAAACAGCGCATGATCGAAGAGTACGGGACAGCCAACTCTTAAGCCGGCAAACAAGAGTCCGAATCAAACTAACGTATGTCGGGCGGTGCTCAGAAGCTTGCCAGGAGTGCAAAATCTCTATTTCTATTCAGGATGTGGAATTGTTTCATTTGGCAGTCTGCAGTAAAAGTGGCTATGTGAGTTAGTCATTTAATTAAAGTATATTCTGTGAGCCCTTCTGTTTTTAATCTAATAGTCTTCACAAGAAAGAACCGATTCATGAAAAAAGTTTTTTTATATGTTCTGGCAGCAATCTTTGCTGCCGTCTCAATTAGCAGTTGTACCTCAGATCCTTATCAGATAAATGAAGAAAATGCTTCACGTCTGTTAGAAACTTTAAGCTCTGATGAGATGCGCGGGCGACAGGCATTTACCCCTGATATAGAACGTGCCGCTGCCGTCATCGCCGGTGAGTTTGAAGAGATTGGACTGAGTCATTTTGGTGATCTGAACAGTTATACGCAGGATTTCTCGGTAAATGAGTATTCAATATCAGAGCGCTCGGTTACTGTTAATGGCAACGAAGTACCTGAAAGTGCACACTTTGGTTTTTTAAATAGCAGCGATATCAATTGGGAGCCGGGCGGTGTGTCTACAGAAACAATCGATGCCTCTGTTGAATTTCAGGCCAGGTTCAATGAGTTAAGGTCTGGCGAAGAGAACCTATTAGTTTTCGTTGATGACTCTCACAGCGTTATTTTTGAACGATACCAGTCATATTTCGGCCAGAGGAGCTCTAGGCTCATGGAGGGTGAAACCGGTGCTACTCACTACTTTGTGCTTGCCGAACCGTCGGAAGAGTTTGAGATATCTATAAAAGCAGATATGAGCGAAATGGAACTGTCGAATGTGGTTGGGAAAATCGAGGGCAACCGGACGGATGAAATTGTTCTGTTTTCTGCACATTACGACCATCTTGGAATTCAAAATGCCGTGGAGGGCGATTCTATTGCGAATGGTGCAAATGATAACGCGTCCGGCGTGACGGCTGTCATCGAGCTTGCCCGGTATTTCAAAAGCCTGAACAAGCCTGAGCGAACCCTCCTTTTTGTTGGGTTCACCGCGGAAGAGATGGGCGGATACGGATCACAGTATTTTTCACGCCAGCTTAATCCTGATGAAATTGTAGCAATGTTCAACATAGAAATGATCGGCAAACCGGCTGTTTCAGGTCCAAACACAGCGTGGATTACCGGGTACGAGCGATCCAGCTTCGGTGAGCTTCTGGCAAAAAGTGCAGAAGGGTCCGTATATCAATTTTATCCGGATCCCTACCCCAGCCAGAACCTGTTCTACCGTTCCGATAATGCAACTCTGGCAAGATTGGGAGTGCCGGCGCACTCTATCAGTACCACACCTATTGATGTTGATACCGACTACCATCAGGTCAGTGATGAGTTCGAAACCATAAATGTATCTCACATGACCAATACCATCAAGGCGATCGCAAGAGCGGCACAAGGTATCGTTTCAGGAGAGGATACACCCACCCGGGTTGATGCAAACCAAATGGATTAGGGATTCAGATCAGCTCTTAGAAGACATCCCGATGGGGCAAACCCTACTCTTAATTACTAAACAGCGGCGGATGTTGTTCGTGATGATCCGTCGCCTCCTGATAGGCTTTGGCTACCCGAAGAACGCTGGCCTCATCAAACAGGTCGCCTGTAAATGTGATGCTGGTAGGTCGGTCTTCATCGGTGAAGCCGTTGGGTAACACCACGCTTGGGTGACCGGTCAGGTTGGTGATCAGCAGGTTTGCATTACCGAAAGCCGGAGTCACATAGACATCCACTTTACTCATAAGCTCAGCCTCCATTTTCTGGATCAGCTCGTAGCGTGCCCTGTTGGCGTTGATGTATTCCACAGCAGGGATGAATCGTGCAGCACGGAAGGTATTCGGCCAGGCTCTGGGCGACTGCCATTGCATCATGTCGTCTTCATTGCTCAGGGTAAGTTGGTCGAAAGCAGCAGCACCCTCAGCAGAAAGGATTATCAGCAGAGCTCCCGCATCATAGTCAGGCAGCTCGATGGGGATCAGCTCTACACCCATATCACGCAGCACGCCCAGCACCGCATTATCTCTTTCCTTATTGCTATAATCCCGATCGAAAGCTGATTTGAGATATCCGATACGAAGATCTGAAAGATCAGACGTCGCATTATAATTGAAAGGCTGATCGATCAGGGTTTGATCTATGCCATCCGGACCTTTGATCGCATTGAATACGATCGCAGCGTCTTCCACGCTTCGGGTGATGGGGCCGATTTTGTCCATGGTCCAGCTGAGTGCCATGGCTCCGTGCCGGCTCACTCTGCCGTATGAGGGTCTCAAACCGGTTACTCCGTTTCGGGTAGATGGTGATACGATAGAACCCAGGGTTTCAGTACCGATAGCAAAAGGGAAAAGCCCCGCAGCGGTGCCGGAAGCAGATCCCGCTGATGAACCACTTGAGCCCTGCTCGAGATCCCACGGGTTGTTGGTGCGGCCTCCAAACCATATGTCACCATAAGCCAGGGCACCGAGCGTTGTCTTGGCAATAAGCACGGCACCTGCTATATCCAGCTTCTTAACAACTGTGGCCGTTTCATCAATAACCTGATCCTTATAGGGAGTTGCTCCCCAGGTGGTCTTATATCCTTCCACCGCAAGCAGGTCTTTAGCTCCGTAGGGAATTCCGTGCAGGGGACCGCGGTAGGTCCCGTTCTCAAGTTCGTCATCCATACGGGCTGCCTGTTCCAGGGCACGTTCTCTGGTTACCGTAATTATAGCCTCCAGCTGCTCATCATATTTATCGATGCGATCTAAAAAGAACTCAGTCAGTTCAACGGAAGTGATTTTGCGGTCGCGGATCAGGGAAGCAAGTTCTGCCAGGGTATAAAAAGCGAGGTCATTCCGGTCAGCCGGTAATTCCACATTCTGAGGAAGGTCAAATACCTGGCGGGTCTGCTGCAAGTCTAATTGTTTTCCAACGGGAATCGGATTAAAAACGAGGGCGGGGGGAACATCATTATTCAGTTTCATGTCGCGGATGGCCTGCAGATCATCCCGGGTATCGCCCAGGGCATCGATCATAGTATCCCGTTCGGCTTCGGTGAATTCAAGCCCGATAATGGAAGCTGCAGATCTGACCATCTTTTTGGTAATAGGAGCGTCCTTGTCCTGAATAACAGTGAAGGCAAGTAGGAATCCGGCCAGAATCCCGCCGATGAAAAGTAGTGTCCTGGGAAATTTCATGATGTCTTTAGTTAGAGCTGTAGATGAGATGTCCTACATTATTGGTTTATTCTTCAAAAAAAGCAATGTTATTATAGATATAAAAGAGAGAGTTACGGCGGCGAGAGAAAAAATCCTTGAATACATTTTTTTTAAGACATGGTATTTCTTCTTTGAGATCCAGGGTACTTCTAACCCGATAGTTGAGGATTCTGGCCATTGTTAAGAGCCTGTTGTTCAGAAATACAATGTCTGGTAGTGGACTGAAATAAATAGTATCGAAAGAAAGCTGAATATTTGGCGACAGATGATTGAAACCGGAGCAAGGCAGCTGAGTACATGCAAAACTTAAGAAAAATCGCTCACTTGTTACGATGACTGGATAGTTGAAAAGCTAATTCAAAGAGCCACATGGTTTTTGAATAACTACAGGTTGAACTCTGGGTGGGTGAAACCCGTTTGTTTAGTGAATAAAGTTCAATATCAAACTGATTGTAATGACAGACCAGAAAGCGAAGTTTCGAACACATTTGTCAGACGACGAGCTTGACCATTTTAAAACAAAGCTGAACAAAGAGAAGACGGAATCTGAACAGGAAATTGAACGTCTCAAGGCATCAGCCGATTCCATAGATGTAAACTCTGACGACAGGCAGTCAGGCCAAGATCACCACCCTGGTGACGTGGCATCTGATGCCCAAATGAAAAAGACCAATTTTACCCTTCTTGAAAAGCAAAGAGATAAACTCAAAAAAATAGAAGCGGCACTCGAGCGGGTTGAATCCGGCACGTACGGTCTCTGCCTGAACACAGGTGAGCCAATCAGGAAAGAACGCCTCGATGCAATTCCGTATGCGATGCACTCACTGGACGCTAAATCATAAATGTGAAGGACGCAGATGACTGCAAAACGTAGCGAACTCAATGCTCGCTTTGGGATTGATTTGAATATTCTGCGGTACGTGAATAGAATAAAAGGAGCGTCGGGCGATATATTCGGAAAACCATAATTTCGCAACCGGGCAATTTATGTTTGTATAGATCCGTTGACTTTAGTAGACTGAAGATGAATCTAAACTTCGCCTATGAAGTACTCAGCCCGACTGTTAACTCCTCTCCTTCTCCTATTTTTTGTGGCAGGATGTTCTATGTTTCGCCCACAGCCATCGGGAACACTGTTCACGTTTGAGCTTGAGGGTAAAACTTATGAGATAGCCGGATATGTAGATGAGTCTGGAGAATCTGCAAACTACCTTACCCACCGAGAGCGAGACAATGTAGTTTTTCGTGCTATAGACCGGAACCGGGTTGGTATCATTGACCAAGTTGTTTCCGGGTCAATATCCACTCAGGAAGCCAATGAAATCTATCAGGCAGGAATACAAATTGCGATGGAGCGTGATCTGTTTAAAAACATAGACAAGGATCGGGCATTTGAATTCCGTCACGGAGATTATCAGCTGATGGTTGAGTCCTATCAAAAAAGAGCAGGACAATTCCACAATCGCTTTGTATTGTTTGACGTGAACTGGAAGCTGAAAGGAATATATTGGGACGATAACAGCGATGGCATTATAGACCGGGCAGATTCCGGGGATTTAGATATGGATCGCGTTCAGGAATTATATTCGATTGCAATTCAGCGTGCCGGGGAAGAAAACAGGCTGGATGAAACTGACGACGGACAGCTCATTATCAGAACAAATAAAAAACGTCAAAATGGGCTGGCGGGAGTAACTTACTAACGAGTCCGGGTATCTTCCCAAATACTTTCTTTTGCCGATGATCATCTGTTTTTATAAGGTAGGTAGTTCTATCAACCCGGATTATACACCAAGAAATTTTAACACGTTAAGGTACTCACACACACACGTCATTGTGAATAATCCGGGTTAAACCGCTCTTTCATTAATACCAACCTTCCCATGGTCTACCGATTGTTTCTTGTCGTTCTCTTCTCACTCCTGTCCCTTATTGCACAAATCACGGCATTAATGGCACAGCCCTTGGTTATACATGACGTACATGTTCTTTCCATGGAAAATGATCAGATTCTGGATCATCAAACCATTATTGTTGAAGACGGTATCATCCGGTGGGTGGGTGACGCTGAGGATGCCGAAATGCCACTCAATGCGGAGGTGGTGAGAGGAAATTTTTACGTGATGCCGGGCTTGTCAGAAATGCATGCTCATATTCCACAGCCCGGACAGGGAGAGCAAGTGATGAAGGATGCACTGGCGCTCTATCTGTCTCAGGGCATCACCACTATACGCGGTATGTTAGGCCATCCGGCTCATCTTGATTTACGGGATCAGGCGGCAGCCGGAGAAATAGACAGCCCCCGTATTTTTACGTCGGGGCCATCATTTAGCGGCGGGTCGGTTGATAGCCCGGAACAGGCGAGGCAGATGGTCAGACAACAGACGGATGCCGGTTATGATCTTCTTAAATTCCATCCCGGCCTTACGGTTGAAGAGTTCAGTGCTATAACGGATGAG
>Ga0306912_1000526_pt1 | contig 22264 bp, 33 predicted proteins | sample AntRauFillE10628_FD_190443 | JGI IMG/M metagenome (GOLD analysis project Ga0306912, IMG submission 190443) | Saline lake microbial communities from Rauer Islands, Antarctica - Metagenome Filla E10 #628 (v2) (version 2) | ecosystem: Environmental > Aquatic > Non-marine Saline and Alkaline >... | reverse complement strand
CTGGCATTGAAAGTGGTGCAACGGCAGATCAAACCAAAGCAGATATTGACGCTCTTAATATTGACGCAGATACGTTGGACGGTCTGGACTCTTTGGATTACGCAAAAACAGCCGGTGGCGCGTCTGCTAACTTCTCAGCCATGCCACAAGTGGGCGGCGATCCTATTGTTGAGAGTGGAAGTAATGCTGATGGGGAGTGGACTCGTTGGGCTGATGGAAAGCAAACTTGTGAGTCTCCGCAAGTGGCGATGTCGTTTAGTAGCGTATTTGATATTAACTTTATTTGGGATTATCCGGCAGCATTTATATCAACGCCAACAGTCGTTCCGATCCTTGTGTATACAAATTTTTATTACAAGTACCGAACTACCACAACGACGCTTCAGTACGTCCGATTTATTACTACTACTCGTGCCACAATCGGTTTGGCGAGTGATTCCGCGTGGATTACCGCTGACGCGGCAGGCGATCCCATGCAAGGCCTTGCATCTGGCCGCTGGAAATAAACAATTACACATAAGGAATACACTATGAAAATCACAGTAATCCCAACAGGCACACCCGTAACTCATTACGCTTTCAGTGGTGAGACTATTACCGCATTCTGCAAAGGCGAACAAGAAGACTTCGACTTGTCTTCACTTGTTGCCAGTGCGGAATTCCAGTCTGTTGTTGTAGACACACTGGATACGTCGCCAAGCCAGGTTATCCGTGAAGCGTATCGTGATGAATCTGGGGAGCTACATGTAACTCTATGTCAAGGTGTAGGCTCAGGTCATTGGGAAGCCTCTGACGAGCTAGACAGCGAAAGCTACAATCCAGATACCGTGTACGTGAAGTTGAATCAAGAAAAAGAATTCAGCGGTACACCTAAAGTAACGACTCGCCAAGGAGCCGTGTAATGGGCCAAGTAAACGTAAAAAGCGCAGCCGTAATTCAGGAAGAGTTCCTGGCATCCACTAAGTCTCGGCTTACCTCAGCAATTCAGTCCATGCTTGACGAGACGGCCAAGGAGAGAGGCTACGACAGCATCTTGAGCCTATGCACCTACGCCACATCGCCCACTGCAAAGTTTTCTGATGAAGGTCAGGCAGGCGTTTCATGGCGTGATGAAGTCTGGGCAAAGAGCTACGCCATTCTTGCCGATGTTGAGAGTGGATCGCGGGCTATTCCGACAGTCGATGAGTTGCTTGCAGAGTTGCCAAACTTTGTGTGGCCGGGAGCATAACGCATGGTTTACGCACAGCATTTTTCAGCCGAGGAATTCCGCGACTGGTCCGACGACATGAGCGCCCGCCTTATCACCATGCTAGACGTCCTTCGCTTCAAGCTAGGCAGCGCTATCGAGATCTCACTAAGCGAATACGCCCTTGGCCGCAACCTAGGCAGGGGCAAAATGTCGGAGCACAACATCGACGAGTGGGGCGAGGTGCTGGCTGTTGATTGTTTTGTCAGCGGAGTCTATAACCGGGCGCAAGCTGAAGGTGTGGCACACGAAGCCACAGCTATTGGTTTTACTGGCATTGGCGTCTACTCGGACACCCGTAACAACCAAGGCCAAGAGCAGGTCATGTTTCACCTTGGCGTCAGGCCCAATGAGGACATGGGCTCGCCTGCAACATGGGGTCGTGTTAATCACGATTATTGTACCATCAATGAAGCTATAGCCAACCTACCCACTGGAGACATTTCATGAATAGACTGCTTTTATGCTTAATGGCGATGTCGCTATCTTTTAGCGTTTTTGCAAAAACTATTACTTGGGAAGCGCCCACCACTCGACAAGATGGAAAGACTTTGACAATAGAAGAATTGTCACACTACAATTTGTATTGTGATGATGTGATCGTTGTTGAAATCCCAGCGGTTTCGTCAGACGGTCGCTACGAAGTATCTGAGATTGAGCTATTCTCAGAGTACGGGACTCACCCTTGTACTATGACAGCTGTTGATACTGATGGGCTTGAGTCAATTCAAAGTAATGTGGTTGAAGTTGTTTGGGAACCTAAAAGCCCATCAGCTCCAACTATTATGTTGATTATTAACTGAGGTGATTATGATTTCTAAACTCAACGTGTGGCTGATTATTGGTTTGATGCTTTCAGTCTTTTCAGGCTGCGCAGTATTGGACACGGTATCCAAGAACGAAAGTCAGTTGGCGGTGCAGTATGCTACTCTCAAAGTTCTGGAACGCGATGGGGTTGATCGGGCCAAGCTTATTGAGTTGGTTGAGCAGGCTCGATCGTATGTCTCGGATGAAGACAGTATACTTGTATCGTCACTGGCTAATGGTGCTAGGGAAAGATTGCAAGAGAGTAATCTTTCATTTGCTGACAAAATGGTTATTAACGCCATTTTGGATACGGCTCAAGAGCGGCTTGAGGCTAGAATTGGATCAAGCTTACTTTCTCAAGATGATCGCGTCAAACTCATAAAAGTCCTAGATTGGGTATATGACGTAGCAGTATCATCTATTTGATTGGGGTGGGGTAATGGCGTGGAACGAGGACGAGAGAAGAAAACCAACAAGCAGTCACGACTTAGAGATCAGGGTGTCACTTCTAGAACAGTCTCAGAAGAATTTGGGTCAGAAGCTGGACGACATAAACAAAAACTTAACATGGCTTGTGAGGATCGTTTTGGCCGGCGTTATCGGTGGTATGATGACGTTAGTTATAACGGGCGGGCGGGGTGTTATTACATGAGACTTGTATTGCAGGTGACGTTCATTGTTATGATACTTTTGTACGGTGTGCATATTTATCGTTCTATTGAACCACTCATCCATCCTGTAATAGTTGATTTCGATGTAGTAAGTGTTAAGTATCAGGACGATTCCATTTTGTTATCAGGTACACTGAGTAAGAAACGTGCTTGCGTATTTAAAGGTATTACAGTTTACGGTTTAGAATCAAACCGAGCTGCCAAGCTTTTAGACTTTGAATTTCTCGATTCCCAAGGCTACGCAAATTCCACAGAAAATAGATCAAAAGGATTTCAAAGATGGGGGCCATGGAGGATTTATTCAGGTCCAACATTTAATCGTATACGGATTTTTACTGCACATGAATGCTGGCCATTTTGGCAAACAGAAACAAAGCTAGTAGATCTAGTAATACAGAAGGACTAAAATGACTGTACATTTGATTCATGGCTTCAACGTATCTGATGGTGGCAAAGACACGATTAGACGGTTGGAGCCTTTTATTGCAGGCTCTGAAATTTCACATGATACTGGTTGGGCTGGGTTATTTTCTCTTAGATTCAGTAATGCCGACGCCGTAAAACAAGTTCAGTCAAAAATCAAGAAGGGTGATATACTTGTAGGTCACAGCAATGCTGCATGGATTATTTGGCAAATAGCTCAAACGCATGGCTATCTGCTTGGTGGCATTGTACTGATTAATCCAGCATTAAGACGTGATACAGTATGGACTCCGTTCTTGCCTGTACTATCTCTAAATAATTCCACTGATTGGGTTGTGCTGCTAGGTAGGTTTTGGAGTCGTTTGGTATCGCTAGGCGGCATCCATCCACATGGGTGGGGTGCAGCTGGACGGTATGGTTTCAACCAAGGGTATATTAAGGATTCACATGTGTCGAATATTGATACTGCTGAGGCTTGGTGGAGCGAGCCAACTAAAGGCCATTCAGGTGTCTTTATGGGAGATGCGCCAGCTTTCTGGGGCGGGGTGATTAACGACTGGATTAAATTTGAGAATCGATATAAATAAAGTAAAATGCTCCCAACTTTAACTTTTTATAGCTATATTAACCTACGGGCTGGCCCTTTAAAAAGTAGTTGGGAGCGTACTCAGAGCGCTACTATTTAGTCAAAAGGTACTCAACTAGTTAAATAGTAGTAAACCATTCAGTCCCGACAGCATGAAAAGGTATTTTATCAGTAGTAAGCTCTCTGTATTCGATCTTCAGACGTCTTCCAATATACTTCTCTTTGTTGTGCAATACATGAATCTTTTCAGCGTGTGAGCCAGGCGCTAAGGTCTTGAATGTTTTATCCAAGCCTTCAAGCTTGCAGACACACAGAGCCATACCTGTATCGCTACGCTCAATGTCAATTACCTCAACCTCTGTATCAAACAGTGGCTTAATCTTTAACAAGCCAGAAGAACGCTTACCGTTCTCATACTTACCCGTGTTGTTACGGAGGATTGAACCCTCGTGACCCTGCGCTAAGTGCGCAGAGTATATCTCCATAGCCTGATCCAGATTGCCCACTGGAATTGACTCTGTGAGAATGATGTGCTGTACATAACCAACACTCTTCAGAAGATTGATTAGAATCAGCAGCCGCTCAACATACGGAATCCCCATGTCTTCTTCATCAATGTAATCGTACACATAGTACAGTACATCAGCTGATCCAGGTTGTTGGCGCTTTACCAGTGATGCGATACTTTGCAACTTCTTACCGTGGATGTACAGCTCGCCATCAAGCACTGCGCCCTCTGGCAAGATGCCTGCAAACTGCTCTGTGATATGTGACATTGTATCAATGCGCTTACCTTGACGACTGTATGCAATAATGTCACCGTCCAGACAAGTAATCAGGCATCTGTGGCCATTCAACTTTGGCTGAATGATTGACGCACCAATTCGGTCTTGTTTCAAAGGCTTCGCCAACATAGGCGTAACCAGACCAAGCTGATTTGTGGTTGCTTTGGCAGCTTCGTCAGCGGTTTCTTTGTAACCCTTATCAAGCATCTTGCCGATACGAGAATTCATACGAAGATCGATCTGCTCCTGAATTGTGCGGCCTGCCTTACCTTCGTTAACTTCTTCACTCTGGATGTTCATGCTACCATCCAGAGTAGCTGAGTGACCAAAGCAAATAGTATGATCATCTTGCCAAATGCACCAGCGACCAATACCGAAAGAATTCTTACGATAAAATGTTTTCATGACCATTCAACTCCGTAGATTGACGCGAATTTGTTGATGTAACCTTTTTCGATGTGGCACTCACTGATTGGCTGAATGATACGACCACGAGCTCGCCACTTCTCAATTGCACTGTCGTGACCATCACTGTACTTGGTAAGGTACACAATGCGCTCACAGGACGTATTCAGAAGCGCCTTGGTGCATTCTATACAAGGGCTAGTGGTAACATACGCAGTACGTATTTGCTGTACGTCAGAGCATTGTAGGAGCGCATTGACTTCAGCATGGATTGCTTCACAAGCACTGAGATTTGTACCTGATGGGCTATCAGCCCCAGCACATGGTACAGAGGTACAATTGATTGCGCCTCTGTCAGGGCCGTTCATACCTGTTGATAGAACGTGATCTAGCTTGTTGACTAAAACGCAGCCAACCCTGCGTCTAGCGCATGAAGCCCTAGACGCAGCATGCATAGCCATCACGATGAAGTACTCATCTTTAGTTGGTCTATACACGGATTCGTTCACAGTCGTCCACCACTTATCAGCCACTGAGTGAGTGGCCAAGCAGCTTCATGTGACATGATACCACTGTATCTACGTGTGCATAAATACCTGGCTTCGTCAAACCCACACAATGGCATCCAGAAATCATTGCTCATAGGTTTGACAGGTGGCTTTTGCTGGTCCAGCTTATCGAACAAATCATAGTGGCGCTCATAGATATGTGAGCTTGCAGCTACAATAGTGAGTTTGCCCATTTGTACTTCAGGATACTTGGCTTGAATGAAGCCAAGCACCAGTCGCATTACAAACGAGAATGATGGTATATCTGTACCAAGGCCGAAGACCTGATCACTTGACCTCATGTGCACATGACAGTTCAATCTGTCACCGCGAATCAAAAAGGTCATAGCCTCTGTGCAAACAGTGTCATTGACATCAAGCTCAGTATGTTCAGCTTTCAGCATTGGTATGCAAGCACGACGGCTATGCTTGTCTTTGAGCAACTGCTCAACTGCACGCTCTACGCCGCCGTCAGCAAACCAGTAGTCACCGTAGTTTGAGTTAAACGAGCCATCCTTGTTTTTGACTGATGCCCACATCGTAGCGTGATTTTCAATGCGGTCGTCATACTTGTCGGCTTGAACTTTCCACTGAAGCTCTTTCTTACAATAATCCATATTGTAATTACGGGCTTCGAATGTGATGAATGGCCACATCGGATCAACCGTAAGTGCTTGACCTTCGATCTCTTTTATCCTGGAGCCACGCACCTCGATCTCAGTACCATTTTTCATGGTATTGATAAACATTCTGCGCCAGTTATTGTTCGTGTCAAATTGACTCATCATTCACCCGCCAATGCTTTTACCAGATCGTATGTACTGTGACGCTCATAATTAAACTCAATCACGTCACAACCGTAGGCTTTCAGACGATTCATCAAAGCATCATAGCTTGTGATGACAGCATCCATATTCTCAGTCACAACACGTTTTGTTTCTTCAGTATCGTGCTCAGTGAATTTGAGACTATTTGCAATCATAGACTCAAAACTTGGGCGACAATAAATAATTGTCCAATCCAGATGCAACGCAAGCATCAACTGTGACTCGATCAAGCTAAAATAGACAGCTACCTCATTGTCTGGCTCTGAATCGAGTTTGATTCTGAATGGGCGATAAACCCACTCAGATATACAGCTTAATCTGTCATACACCAACCTATGACTAGGCGCATAAGTCAGCTGCGCATTCATCATCTCAAGAAGCTGCTCGTAATTCTCTGGCGGCTTACCTGGATGAATGGCTTCAATACTCTCATCAGAAGCTTTCAATGCTTCGATAAGAGTGGATTTACCTGCGCCATCAGGTCCTTCAATTACTATCGTTTTCATTAGTCCGCTCCAAAATGATTTTGAGGATTTTCTGCTCAGGACCAATCCAGCCTTCAGGCTTGACAGCATCAGCGGCACCGGTGTCACGCTTAGCATTCTTACCAAGCCTTTTCTGGACGTTACAATCATCGACAGCATTGAAGCAGCGACGAATCTGATCTTCTGTCAGACCCATCTTGTACATAGCCCCAATAGCGAAGTAGATGTTGTCAATCATTGCATCAATCATGTGCGAGAGATGTTGAGCTTCAACATCATGCTTTAAAGCCTCGTCATCACGCATACACATGAAGTATGCTTCCTCGTACTCATCGACCTCCTCCAACAAGCACTTCATTGTGATCTTGTGCTCGTTATCAGAAAGAGGCGCAGGGCTACGCTGGCTAATATGCAACACTTCTTTATTGAAGTGCACCACACGTTCTACCATGTCACGTTCAGTCATGTCATTACCTATCTGTTTTGAGGATGAAGGTCTTGATGGGACCTGTTTCGTTTTGCTTTTCTGTCGAGTAAACAATATCTTTAAGTCCATAAACAATTGGCACTCCATGGTAGTTGAAGCTGGTGTTGATTAGTGGCGTATCCAGAATTTGTAGTACTTCATAAACTGGATGGTTAGGGTCAATGATCTGAGGACGACAAGTCTTGAACTTCCGCCCAAACCATGTACCAGTATACCCATGCGCTGCACCATCCATAATGGACACATTCGGCTTGAGCACACATGCAGCAATCATGTACTCAAGTGATTTATGGAACTTCTTGTAATCATCGGTCAGATACTTTTCAGCCATTACTTCAGTCATCACCGGAGCCATTGGCATAATGGTTGTGCGATTGTTCAGACGATTGATTTCCTGCGTCATCATCATCTGCGGAATTGCCAACGTAGTCGTATTGCACAGGGCGCGTGGTCCATACTCCATATCACCCATAACAATATTGACAAAACCTTGTTCACCGTGATCCAACTCATCAACGATTGCATAGATGAACTCTTGACGATCATCAAAGATTGTAATGTCTGAGTGGTCACTTAGTTTATCCACTTCAGACATATCACGCTGGCCCCAGTACAAGTGATCGGGCCATTTCAGATTTCTCTGATGATAGTGATATAAGCCAAGAGCTGCGCCCTGGTCCCCTGCAAGAGGCATGATGCAGATTTTATCCACAATCTGAGACAGCTTCATGTTGAGCTTCACATTCATGAAGACACCACCGCTGCATATCAGCTTCTTGATCTTGTAATCCAAGACCAATGTGATGATGACATCCTCAACGATTTTCTGAACCATCATGGCAACTACAACGCGAGCCTTGAATGAGTCACGATCCTCAATATCGAACTCTTTCAGCAGGTCCCATAGACGATTAAAAACCAGCTCTTTGGTTTCTTTCAGTGCATTCACATTGACAATTGGATCGGTATCACGATCAATAGCCATTGGATTACGAATCTTGTCCAGATAGTACTGCGTCCACTTGTGAGCATGCTCTTCAATGATGTCAAGCTCGTCCTGATCAAGCTCATCAGTGTGTGCCTCATAGCCAAGCAATTTGTATTCATCTTGCTGCATCTTCATGCCCAGGAAGGCTGTTGCATACTGATACAAGATACCCATTGACTTGCTATAGCCAAAAGCCCGATGCAGTAGTCTCGTTCTGGAGAAGCGAGCAGTCGACTTTGTTGACTGATAGATTGATACGCATTCGCCCTGTGTACCAAAACCGTCCACCACAAGTGAAAAGAAATCTTCTTCAAATCCAGGTGAGCTTTGTGCAAAAGCAATGGCCGAATAATTGTGAGCATCGTGGTGGGATACTTCTTTATTCACACTTACGATACGATCTGCGCCCAAAGATTCCATGTGGCCTTTGTCATAGTACTTGCACTTGACCAAACGGCCATCAGCAAACCAATGACTGATGTAGACGTTTCTGATCTTTGGCCGATTGAGCGCTGTTTGACACCGCTCAATAGATAGAATTGGATACGCAGAATCAGACTTAACACCTGTAAGTCTTTCCTCCTCGTAACCACAAAGAATTTCACCGGTCTCCGAGCTAATAGCCACGCAGCTCGAATTGTGACCTAACGATACCGCTAAATCGATTGGCATATCATATCCTCGAAAAGTTAGGGCACTACATCCGTAGTGCCCAATGAGTGGTTACCAGTCTTCTACAGCACTGTCTGGATTGGATGTTTCAGGAGTTGCTTCAGGCTCACTAGCCTTTTTCTTGGCGGCCTTCTTGGCTGGAGGAGGGGTATCATGCTCGTCGCTAATTGCTTCAGGTTTGCTTTCAATCAGCTGCTGCTCCGCCTTTTGCTGAGTCAAAGCGCCAAGTGGTACGCCCGTATCACCAACCAAGTCACGCCAAGGTTGATCGGCATGAATTTCTGATGATGCTTCACTTTGTGGCTCGTCCAAATAACCAGCCAACTGGAACTCAATAACAGGGTAATCAAACTCATCGTCCATTTCGAGACGAGCATGAATTACGTGAAGTGGCAAGCCGGTCTTGCTGATCTGGCGGCCGAAGGCACTTAGACCTTTGAGCGAAGATGCTGGCACATTCAGACACCAGATTCTTGGGTCTTCTTTAGCCATATCTTCAAGCTTGATAACCCACAGCCATTTGCTGTCTTTACATGCTTTGCCCTTAGTCCTTTGCCCTTGGGCATTCACAGCAGAACCAAAAGCATTCTTCGGGCAGCCGGCACATCTTGAAGCTTGTGGCTCAGCAACCCAGGAATCAGGTACAACACCGTTGATTGACGAACAATCAGGTGGCTCAGGGTTTGCAGGGTCAAAGGCGCCCAGATAGAAGGTCTTGTTCATACGACCACCTTCAGGGTCAACGCCTACAATTACCACGTCAACAGAGTTAAACTTCTTGGACTCATCCTCACCGAAGATGTAGCGGAATTTACCGCCCTTGATAGACAGCCGTGGAATCGTTGGGTTACCACTGTCAGCCAGACTTTGTGAATCAGTTGTTTTCTGATCAGCGTATTTTTTCAAGTGTTCAGGGATAGCTGGTGCAGTCATCTCAGTTTTTCCTTACGTTAATAGTCACTTCAGAATACAGGTCGAGGCCAGGGGGCAATTCGCCGTTCAGGTCTTCCTGCACAATCTCATCAACTGCAGTTTTAGTAACACGCTTTTGAAGGGTGTGCAGTGCACCATTCTTTTCAGCCCAATCCAAATAATCCTCCCAGCTGATGATACGGTAGGAAGACTTTACTGTTCGATACGCCGTACCAAACTCAGTCTTCAAACTGTCAACACCCAGCTCGTCAGAGATATTCAGAATTTCGAACTGAATATCTTCAAGCTTTTGCTTGAAATCTTTTTCGATTTCTTGATACTCTTTACGAGCAGCATCAAGCTGATTGCGGAGTTGAATATATAGTTTTACTTTTGCAGCTACGTCAGCCATGTTGATTCTCCAGGTGAAATTATTTATTTTCAATTATCATTGTACTGTATTCTTCACTCTTGTACACCGAAGAACACTCAGTTTTGGAACACAATCTCTTTGAACAGGTCAAGGACTTCGTGCGATCGAGAATGCTTGTCTGTCAACAGCTTAAGCACATGGCCCTCAGCAGGGCTGCCCACAAAGCTGAAGATATTCTGCACTCGAGTCTGACCAATTCGAGATATTCGACCATTGGCTTGTGACACAGTCTCGCCACTCATATCTAAGCCATGCCATACAATTGTGTTGGATGCTGTCAGTGTGATACCGTGAGACGCTGCTCTAGGCTGTATGACCAATACTTCTAAGTCACTACCTTGAAATTGACGAATCAAATTTGCACGGACATCTTGAGGTGTGCTACCATAGATGTGCTCAGCTTTGATGCCTTTCTTCTTCAAGAATTCTGTAACGCCAATTACAGATGCTCTGAAACTTGTGAATATGACCAGCTTCTTTGTTGTCAGCTCATTAAAGATTTCCAGTAACTTGTCAAGTCTTGGTTTGCTGTTTAACTCAATGACTTCGCCAGAATCTGATTTAACCCAGCCAGTTGATATTTGCAAAAGCTTGAATAACTTGACACCCGCATTGGACGCAGTAATCATGTCATTCTGATACTCATGCATCAACTCTTTCTTGACGTCGTTGTATGCTTTCTTCTGATCATCGCTGAGCTCAATGTCCACAGTGATTCTGTTCAGCTCAGGTATATCTACGCAATTGTCTAACTTGTATCTTACTGCAGGCTGTAGAATCTTGTACACTTCATGTTGACTACCATCCTTGGGCACCCAGATCCTTGGTGCTACTTCGAACTCAACAAGATCACGGAACTTTGTAAAGTATCTAGGAACGTTTGGATGATCTGGATTCACTACTTTAGCTTGACCAAAAGCTTCGGTTGGCTTGTTAGGTGTGACATTGCCAGTCAAACCCCATACCGCCTTGGCAGCCTTAGCAATCTTGCGCATGGCTTTTGATCTGTCAGTACTATACGTTTTAAACGCTGTTAATTCGTCAATGATGATTACGTCATACTTTTGGGCAAGTAGATCATCAACCAATATCTTGATACCATCGTGGTTAATGATCGTGTACTCGAATTGTTGACGAATAACATTCTGTCTCTTAGCCTTAGGCCCATGCGCTACGCCTACAGACTTGTTGCCCAAATTCTGACGAATTGAGTCATACCATACAGAACCAAGAGTTGACAATGGGCTGACGATTAGCACTTTATTAATCACTTGATTCCTAAGCAAGAAATCAGTGGCCCACAATGCTGACATGGTTTTGCCTGTACCAAGCTCATTCAGCACGTAGGCTCTCTTGTTTACAATCAGAAACTTTGTGGTGTTGATCTGGTGATTAAACGGTTTCCAATCTTCATTGGCTAATGGCCAATCATACTCATCAAATTTAAGCTTTAAAGCCACCGGCTTTCTCCTTAATCATTGATATAAGGCTGTCTAACCTTACGGCATTCTTGCCACGAATAACGCAGGCTAGACAGCCTTGACGATCCAAGTGCCTGAGCTGAACCATTTGTAATGCCGTAGGTTCTTTCTTGGAATCTGCTTTGTATTCAATTGCAAACATTACACCATTCCATAAACCTAAGTCATCAGGCGTACCGGCTTTACCATACATGCCACCAGGTGCAGCATATAGCCAAACGTCTGGTAATTCCTTCTTTATCTTATTCCGGGCCCAATTCTTAACTTTACCTTCTGGTGTAGTACCCACTTAGCTACCTCTTGTTAAATGCTACGCTCTGAATGCGCTCCCACCTATTTTTTAAGGGGCCAGCCCGTAGGTTAATATAGCTTTATAAAACTATAAATCAGAGCGCATCTAGTTTTAGTCCAAAAATAACGACCGGAAGCTTTTTGTGTCTGCTTCTTGTCATTGTGCTTTTACATTTTGGTGGATCAATGTCAAGGCTCCAGATATATCTACACCGTTTGCAAGCCATAGCGTCATCAACCTGAATGCCTTGACATGATTTCTTATAAATCTTCTTTGGTGGCATGTGGACACATTGATTTGGTTGCTTCACACCAGTTACAGAACCGGTTCTTTTTGGCTAAGAACTTATCCTCAGCATTGATCTGCTCTGACTTGGCATCAAAGTACTGGCGGATCGGAATGAAGTCACTGTTGTTGTATTCCTTGTTCACAGCCTTACGATGCTCGACATAAGCATAGCGGGTTTTAACCCTTTCAATTTCAGGCTTCAGAGCAAAGATGAATCCAGCTGTGAGCTCTAGCTGACCAAAACCAGATTCAGGCGTGTACTGTACAAATTTGCCAGTCTTCCAGTCAATGGCTTCAGATTGGTTTTCACCGTAAGCTGAGAAGTCAACAATTGCTCGCATATATGTCTGAGGCGCAAACCAGTCGCATGGCTCCCAGTTCTTATCGACGGCTAGCTGCAATTCCGCAAACACATTTTCTGAGCCATACTCATCAATAACTCGGTCTGCAAACTCTTTCCCATTCTCAACGGCGTCAAGCGAATTCTCATCTGTATCGCGACCTTCTTTACGGTGGTTCACAAAGTCTTCCAAATACTTGTGAATCTTTTCACCTTTGATAAGATGCGGAGATTTGCCTTTTGCGTCCATTTTAAATTCAGGAAGCTTGTCAATGTACTTCAATTTGAACTTCAGCGGACACTGATCGAAGTCATTGATTCTTGAATGTGACAATGCCATTATCTTTCCCATGGTAACCTCTTATTTAACGTCTTTGAATGATTCGCCCATTTTTGACTCATAAGGCAAACTGATTGGAGGCTCAAAGCCCCAATATTGCTGGTAGTCGATATCATCCAATACTTTATCGACCTTAGCTCTAATCTCATCAGCACGACCATCATCTGGTATGTAGCCGAATGTTGCATCGTGCAAATCTAGAGCAAACTGGAATTCCGGCACTTGCTTGTAGAGTTCAGCAATTGCTATCTCCTTCATGCTGGCCCCAGCGCCCTGTATTGGGAAAGATATAGCTGATGACTCAGTCATCCAACGATCTGAACTCCAATAGGCAAGCTTGAATCTGCGTCCACCGAATGCTTCAGTGTAACCATCAAGTCTGGACTGTTTAATGACTTCATCCCAATACTGCGGCACACCAATGTAAGACTGATTAAATGTTTTAACCAAGAAAGCACCTGTGTTTACTTCCATAAACTCGTCATACTTTTCAAATGACTGCTTCGCCAATGCTTTACCTGAAATCCTGTAGTTACATGACAAATTGGCCAGCTTGCCCATCTGACGGTTTTCAGTGTATGGGCCTTCACCGTCTTCAGCTATGTAATGCTCCATGAACTCGTTGTAATCCATTGTCAGCACTTTGGACCCAGTCATCGAGTGGAAGTTTTTACCATCTCGGAATACTTTGATCATGGTTGGGTCACCTGACCTAATTGCCATGAGCCTTGACTCTTGGCCAGCTGCGTCAGCCTCGTAAATCTTATAGCCTTCATGTGGACAAAGCATTGCACGAATCATTGTAGCCTTACGTGGCACCTGGTGCAATGCAATACCGGTCTTGAATTTCTTCATTGTGGAATTGCTGTATGTCATACGACCAGTATAGGTACCAAAAAGTCGTGGACTGCCATAGATATAGCCGTCACCATTATGAGCCAGTGCTTCCTTACAAGTCTTGACATATTTTGAGAATAGTGTAGTAGATTCTTTTGCTTCGAGAATCTTTGTGACTTTCTTGTATGCATCACTGTGCTCCCCTTCCCTGGCAAGTAGATCTCTGCGGATCCACATCAGGTCACCTTTAGAAGTGCCTGGATTACCTGACGGAGTTTGTGATACCGGCGTCAATCCAAGATCAGTGAACAGGAATTTAACTAACTGCTTTGGTGAGCTAAACAAGGTTTGTGGAACTTCAAGGTCCCTGGCAATATCGCGTTTACGGTTGCCATAGTAATCTTCACAGATTTTAAGCTGGTCTTGATCAATACGAATACCGTTCAGCCAAGCATTTGCCAGTGGTACAATGCAATCAAACTCTGTGAGCATGCCACGACGCATTGTTTCTGGTACTTTGTCACTGTACTTACAAGCGAGTGCTTTTGTCATGATAACGTCAAGCTTACCACGCTCAAGCCAGTATTCATCATTCTGACCAACCTGATCGAAGCCCTTAGCCTTGAAGTCAATAAACTCTTGAGCTTGCGGATGCTCAGACATGAACACTTCAACAAGGCCGGCCAGTGACATGCTTACATTTGACTTTTCAGCTTTCTGACCATTAATCAGCCATTTAATAAGCAGACCGGTATCACGCCACTTAATGTCACGAATACATTGCGGAATCTCACCGCCACGTTCTGGCTGAAGCTGAGCTATGCACCATGCAACATCAAAGATTGCATTGTGACACCATACAACTTCACCTTTAAGGCTTTCAAGCATTTCTTGAAGCTCATTTTTAAAGTTTCCGCCGTAGGCTTTCTTGTCTGGATTTACAATTTGTGTGACGCTATCGTCTCCACGAATCAAATCTGCTGACATAACTCGAGCTTCTCTATTTCTTAAACGCCATGGTTCAAGAGCAGCATAAGCTCTCATTTCTTCATACAACGGATCGGTCTCCAGGTCCAAGCTGTTGTATTTTGGATTTGTGTACATAGTTATTATCCTACAAGTGATTCAGCATCATTGCTTGAGGACCGCTTATGCTTGAGAGTTTGCAGATTCCTGTAAAACATCTTCCTAATATCATCGTCAGACTCTTCGTCTAAATTACGAATCATGTTTATATGGAATAGAATCTCTTCTGAGTTTGGCATAGCGGCCTCGCCATTTGGCAGTACCACCGGGACGTTGACCATTTTTCTCATAGCGCCTTTACGCCTGATCGGTGATATGATACCTTTACGTTTTAAATCACGAATTATCAGTTCAGCATCGTCCCTCCATTTTTCATGTAATATCTTGTCACCCATTCTGAGAATGTACAGCAGTGAGCTATGTGACAAAATAGGTTCAACACCCAGAAGATTAATACCTTGCTCGAAGTAATTAATCAGCCAGTCTTCCTGATCAGTCAGACCTTGTCTAACCATTTCTTGTTTAACTTCTGTCATTGGAGCTCGGATAGTGGACAAGTCCATCTGAATCTCACGAGCTGCTAAGAAGTGCCGCAATGACTTGATAAGTCTAAGTCTCTCATAAGAACTCTTACAAGAGTTTGTGCTTTTGATGATGTCAAAAAGTCTATCAACGTAGCCCACTTCTAGTTGCGGAGCGTGAGTATCTATGACCCATACACGACGATCCATTTCCTCCATCGGAATGAAACCATCTGTGTTACCCGCCATAATCAATGCAGCCGTATTTGGCATCTGCATTGTAGCACCACCTTTCAATTCTACAGGGATTACCTCGGCAGTTACAAGGTTTTTAAGATGCCGCCAGAAAGTGTTAAATTCTTGTCTCACATTCTTGTGAATGCCAAACTGCACCTCATCCATCAGATTCACAAGGCAACTTGTAGGGTCAAAGAATCTACCAGTAACTTCGTCCAGCTTAACCATTTTGGCTTGACCATCACCAAAACGATTTACGCCCATAATCTGATGTACCAAGTTAAAATAGAGAGACTTACCAACGCCACGAACTCTGGACAAAAGCAGTGGTGCAATTGACATTTTCTGACCGGGTTTTTGGAGCAGCCATGACAGGAAGTCCAAACCTAGCGTGTGATTCTCTGTACCTGGCTCACCAAAAATCCTTGTCACAAGCTTAATGAAATCATCGCAGATTTCTTGATCAAAGTCTTCCTTAGCAACGTCATCTTCAGGAGCATTGTATATATTCATGAACGTTGTAGCCCTAGAGTCAGAGCCAATTGAGAATACCTCACCAGCACCAGGTTTAAAGCCTATACTATCAACTTTATGCTCATCCGGTATACGGGGTAAGATAACGTCCATTGGATTAATTAGCTTTTCCTTGCCATTACCTGTAACAACTATTCGAGCATACTTAGCCATCAGCTCTTTCATAGTGGCTGAGTCATGTGGACGTCGAGTTGTTAGATAGGGGTTTTCATGGGGCAGGCAGTAGAATGGTTTGTTCTTGTAGTTGATTATCTGATAAAAGCCACGATTAATTATGTCTGCTGCAATATCGTATGGATTGTCAGAGTCAACCTCGAAGACCCTAGTTATCATGTCATCTATGTCGACTGATTCACCAAGATCATCGCCTTCGCACCTTGCAGCAAGTTGGTTAGCTAGAGCCTTAGCTGCACTGCGGCTAATACCTTTACTTTTAAGGGCGTTGATAAACAAGTAGAAGCCTTCATTACGGCCTCCAATTGGCACTGTATCAGGTAGCTCTCCGTTCTTGAGCTTCGTCCGATAGTCTTCTTCATCTTCCTTTACAACTGTGATGCTTTCCAAATCATTGTACATCGTCGTTGACTTGGTAACACTCTCAATGAAAGGGCTTGGAATCGTCGATAGCTTCTCCGCAGGATTACCACGGATCATTGTATAGACGCCTTCTTCCCATTCACCAGCTTGTGTAGGACCTACAACAAAGCCACCATCACCACGAAGATCGACACCACCATAAATGATTTCGTTGATTTTAATATTGCTGAGCGATTTTACGTGCCGATTACCAAACCCTTTGGGCCTGTCATAATAGAAGTGATAACCACCTGATTTTGACTTGACTACCAGCTTGCATTTTGGAAAGTCAAATGTGTCAAACATCTCATTGAAACTGTCAAGACCACCTTTGTCATCTTTAATATCAACATCAATGATCACGCACCCAGTACCTAGCACCCCGTAGCCAGATACAGTGCTTTTGTATTTCTTCTCTACAATCTCATCCCAACCCTCAACTTCACTGACATCGCTTGTAGCAGCGATAGCTAAGTGCTCTTTACCAGCCTTAACTTTTTTGCCAGTCCAACCGTATGGTTTTATGGGGCCGTCTTTTGAATTTATTAGTGGAAAAACTTTAAAACCATTCTCTGCAAATAATCGAGCATAGATTTTATAAGACATTTTGTGGCTGATCCCGATTAGTCCAAGTCCAGTATACAGGCATGTCCTCATATCTACGTTTGCATGCTTTAATACGTAATTCTAAGTCTATATTATTGGTAATAGACTTGAATTCCATTTTGGGCATGTGAGGAATAAGGTATGCAAGCTTGTGATGTTTGCTAAGTCTGAAATAATGCTCTTCGGTGAGTTCAATCAGGTACTGCATTAGAAAGGCGTAATTGCTTGAGCTTTCAGCTACCCAGTTGTAGAAATCTTGGCGTCCACGAACAGGGTACAAGGCTCTATGAATCTTTGAATCTCTATGACCATTACTGAAATAGTGCGCCGCATCAAAGGCCACATTCTCAGGTTGGTTAATCCACAGATAGAAACTCAAAGCCATACCTGTGTCCATGATTGATTCGTTTAAGTGTGAGTCGCACAAAAGAGTGCAGCTCTTACGAAGATTTTTCGAGAGCAAATATATCATTTAATTATACCTTGGAAATGTTACCTATGAAATTCACAAACCTTGGGTCTATGCGTTTTGAAGGCGTTTACGACCCTATTTTTGTTATCGTGAACCCATTCCGCAGTAACTTGTATACCACCTGGCAGAACGTAGAGCCTTTTCTTGCATCTGGAAAAGCTCAAAGGCACTACGGCAGGTATCTTGATCTCGTCAATGACTAGCCACTCCTGATCATCGCCTTCGAATTTGATCACTGCTTTCTCCCTGACAACATGCTTGCGAATACAATGATGCCAACAACTGCGAATGCCCAAGCGCCGAATGCAATGCCCATGCCGATGGTAAGCGCAGTAGCCATCAGAACAGAGAGGAATCCGCTAAAAGATTCAACAGCTTCACGCTGCGCTTTACCACGCTCGCAGTTATCACCGGTGACAAAAGGGCCCCAGCTTTTGATCAACCATTTTCTGAACCTGTTGTTTTCAATGCTCATCGTCATCTCCTATTTTGACAATAACCTCGACTCCGAGGATGTCTACTTTGGTGTATTTATCTGCATTATATAGCATCTGAGCTTCTAAGTACTCCAAAACTTCGCGATTTTGTGTATCTAAACGCATCGTTTTGGGTTTTTGACCGTTTAGCTGCTTCTTTATGCTTGATGTGATGTTGGTGCGTTTCGAAGTCATGATAAATCCAATGCTTGTTGATTGGGTACATTATAATACACATTGATGCCTATGATATATCTAATCATTAAGATTTATGAAATTGCCAGTGTATTATCACTCAGCTATAAAGTATGATGTAGATAAAATGATGTAGATAAAATAAAGGAGCATATCATGTATTGTGAATTTCTAGTATTTCTCAGATTCGGTTGTTACGTTCATAGCCCAGATGATATCTTCACAAAGAATCGGAAACCAATCATCCAGTGGCTGGAGAACATAAAGTTAGATGACCCAGAAACAGGTTACAAGATCATTTCAGACACGAACACATCACGATCCGTAGTCAGTATCGATGTCCCTAGCTCCTTGCACACCGCTTTATTGGATTGCACCGGGGTCTGGATTTATAGTGACCCACCAATTGCGGTGATTAATTCTATTCTAGCATCAAAAAGAAACGGGTTAAAATTAACAAAGCATAATCTTAGAGTTTTTATGAAATACACTAAGAGCACTCCTGCTGAGTTCGTCCATGTGATGGAGAGCTATTTGTCCAGGATTGAGATGAACCCTGTACAGCCTGTTGATGACGAAGAACTCAAGGCTATCAAAGACCTAGGTGTTCGATGGGACTTGGCGTCAAGGTTACCTAGATTTTCAGATGGCGGCTTCGACCCTATTTACATTACCGATGAACATCATCGAATAAAATGTTTGTGACAGCGTGTACATCATCTATCGCACCATTTATAGTGTGACTATATCAACGTGAGGTGTACTATGCATATTGGGATTATAGGTTTGGCAATACTGGGTTGCATCATTTGGGAGGAATATTGGGCTATCCCTTTTCTGATCTTTGGTGTTGAGGTTTGTACCGGTTTTGTTGGTTCAATGGTTGGATGGTTTTCAGGAATGGGAGATGACGATGGGCATTGAAAGGCCACAGCATTCAGATCAGGCTGTTAAGCTTTTAGAAACAGGTAATTGTGACTTGCCTGTAGGTTGGGCGGAGTTAGCTGATGTTGTTCGCAGACATCCAAGCTACACCTACGCACTTAAAGCTTTGTACCAGCGTGGCGATACTAGGACACTAAAACTTATCACTGAGGTCTGTGCACTTAGCCTTTGCAGAGATTTCATGCCAGAAGAGGATAGTAAAAATGAAAGTTAAAGCACTAACTCACATGGGTGAGTATACCTACAATCTCACAGACTATATTGAAACCACTATCGATGATTCTTTAGATTCTTGCGGAGCTATTGAGCAACTTGAAAGACAAGTGCAACGTCAGACAGACATTATTGCCAAACTTGTTGAGTTCATGGTTTACACTACAAATATGGACGGGCAGGCGTTAGAGATCATGCTACCTATATCTGGCTCAAGTATTGTCGAGCTTTACGATGACGATGGCAATAGATTCCCTAAAATACCTGAATAGTGTGTTAATCTCTACTAATACCGATTATTATGTATTTGTAATTAATTAATTAATTAATAAAGAGGTGACTTATGGACTATGATACTTGGAAAACCACAGATTTTGAGTACGAGCGCCAGTGTGAAGAAGAGGAGGCACTGGAAAAGGCTCGTCAAGGTTTTGGCACAGACTTGTATTGCGCCTATTTCAACGAGAATGGTCATGCTATCAGTGAAGTTGAAGATCGTCTTGCTGATCAGATGGAAGAATTCTGTGCAGCACTTCGTGAAGGTCATGCTACAAAAGAAGATCAGTCAGTCGCGGTGACTCATGCTTATCGATTATTTATATCAAAGATGTGCAATGAGATAGCTGAGAACCTTGAGTCGCATGACGCTATCGAGCGGGCTTACACAGATTTAAAGTTGTAATGGGTCGCAGAAAGTATACGCCTGCAGAGGATCGAACTGTTCGTGAATTTGCGGGCGTTAAAACCGCGGAAGAAATCGGTCTTATGATTGATAGGCCTAAAAATGGGGTTCATCATAGAATCCATAAACTCGGTCTTAAAGGTCATATTCATGGTCAGCATCATTGGAATGCTAAGCTCAATAATCTTCAAGTGTCAATGATAACGACATTGATCGATGCTGGGTTCTCACCTGTTGAAGTTCACAAGATGTTCAGTGAGCCTACGAATGTAAGCCATAACACCATTAAATGTATCGCTGCTGGGATATATCGAAAAGATGGATGAAACAGACGTTGAAGATAGTGAGCAAGACTTGTCGTTTGTGGTTTTACTTGTAGCTGCTCTCTTTATAGGATGTCTACTTGAGGGTGAGCTAACGAAAACCCTCAATAAACAATTATCTGGAGATGTTTATGGCCAGCAAAGTACTGAAATTTCCAAAAAGAAAGACTAAGATGAGTCTTGGATTGTTAGAGCTTTACATGACAATTCAGCTTCGTCTTAGAACTGAGAATCTGCGTGACGTCGCTGAAACAGCAAACTGCTGCGAATCTACATTGCAGAATTGGCGCGATGAAAAGACTAAGGCGCCACGCATTTCGACACTTGCAAAAGTGGCGGATGCACTGGGCTACTCAATATATTGGATAATTGAGTCAAATTCTTAAACAATCAAAGACGTTGATTTAAAGCATTTACAACAGCACGCAGCAGTATATAATGGCACTTGTAAGTTGATAAAGCAACCAACCACCGATAAAGGTGGATTTTAAATAACCTGGAGAATTACCATGACTGAAGCAAAAACAGAAACTCAAGCACCTGAAGCCAAAGCCGCCAAAGAGCCGGTCAAGAAAGTTGACATCATCCGCGGTCGTATGCCAGTAGCAATGGTCTACGCTGTACGGTTCGGTAACCTGGCTGAGGCTTCTGCTGATAAGCAGCGTCTGTTTGCCACAACTGTTGGCAAGATTTACGACATCGAAAAGGGTCGCAACTTCGGATACGTCACCGAAGACGTGAAGTTCACTCAGGAGCAAATCGATGAAGGTATCGATTGGATCGAGCATCACCCTGAGTTCAAAGAGCAAGGCGCAGACACGGTCGTCAAGTACCTGAAAGCCCTGCCCATTGCCTCTGAAGAAGATGCTGCCAAGTTCGAAGAGCTGCGCAAAGCTTCACGCGGTCAAAACACCAAGACCAAAGACGGTGAGACTGCTGATGCTGGCGGCGGAAATCGCCGGAAAGGCAAGACCAAGGCTGAGAAGCAAGAAGATGCTGACGCCGAAGCTGCTGAAACTGCTGACTCCGCTGACGACCTCCTGGGTTAACACTCAGACGTCGGTGCCAGGTAGTAAAACCCCAGCCTAAGTGCTGGGGTTTTTTATGCGTAGATTTCGGCGTTTAGTGATGTACAATATACTCAATCACGGTAGAATGGTATAGTGTAATTAATCATAACGAGGTAATAATGAACGACAATGATGGACGCGTATTACGTGTGAGTGCATTGAGTTTAAGAGGAGTGAGGGTGATGAGTGATATAGAGCGGGAAGAATTTGAACAGGCGTTTTTAAACCAGTACACAGACTTTGAGCGGTTTGAAAACGGCGAATACATGGACGACTTTTTACAGCAATCTTGGATTGGGTGGCAAGCCAGCCGCCAGGCGCTTGAGGGTGAGCCTGTGGCGGTAGTTGATCGAGTCGGAATCATGCAGCGGCTTTCCCCATACACCAATCTGCCAGAAGGCACAAAGCTCTACACCCACCCTGCCCGAGATGGTCAGGATTCGGTAGCAGTGGTTAACAAGGCCTCAACTGGGGAATATGAGTTCTACCCATCGTCCAATTTGGTCGATATTCCCAATGGAATGCATAAACTCTA
>Ga0306912_1000522_pt1 | contig 22351 bp, 28 predicted proteins | sample AntRauFillE10628_FD_190443 | JGI IMG/M metagenome (GOLD analysis project Ga0306912, IMG submission 190443) | Saline lake microbial communities from Rauer Islands, Antarctica - Metagenome Filla E10 #628 (v2) (version 2) | ecosystem: Environmental > Aquatic > Non-marine Saline and Alkaline >... | reverse complement strand
TGTTGACTAGTTTACGTACAAATCGACCATTTGATACAAAGTTAGGAATTTTCAAACAACAACTCCGTGTTTGTGTAGTGACTTGATTAAAGTGTCATAATCGGTAAATAGAATTGGCTGTATTCCAACACTCTCGGCGGCAGCCACATTTTTCACTTGATCATCTATAAAAATAACCTCTTGCGCAAGAAAGCCGGTTTTCTCTAGCGCTCGCTCAAAAAATGCAACGTCTGGTTTTCTTACCCCTTCTTTATAAGATAATATTTGGTAATCAAAGTAGTTATAAATATGTAACGCAATATCAGGAAGAAGACGAGTTTCTGTGAGATTGGTAAGGGCCGCTAGCACATATTGTTCTTTTAGTTGTGTGAGTAACGTGATCATGTTTTCATCGACCGTCATCACTGAGATAATGGCTGATTCCCATTCTTTCATCATTTGAGGAACATCCATCCTGGTATCAAGCCCAAGCGCCAAAAGCATATGCTCAAAACTCAAGGACCCGGTCAGTAAGCTGGAGATATTCTCCTGATGGTAGTCCGCTACGAGCTGATCCGAAATACCGACCTTGTCTGCAAAGGTTTTGTACGCTAAACGAAATTCACCGTGAGTGATGACTTCATGAATATCAAAAAATAACGCTTTTACCATCCTGAAAGTATAGCAAATTTCTAATCTCAAAATTCAGACTTATGTGACAATGCGACAAGCGTACCCACCTGCTAAAGCTGAAATTTATTAGGGACAAAAGAAGAGGCTCTGTTTTAAAAGAATCACCGCTTTAATGCATGCATTAAAGCGGTGATTCTTTTATACGTAGACTCAAAACCATTCTTCAAGAAACTCCTGAATCGTGACTTTCGCTTCAGCAGCAATATCACGCTCTAAAGTAGCTCCATTTGACTCATCCCAACGTGGCAAAAAGTAGGCTTCTGTAATGAGTCCTGATTCGAGAATTGGCTTATGAAAATAGGTAAATATATTTCCATGATCATAGTCATTACCAAAAATTTCTGCTTCTGCCTCTCCAAACGTCCACACTGTCATGCCACGGGATTGAAGAATTCGTTCTGCCTCAGCCAGTCGATTGGCATTTCTGTCGTATCCGGTTGGACCATCGCAGGTCAATGGCCCACATACCCGCACTACTGGCTGAGGCATTTGTTTGATTCTTTTTATCTCCCGATCAGCAAGTGCTTTTAGTGCCCTGATTTCTCCTGCACGTTTTTCAGATGTGTTCGTATCTTCCATGATAAAAGTATACCAAAGTTCTAAAATCCTTGACGACTCTCAATCCAGAGCTTAAAACATACTTCACACAAAACGGCTTCATGAGGTACGAAATTAGAATTTTTACAATACAAAACAGCCCGCCGAAACAAATCGACGGACTTGTTTCTGCGAGCCTCTGCTCTACTCTTGCGACTGGAATATTTCACTCAGTATATTGATCTTATAAAAAAACCACATCCATACGCAATGAATTGCAGCAAAGAACAGGAACAATCCGAAAAATACTGCAGCTGCGCGACCGAGGTCCGGACGTTCTTCCAATTCCACAATCAACATTTTAAATAATGGGATGTAGAATATAAGACCAAAGACAGCCGCCAGCCAGTACGTGATTTGTCCAACAACGTATATGCCAAAGCGTCCAAGTGTTTTCACACACTTTCCCAGCATGAGTTTTCCTTTCAAGATGAGTCTACTTATACTATACGTTATAAAAAGTATATGTCAACATACACTGATGATGTGTTCACAGTTCTAGAACTTTTCTAATCAATCAATTCAGCTCGTAGTTTCATCCACAATTTACTCATTTTGTTTTCTCCAGAATCGTCCTTACCAGTCCCCCAGTAATAATCAGTATCGTAGACCTTGAGCAGTTCTCTATTGCCAGATTCTTTTAAAATCACAGGAATATCTGGGTGCTGTTCCAATTTGGCCCTAAATAGCTCTTCCATCACAGCATCCTTATTAAAATTCTTTATTTGTAGTGCCAGATCATTCTTGTATTTCTATCCTTCTCGCCAAGCATCAAGTGGACTTGAAGCGCTATTTGACCAATTCACGTTCTGGACCAGACGTAATTCTGGATGCTTGGTACGCATGCTCGACAGTAAGAAAAACCTCTCCCAAAACTAAAAACAGTGTGGGCAGAGAAAGGAGAAAGATAATAAAAACGATTTTCAACAAAGTTTATAGAGTCACTCATCCGACTTAGTATATTAGAAGAACGATAACTGACGGCATGAGAAGACGTTCAAACACTCGTTTTATATCGTAAATTAATTGACTTTTTTTAAATTAAGATTATATAATAAAAATAGTAACGAACATAGAAAGGTAAACTGATGATCAAAACAAATGTGACGTGTCCCGGCGATGCACCGAATTGTGTGCATTGGGCAATATTCACAGGCACGTCAACGTCCATCCCCGGAGACGAACGTTCCAGAACCAGCCCTGGGCACGGATACCCCGAACACACGGAACACCATATCACCTACGTGGCATACACCGACAAACAAGAGTGGGAGGAAGCTGTCCGTGACCTCACCAAAAAGAGCTTGGGGTTCTTTGCGTGCGAAATTCGTCCGGCGCATATCAAAAGCCAAATCATTGTGAATGTTGGAACCACCTAAAGCCGCTTGATGGAGAGCCATTTGACTCTCTGGCGAGTGGCTTTTCATTTTCTAAATCTAAAACTGGGTGTCTAGGGTAACGCTCGAGCTTTTTGGCGCAAAAATAAATTGAGCCCACCCACGATGTAATGTGTAAGCTTCGCCTAGGACTCTCCTAGGGAAAAGTCAGCTTAATAACCCTTCTACCACCGGTAGTCCGTGCTGCTTAGTCAGCACGGGCTTTTTCTATATACCACACAGCATCTGGCATCTATCTTGACAACATTAAGTATGTCGACTGTTACTGTATTCAAAGACAAACGGACTGCTCTGTAACTTCAGGTGTGCTGCAATACTTCGTTGACTGTTCAGGACGATGTTCGAACTTGTATATAAAAAAGCCGCCCTTACAGTAGGGCGGCTCACTTTGATAAAGGGTGGGGATTTTACTCTTCAATTCTAACGGTAAGCTTAAGTTTACCAGCACCCTTTGCAACAGAATCTTCGATGTCTTCGGGGTAGTCTTCTGAAACCCACTTGTCACCCACCAAACGCATTGATTGGCCTACGATCATTCCGGGCGTCCGGCGCATATTCAGCGCATACGAGGGATAAAAAAGTTTACAGTATTTGGCTGGTTATTTCTTGAACCAAAATCTCCGAGGAAAAACAATCCGCCTACGGCACCAAAAATTGCTGTTTTTTGGTAAGTGCAAATGCCGGCACAGATGTCATGTGTAAACTCAACCTCTTTTACTCCATGTATAGTGCGCATCTCAACTGCAACTCTCCGCATAACCATCATCTCTGGAGCAGGGATAGGCTGGCCAGACCAATTTACCAAATATGTTCCAAGCATAACGACTCTCCTTCACATTAAGAACGTATGTAGGAAAAATACAATATTATTGTATTTATGTCAAAAAATTTGATTGTTGGCCGTATGGTACTGAGTTCAGACTTACTTTAAATATAAGCGCTTGGGTCACTTGTGAGCATTAAGTAAGCCCAGAGCAAGACCATCGCTAAAGTAATAACCAATACAATGCGAAATGCTTTTTTATTCTTCATATTTATAATTATACAACAATGCAACCAAATGGCGGGACGATGTTCGAATTTTATTTAAGGCTACGACTCAATACGTCATCCAAAATCTCTATAATTTCACCGTCTTCACCACGATGATAGACGGCTGAAATGTCATCGATAGTGACCTGTCTTTGATTAGCTATACTGTATGGAGCTTCAATGACGTAACCATCTTGTTGCAGATTATGATACTTGTCTTCTTCACCTCTACTCCAGAACACCTTATCTCCCCAACGACTTTTCCCTCCTACGCCTGCTGATTGTTTATTTCTGACTACACCACTCGCAATCAAATCTTCGATCGCAGCCCTGTCTCTTACACTTCTGTATACTTTGTCAGAAAAAGTTTCTATATCTTTTGACAAGCTAAGTAGTTCACCAATATTATTTGGATTGTATATTTCTGTACCCTCAAAATCTTCTTGATTCATAGTGAGAGTATAGCAAATAGTTTGATAGCTGACTGTCTGGGACGATGTTAGAGCTTTTATCACAGAAACTTCTTGATTTCTGCTACCACCTCTTCAGGAGTTAACTCTGCCGTATTTATTACAGGAACCTTTGCAGCGATACAAATATTTCTCAAAATAGGAGCAAAATCACTGCTGCCTGTAATAAACGCATCAACTGACTCAACTGCTTGAGCTAATCCGGCTTTAACCTCCGTATTAGAATTTCTCTTGTTCAACCGCTGTGCGATCACCTCTCCTGGTGCGTCTAGAAGAATTATTTTTACGTCAATCTCTTTTGTCTCCCCCATTACAGCCAGTTCTTCTGGATTAGCCAACCCACAGACGACAAGTGTTTTTCCATCTATAGCAACCCGCTTCCCTTCTAGGATCCAGTATTTTGTTTCGTCTAAACGCCATTGCCGACCACCACCTTTGGGCACCCCTCTTGCATCAAAATCTTTAACAAAATACTGATCTGGCAAATCTCTTTTCAAGATTTCCATAGAAGAAGTTTTTCCTACTCCTGAAACACCACTTATAAAATACATTTTCATACTTTGAGTATAGCAAGTATTCCAAAATTTTTGACGAGTGCTAAATTACATATTGATAAGTAAGCCTCAAACCCTTTACTACTCGACAGGGAATTTCTTTCCTTACAGGAACGGTACAGATGTCGTATCGTACTTCGCTTCGCTCGTGCGATAAACTCCATCTCTTCGAATCCCTGCCGTGAGTGAAACTATTCACTCACTTCGGGTAGCTCGTGAACAGAAAAAACTCCTTGCGGAGATTTTTCTTACGAGCTAGCCGTCTGGTACGAAGTTGGAACATTTATATAAAAAGAAAGACCGCCCAAAGTGTGTTGGACGGTCTCATATTACTTCTGCCGAAAGATCAGTTCAGCACTGCATCAATGCCAGTCTGGATCATGTCGAATCCCTCCATTCCACGGAGAATATCGACATACTGACCGTAAAACTCGATACGGTCTTCCATCGCATCAACACAGGACTGGACAGCCAGGTTGCTCTCACCGCAGTGTTCGGTAATCCGACCAACGATCAAGGCATCTGCACCGGCAATAGACCGATTAAACTGCAGCCAAGTCATAGCTGCCAGCGACTCCCAGTTCTGCATTGCTTGACGGGTGTCGTCGTCCAGTTCTTTGGTTTCAGCAAAGTGACTGAACAGTGCAAGACCGACCTCGCTCGTTTCTTGTGCCTGATTCATCGCATCAGAGATTGCGACAAAAGCTTGAACTTCAGCAGGGATGGTCTGGTCGAGACCATAGTCAGCCAAAGTTTGTTGAGCGGACGCGGTGCCAGCAGTGAGGACGATAGCAGTGAAGATGGAAAGAATGCGCATGGTTTTCTCCTTGTTGCGCGGAAACTGAGCCAATCTCTGTTTCCTAATCTAGGAAATATTATACATGATTTTATTTAAAAGTCAACACTGCCGGACAGAACCTTGTCCGGTGTAATAGTCCCCCGGACTATTTCTTGTCCTGGCAGCTCAAAAGCAAAAATCCCCTTGCTGGGGATTTTATGCTAACGAAGTTGGAAATTTAATTAAAGGCGTATCTTAAAGTATCTTTGTTTACCATAATCCCCTTCGAACTCATGAGTCTCAACAATTCTTGACTCATAGTGTTTTAGTATTTTTTCTGCGTAGCCATTTTCAACCATTGCGTCCTCTGTGAAATACTCATAACACTGTTTTATCATCTCATTCTCAAGCATACACATTAAAGATGAAATATAACCCTTGTGTTGGAATGCTGGCAGTATTGCCACATCAACAATGCGAGCCACCCCATCAGACTCAGGCATAGAATAAACAAATCCGATTATCTGCTCCTTGTCTTTCAGTACTACGAGAATAGTTCTTGGATCATTTATATCAATCCTCAACATCTGTTCATCAAAAGCATCTTGAGAAAACACAGTTTTTTCAACACTAAATATATCAACCCCAACATGTTCCCAGTTACCTGGAGATGGCTTAATGAGTTTAGTTTTTATCATTCTGTGAGTATATCAAAATTTCAAACCACCTGAACAGTACTTAATTTTAAATTGAAATGAGCCAAAATACGTAGCTGGCTGTCTGGGACGATGTTAGAACTTTTATTACTTAATAAAAAGATACCAAATCGCAGCTAGTGCCAAGAGCACCAACACTCCAATTGCTCTACGTACGAAAAATTTTCTGTGGTCCATCTAATTAGTATACCAATTTTGCTGCCGGACAGGGATTCGAAGCTTACAGCTTCAATACACCTTTTGGATATATTTTCCCTACGGTAAAATCTACCGCAAAAGCTTTTCGAATCCCTCGTAATAGTCCCCCGGGACTATTTCTTGTCCTGGCAGCTCAAAAGCAAAATCACCCTTACGGGGATTTTGTGCTAAGTGCTGCCGGACAGGGATTCGAACCCCGATTGACGGTACCAGAAACCGCAGTCCTACCATTAGACGATCCGGCAAGGGATGGATGGTTGCAAAGGAAGTATGACCTCCCCTGTCTCTTCTTTGCTCTGGTGGCACTATAGTGCCAGAATTCTTTGAAGATTCAAGTGATACTTATTCACCGAATGAAATCAAGCGCCATTGGTGACGCGGGTCTGCTGATGCATCATATTGCAGCGTCGTGATACTGCCATTTTTGATACGGAGAATCTTGGTAAAGATAAGTGCTGCCCGGATAAAATTCATTGGCGTATCACTGTGCAGATGAGCTACGAAGAAATTAATAAAAATCGAATGTGACACCACTACGACCCGTGCATCAGCTGGCTGTGATTCTAGCAAGCGCTGAGCGGCTTTGATTCTCTGAAAAAAGTGATTGTATGACTCTCCTTCGTTTGAACAGCTGTCTATACCCACCTTTCCACGATACCACTGGTAAATGTACCAAATAGACTTCAAACTTCTATGATGGTAGCCATAGACGGTACCTGGTCGACACAGTTCGGTAAATATTCCGTTGACTTGCGGCATTAAATCCACTGTCTGTGCAATCTCTTGTGCGGTCTCTATTGCACGCACACGGTCACTCACCAATAAGTGCGTCGGGTGCAATGATGCTATTTTCTCGGCTGCTTGGCTGGCTTGTTGTTTCCCCAGCGGAGTCAGATGAGTTTCTTCTGACTGGTGTCGCTTGGCAATGTTGCCCCCAGTCTGGCCGTGTCGTACTAAGTATATCTCCATAGCCTACTTCTCAGTCACTTCAATGATGGCTATCTCTATGGGTGCATGTGGAATCGGCGACCGACTGACAAGGTCCACTGTCTGCAAAAAGCGCAAAAGCATATGGGAATTGAACGGGGATGCACCGGCTGCATAGGTCTCCAATTTCTCTTGCGTTTGCGAACCAAACGCTTTGAGCAACTCTGCTTTCTTGCTCGGCATGTTTCGAATAAGCATCACTGCTCGGATATGCTCTAAGAGCACTCGAATAAACAGTTTCATGTCCACATTTTGCGAAACAGCGTCTTGTACGGCCGACAATGCAGCTGCTTTGTCTTTGGAGTGCAGTGCATCAAGGAGAGTGAGGAGTGTGCCTGTTTTGGGTGCGCCAATAATCACAGCCACTTCATCTGCACTTCCAATCGTGTCTCCAGAAGCTAAGATGACCTTCTGTGTCACCCCCAGGGCATCGCGAAAAGAACCATCAGCTGCAATTGCAATCAGATCAGCTGCTTCTGGAGCCAAGGTAAATCCCTCTTTTTTCGCTACTCCAGTCACTACCTCTGCCAACACAGCGCGCGAAGGTGAGTGCATACGAAACACTTGGCAACGGGACAGTATAGTATCGAGCAGCTTGTCTTCTTCTGTGGTTGCCAAGATAAACACCACATGAGCTGGCGGCTCCTCCAGCGTCTTGAGTAGCGCGTTGAATGCTTCCTTGGTGAGCATATGCACCTCATCAATGATGTATACCTTTTGTTCTGACTCATACGGCATGGTGTGTACTGCTTCTTTTAGCTCACGAATATCATCAATCCCACGATTGGAAGCGGCGTCGATTTCGTACATATCCAAGTCGGCGGTGCCGATAGCTTTTGCAAACAAACGTGCAAGTGTGGTTTTCCCGGTACCTCGGGTACCAGAAAAAAGCATGGCGTGCGGAATCTCGCCTTTTTTAATCGCTCCTTCCAAGACGGTTACTATATGATCTTGATCTTTTACATCAGCAAAAGATTCGGGTCGGTATTTTCGATATAACGCAGAGGTGGTAGACATAACTGACAGTATAACAGAAGCCACGTAGTGGTGACACTCTTGTCTGGAAAAGAAAAAACCGCGGCATTTTTGCCGCGGTTTTTTCAGTTTTTTATTTCTTTGTTGTCTTCTTGGCTGCCTGCTTTACTGCTTTCTTGGCTGTTTTTTTAGGTGCACTGGTTTTTTTGGCTGCTTTGGTCACTTTTTTGACTGACTTCTGTACATCTTTTTTCTTTTTCGTGGCAGCATCTTCAATCACGTCCCAGTGATCTTTCATTTCTGCAGCAAATTCTACTAAGTCTTTTTTGGTAGCACCTTTCACTCCAGCATAGGTATCAGTCACTGCGTGCACCATGTCTTCATACTCTTCTTTGGTCATTTTCTTTGCGTCTTCCATCCGCTCCAATACTTCTGCTTTTGCCTTTAAGGCCCAGCTTTTGACGGTATTGCGGTTTTTGGCTGCATCCTTACTGCCGTAGAGGAAATACGCCCCTGCTGCTGCTACTGCAGCTGCAGTCAACCCAACACCAGTCGCGATTTTTTGATTATTTGAGATTTCTGGTTTTTTCTTTTTAGCCATAATTATGTTGTATTAATCTTTCTTTGAACGATTACGACGTCCGGCGCCCATTGCACCGACCATAAACGACATTACCCGAGACACCACTCCCCCATTACTTACTAGCGATCGTACGTGTGCAACATCTTGAGCGATTTTTTCGCTCCCAGCTTCTATTCGTTCCAATATAGAACGAATAGCTTTCACTATTTTAATGACGTGAAATAAGATAATGCACGTTAAAATACAAAAAACTACAGTCGCAATGCTCGCAATCAGGAAGAAAATATTTGCGTGTAAAACCTCGTTCATTAGATACAGTGTATCAATTTTTAGTTGCTCTGCGTGTGCTTTTGCAAGAATGAGTGGACAACCTGCTCTATTTCGGCAGCGGTATTTTGTTCCATCAGCTTGGCCCGTAATTGAGCTGCCCCAGGAAAGCCGTTGACATAGCCTTTGTAGTGTTTTTTCATGGTGTTGAAGTTTTTGAACGGCAAAATCTGAACAAACAGATAGGTATGCTCCACGAGCACCGCGAGCCGTTCTTCCAGGGTGATGTACTCAATTGCACTGTCGCTTTGATTTACTTCTGTGATAAGTTCTTCACGATTAACCCCGTGAGTCGGTAGTGCCAGAAGCTCGTGCGGTAGCCGTTTAGTCGGATGAAATAACCACGGGTTTCCAAAAAGCGCTCGACCAATCATTGCCCCATCCGCTCCAGATTGCGCAACCTTACTTTGTGCATCGGCCAGCGATAAGACGTCGCCATTACCGATAATTAATGTATCGCTCCCGAGCTGGTCACGAATCTCAACTATCCGAGCCAAACGATCCCATTTGGCCGGAACTTTACTCAGCTCCTTACGAGTGCGCGCGTGCACGGTTAGCACCGCTGGATTTTCAGCCAATATTTCGGGTATCCAGGTTTCGACTTCATCGACGTTGTACCCCAAACGGGTCTTCACTGAAACTGGAACGTTACCAGCACCGCGTTTGGCAGCTCTAATCACTGCCCGGGCGTGGGGTGGATTTTTAATCATCGCACTACCACACCCTTGCTTCATGATTGCTTGTGCCGGACAACCCATATTAAGATCAATGCCATCAAAACCAAGTTCAACTGCTAATCGCGCACCGGCTTCCATATACTCCTCATTACTCGAAAATAACTGGGCAACTATCGGTCGTTCTTCTTCAACGTAAATCAAATCTGCCAGCAATTTTTCGCGACCTTCGGGAGTAGCGCGCATCAATCCATCAGCCGCGACGAATTCAGTCCACATCACATCAGGACCGCCAACTATACCATCAGCCCGCGTGTGTGCTGAGTATTTTGCAATCATCCGCCGAAATGGCGCATCGGTGACGTCCGCCATCGGTGCCACCACCATCATTGGTTTGGGAATTTGTTGCCAAAAGTTCATAGTTGTGGCATTCTACCGGAAGACGTCAACAACGCAAGCTTAAACAAGGAGTAAGGAGTACCGCATGACCTTTTTCATCATTATGAACATGGTAACGTTCACCGTAACTGCAATATTCTGCTTTCTTTTCATCAAAATCCTAAAGAAAAAAAACGACTTGGAACGTAGGCACTACAAACTGCTCTGCATCACGGGGATACCCTCTTACATCCTCGGATCTGGTGTCATCGTTTTTGCCGAATATGGAGATGATTCGTGGGGTACAGTTGTGATTATTTCCGCTATGCTATGCTTCATTACTCTCAGCCAAGCGTTCTCTGTAAGGTGGAGGCAGATGTCTTCTCGAGAATATACCATCATGGTGCTGTGGGGACAGGCCGCTTTCTCACTCGTCATCCTTGGTCTTTCGGGAGTAGAGCAGCTATTCAGCTAGACCATTTGCCCTGAGTGTTTGATCATTCACCCGCCGCATCATCCGATGCGGCGGTTTCTGTTGTCACATCATCCTCTGGCGGTGCCGGCGCGGCTTCGTCCTCAACAATAATCTCATCGAGTGTCGATGTCGAAACGTCTTCTAACACCTCATCCTCTTCATTCACAAACACTTTGTTTCCAAACCGTAAATCGATGTACTGGAAATTACCTGGCTGCACATCTTGAAATTCTTCAGACGTTAACACCACATTGAGATTATTGACCGTCACTTGGGGATCTTGAGTAAGCGTCACCTTAAACTCGCCCCCTGCAACAATATGCAAAAATGCATCGCGTGCTTTATCTATCTCAACGTGGGACACAAACCACTCTTTGGCTGCCAACAAATCTACCAGTTGCTGCAATAACTGAAAGTCTTCAGGCGTGGTGAGTTGTTTTTGTATTTCCGGGGTTTGTGATGTATGAATATAGCGAAGCATGCTTCCACCAGCCAAATCTGGTGAAGTCCCGTACGCCCGTCCAGAGTCATTGATAAATACGCACTCTTTAGCGAGCAATGTTTGGCACCATAGTGCAGCGGGCAAATACTCTTCAAACGTCACCGACAGGGTCGAGCCATTTGTTCTGTCCACCTCAATAGAATGCATCCGCTCAATAGTAGCCAGCGATGAAATGATGTCTTTTTTGGGATAGGTCCACGCAAATGTCCGGGGAATAAACCCTACATACTCTCCATTTAACTGCTGCAAAGCCAAGTCTGACACCCGCTCATGACTAATAGTCTGTCCTCCAGTTACCTCGACATGCTGTAAGGTCAAAGACTCAATTCGCGCACCGTACCATATCGCCACAAACACCAACGCTGCTATCGCAATCACCAACACTCCCCACCCGATATGCTTCAGCATGACCAGGGTATTCGTGTCCAGTTTTTGGAATCTTCGACGTTTCATATGTTGCTATCGTAGCACAATAAAAGCGGTAGCAGACTCTGTCTGCTACCGCTTTTATTGTGCTTGTTATCCTATTGTGTCTTTACCAAAGTACTGCACCAAAGCCTCGGGGATCTTCACTGTTCCGTCGGCTTGCTGGAAGTTTTCCATGAGCGACACCAAAATTCTCGGCGTCGGAATAGCTGTACAGTTCAAAGAATGTGCATACTGCACTTTCCCATCCTCGTCTCGGTAGCGGATATTGAACCGGCGGGTTTGAAAATCATGAAAGTAGGAAGCGGAGCTAATTTCGCGATAGGTTTTTTCGCCCGGCACCCAAAGCTCTATATCGTACTTCTTTACCTGTCCTTGCCCTAAGTCTCCTCCGCAGTTGAGCACGGTGTGGTACGGGATGCCAAGTGATTCAATAAATTCTTCAGTGTTGCGATTGATTTCTTCGTGATACTTCACACTCTCTTGGTGCGACGCCTCACACAAAACAACCTGCTCCATTTTGTAAAACTCATGCACGCGGATAAGACCCCGCGTGTCTTTCCCATGACTGCCTGCTTCCCGTCGAAAACACGGCGAAAATCCCAAAAACTTCACGGGTAGCTCTGATTTGTCCAAAATTTCATCTGCGTGATAGCCCATCACCGACACCTCACTCGTACCGATGAGGTAATCTTCATCTTGCGTTCGGTAGATATCGTCTGCCTCATTGGGTAAATGTCCAGTACCGTAGAGATTGGCTTTACGCACAATCAATGGCGGCAAGATAGGGGTAAATCCTTTCTCCAAGAAGAAATCATTGGCGTAGTTCCAGATAGCCCAACTCAACCGCGCGCCATCTCCAATCAAGTAATACCCGCGAAACCCGTGCACCTTGGTACCTCGCTCAAAATCCACCATTTTGTGAGTTGTCATCAAATCGACATGATCTTTTGGCTCGAATGAGAAGCTAGTCTGTTCACCCCACGTCTTTATTTCTTCATTATCAGCATCACTATCGCCAACAGGCACGGACATATCTGGAATATTTGGTACTTGTAGCATGAGCGCCTGCCACTCTTCCATGGTCTTCTTGAGTTTTTCTTCATCAAACTGCATCCCTTCTTTGAGCGTAGTCATAGCATCAATCAGGGCTTGTTTTTCCTCTGGAGTAGCTTGAGGAATACGGGCTGACACTTCATTTTGTTCGGCTCGCTTGCCTTCTAGAGTGGTCATCAGTTCACGTCGTGCATCGTCAACAGCCACGAGCCGATTTAGGTCGATGGTAATTTTTTTCTTCTGAGCGGCCATCTTTACGATTTCGAGATTTTCTCGGATGAATTTGATGTCTAGCATTGCAAAATATTACACGCGTAGCGACTAAATATTTTATACATCAAGATTTGTTCTGCCCTGATCCAGATGTAGAAATACTGTCTCACTACTTAAATAATGAATAATAAAAAGTATACACGAAAGCAGCTATTCATCATACTCATGTCTCACATGCTAAAATAAATCATGTCCTTTCCTATCCACGAGCTTCCGGCCGCAAAATTTCCCTATCGACTCCGGGAAATACCACAGCCGCCACAGAAGCTCTTTTATCGCGGCACGCTGCCTCCTCAAAATCTCAAACTCCTGACCGTCGTTGGGAGCCGGAAGTACACTACATACGGCAAACAAGTGGTGGATGAGATTATTTCTGGTCTTGCTGGCTATCAGATTGGCATTGTCTCTGGACTGGCGATTGGCATCGACTCACTTGCTCACGAAGCAGCGCTCCGAGCAGGGCTGTATACACTCGCCGTACCGGGAAGCGGTATAGATGACAGCGTCATGTATCCCGCCACGCATAAGCAACTAGCGCACAAAATACTCGCTGCTGGTGGTGGGCTAATGAATGAATTCGAGCCAACGTTTCGGGCTACCAAATGGTCGTTTCCCCAGAGAAATAGACTAAAAGCCGGCATCAGTCATGCCACGCTACTTATAGAAGCCGGAGAAAAGAGCGGCACCCTTATCACCGCGCGTATGACCGTCGACTATAACCGTGAGCTCTTGGTCGTGCCAGGTAGTATTTTTTCAAGCAATAGCAAGGGAGTGCATCAATTTCTCAAGCTAGGTGCAACCCCCGTGACGTGCAGTGCAGACGTCTTGGATGTATTTAATATTGACACAAACACCGAACCCAAAACCATCGCGCTACCAGACCTATCCGCAAACGAGCAGTCGGTTATAAACGCACTCCACGAGCCAACCCACCGCGATGAACTCATCCGCACCCTCAAACTCCCCATAGCAGAAGCCTCGCAACTTTTGATGATGATGGAACTAGCCGGACATATCCATTGCGACAACAACATCTATCGAGTAAGTATATAAAATAAAAGTCAATATATCACGTAAGCCTCATCGGGCATGGCATGCTCATCAAAATCTGCAGACACCGGAGCGTGGGAAGAATCAGCCAGCTGGGGCTGAATCTCGCTCACCACGTTGACATTTACCACCTGTGATAGTATTCATACATTCAATATTCATATTATGTCAGCAACAAAAGCAAAAAAGACGTTAGTTATCGTAGAGTCACCAGCCAAAGCAAAGACGATTGAAAAATACCTAGGAAAAGACTACAAGGTGCTCTCAAGCATTGGGCATATTCGCGACCTCCCAAAGACCAACAAAGATGCGGTAGATATTGAAGGTGGCTTTATCCCCCGCTACATCATTTCTCCTGGGAAAGAAAAAGTCATCGAAGGACTGCAGCAGGCGGCGAGCAAGGTGGATGAGGTCTTGCTGGCATCTGACCCCGACCGTGAAGGAGAAGCTATCGCTTGGCATGTAGCCGAGGTTATCAAAGGCGTCAACCCAAACCTCAAACGAGTCGCATTTAATGAAATTACCGAGGATGCAATCAAAACAGCCATTGAAAAGCCGCGCACTATCGATCTCCATCTCAAAGAAGCACAAGAAGCACGACGCGTGCTTGACCGTCTCGTAGGCTACGACCTGTCTGGTCTCATCTGGAAAAAGGTGCGTTACGGGCTTTCAGCCGGGCGCGTGCAATCACCAGCCATGCGCATCTTGATGGAGCGCGAGCGTGAGATTCGTGCTTTTATTCCTGAAGACTTCTTTGTCCTTACAGCCCACCTCAAGAAAGGGAGTACACAGATGCCGTTTACGTGTACCAAAGAGCCGAGCGAAGAAGCTGAAGCCAAACGCATCCAAAAGATTGGTCAAGCTCATGACTGGAGCGTGCAGTCTATCAAGGAGACAGAATCAAAACGGTCACCCCGGCCGCCATTTACTACCTCTACCCTCCAGCAGACTGCCTCTACTCGTCTGGGCTTTTCTCCGTCGCGCACCATGGGAGCAGCCCAAAAGCTCTACGAAGGTGGGTATATCACCTACATGCGTACCGACAGCACCAACATGAGTGCGCAGGCACAAAAACAAATAGTCGCACTGTTGCATAAAGAGTTTGGCACAGACTACGTGCAACCTCGCTCGTACAAAACCAAAAGCAAATCAGCCCAAGAAGCTCACGAAGCCGTACGACCATCTAATTTTGGCAAAAAAACTGCTGGTGCCACGGGCGACCAAAAAGCTCTCTACGAGCTCATCTGGCAACGGGCCGTATCGTCACAGATGGCTGACGCTACTCTAAAAAGAACTAAACTGCTGACCAATGTGACAGGCGCAAAAGAAACCATTCCCGACTTTAGCGTCAATGGTTCACGCGTGATTTTTGATGGGTGGCTCAAGGTAGACAAACGAGCCCGAGGAGAAGATACTGAAGTACCCAAGATTGCACAAGGTGATACTCTGAAGTGTAAAGAGGTGGAAATCGAAGCCAAACAAACCCAACCACCCAATCGCTACACCGAAGCCGGTTTGATTAAAGAGCTGGAGAAGCGAGGCATTGGCCGCCCATCTACCTACGCAGCCATCATGAACACCATTGTAGCTCGTGGTTATGCTGAAAAAGACGGTCGCACCCTTACCCCAACAGACACGGGAGATGTGGTCTCTACATTCTTAGAAAAACACTTTATCGACTACATTGACGACGACTTTACTAGCAACATGGAGGACCAACTCGACGAAATTGCTACCGGTGATAGAGACTACAAAAAAACCCTGTCAGATTTCTACACCCCATTCCATAAAGCAGTCGAGGCCAAAGAAGATATCGAAAAACTCACCACGCTCGGACCTGGTCCAAAAGAATTTCCTTGTCCTGAATGTGGCGCTACCATGGATAAAAAACTCGGTAAAAACGGCACATTTCTGTCCTGTTCCCGCTTCCCTGACTGCAATGGCGCTCGACTGATAGATGGCACCATCCCAAAACCAGAAGAACCAATCGGTAAGCACCCCGAAACTGGCGAGCCGGTCTTTGTAATGACCGGTAAGTTTGGACCGTATGTGCAGCTCGGAGAGGCGCCAGAAAAAGTAAAGGGTAAGAAATTGGAAAAACCGCGGCGTGCTTCTCTACCACCAGAGGTAAAAGCAGCAGACGTAACTCTCGATGAGGCCGTAAAGTATCTCCTCCTGCCTCGTGAGCTTGGCACACACCCCCAGACTGGTGAACTAGTCATGGCTAACTCAGGTCAGTACGGACCATACATTGCGCACGCCGGTGATTTTCGGTCGCTCAAGGATCCAAAGAAAGACAATCCCTACGACATTACGTATGAGCGAGCCATGGAAATATTGGCAGAACCCAAAACGCTAAGAAAGGGAGAGAAAATGATAGCGGAGCTCGGCATCCACCCCAAGACGCGCAAACTTGTCAATGTATTTGAATCAAAGTCCGGTCGGTATCTAAAAAAAGGCTTCAAGCGCATCGGTATCCCTGACAATATAAAAACTAAAGATATTACAATTGATTTGGCGGTTGACTTATTGAAACAAAAATAAAACCCGAAGCGCAATTGCGCTTCGAGCAGGTACCTTTTGGGTTCGTTACATGAATTCAGGTCCGGGCGAGAGCATTCTTCATTTGTTCCACCGTTAGCCTCCTTGGCTGTTTACGCGTCTCTTGTGCTGGTACGAGGCGACAACCTGAGGGATAGTTTGGCCCCTGAAGACTTCTCAGGTAGGCCTGCTGGTCTGCAGGGGTGCGGTGGAGAAATACTCCATGTTCAGGTTTTGCCAGAACAGTAGCGACAGTTTTCGGTCTCAACATCATTTCCTCACAGGATTTTGCCAATATATATCGGCAGGGCACAAAGAACGCTCCAGTCAAACTGGAACATAACTACTCTATCGCGCATTTTGATTCTACGCAACACATTTATCAAACTTGTCAATTTATGAATAGCGCGTAGAATGACTAGTATGTATTCTGCACAAGATATTACTTCTCACCTCCACAATCCCAGCAAGCCAGACGCTGAGCTTATCAACCGTGCGTATCAGTATGCGAAAGAAGCGCACAAAGACCACAATCGCTACTCTGGTGAACCATATATGGTACACCTTGCGGCTGTGGGCTACGAGCTAGCTGACATGGGAATGGGTCCACGCACTATTAGTGCGGGACTGTTGCACGACACTATCGAAGACACGAAAGTCACTTCTGAAGACATCAAAACAGAGTTTGGTGAAGAAATTCTTTTCTTGGTCGAAGGAGTCACCAAATTAAGTTCGGTACGTTATTACGGCACCGATCGACACAACGAAAGTTTGCGCAAGTTGTTTGTCGCCACCAGTCAAGATATTCGTGTGCTTATCATCAAGCTGGTGGACCGCTTGCACAACATGGGAACTCTCAGCCACATCCCTCCACAAAAGCAAACCCGTATCGCCAGAGAAACCCTGGAAATCTACGTCCCAGTCGCTCACCGACTGGGAATGGGTAAAATTCGCAAGAAACTCGAAGACCTCGCGTTTCCCTACGTCTATCCAGCCGAGTCTGATAAGGTGAAGGAGATTTTAGAAAGTCGGTTTGGAAAGGCCGAAACAGTGCTGGAACACGAACGAAAAATTCTTCAGAAGCGATTGGCGGAAGTAGGCTTTTTAGGATTTTCCACCTCGTTTCGAGTAAAAGGTTTATACAGCATGTTTCATAAACTGAAACGAAAAGAGTGGAATGTAGACGCGATTTATGACTTGCTGGCGATGCGTTTGGTGGTCGACTCGGTCGAGGATTGCTATCGAGCACTCGGTATCATCCACGAGCTTTGGCGACCGCTTCCCGGGCGAGTAAAAGACTACATTGCTTTTCCAAAACCAAATGGCTACCAATCAATCCACACTACTGTCACTACTCCCAATAGTGTGATTTTGGAGATTCAAATCCGTACCTCACAGATGCACCGCGAGGCTGAGTTTGGAGTTGCTTCACATATTTTATACAAACAACCAACCAGTAGCGACGTGGTCAAAAAACCTTCTGTATTCTCCTCTCTCATCCCCAACCTTTTCCGACCATTCTCAAAACGAGAAGAAGTGGCAGCAGAAAACCTCGAAGTAATGGCGTCAGATCCGCACTACCAAAAGATTCCACGCTGGATATCCCAAATTGGGCACGCGTATAACAGTGACTCTGACAACCCGACCAGCGACTTTGTCGAGGATGCTGAGAGTGATTTTTTCTCCAACCGTATTTTTGTATTTACCCCAAATGGTGACGTGGTAGACCTCCCGGTAGGTGCCACACCAATCGACTTTGCGTACACAATTCACTCCGAAATCGGCGGACACACGTTTGGCAGCGTTGTAAACAAAAAACTCGTTCAGCTTGATACCGAATTGAAAAATGGAGATATCGTAGAGATACAAACCCGAAAATCGGCCAAACCAAGTCGAAAATGGTTGCAATTTGCCAAGACTTCCGTAGCTCGTAGAAAAATCAAAACCACGCTCGAAGAAGCTGGTGAATACTAAACGTTAAAATTTCGTATCGAGTACAGACTACTATCGTCCTCCACTGGCTTTTCTGGAGCGGACTGAGGCGCAGGAGTTTCGACTTCTCGCTGCTCATTCTCTTCGTTGTTTTGCACTGTTTGCTGGTGGGTATTTTCACCTGGAGCTGGAGTCGCTGGCTGCGGACTTTGAAATGACTGCGGAGCATACCGAGCTGCAAACGGCTGATGGTGTGGGTGCGCTGCTGGCGGGACTGGCTCTGCTGCCTGAGGTGTCGGCTGAGGCACTTCATTAGGAGTAGTTGGCTGTGGCTCGGGTGCGCTTTGTGGCACTTCAGGCTGGACCGTCTCAGTATCTCTGCGTAGAGGATATTGATACGCCGACTCAATTTCTTCCGAAGGAGCCATTTCACGCGCCTGAAATACGCTTTTAGGGGCGGTGACCTCTGACGGATACTGAGCTGGTTCGGGCTTCATTTGTACCCCCTCCACTTCCTCAACCAAGTCTTGCGGTTGATTGGTTACCACAGATTCCTGTGGCGCAGTAGCTGGAGCAGGAAACTCATCAACAGACTGCTCTTGCGCTTCTTTGACCTGTTGCAGTGGTGTATGCTCTGCGAGCTTATCAACTATTTCTTGCGCCGGAGTCAACTCAGCCGCTTCTTTTTTCATGCGTTCCAACATCCCTTCTAAGTCTTCCACTGAGAAGTAATCAATGGTGAGCTTGCCGCCAAAATCAGTCTTTTGTATCTGCACCCGGGTACCAAGAGTCTCAGTAAATTGCTTCTCGTACTCGATGAGATTGCTATCCAAATCCCCAGCTGTCTTTTTGCGCACCTTATCGGTCGCGATTTTTCGTACAATCCGCTCAACTTCACGAACTGACATTTTCTTTAGTAAGATTTCTCGAAAAATAACATCTTGCTCTTCAGGCTTATCGCTCAACATCAGAAGCGTGCGTGCGTGTCCTTCGGACATTTTTCCTTGCTTCAGTGCCTCGAGGATATTATCAGGCAATCCCAGCAGACGGATAGAGTTAGAAACATACTCACGGCTACGACCTACCTTTTCTGCCACCTGAGTGTGCGACAACCCAAACATCTCCGCTAGTTGCTTGAAGGCCAGAGCACGATCAACTGCATTTAAGTCTTCGCGCTGCAGGTTTTCAATAATCGCAAGTTCGAGCTTTTCTTGTTCACTTTGCTCGCCTTCACGAATAATGACCGGCACTTGAGCAGTACCAGCAAGCTTACTAGCCCTAAGACGCCGCTCCCCAGCAATCAATTCGTACTCTGTATAGAATGTTCCATCATCTCTTTGCACCTCAGTGCGCGTCACTGTCAGTGGCTGCAGTACACCATACATACGAATAGAGTCTGCCAATTCCTGCAGCTTCTCTTGATCAAACTCCCTTCGTGGTTGAAAGGGGTTTGGGACTACTTTTTCTACTTCTACCCAATATATTGAATCACCTTGAAATGCCATAACGAAATACCGTTTATTACCTCCGAGTCTACGTACTCGATTCACTCCATTTTAGCACAGTTACAAATCTCCCCTGGGGAGAACTTTTATTAGTGAATTTATTTGTATTTTCTGATAGACTCTTGTGCACACACAGATATATATGCCTCGGTGGCGGAATTGGTAGACGCGTACGACTCAAAATCGTATTTCGCAAGGAGTGTGGGTTCGATTCCCACCCGAGGCACACAGAACAATGTCCAGCTCAAACTCTGGACATTTTCATCAAAAATAGTAAAGTAATACAATCTGTCGTGAAGGATTTCACGCACATCAACTCCACAAACAATGTAGGGAGGAATCGAAATGTCAGAAACATGTTTTGTCCTTGATGTTGAAACCGATGGTCCAAACATCACAAATAACTCAATGTTTTGGTTCGGTGCAGTGGTGCTCACTGAAGACTTGTCGGAAACATTCGAAGGCAGAATGTGCCCAGTCTATGACACCTATTGCCCAACTGCGCTTGCAGTCTCAGGGAAATCCAGAGAAGAAATCCTCAACTGGGACCATCCATCCATTGTAATGCCTCAGTTTGTCCTGTGGGTAGAAGAACACCTTAGACCACATACCAAACCGCAAACATGGTCTGACAACAATGGGTATGACATGACCTGGCTAAATTACTACTTGGCCAAATACACTAGCAGACCTCTTTTGTTTGGACACAGTTCAAGAAATATAAGTGACCGGCACAAAGGTCTCATGGAAGGTCGAGAGATGGCTGGGATTAAAGACTCCCCACAACTAAAGCGCTCTTTTGAGCATCTTCGGAAAACGGTCCATGACCACAATCCGAAAAATGATGCTGTTGGTAATGCTGAAGCATTACTGACCCTGAAGCTGTATGGCTTGAAAGTTCAAGTTCAATAATCAAGGCCGGCACTGCATGCCGGCCTTTTCTTTTGCCTACTGCCCTGCTAGTCTAACTAGATGCCAAAACCTAAAGTGATAGCCATTGTAGGGCCGACCGCAAGCGGCAAGACGTCTTTGTCTATCCAAATCGCCAAAGCATGCAACGGAGAAGTGATTTCAGCTGACTCTCGGCAAGTCTACCGCGGTATGGACCTCGGAACCGGCAAGGTCACCCCAGAAGAAATGGATGGAGTAAAGCATCATCTACTTGATATAGCAGACCCCATGGACATATACACTGGTGTCGACTTCAAACGAGACGCGCTGGTGGCACTGAACGAAATAGTAAGACAAAAACATCTACCCATTATCGCTGGGGGAACATTTTTCTATCTTGAGCTCCTGCGTGGCAGTATGCAAGCCGCCCCCGTCCAGCCCAATCCAGCCTTTCGCAAAACCCTTGAGCCATTTTCAAATGAAGAACTATTAGACTTATTGCGAAAAAAAGACGCCCGCCGAGCAGACACCATCGACCCAGACAACCGTCGCCGCCTAGAGCGTTCACTCGAGATCATTCACACCTTGGGCGAAGTCCCCGAGGTAAAAAAGACAGAAAGTCACTATGACTGGCTGCTGCTGGGAGTAGATATTGCAAAAGAAACACTCCACCAAAATATTCACACGCGACTACATACCAGACTCGACCAGGGCATGATTGCAGAAGTGCAAAGCTTGCTCGATTCAGGAGTAACCCCCAAACGACTCGACGATCTAGGATTAGAATATCGATTTATCCTCCGGTACATCCAGCAAGAAATCACTTACGAAGAAATGTGTGAACAGATAGCAACCAAAAGCAAACAATTTGCCAAACGTCAGCTCACCTGGCTAAAACGCGACCAAGAAATTGTCTGGTGCGACCCCACAGACCGCAAAGCCATTTCCGAGACAGTACAAAATTTTCTGTCCTCATAGAGTGCCTGTAATTTAAATTATGCGTATAGGTCTCAACAAAAATAGAGTATCACAGTACAATTCGCTCGAAACAGCAGATTATAGATTCTATACCAAACAATGTGTTGATTTTCCAACTGCTTTCCTCTACTATGTAGCGACCAAAGGGGCCTATAGTTTAGTGGTAGAACAACGGTCTCCAAAACCGTCGGCCGAGGTTCGAGTCCTCGTGGGCCCGCTTTCAGAAAATATCCAGCATTTGCTGGGTATTTTCTTTTAGCCGAAGTTACGTTTCAGAACTTCTTCAATTCTAAACTGAGATGCAACAAAGTTCTCTATACACATCCGCCGGTGTCCGCCACCCCAAACTCTTGCGTGGCGTATGATTCATGAAGTGAACCACTG
>Ga0306912_1000521_pt1 | contig 22367 bp, 32 predicted proteins | sample AntRauFillE10628_FD_190443 | JGI IMG/M metagenome (GOLD analysis project Ga0306912, IMG submission 190443) | Saline lake microbial communities from Rauer Islands, Antarctica - Metagenome Filla E10 #628 (v2) (version 2) | ecosystem: Environmental > Aquatic > Non-marine Saline and Alkaline >... | reverse complement strand
ACCGCCAAAAAGCAAATTCCTATCAGTTATCAGTTATCAGTTCAGTTCAGTTCAGTAACCAAATGAAACCAGTCCATAAATTACGCAGGGTATTTAAAGTTCCGGATTAGACGGGCGCGCGCGCGGATCGAAAAAGATAGGGGTAGGAATGGCGTTTTATTTAATACCCTGTGTGATTTATGAACCCTGTGTGATTTATGAACCAGGTAACAGGGAGGGCGAGCGTCCCCGCGAGCCGCGATGCGGGCTAAAGGCACTCGATGTTCCAACCAACTGACCGCGACACCGTCACCTCACGAACCACTAAACCCTCCGACCAAACCTTCCGACCAAACCCTCCGACCAAATCGCAGCCGAATGACATTCGCGGCGACTGGGGACAGTCGCCCTCCCCGGGCACTCGATGTTCCAACCAACTGACCGCGACACCGTCACCTCACGAACCACTATACCTTCCGACCAAACCTTCCGACTAAATCATCCGACCAAATCGCAGCCGAACGACATTCGCGGCGACTGGGGACAGTCGCCCTCCCCGCGCACTCGATGTTCCAACCAACTGACCGCGACACCGTCACCTCACGAACCACTAAACCCTCCGACCAAATCGCAGCCGAATGACATTCGCGGCGACTGGGGACAGTCGCCCTCCCCGGGCACTTTAAACACACGGGCTATTTAAATGCCCCCTCCAGTGCATCTTCGAACTCGGCGTCGAAATCGAGCCGAGCGGGCCGCCAAAGGGAACCGGACAATTGACAAGCAGTCTCAATAAGGCCACTTGATTAATGCCTCCATGAAAATACCAAGCCAACTCATCTCCCTACTCTGCGGCCTTTTGCTGCTGGTCGGTTGCTCTTCCGAGAAAAACCCGATCGATGGCTCTCTGCAAAAGTTCGTCCTCGCGATGGAGCCGGATAAAGATCCCGACGCCATGCTCGAAGACCGTGAAGCGATTCAGGAATACCTGAGTCAAAGCACGGGTAAAACGGTCGAAGCGATCGTGCCGATCAGCTCGGCAGTAATTTACGAAGGGCTCAAAAACGGAAGTATTGACCTAGCCTACCTCAGCTCGACGGCCGCCGCCAAGCTGATGGAGAGCGGTGCGGTTGACATCCTTCTGGCCGAGCTGATCGATGGCCAGCCCTACTACCAGAGCTACTGGATCGGCCTCAAGGAATCCCCCTACGAGAGCATCGCGGACCTCAGAGGAAAGCGGATCGCCTTCTCCAGCCGCACCAGCACCTCCGGCTTCCTCATCCCGGTTTGGGATCTTTACACTCAAGGCCTCATCGACCTTGAAGGTGGGCCCAAGGGCTTCTTCGGAGAGGACAATGTTTTCTATGGCGTCGGCTATGTCTCTGCCGCCGAGCGGGTGCTCGAGGGCAGCGCCGAAGCGGCGGCAGTGAGCTACTATGTGCTCGATCAGGACAAACACCTCAGCCCCGAGCAGCGTGCCCGACTCAAAGTGATCGACACGCAAGGCCCCGTCCCCAGCCACGTCGTGGTGATCCGAAACGCACTGCCGGATGAAGACCGTGCGCGACTACGCGAGAGCCTGTTGCAGATCAACACCGAGGCACCCGAGTTGCGAGACCGCATCTTCGGCGCACAACTGGCTCCGGTCGAGGCAGACAAGCATGTCCGCAGCACGCTCGAAGCACTGAAGCTAATGCGAACGATGCAGTTCTAAAGCATGGAGGAGCCATCGACAGAGCCGGTTCTTTCCGCGCGAAACCTTGGCTTCAAGCGCGGTGATCGCTGGATCTTCAGACACCTCGACTTCGAACTCATGCCGGGGGATTTTCTCGCGCTGGTCGGCCCCTCGGGGGTAGGCAAGAGCACCCTGCTCTCTTGCCTCTGCGGCTTCCGTGCGCCCGACGAAGGGGAGGTCCGCATCCAACTGCCCGGGCTAAACAGCACCTCCCCGCAGGCATTGCGGCGCTATTTTGGGATTATTTTTCAGGATCTGCAACTCACGGCTAAGGCGGACCTTTTGACCAATGTCCTCTGCGGACGCCTCGCCCGCTTCAATTGCCTGCGCACACTCTTCGGTTTTCCCCGCGCCCAACGCCTGGAGGCCTACCGCCTGCTCTGCGAGCTTGGAGTCGGCCGAAATCCGCACAAATGGGCCTCGCAAATGTCGGGCGGTGAGCAGCAACGGGTCGCCATCGCGCGCACCCTCTTCCAACAGCCGAAGCTTTATTTTGCCGACGAGCCCGTCTCCAGCCTCGACAGCTACTACGCGGGCCGAGTCCTCGGTCTGCTCAGACAAGAAACGGAGATCCCCCAAAAAGCAGCCATCTGCGTGCTGCATAACGCCGAGCACATCCAGCGTTTCGCCGATCTGGCGCTCAGCCTCAATCCCAATGATCCGTCGGGCTACAAGATCCGGCATATCCGCCCCGTCAATTCGGAGGTCCACGCATGAGCACCCGGGGCCCACTACCGCCCTTGACGGCACCGATTCGCCTTCCGGAAAGGCCGTGGTTTGAGCGCCTCAATTTGCTCAACGTTACGCTCCTGCTATTTCTACTCGCGGTCATCTTCAGTGGCTCCCAGATCAGCGGTAGCGAGCGGGACCTGGATGTCTGGCAAAATCTGGTCAACTTCCTCAAGGACTTTTTCCCTCCGGACCTCAGCGTCCTCCCGCAGACCGGAGTTGCGCTTTTGGAAACGATTAAGATTGCCGTTTTATCGACCTTTTTTGCGGTCTTACTCTCTTTGGTAATCGGCCTGGGCGCAGCGCGGACGATCTCGCCAAACTGGCTGGTAATCTGCACACGGATGCTCCTCAACCTAATCCGGACGATACCCAGCTTGATCTGGGCGGTCATCGCTGTGGCCGCGATGGGGGCCAATGCAGCAGCCGGCGTCGCGGCGCTCACCCTCTACAGCGTCGGCTATTTGGGCAAATTCTTCAGCGAAGCCTTTGAGTCGGTCGATTTGAACGTCGCGCGCTCCCTGCAGGGCATCGGTGCCGACTCGGTGCAAGCCTTCCAATACGGCATCTGGCCGCACGCCAGACCTCTCATTTGGAGCCATTCCATCTGGATGCTCGAATACAACATCCGCTCCGCCAGCATCATCGGCTACGTCGGTGCCGGCGGCCTGGGCCTTCAGCTTCATGCCTATCAGGAATTCCACCACTGGGATCGATTTGCGACTGTGCTTTTCTGCATACTTATCGTCGTCACGCTGCTTGACCTTTTGAGCGAACGCATTCGTCAACGCATCGCCCGACGTTTACCCTCAAACTTTGCCAACTCAGACTAGTGCCTTGCCACTCGTATTTTTTCGCATTTATGACGTTTATAGGCATCTCCTAGAAATCTGAAGGGGCTTTAGTTTCAACCGGCACAAACATCGAACGCTCAACGTTACAGAACTTAGAGCACACCCGTTTTCTGGTGCGCTAAATCTTAGTAAATTGGATGGGTGTCCTGTATTTTCATTTATGAACCAGGTAACAGGGAGGGCGAGCGTCCCCGCGAGCCGCGATGCGGCCTAAAGGCACTCGATGTTCCAACCAACTGACCGCGACACCGTCACCTCACGAACCATTAAACCTTCCGACTAAACCTTCCGACCAAACCTTCCGACCAAATCGCAGCCGAACGACGTTCGCGGCGACTGGGGACAGTCGCCCTCCCCGGGCACTCGATGTTCCAACCAACTGACCGCGACACCGTCACCTCACGAACCATTAAACCTTCCGACCAGACCTTCCGACTAAATCGCAGCCGAACGACATTCGCGGCGACTGGGGACAGTCGCCCTCCCATCTCACCGGGCACTTCTGGCGGCAGTAAAGATTCCATAAAAAAAAATTACGATTTATACAGACAAGCTCGATTTTATCCGATAGACCAAAATCTGCAAAGCCTGTAATCGATGGGTTTTGCAGTAATACACAGTAAAGAAATAAGTATATGAGCACAGGAACAGTAAAATGGTTCGACGCCGAAAAAGGCTACGGATTCATCCAGCCGGAAGACGGCACTAAAGATCTCTTCGTCCATCACACGGAGATTCAAGTCGATGGTTACGCCTCTCTTGAGGACGGCCAAAAAGTCGAATTTGAAGTGGGCAGCGGCCCGAAGGGCCCTTGCGCAACGCAAGTTAAGCCCGCCTAAGCGCGATTAAACAGCCTTTTGAATACCCAGCTCCCCTGCAACTCGCAGGGGAGCTTTTTTGTGGGCCTTGCGGGCGTATGCCATCTCCCGAGCACCGCTTCAGACGGCCTGACTCAAGAGAGCGCCCAAGTTTGGGTCTCGCTATTTGTAAAATTGGGTTTTATGACTTCTATACAACGGAACTTTCACAAACAAGTCACGTCGGATAAACGCTGCTCCCTAATTTAACGATAAAATTTCAAAAGTATTTCATGAGAACCGGAAAAGAACTGATTCTCGCTACTCGCGAGTTCGCCAAAGATAACAGTGCCCGCAGTTGGTGGATAATTTTATCGACCGCCTTCGCTTACATTGCCGCGCTCGGAGCCGCCGTGCTTCTCCCCTATTGGACACTCAAAATTGCCGCCTCTATTCTGGCCGGTCTATTCTTTGTGCGCCTCTTTGTGATCTATCACGATCATGAGCACAACGCGATCCTGCCGAAATCTAAACTGGCGACCACGCTCATGCGTTTGTGGGGCATCTACGCGATGACGCCCAGCAGCATCTGGAAGCACTCGCACAATCATCACCACAGCCACAACTCAAAGATACGCAGCGCCCACATCGGCTCGTATCCGGTGATGACCAGCGATCGCTACCAGAACTCTACCAAGCAGGAACGTTTCAAGTATTTGGCGCTCCGCCACCCCTTGACCATACTCTTCGGCTATTTTACAGTCTTTATCTTCGGCATGTGCGTGGTTCCAGCCATGGAGGACCCGAAGGGGCACCGCGACTCGATCATCGCCCTAATCCTGCACCTCGTGCTGTATTCGCTGACCATCGTCTTTTTCGGCTGGCCGACGGCATTCCTGCTGCTCTTCTGCCCCTTCTTTGTGGCCAGTGCCCTGGGCTCCTATCTCTTTTATGCGCAACACAATTTCCCGGATGTCACTTATCTGGACAAGGACGGTTGGAGCTACGAAGGCGCTGCCTTGCTTTCTTCCAGCTTTTGTCAAATGAGCCCGATCATGCACTATTTTACGGCCAACATCGGCTATCACCACATTCACCACCTGAATGCGAAGATTCCGTTCTATCGCCTACCCGAAGTCTTGAAGTCAATGCCGGAGCTACAATCGCCCAAAACAACATCGCTGCATCCAGCTGAAATCATCCGTTGCCTGCAGCTCAAAGTGTGGGACGTCGAGCGCCAGCAAATGATTGGCCTGTCTGAAATAAGGTAGTCGTGCAAAAAAAAGCGCATCCCGTAGGATGCGCTTTTGCGAAATTTTAGATGGCAGGTAAGACTAAGCGTCTTTCTTTTCCTCTTTGTCCTCCTTGGGGTCCTCAGCCGCTTCTTCGGCAGATTCGTCGCTGCTCGCGGCTGCCTCTTCTTCGGCAACCTTAGCGGCTTCCCCGGAATTGGCTTCTACGGCCTCGGCTGATTCGGCAGCAGACTCCTCGCTGGCGGGTGCCTCTTCTTCGGAAGGAGCTTCTTCCTCGGCGACTGCTGGTTTGGCAGCCTTCCCCGCCCCTTTCTTAGTCGCTTTCTTTTTCGGCTTACCGTAACCTTCGTCGTTCCCGTCGATCAGCTCGATGAGAGCCATTTCAGCGGCGTCGCCGATGCGTTGCCCGACCTTATAGATGCGGGTGTAGCCGCCGGAGCGATCGACAAACTCACTGGCGCGTTCGTCAAAAAGCTGGGCAACGGCTTGCTTATCCCGGACCCGCGCAATGGCGATACGACGGTAGTGCAGCTTACGAGCGGCATCGTTTGCCTTATCAGCCTTTTTCGCAAGCGTGATAATTTTCTCGATGAACGGGCGAAGCGCTCTTGCCTTAGCCAGAGTCGTCTCGATGCGTCCGTGAGTGATAAGGGCAACTGCGAGGTTACCCAGCATAGCGGATCGGTGCGGACCGGAAACGCCGAGTTTATGTTTTCTTTTGCTGTGACGCATTATTTAAATTACTTTCTAGCGTAAATGAGATGGATTAAAGTTCGTTGGCATTTTCAAGCAACCGCTCGTCGATTTTCATACCGAGAGAGAGGCCGAGTTGCTCAAGTTTGTCCTTGATCTCATTCAAAGACTTCTTACCGAAATTCCGATATTTAAGCATTTCCTGCTCGGACTTCATGGCGAGTTCACCGACAGAGGTGATATTTGCATTATTCAAGCAGTTCGCGGCACGGACCGAAAGTTCGATTTCGTTCACGCTCATGTTGAGTAGCTTGCGGAGGCGGTTTTGCTCTTCGCTGATTTCCTTACTCTCACTCTCAAACTCAATATCATCCTGGGAAATTTCGTCGAATATATCGAGGTGGTGTTTAAGAATAGATGCGCTTTGCTTGAGTGCATCGTCCGGAGTGATACGACCGTCGGTCGTCACTTCGAGGATGAGCTTATCGTAGTCCATCTCCTGGCCCACACGGGTATTTTCGACGGTGTATTTAACCAGCCTGACCGGGCTGAAGAGCGAATCGATAGGAATCACGCCGATGGCTTGCTCGGATTTTTTGTTCTCCTCGCCAGCACAATAACCACGGCCAACGCGAACTTCGAGCTCAGCCAAAAAGCGCTGCTTGTTCTCAAGTGTGCAAATGATCTGCTTCGGGTTAATGACCTTGAAGTTGGCGTCCTCCTGGATATCCGCGGCCGTCACCTTACCTTCGCGGTCCACATCGATCATGAGTGTCACTGGCTCACGGGACTCGGAGACGAGTAGAATCTTCTTAAGATTCAAGACGATGTCGGTGACATCCTCGACAATCCCATCGACACTCTGAAATTCGTGTTGAACACCCTCGATCTTAATCGAAGAGATCGAGGCCCCTTCGATTGAACTAAGGAGCACACGACGCAGAGAGTTGCCGATGGTGTGGCCATAACCGGTCTCAAACGGTTCGGCCTGAAAGGTGGCAAAAGTATCGGTCGCAGTCTCTTCGACTTTGACGAGACGATTGGGAAGTTCGAATTTTCCTAAGCGCTTGGGCATAATGGGCTGTCTATTAAATTAACGATTGTTACGGAATGGCGTAAGCCGGGAAACGGCGCACGTGCCCCGTTAACGGCTATAGTATTCAACAATAAGTTGAACGTTGATAGTATCTTCAGTTTCGTCAGTGGAGGGAACACGGTTAACAGTCCCCTTGAGCGCATCGGCATTCAGGTTGAGCCACTCGGGCACGGTGCGCGCCTGACTCTCCTCCATGCAGCGGGTTGCGAGTTGACGCGATGAGGTGCGCTCGCGCACTTCGATTTCGTGGCCCTCTTTTACAAGAAAGCTGGAAATATCCGTCTTCTTGCCGTTGACCGCGATGTGACCGTGGCCGACAAACTGCCGTGCCGCTGCGCGTGACTTCGCGAATCCCAGACGGTAAACGACGCTGTCCAGACGACATTCGAGCATCTGAAGGAAAACCTCACCAGTTACCCCGCGCACGCTCTTCGCCTTTTCGAAAGTAAGACGGAATTGCTTCTCCGTCATACCATACATGTAGCGAAGCTTCTGCTTTTCATTCAAACCAATCGCGTATTCGCTGAGTTTACGGCGCAAGCGAGGGCCGTGCTGCCCGGGAGGGTGCGGCTTGCGCTCGAAAGCTTTAGTGGGAGCGAAAATCGCCTGACTAAAGCGACGGTTGATGCGTGTTGTCGGTCCTGTGTAACGGGCCATGGTGTGATTTTATTGTATCTGCGAAGTGGTGTAAATATGTCTGGCTGGCAGAGTCAGCTTAGACGCGACGACGTTTTGGAGAACGGCAACCGTTGTGGGGGACCGGAGTCACGTCCACGATTTCGGTCACAATCATTCCGAGAGATTGGAGAGCACGCACGGCAGAGTCGCGACCCATGCCTGGGCCCTTGAGCTTAACGACTACTTCCTTCATGCCGTGTGAGATAGCGGCGCGTCCGGCATCCTGAGTCACCACTTGTGCGGCATAGGCAGTTGATTTTCGCGAACCGCGAAAATTACACTTCCCCGCGCTGGACCAGGAAATGACGTTACCACGGGCATCGGCAAAAGTAACCTTGGTGTTGTTGAAGGTGGCGAGCACGTTAACCACACCGGTGGTAATATTTTTACTCCCTTTAGCCCGACGGATCTTTACGCCATCGAGTTCGCTCTTAAGCAGATCCTCTGCGGTCTCTTCCTTCTTTTTAGGCTCGGCAGCTTCTTCAGGGTTGGCCGCGTCTTCAGACTTGGCTGCCTTTTCAGACTTGGCTGCTTTTTCAGGCTTGGCTGCTTTTTCAGACTTGGCCGCTTTTTCAGGCTTGGCTGCTTTTTCAGGCTTGGCCGCTGCTTCAGACTTGGCCGCTTCTTCAGGCTTAGCTGCTGCTTCAGGCTTAGCTGCTTCTTCAGGCTTAGCTGCTGCTTCAGGCTTAGCCGCTTCTTCGGGCTTGGCCGCTGCTTCAGGCTTGGCCGCTTCTTCAGGCTTGGCCGCTGCTTCAGGCTTGGCTGCTGCTTCGGGCTTGGCTGCTGCTTCGGGCTTGGCTGCTGCTTCGGTCGGCGCTGCGGCGGCGACCTTCTCTTCTTCGGATGCTTTAACTTCTTCTTCTTCGCTCATAGGAAATAGCTGGTTGGTGCGCAATTATTTGCGGACAGGCTTTACGGCACCTTTACGAGTGCGGGCATTAGTCTTGGTGCGTTGGCCACGAACGGGCAGCCCTCGCATGTGGCGTATGCCACGGAGGCTGCGAATCGCAGAAAGGCGCTTGAGATTGGCGGTGCGCTCGCGGCGCAGGTCACCCTCGCAAATGTATTGCTTATTAGCGATAATCGAAGCGAGCTGGTTGACTTCTTCTTCGCTGAGATCACCGGCACGGCGATCAGCATCAAAGCCTGACTCGGCGACAACGACTTGCGCGCGGGTTGGCCCAATGCCATAAACATAGCGAAGCGAGTATTCTAGCTTCTTGTTGGCGGGGATATCGACTCCAAGGATACGTGGCATAATAAAATAAGGTTGTCCCGTAGAATTACGGGAAGCGATAGAAAATAGCAGTTTAAGTTAGTTTGAAAAGTTAAATATTAGAAATTGTTAAAATTTCTGGTTCTGAGTTGGTTACGAGAACCGTATGTTCGAAGTGTGCGGAGGACTTCCCGTCTTGTGTGACGGCAGTCCAGCCGTCGTCGAGCATTTTCACCTTGCCGGTGCCGAGATTGATCATGGGTTCAATCGCCAGTGCCATGCCCGGCTTGAGAAGTGCCCCGCTGCCCCGTCGTCCAAAATTAGGGATTTGGGGCGCCTCGTGCATGGTTTTACCGACACCATGACCGACAAAATCTCGAACGATGCCGTAATTATGGCGTTTAATCGTGCGCTCAACAGCATTCGAAATATCTCCCACGCGCTTTCCGGCGCGAGCAAAAGTTATGGCATAGTCGAGAGCCGCAGAAGTCGCGGCAATAAGATCGGCGTTTTCTTTGGCAACCGGTTCGATGAGAACAGTCGTGGCATTGTCGCCGATAAAACCTTTATAGGCAATAACGACATCCAGCGAGACGACATCGCCCGGTTGAACGACCCGCTTCATACTGCCGATACCATGGACGATCTCCTCATTTACCGAGATACAGGTAAAGGCGGGGAACACGAGTTTGCCAGAGCGATAGTTGTAGCATGCACTCTCGGCGCCAAACGCTTCGATCTCTTTTCGGCCAAGTTGGTCCAAATCGTAGGTGGTGATACCCGCCGTTGTCGCATCGACCAATGTCTTCAAGACATTGGCTGCGATCTGGCAGGCTTCACGGATCGATTGAATTTCTTCGTCGGAACGAATGTATTTCATCGTTTAGCGTGGCGGTGGTGAATCAAAGAACAAGTGAGAAACGAAAAGTCCCTGTTGTGCAGGAGTCCTCTCGGAAATATAGAGCTGGCGCGGTGCCTAGCCGAGGTTGAGGAACCAGGAAAGGATGCCTAAAATAAACAACGCAACCGCAATAAAGAGAAGTGGTCGCCAAGCGGTCCAAAAATCCTGAAGCCCAGCGGTATCGACAAGTTGCTTGGTGCGGGCAGCCGAGCGGCCGCGCATTTTGCCTTTTTTGAGGAAGCCATCGTAGTGACGCTGGAGGAGATAGGTCTCGATCTGGCGCATGGTGTCGAGAAGCACACCAACCGTGATCAACATACCGGTGCCGCCAAAGAAGATCGCGACACTGAACGGGACGTTGTAGGCAAAGAGGAGGATGTCTGGGAAGAGCGCGATCAGCGTCAGGGACAATGCACCAAACAAAGTCAGGCGCGTCATAATGTGATCGAGAAACTTAGCAGTCGGCTCACCGGGGCGAACACCAGGAATATAGCCACCATTTTTCTTCAGGTCATCCGCAATCTGGATGGGCTTAAACATCATCGAAACCCAGAAGTAACTGAAGATCAGGATGAGTAGTCCGAAGATGATGTAGTAAGCGGGGCGGCCATGAGCGATCGAATCGGCAAAGTCGTTAAAGAAGCGCATTCCGGTCGCCGAGCCAAGGTAGCTCAGGATCTGGGCCGGAAACATCAGAATCGCACTCGCAAAAATGACGGGCATGACGCCGGCATAATTCACCTTCAGTGGAAGGAAGGAGCTTTGACCACCGTAAACCTTACGCCCAACAACCCGCTTGGCATATTGCACGGGGATCTTGCGCTGAGCCTGCGTAATGGCAACAAGACCGGCGGTCACGGCAAAGAGCAGCGCGAACATGAGCACTCCCTCGGGCACACCCAGTGAAGCACCTTCGGAACCCACTGGAGCGACAAACATTTGATAGGCGGATGCCACGGCGCTAGGCAGGCCGGAAATGATACTGATGGTGATGAGCAAGGAAATGCCGTTGCCGATCCCCTTCTGAGTGATCTGCTCGCCCAGCCAGACCATGATCATGGTGCCGCAGGTAAGAATAATAGTGCCGGAGATTAAAAACTGCACTTGCCCGGCGATCACGACTTGCCCGTATTCCGCCGGATTAAAGCCCTGCCCGATCAAACTGCCGGGATTGGTCGAAAGCGCAACCAGTAGCAGCAGGCCCTGCACCACGCAAATGGCAAGTGTGAGGTAACGGGTATATTGATTGATCTTCTGGCGACCGACATCACCTTCCTGCTGCAAGCGTGCGATGGTCGGAAAGACGGCGCCCACCAGTTGCATGATAATCGATGCACTAATGTAGGGCATGATACCAAGGGCAAAGACCGCACCATTGAGCAGTGCACCACCGGTAAACATGTTATACAAGCCGACCAAGCCACCGCCAGCACCAGACTGATCAGCGAAAAAGTCCTGAATCGGCCCAGTATTCATTCCGGGCAGCGGAATATTTGCACCCACACGGGCAATAAAGAGCAGCGCCAGAGTGAAGAAAATCTTCTGGCGCAGCTCGGGAATTTTTAGGGAGTTGGTAAAAGCAGAAAGCATTAGTGATAGCCCTTACTGCCGGTTCAAACGAACCGGAGTTATACGTCTTCCTTTGCTTCGGCTTCCGTGGAAGCTTCGACAGGCGCGTCACCGGATACAGCTTCAACAATCTTGCCACCTGCGGCCTCGATTTTTGCCTTAGCTGCGCCGGATACCTTATTCACCTCAACAGTGAATACCTTGGTCACGTCACCATCGCCGAGTAGCTTGACGCCCTCAGCGTTGTCGCGGATCAGACCCGCTTTGACCAATGACTCGCGGTTGACGAGCTCACCCTCAATGCGTGCCAGTTTGCCGACGTTGACGGTTTGGTAAGTGGTGCGGAAATTGAAGTTGTTAAAACCTCGGCGAGGAAGCTTGCGGTAGAGCGGCATTTGACCACCCTCGAAACCGATGCGGATACCGCCACCGGAGCGTGCTTTTTGCCCCTTGTGGCCCCTGCCGGAGGTCTTGCCGTGGCCACTACCTTCCCCGCGTCCTAGACGCTTGGTCGGGTGAGTGGCCCCTTTGATTGTGGGAATGCTTTGAAGATTCATAAGATGGATTCCTTAGGCTTCGGCAGCGACTTTGTCTCCGAAGCGGACATTTTGGATTTGCTCGTTGGAGCGGAGTTGCTGGAGCCCGGCCATGGTTGCCTTGACCATAGCGAGGTGATTGTTCGAGCCGAGCGATTTAGAGAGGATATTCTTGATCCCGACGGATTCAAGGACGGCGCGGCAACCGCCACCGGCGATGACACCCGTTCCGTCTGAAGCCGGACGCAGGAGAACCTTGCCGCCGTCGGCTTCGCCCATCACGTGGTGTGGGATGGTGTCGCCACGTAGATTGATTTTGACGAGGTTCTTTTTGGCTTGCTCGGTGCCCTTGCGGATACACTCGGGCACTTCCTTCGCCTTGCCGTAGCCGACGCCGACTTCACCCTTTTGGTTGCCGACAACAACGAGCGCAGAGAAACTGAAGCGGCGACCGCCCTTCACAACTTTCGCGCAACGATTGATGTGCACGACTTTCTCGACGAATTCGGAAGCTTCTTCGACTTTGCGAGCCGGTGCGAATGATCTTTTATTTGTGCTCATGTAATACTTAGAATTGGAGTCCACCTTCACGGGCGGCTTCGGCAAATGACTTCACGCAACCATGGTAGCGACGCCCGCCACGGTCAAACACGACGCTATCGATACCAGCGGCCTTCGCCTTTTCAGCGATTACCTTACCCAGTGTGGTGGCACCTTCGCTGTTTGCCTTGACCGCAGCATCTTTTCCACTGACGGAGGTAACATAGGCTAAAGTGTGGCCTTTAACGTCATCGATGCATTGCGCATAGATGTGTTTATTAGAAAAATGCACAGAGAGGCGCGGGCGCGCGGCGCTACCCTGAACCTTTTTGCGGATGCGCCAGCGACGTTTCTGTGCGAGAGATTGTTTCTTCTGAAGTTTCATAAGTAGGCCTCAGCTAATGATTAAGCGGACTTCTTTCCTTCCTTGCGACGGACATACTTGCCGACGATGTGAACACCCTTACCCTTGTAGGGTTCAGCCGGGTAGAATGCGAAAATGGATGCGGCGATCTCACCGACCACCTGTTTGTCGGCCCCCTCGATTGTGATCTTCGTGTTATCCTTCACCGTAATGGTGATCTCCTCCGGAATTTTAATCACACAGGGGTGGGACTTGCCGAGTGCCATATCGAGAATATCACCCTTGAGTGCACCTCGAAAACCGACGCCCTTGAGCTCCAGTTCTTTTTTGTAGCCTTCGACCACACCGATCACCATATTATTTATGATCGAGCGAACAGTGCCATACATGGCACGGGCGTGAGGACTAGTACTAGCCGGAGTCACTCGCACCACACCGTCGGTGAGTTCAAAGTTCACGGCTTTGTCGAAAGTCTTTTCAAGTTTCCCCTTTGGGCCTTCGACACGGATGGTTTGACCGTCGATAGCAACGGTCGCCTTGTCGAGGACGGGGATAGGAAGTTTACCAATTCTGCTCATAGTCTTACCTTTCTTGTTACCAGACTTTGCAGACGAACTCACCGCCGACACCCGCTTCACGGGCATCGCGGGCGCGCATGACGCCTTTGGAAGTTGTGAGGATCGCTACACCGAGACCACCCAAAACGCGGGGGATTTCGCGGGCACCATAATAGAGACGACGCCCTGGAGTGCTGTGGCGCTCAATCCCGACGATCGCCGGAGTGCTGTCCACATACTTGAGCTTGAGTGTCAGGGTTTTGAAGCCCTTCTCATTTTCGCCTTCGCTGACGTTATTAATATAACCTTCATCCTTTAAAATCTCCGCGATCGCGGCACGCATTTTAGAATGCTGCGTGCTGCAGGAATCCTTGCGGGCCATACTGGCGTTGCGGATTAGGGTGAGAAAGTCGCCGATTGTATCGTGAACTGCCATAGTCTTATAACTGCTGGGTTTTCAGAGTTGCGTAAGTGGTTTGCTTACCAGGAGGATTTGGTCACACCGGGGATCTTGCCTTGGGTGGCAAGCTCACGAAATGTGATACGGGAAAGTCCGAATTTACGGATAAAGGCACGGGGACGACCGGTAACGGAACAACGATTACGTGCACGGATCGGGGAGCTATTTTTAGGCAGCTTGGTCAGCTTAGCCTGGGTTGTGTAGAACTCCTCGTCGGAGGTGTCCGGATTGGCCAAGATAGCCTTCAGTTCTTTGCGCTTCTTAGCGTATTTTTCGATCATACGCACGCGCTTCAGATTGCGTTGGATTGCGGATTTTTTTGCCATAGTGAATGCTTAGTCTTAAAATTATGCAGTAGCTGCTTCAGTGGATTCGACGGGCGCGCCACTTGCGGCGGCACTTTCTTCGGCAGCGATTTCGGCGCTGGTCTTGCGGAATGGCATCCCAAAAAGGCGAAGCAGTTCGCGGCCTTCTTCGTCGGTGCCAGCGTCCGTGTTGAAAGAAATATCCATCCCTATTGTGGCGGTATTACCCTCTGCACTGACTTCCGGGAAAATCGTATGATCGGCAATCCCGAGCGTATAGTTCCCCTGGCCGTCCAGTTTGGTTGGAACACCGCGAAAGTCCCGGATGCTAGGCAACGAGACATTGATCAGCCGCATCATGAAGTCATACATGCTAGCACCCCGGAGTGTGACCTTACAGCCAATGGGCTGCCCTTCGCGAAGCTTGAAATTGGAAATGCTGAGCTTCGCCATGGTTGTCACTGGACGCTGGCCGGAGATCTTGGCGATCTCCTCAACCAGGTAAGCGATATGATTCTTGTCAGCCGTTGCGGAAAATCCGGAATTGATGACAATTTTTTTGACAGCAGGCACTTCGTGCGCGTTGACATAACCGAACTTCTTTTTCAGTTCGGGAATGACTGTCTCGGTGTAGCGTTTATGAAAGAGTGATTTTGACATCGTTGGTGGCAGCCGGATTTCTGTCCCGGTTAGCTAGTGGTTATCGATGGTGGTGGATAAAAAGTGCGTGAAAGTGGCTTTCTTGTTCGGCCTTGCAAGTGCTATTTTTGTTTTGCGTCAAACTTCTCAGCCAGCATGACGTTGGAATAGTGAATGGGCACCTCTTTTTCAACAGAGCCGCCGTCCGGGTTTTCCTGAGTTTTTCGCTCGTATTTGGTAACGAGGTTGACGCCTTCGACGAGCACCTTTTCAGGAGAACGTACTTCGAGCACCTTGCCGCGCTTGCCTTTGTGAGCGCCGGAGATGACAACAACTTCCTGTTCGCGTTTGATTACTTTTGCCATATTAGAGAACCTCCGGTGCGAGTGAAATGATCTTCATGTATTTGCTACGCAGTTCGCGGGCAACCGGCCCGAAAATACGAGTACCCTTGGGATTACCGTCGGCATTGAGGATGACCACGGCGTTATTATCAAAACGCAGGTAGCTACCATCCGCACGGCGGACCGGGGCTTTTGTGCGGACGACGACGGCGCGAACGACCTCACCTTTCTTAACGGAGGCGTCGGTTGAGACCTCCTTCACAGCGCAGACAACCACATCGCCTATATCGGCACATCGCTTGCTCTGGCCGAGACGACGGATCATCTCAGCAGACTTTGCGCCTGTGTTGTCCGCGATAAATACGCGGCTGTTCATCTGAATCATAGCTAAAATCTCCTTATTGTAGAAATCGAAATTGTTATCGATAAATTATTCGTCACCGAGCTTGGGTGCAACTTCCATGACACGAGTCACACGCCAGCGTTTGAGCTTACTAAGCGGACGGGTTTCCATGATCTCCACTTTATCACCGAGGCCGCACTCATTCTTTTCATCGTGTGCGTGCACCACAGTCTTACGCCGAATCTCTTTCTTATAGAGCGGGTGTGGAATTTTATAAAAATAGGTAACCTTGATCGTCTTGTCGCCGGAACGGTTGGTGACAGTTCCGATGAGGACTTTACGGGAATTACGTGTAGCGACAGCTTCCATATGGGTGATCGGCTAAATGGTTATGCGCTGGCAGAGGCCAACTTCTTTTCCTTGAGGATAGTTTCAAGGCGCGCGATCTGGCGGCGCATTTCCTTGAATTGATGGGGATGCTCAACCTGACCGGTCTGCTTGCGCATACGGAGGTCGACTTGAGCGTCACGGGTATCGCGAAGCTGTTTTTCAATTTCAACTTCGGACATTTCACGAATATCTTTTGTGCTCATGATAAAATTCTTAAAAACTTTGAATGGTTATACCTCTTCCTCGCGGGAGATGAAGCGGCAATGGAATGGAAGTTTGGTATCTGCCAGGCGCAGGGCCTCACGTGCGGCAGTCGCGGAGCAGCCAGCAACTTCGAAGAGCATGGTGCCGGGCTTGATAACAGCAACCCACTTCTCGACCGCACCTTTACCTTTACCCATGCGGGTTTCAGCTGGCTTTTTAGTCACCGGCTTGTGCGGGAAAACGCGGATCCAGACCTTGCCCTTACGCTTGAGGCTACGTGTCATCGCCACACGAGCCGCCTCGATTTGCTGGGAAGTCATACGACCCCGGGTGAGAGATTGGATACCGAAATCACCGAAAGCCAAGGTGTTGCCTTTCTGGGCAGTTCCGTAGATGCGGCCCTTGTGAACCTTGCGGTATTTTGTGCGTGATGGGAGAAGTGCCATGGTTCGCTAAAGAATAAAGTTAAAAGTTTTGGTTCGGTCTTATTTTACTTCCTCGTCCGGAAGGCAGATCCAGCATTTCACGCCGATGATCCCGTAAACGGTGCTCGCTTCAGTGAAGCCGTAGTCAATCTTGGCACGAAGAGTTTGGAGAGGCACACGGCCCTGACGCTGTTGCTCAGTGCGGGCGATATCGGCACCACCGAGACGGCCGGAGCATTGGATACGGATACCATCGGCACCCATAGCCATTGTAGTTTGGACGGCGCGCTTCATTGCGCGGCGGAAAGCGATACGACGCTCGAGCTGCAGTGCGACGTTTTCAGAGACGAGTTGGCCCGAAAGGTCGGGACGCTTGACCTCCTGGATATCGAGCATGATGTCCTTGCCCACCGTCTTGTTCAATTGTGCTTTGATCTTGTCGAGCTCTTGTCCCTTGCGACCGATGACAACACCCGGACGGGCGGTAAAGATCTTGACCCGGATGCGTCCAGACGCGCGTTCGATAAAGATACGCGGCACAGAAGCATAACGAAGTTTCTTCGTCAGGAAAGTGCGGATAGTGTAGTCTTCCTTGATGAAGGCTGGAAATTCCTTCTTCGAGGCATACCAGCGTGAATCCCAGTCGCGGGTTACTGCAAGGCGGAAGCCGATTGGATGAACTTTTTGTCCCATAATAAAAAGAATTTTCTTAAAACTTAAGCCTCGTCGGAGAGAATGATACGGATGTTGCTGGTGCGCTTCTTATAGGGGTGAGCGGAACCACGCGCAGCGGGGCGGAAACGACGGAAGGCGGGGCCCTCCTCGACGATCGCCGACGCAATCGTGAGTGAGTCGGATGAGAGATTGTTGTTATTTTCCGCATTCGCGATAGCAGACAGAAGCGTCTTGCTCACGAGACGTGCCGACTTGCGCGGGATGAAGCGTAAAACCTCAACCGCCTCGGCAGCGTTACGGCCCTGAATGGCCTTGGTAATCTCGCGCACCTTACGGGGCGACATGCGTGCGTATTTTGTGTAAGCTTGGACCTGCATGGGAATCAGCTGTTTTGAAGTGTTTTGATCCGGGCAATGTCGCCCGCTTGTATGAAGAAGTTTTCCGAAAATTCCAGAATGAGTGCTGCGGAACGGTCGCTTCCGGATTCGATGATGATAATTTCGCCGATTTCTTTGAAGCCGCGGACGACTCGGCAAACCATACCGAGGCGGAGCCCTTGCTCAAGACCACCGGCGAGGATGACAATATCGGCTGAAGGCGACGAAACAATCTCAGCAACAGCGGCCGCGTTAGGACTATAAATACTTTCCTTAACAAAGCCCGGCACGTCCGCTCGCACCACAGCACTGGCGAGAACTACCCCTAGGAGGAGCAGACCGAACAGCTTAATAGTGCGTTGTGGGATCGATTGCATGGCTAAATCAGTGAAGGAAATTACTTGCCCGTGTGCCCCTTGAAAGTGCGGGTGGGCGAAAACTCGCCGAGCTTATGTCCGACCATGTTTTCTGTGACGTAAACAGGGAGGAAGCTGCGACCGTTGTGGACATTGAAGTTCAGCCCGACGAAATCCGGAGTGATCGTCGAACGACGAGACCAAGTCTGGATCGGCTTGCGGTCATTGTTGGCTTGGGCCGTCGACACCTTCTTTGCAAGATGTGGATCGACGAAGAAACCTTTTTTAATAGAACGTGACATGATTAATCAGTAATTATCTCTTCTTCAATTGCCGGCCGTTACGACGGACGACGATCTGCGAATTGGTCGGGTTGGATTTCTTACGGGTTGGGAAACCCTTGGAGAGTTGTCCCCATGGAGATTGCGGGTGGCCACCACCAGAGGTGCGGCCCTCACCACCACCCATAGGGTGATCGACAGGATTCATGGCCACACCGCGAACGCGGGGGCGACGGCCCAGCCAGCGATTACGACCCGCTTTGCCGAGACTTTGGCTCTCGTGCTCGTGGTTGCCCACTTCACCGATGGTGGCGCGGCAACGTGAATGGAGGTAGCGGATCTCGCCCGAAGGCATCTTCACTGTGGCACGGTCGCCATCAACCGAAATAAGCTGTGCGGTTTGGCCTGCGGAACGCGCAATTTGTGCACCACGACCGGGGTGGAGTTCAATCGCGTGTATTTTGGTGGACGGTGGAATGATCGCGAGCGGCATGCAGTAGCCGGGGCCAAATTCCACGCGCTCATTTACGCTGAGTAGTACATCACCCTCCTTCACACCACGGGGTGCTAGTATGTAGCGCTTTTCGCCATCGGCATACGCAAGGAGCGCGAGATTAGCGGTGCGGTTGGGATCATACTCGATCGCTTGCACCTTGGCTGGAATGTCGAACTTATCACGTCGGAAATCAATGATACGGTAAGCCTTCTTGTGGCCACCGCCACGACGACGGGAAGTGATGCGACCGTAGCAGTTACGGCCCTTCTTGTCGTGGATTTTAGTGGTGAGTCGGCGCTCAGGCTTCTTCTTCGACACGTTTTGCTTGTTACGTGTCAAGAAACGCTGACCGGGAGTCAAAGGTCTGGAATCTATAAGTGGCATGATATCTGGTCCCTTCCTGTATTAGGCGAGTTCGATCGCGTCGCCCTCTTTGAGTGTGACGATGGCTTTTTTGTGGCCACCCTTGGTGCCAGGGCGTCCACGTCGCGAGCGATCTATCTTAATTTTGGGCTTTTTGTTGAGAATATTAACCTTGGTCACCTCGACATTAAACACCTTGGCTACAGCACGTGCAACTTCCTTGCGGTTCGCTTCCGGAGCGACCTCAAAAGTGTATTTGTTTAAATTGGCGGCGAGATCCGCAGCCTTTTCGGTAACGCGGTATTCGCGAAGAATTTTGTCAGCAGCTATCATGATTACTCGCCTCCGTTTGCACGTGCAATGATCGTTTCAATACCCTTGGAACTCACGATGATGTGGCGATAACGCACCACATCGAGCGTGCTGAGGTTACCCGCTTCGGAGAGAACAACTCCCTCGATATTACGAGCGGCCAGGGCAGCGTTGTTTTCAAATTGGTCGTCCACAATCAGCACCTTACCGCGCACAGGAAGCACAGCGGTCAAGACTTGGTTGAAGAGCTTGGTTTTCGGCTCATTTGCTTCGATCGTTTCGATGACGGAAAGTCCGCCTTCGGTGGCACGATCAAAGAGAGCGCGCTGGAAAGCGAGTGCCTTCATCTTGCGATTAATCTTCTGAGAGTAATCGCGTGGCTTTGGGCCATGAGCCACACCACCATGACGCTGGTGCGGAACGCGACGTGAGCCCTGCCGGGCCGTGCCGCTACCCTTTTGGCGGAAAAGTTTCTTACCAGAACCGGACACTTCGGCGCGGGTCTTGGTTGAGGCATTGCCCTGACGCTTATTGGCCTGGTGTGCGATCACTACCTGACGCACAGCTGCGACACCTTTATCGTCTTCGAAAAACGGGAAGTTGGTGAATTCTTTCTCTTCACTCGTCGACCCGTCAGTTGTAAATACTTTAAGTTTCATCGTATCGTTTCCTTTCCTCATTCTGGGTTATGCCTTGGAGGCTTTATTCTTAACCGCAGTCCGAACGGTAACGAGGCTGCCACGGGAACCAGGAATGCTGCCCTTGATGAGGATCAGATTCTTATCTGCCACGACCCTGACGATCTGGAGGTTTTGCACGGTGCGGCGCACATCTCCCATGTGACCGGGCATCTTCTTGCCCTTAATCACGTGGCCGGGCCATTGGCACATGCCGTAGGACCCACCACGACGGTGGAACATGGAACCGTGAGAGGCGGGACCGCCGGCGAAACCGTAGCGCTTGACCACACCTTGGAAGCCGCGACCCTTAGAAGTGCCAATTACATCGATCTTTTGACCTTCCTCAAATTTCTCGACCGTCAGAATGTCGCCGATTTTGAGTTCGGTGTCACCATTGGTGCGGAACTCCTGGAGTTCGGCTACCGGGGTAACGCCGGCTTTCTTAAAGTGACCGAGGGCAGCCTTGGAGAGGCGATGCTCTTTTTGCGGACGATAACCGATCTGCACGGCATCATAACCATCCTTCTCCATGGACTTCACCTGCGTGACCGGGCAGGGTCCTGCTTCAATGACAGTAACAGGAATCAGACGATTGTCTTCGTCAAATACCTGAGTCATTCCTATCTTCTTACCAAGTAGGGCTAAGTTCATAATACTAATTGGCAGGTGGAGCAGATGCTCCGTTTCCTAGACCTGCGTTAGTGGTTAAAATAAATTGTGGTGATGCTTCAGTGCGAAGCGAGCCGAGGAAAAAAGGAGGTTCATTTAGCTTCGTCAACCCTAGATTTTAAGAAAATTGAAAAAAAAACTGACTTTTATCGAAATACCTACGATCTGCCCTCTGAAATCTGCCCTCTGTCCACTGACCACTGCCCGCTGCCCGCTGCCCATCGGGCTTATTCCAGAGTCGATCGGTTACGCCGCCGCGTAAAAACCACCTTATTGTAAAAGTATCCGATAGCGATCAACGCTAGCCCAAGCCCGAGGAAAGAAAGCACTCGAAAAATCCCCTCCAACTCGGAAGCGTCCACAAGAAAGACCTTACCTATTGTAATGAGAAGGAGAATGAGCTCTCTCCTTCAGCCCCGGAATCTAATAAGTGCAAGAAGATGACCCGGACACCTGCCAGGATAGCTAGTGGCAGTGAAGCAGCGCTGAACCCGGGCCTTCCCCCGGCTAAGAAAGCAAAAACGACTGCCGCCATCGCCAGCAGTGACGTCAGCCCACCCTCGATTGACATCGACGCCCAAGCCACTGGCATACGTGACTCCTCGAGCCACTGATAGCTGGCAACGACTCCGAGCAAACCCACCAACCCTAAAAACCACGCAACGTTCTGAACCGCTGACTCGCTCCATGTCTTGCGGTAAGAGAATAAAACCGTTGCCGCAGCTATGACGCCCAGCACCCAGGCAAGGACCACCAATCCATCCTGCCCCGGCGCATCATACATTTCCATGCGAAAGAAATAATTAACCGCTTCTACGGTATGAGCAGCCATCCATCCCGCCCAAGCCGCACCCAGCACCGTCACGACCAACTCCGAACGTCCAAGCTCACGCCACTTCCAATACAGGCCCGAGAGTATCAATAGCACCGCAGCCATGTGGGCATGATAGTCCTCCGGCAAAAATGTCCACAGACCAAAACCGACAAGGATAACCGCAAACGCAGAATACTCGCCCGCCACCCTGGCATTACCTTCACGTCTAAAGATATGCTCTCCGGCGAATGCGGTGAGCAGTGCCCATACCACGGACATCCAAAGCCAGTTGAACGAATCGATAGCCACTCCTGCCGCATGCACCCACTCCCGGTTCATGTAGAGCAAAGGCACCGTAAAAAAGGCCGCGACGACAGAGAGACTCCGCCACGTCAAGACACGGCCGGAATTAAAGCCTCTCCAATGCCCCACCACAAAAAATAACCCGCCCAAACCAAGCGGCACAAGCAGCCAACTCCAAAGGCTGGCCTCCGGATTTGACAATGCTCCCGCAAAGACAGCCGCGAGCGCGAGCCCGCCCGCCCAGATAAATTCGTCCTCGCGCAGAACAGCCAAAGTCAGCGCCCCCACGCTCAAAAGACTAAAGAGCACCATATCAACCGCAGTAAACCCACCAATCAACACCAGCAGCAAACCCTGCACCAGCCCGCCACACCAGGTGAGCCAGCGAATGCCCGCGAGCAGACGAGTGGCATTTTCATCGAGCGTCCCGGCTT
>Ga0306912_1000518_pt1 | contig 22456 bp, 18 predicted proteins | sample AntRauFillE10628_FD_190443 | JGI IMG/M metagenome (GOLD analysis project Ga0306912, IMG submission 190443) | Saline lake microbial communities from Rauer Islands, Antarctica - Metagenome Filla E10 #628 (v2) (version 2) | ecosystem: Environmental > Aquatic > Non-marine Saline and Alkaline >... | reverse complement strand
CGGGTTGTGCTCCGATTCGGCCAGCTCGATGTGTTTGACTAGAACCTCCACGATGGGCGATTGCAGGGTAAGCTCGCCGCTGGCGGTGTCACCGCAGAGCTGGCGGAAGAGCATCTGGTTGTTCTCCCGGTGGTTGGCGGGCAGGGTGTCCTCCATTCTGAGGGTGGCTTGCAGGATGCGACTGCCCGCGATGACTTCTTCCATGCAGTCGCTAAAAGAAATGGTCACCGGCGTGAAGCCCTGATCCTTGAAGCGCTTGAGCAGCTTCGGAAAAGATTGACGGAAGCGGGTCCACTGCTGTTGGGGATAGACCAGATTGAAGATGCGTTCGCCCTGCCGTGCATCGACGGACGAGGCTGGTGCGTTTACGGCTTGGACGGTCTTTTCAATTTTATCAGTTATGGAGAGCATTGATCAGCTCCTTTCTGTTTTTATAGGTCCACTCGATACGAATTAGGTGGCCGGTGTCTTGTGCGATCCAGTGGCCGCCATTTTGCAGGCGACTGAAGCTCTCGGACACGTCGTTACGACTGAGCCCCAGCAGCTGCCATTCTTCGGATGCCGCGACTTCGTCGTCAGAGAACCCGTAAAAGTGCAGGTCGTAGGCCAGATAAATTTGCAGGGCATCCAGCGGGCGCCAATATTCGATGGCGCGTTTGCCGGAGCGGGACGGTCCCAGTAGCCCGAGATCTGCAGCAGCGCCCAAAACATAGCTACTGACGCGCTTTCGAACAGAAGGCGACCAATTCTTCTCCAGCTTCCCGCTCAGTAAGCCTTTGTCGATCAGCGCGCTAATCTCTTTAGCGACTATGCTGGAGCCACCGAAAGCAACTTTGCTCCAGTAGTCGTCTTTGATGAAGTCGAAAAGAATGCCGTGCTGCCGAGCCGTGTAGAGGAGATTGATTTGTTGCAAGAGCCGGGTATCGGGGCTGGAGCAAAACAGTGCCTTGAGGGATCGTGCGGCTTCCAGAATCTGTTCGCGCAAATAGCGAGAAGCGAATCCTTCCATCACGATATTGCGCAGGCGGCGCTCACTGGCGGAACCGAAGATATTCTGCGCTCGGGCTTTCTCAAAAAGACATTGGGTGCCCATGCCTTCGTCCCAGAGATCGAAGAGAGTCATCGTCTCGCTGAAGATGCCCTGCGCCTGAGCCAGAGCAGTGGAGTAGTGAGCCCGGCGTATCATGCGATTAGTTTAAAATAGGGAAGGCAAGTTTTGCCTGCGCGAAAGGCCTCTTGATAAAGGACACCAATCCGTTGCAGATCAGATTGTTTTAGAATACTTATTTTCCCGCAGTCCACCGCTCCTTCGGCCAACTGGTTATCGGGGGATGTATCCTCTAGAAAGGAGTCGAAAAACGCTTCGATTTTTTCCGGCATCAGCTCGCCCTGCTGTTCCATGCGGAGCGTTTCGCGGTGGATGTCGGCCTCCACTGCGTGTGGCAGTCGGAACAAGTGGTGGAAGCCCTGCTGTCTGGTCCGTTCGTCATGAAGCGCTTTCGCCAGCTCACCCGCCCGGGTGAAGGCAGCCGTCATCGCAGTGCGGGGGAAGGCATATTGAATATCCACAGCTCCCGTGCTCGCCGCCGTGCTCGACCACCATGCCGGGCTCATCTTTTCCCCGTGCAGCAAGACAGCACAGCGAAGCATGGTTAAAGGATATATTTTCGAGTTGCTTGGCATTATTTTTATCTTCCCTTAGACAGGTTGCTTGTCGAGTGGAATGCCAGCGAGGGTCAAAAGTTTTATTCTCACGGCATCTGACCTGTGTTCACAGATTGGGCTCACTCGAAATCGGATCAATGCTGAAGGTAATTGGCCTCGTTTCATAGGGCATTACTATGGTGTGATGATTTTTTGAACATTTGGGGCAACTAAGTTATTTCTAAGGCGAATAGGGATCAAGCGTGGTCGTTCAACTCGTCGAACTTGGCTTTCATGGTGGGGTTGCCACGGGTCAATTTTTTTATCGTGACGTCCTGGGCCTTGTCGTTGGCGAGGCGGAGGTTTCGGTCGGTTTCGATGATTTTTTGTTGAAGGGACATTGTTAAATGGCGGATGGCACTAGGACTCGTGCGAGAATTCCGGCATGATGCGGTGCATGTATTGATCGAAGAGAGGCACCGTGAAGGCGGTGCTGCCGTGGTTGGGGCTCCAGATCATGCCCTTCCCGATCAGCTTCGCTCGGACCGGAGCGAGTGATTGTGAGGTGCGTTGTAGGGTGTCGGCGACATCGCCGGTGCGGTGTGGGCCGCCGCCGAGCTCGGCCATGGCGCGCAGGTAGCGTTTCTCAGATGGGGTGAGCCGGTCGAAGCGGACGCGGAAGAAGCTGGCGTCGAGGGCGGCAATTGCGGTCGAACTGGCTTGTTCGCAGTCGTTTATTGTGATGGGAGATTGTGTGGCCACATCCCAGGCGTGCTTGCCCCATTCTTGGAGAAAGTAGGGATAGCCTTCTGTTTTGCGGACGATATAGTCGAGGGCGTCTGGCTCGAACTCAACGCCCTCGGAGGCGGCAGGTTTACTCAGAGCCTCGCGGGCTTTTTCTGGCGGGAGCGCGCCGATAAATGGAAAGTCAAAGAGCCGCTCGGCGTAGGATTTTGCCTTGCCCATTTGCCCGGTGAGTTGGGGTAAGCCTGCACCGATCAATGTGACGGGAAGCATCATCTGAGCCGCCTTGTGCAGAGCGGTGACAAGGTAGCCGAGTTGTGCCTCGGGGACATACTGTAGCTCGTCAATGAAGAGTAGCAGCGTCGAGTCTGCGGCTTGGGCGGCTTCGCCAGTGGCTACAATGAGATCCTGAAGGTCACTTTCGAGGTCTCCGTTATCGGCCAGACCTGGCTCGGGTTCGAAGTCGAGACTGACCTCCAGATCCTCGTATTTCATCTTTAGCTTGGCAAAACCTGCTAGGGCCTGGAGTGCTCGCTTGGCTCGATCTTTCGCCTTTTCAATACGAGAAAGTTTAAGCAAAGCCTGTCGGAGCTGTGGTGCTAAAATGCCGGGGAGGGAACGCATCTCGGGAGCTTCGATGCGCACGGTAAAATGACCTGAGGCCTCTGCGTCTAGCCTTATGCGGTCGAGAAGCACCGTCTTGCCGACGCCTCGTAGGCCAATCATCAAAAGGCTTTTACTGCTGCGACCGATACGGATGCGCTCGATTGCGATGTACACTTGATTCCGTATCTCGTCGCGGCCAGCCAGCTCAGGGGGTGGGGTGCCTGCGCCAGGCGAATAGGGGTTGTGTATTGGGTCCATACTGCGATTAATAGCAAAGTTATCTTATTTTACAAGAAAAAGATAAACTAGGGTAAACTTGGTTGAAGCGGTCGGAATAAACACAGTCGTCAAGCTATCGCTGGAGCTCAATCAAGGCCTTGAGTTGATCGGTTTTTTGATCTGCTACCATATTTCGAGAAAGAGGATGGTATCTTTGTTCTTAAGCCAGCGCTTCGAACTTGGCTTTCATCGTGGGGTTGCCGTGGGTGAGTTTTTTAATCGTGACGTCCTGGGCTTTGTCGTTGGCGAGGCGGAGGTTGCGGCCGGTGCCGAGGAGGGCGTCTTTGGTCTTTTGGAGGTGGGTGATCGACTTGTCCAGGGCTCCTTACTGCATTTTCCTAAGTCGTTGATTGTTTCCGATAATATGGATTAGTGAATCAAGCTTTCTTTGATTTCTACGGATAAAATCAGGGGCTGGTCTATCTGGGCAGGTCTTTTTCCAGATTATGAGGACTGCACCTCGCAGTAATGCGAGATTCGCTGCGGTGTTCTTGGTCCTGCACGATCGGTGTTGGAACATCTAGCTCAAATATTTGAGCATAAGTGGCCTTAGCTGGTCAATAGCGGTTGTCCACGGGGTCTTAATTCGTAGCACCGCTCGGAGCCATCTTATAAATTGGAGGCTCCTCTGGGTGATCCTGTCACATGCGCCGACCATCGCGTTAAATAGGTTTCCATTTTCTTTAGCTTGTGTCTTCTCTAGCTTTCTACGCGTTAGCCTCTTTTATATTGATTTTTGATCAACGATACCTTCCTCATCTTGGAGTATCCGCTCAAGGAGGATACATAAATTATGTGCAATCGTAATGAAGTGTGCCTGCTGCTTCTTTGAGTTCTTAGATTTCGCCCAAGCTTTTTTTTCGTGGAACTTGTTTTTACTTTGATCAAACATTTTCTCGATGTCCCAACGAAGCTTATACAGGAATGCGATGATGCCCGGCGGTAGGGTCATTTCGTTAGTTAAAAAACGATATTTTTTATTCGTCACAGGATCTACATACGTGACGCGCCGCAGGACGACACTCTCGCTGGAGATAATGGATTCATCGCTCACAACGCCATTGTTTCTCGGGTCACTCGCGTCAAAAGCCAAGTCTTCGACGATTTTAAGCGCAGAGTTTGATTTCTCTATGGTGATCACATACACCCCATTGGCCTGCTTCCAATTCTTCCAGTATTGGTATCCAATCACGGCAGGATCGTAGCAGTGTATCACCTTCATTCCCTTATCCGCCCCCATTCGCAATGTGCTTCCCTTAATGCGTTGCAGTGTTTTAATCTCATGCTCTTTCTTCTTTCCTACATCCGGGGTACATAGTTCTAAGTAACTGAGTTGATGTCCCCTTAAGCTTAAAGAGAAGATGTGCGTATGTGGGCGAACCTTTCCCTCGATCATCTCTTCGTGGGCACTAGCGGCGAGCGTATGACCATCAGAGGCAAAGACCTCAAATCCATTGAGCTCTTCGTGGATGCTCAATGGGTCGTGTATGGCCAGCGTGCTGGCCTTGACTTGAGCAGCTATGTCTTTTGCGATAGAGGCTACCATCTTGGTGCGACGCGAACTTTTAAGCGCATCAAAAAACTCCCCGACCCCTGTCGCACGGTCTAATTGTCCCCCAGATTGTTGCGTCCACTCACGGCCACTTGTAGTATTTTCAATCGCCCGCGAAACAGCGCTCATTACATGGTCGTAATCGCTATATTCGGGGCAATTCCGAATCATCGAGTTCGACTCCAGTGATTGCCATAAAGGTGTGAAAAAAAGCTCATCGGCAGTAATATTTAAACTTGAATGCATCCCCTTTAGTGATTCAGAACGAGCCTTTAGGCAATCATATTTGCAGATAAATTTCGTTCAGAAAATTAGGATTTTTTAGATGCCTATTTCTTTAAATTTCAATTTCAAGGCACCTCTGACACGCCCTGCGGCTCTTTTGGCAAGTGTTAAAGATACGATCTTGTGCCAAATGTTTAGCCTCATCTTGCCCTGATAAAAGGGCCCGATTGCCCCTCTATCGGAATTAAATAAATTGAGGATTCCAACACCGATCCGAATACACTACATATTCTCACGCCTGCAAAACTGTCTTTGCCACCATCACTGTAATCATAAATAACCATACCATGCGCCAACTCTCCAAATCCAAACTCATTGCTTACCGCCAGTGCCCTAAGCGCCTCTGGTTAGAACTGAACAAACCGGAGCTCAGAGACGACAGCGGTTCAGAAGCCGCCTTTCAGGTTGGCTATCAAGTGGGGGACGTTGCGCAGTCTATCTTCGACCCTGAGAAAACGGGCATCAACGTGGATCCCAATCAAATCGGCTGGGATGAGTCTGCCGCTCAGACCAAAGAATCACTCGAATCGGGCGATGGCGCTGTCTTCGAAGCTCTGCTACGGATACCCGGAGCCCTCGCCTTGGCGGATGTGATGCGCCCTGTTCGAGACTTTGGCGATCTCCAGTGGGAGATGATTGAAGTGAAATCATCGACAGGGGTGAAGGACACCCACCGCGACGATGTCGCCATCCAGACCTACATCGCCCAAAGCGCCGGGATCAAGTTATCCAAAGTCGGGGTCGCTCATATTAACAATCAATTCGTCTATCCAGGCAATGGGGACTACCAAGGTCTACTCCACGTGGAAGACCTGACCGAAGAAGCCAAAGGCCGACACGCTGAAGTGGAGCAATGGATTGAAGATGCGCAGTCAACCGCTGCACTCGAAGACGAACCAGTGGTTGAGGTCGGCAATCACTGCAGCACCCCATTTACCTGCGGCTTCTGCCACTACTGCTGGAAAGATGTTCCCCAACCGCAAATCCCTACAAATATCCTCCCAAGAATTCGGAAAACAAAACTCAAGAACTGGGAAAGCCGTGGGATCACCGAGCTTTGTGACGCTCCAGACCATGAAATCAACGCGATTCAGCAGCGGGTCAAAGCGGCCACACTCGCAGGAGAGACCTACTTTGATGGGGCAGGCGCGGCAGCAGCACTGGGAGGCCAAGCAACACCCGCCTACTTCTTGGATTTCGAGACGATCATGTTTGCTGTCCCGATTTGGAAAGGCACCCGTCCTTACCGGCAGCTCACCTTTCAGTTCAGTCTACACAGGGTCGATGCAGACGGCACAGTCCATCATTCAGAATTCCTGGATATCTCCGGTGACGACCCTCGTGAAGCCTTCGTTCAAGCAATGATCAAAGACTGCGGAAACTCTGGACCGATCTACGTTTACAATTCCCCCTTCGAGAATACCCGGATCAAAGAACTGGCCGAGGCTTTCCCCGGCTATGCTGACAAGCTGCGTGCCCTCCTCCCCCGCGTCGTCGATCTCTTACCGATTGCACGGGATCATTACTATCACCCCGACCAACGAGGCAGCTGGAGCCTCAAGGCCGTGCTGCCTGCAATCTGCCCCGAACTTAAATACAGCGACATGGAAGGCGTTCAAGTCGGCTCAGATGCCGGACTCGCCTATCTTGAAGCCATCTCGCCAGAGACCACGCCCGAGCGAAAACAGGAACTGCGCCAACAGATGCTGGCCTACTGCAAACTCGACACCCTAGCCACCGTGCGCATCTTGGAATTTTTTAAAGGAGTCTAAGCCTAACTTCTATCTGTCTTGCCACAGCTAACGCGGTAGTCAGTATTCGAAACATCCCATTTTACAATAAACTTCAAAAACACATCTACAGATTATGCCCCCAATTGGTTGGATAGATTTTTCCTCAGAGCACCGCGAAAAGATGCGAGCAGCTATTGATTGCCTGTCCACGCCTGGAGCAGTTGACGAACTCGGCATTGGTATCATCCGTGACGCATTTGCAGACACCTTGTTTCCGGGCATCTCGACCATTCAGACGCGTCCGAAGTATTTCATACGATCCGCACGTCTACTCGAAAAATATAGACAAGAACAAGGAAGCCACCGACGGAGTAAATCTCTAGAGCAATTCCTAGAAGATGAGGAGCTGTTGGATCGAATACGGCTCGTGCAAGCGCATGGCGCAGATAGTGACTCTATCGGGATCATTGGAGGTAGCTTTGGCACGCGCACGGATCAGAACGTCCAGCGTAGGCCTTCGTCAGTCTACTGGAACGGTCTACGGGAATTTGGCATCGTTCAACCAGCCAAGCTCTCGCTGGCAGAGTTTGGTCGCCGCTTATCCGACAATCACAAGAGCCTGCACTCGCTCCTCAATGATACCAGTAAAGAGGTCGGCGATGATCTAGATGCGATGGATCACACTCAAACGATCCGAATTTCATTACCTCCCGGCATTGAAGAGACACGAGAGCAACTCACCATTGAACTGACTGACGATGAAGCTGTCTTTCTGAGGAATAAGATCATCAGCCATCAACCGGGCAGTCTACTTGGTCAGATATTAATGGATGATTATGCCATCGCTGAGATTATGGATCTGCAAAAGAATCCAAAATTTGCCGATCTCGCAGCCCTAACTTTCATCGGTGCGCTAGAGGATACTCAACTGCGCCGAACCGTCGTTCATGCGCTCAAGTTTTGGCAACTACTGTTTGGAGCACACATACGCTATAACTGCATGCTACAGACAATCTCAGGCACCAAGGAGAAAAAAGAAGAATTCCAAGCGGACTGGGAACACTGGCGAGAGAATCTTCCAAACTATCTGGAGGACTGGGACACAGACTTCATGTGGGCCGTCGTCACTGCCAAGGGCAGAAAGCCCAGACCGCAGACTCGCACTTTTATCGAGTCATGGATCACACAATGCCACGATTCAGCTAGTGATTTGGTCGAATGTGAGCGACTGGTAAAACAGCAAGAGCGCGCCAATAAGGGTAAGCGTGCTCGTCTCACTAAGAACGAGGGGGCCATCAACCATTGGGTCGGTTTCAATGATCTGGAATATCGCTTCCCTCAGGTTAGACGGATTCTCATCGACATACACACCGCAACAGAAGGTCAGCATGCTTGATTGTAAACGAGACCGCCTAGACTACGGCCAACTACTCATTCCCCCGAGCGGCTACCGCTTTGAAAATGCCATCGCGGCAAGCTACAGCGCAGACTTGGGGACGCTTCTGTCCATACCAGTCGCTCTCGTGTATGCTCAAACACTGGAAGGCGACCTGTCTGGAGAGAAGCTACAACTCTTAGAGGCGATCAAACAGTTTTCGCAACGAGTGCGGGTCTACCATCAGGCTGGGCAGATACATGTTCCTTCAAAATTGAATGGGCTCTATGCTCATCTCGAAGATGCGCTCACACCCATTCTCCCGGACACTGCCTTCAGTGCCTTTCACCCTAAAGTCTGGGTCATCCGTTTTACGCACGAAGGCGATGACGAATCGCATGCATCTCCAGTGAAATATCGGGTCATCGTCTTAAGTCGAAACCTGACCTATGACCGTAGTTGGGACGTGGCAGCCAGTTTAGATGGTGAAGTCGGATCGGACACACAGGCAAAGAATCGGCCCTTGATCGACTTCGTTGAGTGGCTCGATCAAAAGGATCCCACGCCTTGGGCGGGACAATTCATTGAGGAATTAGCGAAGACAGCATTTGAAACACCCGACGGGTTTGACGAACACTTCTTTCATCCCACAGGGATCACCGGGCACCGAAAGAGTCCGATCGAGGCGCATGATTCACTGAGGGCTTTGGTGCTCTCTCCCTTTCTGGACGCCAAGACGGTTGAAATGCTCAGAGCACATACCAAAAAGGGTCGTTCTGTTTACCTATTCAGTGAGCCCCACGAATTCGCGAAAGTCCCGAAGTCGCTACTGAAGCGCATCTATTGCCATAGTCTTTCGTCTGTAATCATTGATAGCGAACTGAGTGAAAACAACGACACAGATATGGAAGCACCCTGCTCACAGAAACTACACGCGAAGACCTTCATCTTTAAAACCGCAGTCAATGAAACCCGATGGTTCCTCGGCTCGGCCAATGCCACCCAAGCAGCCATGCACAAGAATGTAGAGTTCATGGTTGAGCTGCGAAGCGCTTTACCCCGTGCACGTATCGCCCAGACGCGCAAAGAACTGACTGGTGGCAGTGAGGGCAACGGACCGTTCATATACTTCGACCCTGATTCAATCGAAGAGACAGCCCCCCAACAGAGCAACGAACAGATCGCTGCTCGGCAGTTCGAGCACGCGCTCATGAGTTCGAAGATTGAGGCGTCCGTATGTGCGGCAGTAAACGGGCTGCACTGGGACTTATCACTGTCCTTCGACCTCAGGCAGTTAACTCCGCAGAGTGGATTGAAGCTATCCGTCCGCCCTTTTAACATTAAAAGCCCACCACCCGCGCAGGTGCTCAGTGCGGGGCAGACGACAAACTGTAGCTTTAAGAATATCAGCGAGTTGGAGCTCAGTCGCTTTTTACAATTCCGTATAGAGGGGAGCGATGGTCACGCACATCACGAGTTTCTCTATCGTATCGAGATTGATAACCTACCAGAAGGTCGGCTAGAGAATATCTTCCGGAAGATCGTCAACTGTCAGGATAGATTCTTTGAATATCTACGACTGTTACTGGCAGAAGATATCACGAAAGAAGATCTATTGAGCGATGGCGATGCCCAGACGCCTCAGGGGCATGACGATGATAATGCGGAACAATGGTTAATGGATCTGCCGATCTACGAACAACTCCTGCTGATCGCATCGCGCAACCCTCGTAAATTGATCGAGGTTGATAAGGTCATACAAGACCTCACTCCCAAGGCCGATGAGGCACACGAAGCAGGTGCAACTGCCTCAATTATCCCTGACGACTTCATGTCCTTTTGGGATGTCTTCCGCAACATGATCCCCGCTTCTAAGAGTCCGAAATCGTAATGGATAAAGAACAAACACTTCAGTATGTCACGGAAGGCTTGAAAGGCCTGAAGGACTTCCAGCACGCCTCCGTCGAGGCCATCCACGAGAGTCTCTATACCAAAGAGCAGCAGTGTATGCTCCTTGCGGACGAAGTCGGACTCGGCAAAACGATTATCGCACGCGGGTTGATTGCGAAGGTCATTAAAAAGCGAATCGATACGGGCGACACTCGACCTTTCAAAGTCACCTACATTTGCTCGAATCAAGTGATCGCCAACGAAAACATCAGGAAGTTAAATTTGTTTCCGAAATCGGTCGGAATGAAAACACCGGTATCGCGTATTGCCTACCTGGCTTGGGAGGAACCGAAGAATACAAAAAAGGAGCATCAGAGTGTCTTAGAACTCAATACGCTGACACCTGCGACATCATTTCGATTTGCATCCGGTGCAGGCAATGTGTGGGAGCGGCGAATCATCTACTGTCTCCTATCCCAAGACCCGATACTAGGCCAACTGCTCGAAGAGCTTCGCTGCTTATTAAAAGGCACCGTCACGAGTGCAGATTACGTCAGATGGTTGGAAGGCGCCCGCCTTGGTAAGATGACACATACACTCAGGGAAGGTCTCGCTGAGCGTTACATCGCAAAAATAAAGGATACCGGATACCAACTAATTCCCCAAAGCACACTGCCGATCTCAGCGCCTCAAAGCCTTTATGAGGCTACGCTATCCCTGACAGAGGACATCAATCCGGAGAATGCCAAGGCGCATCAGAAGACCGCGTATAATCTAACATCGAGACTACGGGAGTGCCTAGTCGAATGCTGTCTACAATATGTCGATGCGGATCTGTTCATCCTCGATGAGTTTCAGCGCTTCAGAGACCTCATCGATCAAGATAGCCAGGAAGAACAGGCGATCATTGCGAAGAAGATCTTTTTTGAACAAGAAAATGACTCACGTGTGCTGCTCCTCTCTGCGACGCCCTTCAAGGCATTCACTGGGCATAGCGACCTGCAACGTGGCGAGGATCACTATAAAGACTTTAACCGCGTTCTAAAATTCCTGCTCCGAGGTGACAGCGAAAAACAGGACACATACAATGCACATCGTCGAAAGCTCCATCGCCAGCTCTTGGACATTGGCAACGGCACACACGACAGTATTAACGGCATACACCGGGAAGCAGTCGAAAGCATCCTAAGCCCAATCATTTGCAGAACAGAACGAGCAAGCGTAACAACAAACGCGAACTCCATGATCCTCGATAAGTGGAAAGAGACGGATCAAGCGATTCCATTCAGTGCCGGAGACATCGAGAACTTCAAAGCTACGGATCGAGTCGCGAAAGCGCTCGCTCATGTTTCATCCACGAGGGGGAAACCAATCGAATTCTGCAAGTCCGCCCTCTACCCCCTCTCCTTCCTTGATCGCTACAAACTCAAAGAGGATCTCAGAAAGCATAAAGATCATCCCGTGGTATCGAAGGCTTTAAATCAATCCGGCTCAGCTTGGCTCGATTTTAAGCGTATCAATGACTACCAGGAGTTGTGCCCAACAATCAAGGGCGCTGCCTCAAATGCACGCCTCGATCACCTCATCGAAAAAGCTATAGGCACACATGGAGAGAAGCTACTCTGGGTGCCACCAAGCTTGCCCTACTATCCTCTAGAAGATGCCTACATCGGCTCCGAAGGATTCTCAAAAACGCTGCTCTTTTCTTCTTGGGTCATGGTGCCACGCATGGCTGCCACCTTGGTCTCCTACGAAGTGGAACGGCGCACCATCGGTGTCGACGCGACTGTCGACGAACAGGAAGTCGAGCCTAGGCACTATTTCACAGAGGAAGGAAAGCGTCGGCATCCAGTCCCACAGATTCGATATGCCCGCCGCCGAGGGCCGAATGGTGAAATCCAACTGGCCAACATGAGTAACTACACTTTGCTCTACCCCAGCCTGACACTCGCCCATGCAATTGATCCAATTCAGAACCTTGCAGAGAACAAGTCACTGGATGAACTTAGGAGTCAAGTTGCCGATCAAATCCGAGAACTACTCAAGGATCCAAAAATTACACAATTGGCAACTCCAGGCGACGAAGCAGATCGCTGGTATTGGGCCGCCCCCTTACTTCTGGATCAAGCGTCTGCTCAATTCTCTGAAATCATCGGTGAATGGCTTTCCGCTGTAAACGTCGTCGATTCGAACGGGGTCAGCGAAGATAATCAAGCAACTGAAAAAGGTGACGAACTAGGATCCAAGCAGGACCATTTCAACCGTTTCAAAGCATGCTTTGAAAACCCCGAGAGCATCGGTCTGGGCCGCATACCAGAAGATTTGCCTGAAGTCTTAGCAGACCTCGCACTCGGCTCGCCTGCCGTCATCACGCTGCGATCAATCACGCGACTGTTTACCAACCAAGCGCTCACCGAGCCCAAACAACTCTCACGGGCAATGGCTGTCGCTGACGAGTTCTGCTCTCTTTTTAACAAACCGGAATCAATTGCTGCCCTACGCTTGAGCGAGAACCACCAATACTATTGGCAAATGGTTGCCGATTATTGTGCATCCGGCTGCCTACAAGCAGTCTTAGACGAATATTTCCACCTGCTGCACGGTCAAAACGTTGATGTGCCGGGCTGCGTCGATCAACTCATTTCTGCGATCAACCTGAACGCATCGACCATCAACGTAGACAGCCTTGAAAGCTTCAAAAGTGATCAACCAAGGAAGATGCGCTGTCACTACGCGGTTGAGTTTGGTAGCCAGCGGATCGAAACGGATTCGGGCCAGAAACGTGCCAGTGGGCTGCGAGAGGTGTTCAACTCGCCCTTCCGCCCGTTTCTCTTATCCACAACATCGATCGGGCAAGAGGGATTAGATTTCCATTCATATTGCCGACGCATCGTCCACTGGAACTTACCAAGCAACCCGGTGGATCTGGAGCAACGAGAGGGACGCATCAACCGATTTAAGAGCCTAGCGATACGCCAACAAATTGCAGAAAAATATGCAACGTCACTGAACCACGATTCCAGTATTAAGACCAAAGATATCTGGGCCAGTCTATTTCAAGCTGCCGATCTGCAGGAGCGACAAAACGCTGGCAAGTGCGAACTGATCCCCTTCTGGCACATTGACTCCGACAGCGACCGGAAAATTGAACGCGTCATCCCACTGTATCCTTTCAGCGTGGATCAAGTTCGCCTCTCAAAGCTCTTAAAAACACTCACCATCTACCGACTCGCATTTGGACAGCCCCGGCAAGCGGAGCTTGTGGATCACCTGCTATCACGCGACTTCACCGGTGAAGAGATCAACCAACTAATGGAAACGCTGATGGTCAACCTCAGCCCGATCCAATATCGAAACCAAAATACAAGCGAATTATTCCCTATTAGCGAAGGATCAGGATGCGGTTGCCGCCTAGTTGAATAAAAGCACCAGTCCAAGAGTTCATGATTTTGAGGCTTCGAAGGGTATGCCCCGTAGCGTGCAGCTTTAGCAAACGAACTTCGAGCAAGATGACGCGTTCCACGGACTTGGGCTCTGCTCGTTCGCTGAAGCTTCACGCTACGTTTGAGAGCGCTGAAGACCCCGGAACCGAGTTCCGAGGCTACAGACAACGCAGCGGATGCATTCGACCTGCTCATGCCAGGTAGGACATCCGCCCTCCCTCTCTTTTTGGGCAGACGTAGTTCTGACGGAGATGGTTCATATATTACAGGGGCTATTTTAAATTTCACCAGTCGCTTGCCCGAGATCGTAAAAGTGCTTCGTTTCTTTTAAGATATTGTCTTTGCCCAAAATTTGGGTTCTCCACTTTCAATCGCCTCCTGACAAAAACTCCCTGAAGGTTGGAGTTGATCGGTTCGACGAAAACGTCGAACAGGTAGGATATCCCGAGTCCCGGCGGTGGTGCATCCTTCGCCGATACGTTTTTTGTTGGAGCGGTTAGAAAAACCACTTGCGTGGCGAACCTCCTGAGTCATTTGTGCTTTCATATCATTGATCCTCGTTTATGTTTTGAGTGAGGAGGATAGAATAGTCGTTTTATGAAAACATATCTACAGAGATGAACCCCTCATACATGACTGTATAGCTATGTATGAAACGATCAAATTAGAGTTAAACTAGCGCATGGAATCCCCTCAACTACAGCTTGAATTTGTCGACCTATTGTCCGAACTGCCTGACTCGACGTTGGCGGCGCAGCGGATTAAAAAGGAGAGGCGCTGAGCCTTCGCCAAGTTGCGTCGAAACTTTAAATAGCCTGTGTATTTGAATCGCTTGTGTATTTGAATCGCTTCAAATTCTGCTTGGGTTAATCGACTCACGCTGGGTGGATGGCAATGCTCGCATCAGATCATCTGCTGCTCGCATCTTGGCGGATTCTAGTTTAACTTCTAAGAAGATTTCTCGATTGGACTGCGCACGAGCCAGCGCTTCTTTCAAGCCTTCAGCGATATCTTTGACATGCTTGCGGCGGCAACGAAACGATAGAAGCATTCCCCCCAGCAATACTACCGGCACCACCGAAAGTAGAAGAGTCGTCACCCAGTCGCCTGCGGTAAAGGCCGGAAACTTATGTTCTAAGGATCCATCCCAAGTTGCGCCCCAAGACTCCAGAACAGCCGGAATGTGGCGCTTATAGAGATAAATTAACGGCCCGCTAATGAGAAACCAAAAAGCAATGAAGCTCGTCAGGCTGAGCAGACGGTCATAGCGAAACGCCTTCAAACAAGTCGCCTCATCAACCATCGAAGCCCATTTTTCAGTCAACCCGTCAATACCGGAGACTTCAATGTTCAGGTCTTGTTCACCATTTGTTGCCTCTTTCCCAACGATTGCCTGTAAGTCACGGTCAAAAGCACGATATTTAGGCGTGATTTGATTGAGCAGGTGCCCACTCAAATGAGCATGAAGGTCTGTCCTAAATTGTTTGTCCCCAGTGAAGGACTCCGTCACATTCTGAAATGACTTCCGCCCCGCCATAAGGATGGAGAGGAGGCTACCCTGCATACCAAGCATCAAGCGCTCCCAAGCACCGCTGGTGTAGGCGACCAGAGTCCAAAGCGATCTGACTGGCACCAGAAGCGGGTGTATCTCCCGAATTACGCCCCGACGGATCTGCCAATTCAAAAATGCAATCAGTGCGTCATCCTTCGAGAACAAATATTCGATCACATCCGCTGGCAGTTGAGCCTCCGCTTGCTGGACCGCCCCATAGGAGTCGCATATTCGCGACAGATCCGCCCGCAGTATTCCCAACACCCTCTCGTTATAGCGAATTTCTGCTGCTTTTTTGCGGCTTTTTTTGGAATTTTCAATACAGCCGGGATCCTCCATTGCTGCTGCCAACGCATTTTCAAGCTTCAAAGCGATTGACTCTTCGATGGGACGCTTGGCGTCGAGATCGCCAATAAAAATCGGATCCATCAGTTTAGTCTGAGGTAGATACCTATACCACCGATTCATGCTCTCCGAGACATCGCGCCTTACGCCTGCCTGAACAGTTTCGTCATTCCAGGCAGTTGTGGTTCCCGGGCTCAGGTGCACGACTGGAATAATGATTGAGCCGTCAGCCTCACCGAGATCAACAAACAACTGCTCCACCGCAAGGTCATCTGATGTCACGATCAGGATTTTGATCTCAGCACTGAGGAGCGCCTCTTGCGTCATTTTCTGTAGTCGCGTATCCGCAACGCCCAAAGCTGGTGTATCCAAAAACAAAAGAGAGCGACTTGAAAGTGACGCCTGCTTGATTTCGGCGCGGACATAGGTTTCGACAGCCTCGTCCAGCTGGAGCGGCTTCTTCGGCCCGACCCATGTCAAACGATTCGTTTGGGGGCCATCCACTTGCAGCGCCTGAACCGCTTCTTCATCCGGGAACAGGCTTTTCAATAGGGTCGTTTTTCCAGCGTTACGCTTCCCCATGAAGGCCACCACACACTCGCTTGTGATTTCCGCATGTTCGATTTTCCGAACATCTTCCCGGTAATGTTCATATTCGGCTTGAATCTTCTCCAATAGCTGGGAGTCGGCACCAAACAAGGTCTCGACATCTTCGACGATTTTTTCCGCCTGCGAACGTATGGGCTCGGTACTCATTCTGCGCCCTCCGTTTGATGCTCGGCCTCCAACGCATTTTCAACCGACCACTCCCTAGCTTTACCGCTGATGGCCGGTTGAACAAGTTCCAGACACGGCGGGAGCGGCCCACTCTTACCGTAAAGAGTGCTCTTTAGGACGGCTTCATAGTCTTTATTGTTGCGGGGAAGATGAAAGGCATCATGCGCCAGACAATACAATTGAAGGCGTTGGAGGCGGGAAAATTCATCGAGCCTTTCTTTCAATGTCTCACCGCCAATGATTTTACTTAAAATTTCGGTTGTTGTTGTGCCAATGCCTGCTCCGATAAATAATTCCGCAACTGATAATTGGGCAATAAACGCTCCACCAAGTGTAACGATAGGTGTTGCAGCCAACCCGGCCACAGGAGTGACCAAGACTGCGACCAGAGCTAGATTACTCGCCGATAAAGTCGCTTTTTTCCAGAATGGAAGCCCCCGCCAAAGGGCACGGGCTTCTTGATTCAGAATTTCGACTGTCTCGTCGTTTAAGTCGACATTCAAATGACTGATTATCTCCGCCCAGGCACGTAAGAGGTCATCATGGGCTAAGTGTGAAGTGGGCTTACGGTTAAAACTCATATTCGCGAAAATTTCTGGGGTAAATAAGCCGGATACGTCCTTTGCCTGTTTTTCATTTTCACTTTCCTTTGAGAACCACCGCTTAATCGATGACCACTTAATAAAGACCTTCATTCCCTTCTTTACAGGATCCATCACTCTTCCAAGAAACTTATCTGTCAGGTAAAGGCTTCGAACATATATGGGCGCTGACTCTCGGATTGCCGTTCCCAGGTGTTCCTGCAGCTTCGGCGTCATCCGGATAAAATCCTTATCGTTTGTCGGAATCATAGTCTCCAGCTGCTCTCTGAGTTCTTTTAGAACCTGGTTTAAATGCTTCTGATGTGAATCAATCCGCTGGAGAAGACTAGTTTTGGTCAATTCAATCTCTCGGATCAAGCGGGATACGGCGCGATCGCGATTTGTGCTCAGAAGAGTGGACTCATCGAGACTACGTAGTTCATGGGTGAGCAAAGTTTCTGTGGTAATAGCCGGACCAAATTCCTTTACCTGTAGATCGAAAAATACTGGTGCAGCGCGTTCGGTCAGCGTGAACGCTTCCTCAGTGCGAGGCAGCCATTCCTCGGAGTTGCGGATGTCGAAGTCGAAGGCACCGAAGGTTTTTTTAGCACCGTAGCACTCGATCGCTCTGACGACATCCGCATCATCGATGAGTTCAGGCTGTGGCTTGCGGATTTTGTTCAAACACAGGTAGCGGGGGAAATCCTTCATTTCCTCTGCGATGAAGTTCTCCGGCATCGAAAATATCTGATTGCCGATGTCGGAACGGCTGACGATGAACACGACACCCTGCAAGAGGCGGGCACTTTTGCCGATCCAATCGAAGCGGAGGTGGGCACTCGGTTCAGTATCCTCAGAATCGTAAGCCGTCTGAAAATCCGGTGTGTCCAAAAAGCAAAAGCCCAGCGCATCCAACTCAGGATCAAAGGCCACCAGCGGCTGACCAAAGGAGTTTCGTTGTTGATAGGCTCGGTGCGCTGCCTCCGGCTCGTCCGGCAAATCGTCCGCCTTGTTCCCAAAGGTGTCAGTAAAGACTTGGTCCAACGCATCCCTTACGCGATCATCGTCCTGGAACTTTTGCGGCAACCAAAGAACAAAACGCTGTGTGCCCGCTTTAAACGTTTCCCCAGCCAAAACCCGCCTCCGACCATCATCCGATAGGAAACCGGAAACGAAGCTCGATTTACCCGCATTCTTACCACCAATGACGCCCACGATGGGCGGAATCTTGATCTTCTCAATTTCACGCAGGTAGCCTATCCGCTGGCGAATCGAATCGACTTCCTCGGACAATCCAAACAGCTTCCCCGCCTGATTAAAACTCAAGCGTTCTCGTTTTGGCCATTCAGATTCGAAGAAAGGATGCTGCTCTCCATCCTGAATCCAGTTTTCGATCCTATCGGCTAATTTTACTTCTGCTTTCATGAGTTAATTTCGGGTGATGTGGAGGAAAAGTTATTAAATATATAATTAGTTAGGGGCATAATTTTGGTGAAGTAATAGTGTTTTTTAGTATAAGAAAAAGTGAAATCTAACTTAAATTGAAGGCAGCTTTGAGTAGAAAAAGACCGCTTCGCCTCTTCGAGTAATTCGGCACTTTCGGCGTCCGAAAGGTCTGCCTTCTCGATATATTGATCGAAGGCATGACTCGCCTCGCTATATTGACATTCCTCTAGGTAGATCATGACCCGCATGTAATGCGCTTGTGCAAAGCCAGGCTGGGCAGCCAGGATCGCGTCGAAATGTGCCAACGCTTCGCCGTAGCGGCCTTCCCCGGCGTATAAACAGCCAAGGTTATGATTAGCCTGTAGGCAGCCCGGCTCGATCTCCAGAGCGCGGATCAATAGTGCCCGAGCCATACCATAATTCAACTCAACGTAGGAGTAATGGTGAGCTAGCCCAACGTAGGCCCAGACTTCTTCCGAGTTATCGCGAAGTGCATCAATCAGGATATCTTTGGCGGACTCGTATTGTTCCAGATGCATGTAGGCGCTAGCCAGATACTCTCGAATGAAAGTCTGAGTCGGATCGAGCTCAAGGGCATGGAGGAAATGTGGAATCGATTTTCCGTAATCACCAGAATAGCAATGGGAGGTGCCCAGTTGTATGAGCATCTCGACTAACTTGGCACGATCCCTCAGCTCCGCAGTCATGATCGGTATCCGACTAGTCTCTTGATCGCTTGTGACATTCGTTTCGGTTAAAGATGGTCGAATCATACTAAGCTAAAGGCATAGATCCACAAGAATTCCGGAAATTCCTCAATCCCAATTAAAATAAGTCGAGATTTGACGATTAGATCTTTTTTTCGAGGAGATTTTATTATTTCCCCCACACCCGGAGAGTCAAAGATGGGGCAAGGAAGTAACAAAATCGGATGACCCACCCGGCTTGCCTCACTTTCTCGGAAAAGGATCGCAAGCTTTCCAATTTCGTCTCATAGCCCCGCGTCAGTGTGAAAATCTCTTCCTGCAGGTGAAGCACCGTGTTACTGGCAGAGTTCCGGCCTTTTTCCGCTGATCGCCACTTACATTCCGCCTTACCAAGTTTTTCTTCAATTGCTTCGAAGCGGCATCCATTCGCGAGAGCCTGGTGTTTCAATTCCTCGTTTTCACGAAGCACTGCGGCAATAATACGATCTCTCTTTGAAATTTGCGCTGAATAGCCTTCGATCCCCTCCTCTGCGCAGGTGGTGTGATCCCATGCCGTTTCAACAATTAGCGAATCCCGAAACCCTGATCTCTTGAGAGCGTCTTCGTTACACAAATGAAGGCTCAATCCCAATTGGTAAACATGGATGACCCCTCCCATCTTCAGATCGACAATTGCTTCGACCGGAGTTCGGAAAGACCGAACCAGCGAGGTGGCACCCTCTCGATCGACTATAAATAAAAAGCGAGAATCCTGCCGATGTAACTGAAGAAGCAAACACTCGAGGAACTCCCGATGAGGTCCCCGAAGCTTGGCGAAGGGTTTGCCAGGCAATTTTTGAAAGAAAAACGCACCGATCCTTCTCACCGGATTCACTCCGAATTCCGTCCTCGTCGATAGCTGATACTACCATACGCTTAAGTCCCCTCTTTCAATCGGTGCGTCGATTCCAATTCTTCCGATTCTTCGTTCACAGGATGCACATAGTGGGTAGACTCGAATAGAGTCCGTCCTTTCTTCCACCAGTGACCGCAATTCCTCAATGAGCTGCGGCAATTTCTCCGGCATCAACGGAATTTCAAAAACAGATCCTTGCACCCGCAAGCCCCTACCCTCTAGATACTTGGCGACCTTCGCCCTTCTCCTATCCCCCTCCCGGGTGCTCGGTAAATCGTAAGCGATCACAAAAATCATCTCAAAGGGTCGAGGCATGGGTTGGGTTCAGTGGATTAAATTCCGTGAGGCGCTGCTCCCGAGCATGGGTGCGAAACGCGTCAATAGTCTCGGTTATCGCTCCCGCAATGGAATCACAACCTTCGAATGCGGCCTCTTCCACGCTACGAAACATGGCTTCAAAAGATTCTAGTAGAATCAGCCGACCCTCACGATTCAGGTGCACCACCTCTGCTAGGGGCTGGGGACGATCAAAGTGCTCGGGCCGGAGTTGGCCGCGGTTGAGCAAGCGTAAGACCAACCGATCTACGACAGCCGGGCGAAACGGCTCCATCAAATCAAGTGCCAGAGACGGGTGCCGCCCGGAAGTTTCGTGAAGGAACCCAATCCACGGATCCAGCCCGGAAGCTTCAATCAGGCTGAGAACACGATTTAGAAGAATTCCGTAGCCGTAGGAAAGAGCCGCGTTTGCCGGATCGCGCGGTGGTCGTCGATTCCGACCATTCCATTGCAAAAACTCGGGCCGGAGCAAAGTACCAAACGCCTTCCAATAAGCGCGTGCCGCCCATCCCTCCAGCCCCATCACTTCTGAAACGGATTCGGCAAGGTGCAATTTTTGCGAGCTTTTGTCGATCTCTACGATCGCCTCTTTCAAGGCGACCTCCCGATAGTTTTTCTGATAGGCCCGCAGCAGAGCAAGTGAGTTGGTCATTTTAGAACCGGCGAGAATGCGGCTGATTTGAATTTTCTGTGCGGGATCCGCCCAGGCAGAGTAGAGACCGATTCGGGTTTCCGGGGTGTTGCGCCATACCGGGCACAACCGGGTGCTCGCCCGGCCCTCATGGTCAAGAAAGGTGACGGACACTCCATGCGAGCACAAACGATTCATGGCCCGGCGTGTCACTTCTACCTGAGAGCCGATCACCAAGTGATCAATCATCATAGGAGGAATCCGACCGATTTTTCTCCCGCCGCTACGGAGGGTATAGTGCGTTTGGTCAATTGAGAGAATCGTTCCGGGGGTGGAAACAACAATGGTTTTTGCAAGGTTCATCATCTTCTAAAAGGCTTCGTCACAAAGCTTTTCCGGGAAAAACATAAAAAACCTGGAGGGCGGGAGGTTTCGCGAAACACCTCGCATTCTCTAAGTTGTCCGACTTCGTCTCTGAAGTCTCAACACCCCTGAGGGCGGGAGGTTTCGCGAAACGGACCGGTCGTCATCAAAAGGGTGGAAGAGACCGTCTCAACACCCCTGAGGGCGGGAGGTTTCGCGAAACGGTTGGTATTGTGGAGGGTGTTTTAGACGCTGCGTCTCAACACCCGAAGATTGCTTTGAAATAACCCGGGACCTACGTCTCAACACCCCTGAGGGCGGGAGGTTTCGCGAAACTGGATGACGCTGCTTGTGGGCGTCAGGAAGTATAAGTCTCAACACCCCTGAGGGCGGGAGGTTTCGCGAAACTCGCACAAGTCACCATGGACAACTTCTCCGGAGTACGTCTCAACACCCCTGAGGGCGGGAGGTTTCGCGAAACCTGAGGCAGCGCTGCAGCTGCCGCGCGTCGTCAAGTTGTCTCAACACCCCTGAGGGCGGGAGGTTTCGCGAAACCTGGTGGAAAGGATGCGTTCGGTCGGATCCTTCTCGTCTCAACACCCCTGAGGGCGGGAGGTTTCGCGAAACCCACGAAATTCTAACTTTTTCCAGATCAATGACTTCAAACCCATGTTTTCGTAAAGACCACCTAAAACTGAGAAAGAACTGAAAAAATAGAAGGCCATCAACTCACCAAAATATAAGTCATTGATAATTAAAATCTTAAGAAACTCGTAAACTATAGTTCAAAACGCCTAGAAAAACCCTTCGAATCTCGCTGTGCATTGATCGATTTGGCATATTAATATTACACAAAATGATACTCGTGCCACCCTTAGGGCTTTTTCTCCCTTCGTTGGAAACATGCAAACCAGCCACAAAAAACTTTTGATGAAAGGGATCGCAGATTCGCTCTGACCTGGCTTATCATCCTTGACTCTTCCTTCGCAGGGGATCTGGACCATCTCGCTCTTCCGCATCCTTGCTATGTCGCCCCCGCAGCCATCTCAGGAAGTGCCGACGGAGGATTTTCCAAATGAGCCAGGGAAGTCCGACGACGAGGAGCAAAATCAGTCCGATTTTCCGAACCAACATCCAGGCAAAGTCTAGGATCTTATCGAGGGTGCTATCCGTAAAACTCTCCTCCCCCCGAATAGCGTGATCGAGGAATGCAGCGGCGAGGACGCCTCCGATGATAATGTTCCTTTTCGGAAGCTTTCCGAGCCATTCAGG
>Ga0306912_1000516_pt1 | contig 22498 bp, 16 predicted proteins | sample AntRauFillE10628_FD_190443 | JGI IMG/M metagenome (GOLD analysis project Ga0306912, IMG submission 190443) | Saline lake microbial communities from Rauer Islands, Antarctica - Metagenome Filla E10 #628 (v2) (version 2) | ecosystem: Environmental > Aquatic > Non-marine Saline and Alkaline >... | reverse complement strand
AAAACCGCCGGTGAGCTGACCGATTCCGAACTGGTGGGCTTTGACAGCCTGACTCCAGGTCTGGTTCAGGCTGCTGTGCAGCACCTTAAACTCGTGGGCCAAAGGCCTAAGGTGATGATGTTATTGGAGGCGCTGATTGAAGAGCAGGGGATGCAGCAAGGATGTTTGACGAGCAAAGCGATTGGATTTCCTATAAAAGCTAATTTTTAAGCTGACATTTTTACAATCGCTAGCCTAGATGCCAAAGAGAGCGCCAAGCCTCTTTGGTATCTGAAATAGTTCAATTTAAATAATAGCCAATATGTCAAAGCTTTCTTGACGTATTTTTAAATTATAGCTCAGTTCAGCAGAAATCTGTTTTATGGCTTTCGCTCCATCATAGATATAGTATTCACTATCTATGAGTTCAGGGGATACATGAATGATTCCAAGGTTATCTATGCCAATTTTGTTTAAATCATAAAGAGTGTGAATGTCAGCTCTCAGGAGTAAACCATTGTCTGCGCTATAATTTGTTTTTTCAACATGAGGGACAATATGGGCAGCTTCCAGAACGTATTCACATTCGCTGCCTGTCACTAAACATTTCGAGTATTTATCCAGTAATGCTTTTCTGAAGGCTGCCTGGCCGCGCCTTCTACTTATTTCACCAATGACCCTATCATCATCTTCATCCAAGCGATTAAAAGGGTGTTTCAAAGAAACTATCTCTTCGTAAACCTGCAAAACGGAGACCAGATCATTTTCGAATTCCGTGCGCATTGATTCTGATGCATGGCTAAAAATTTTATGGGCAATTCTCGCATAAGTTTTGGTATCAGAAGCTTCAAAAGCTAATTCGAAATTATTGTCTTTTAAACTGGAGCAGTAATCCTCGGATACCTTTATAGCGTTTCTTTTTAAATACGGCTTTGCGCGTTTTTCTGAGGAAAAGAATTTTATGATTCTACTCACACCTTGGGTCAGAGAAAGACGAATGCTTCCATAATCCTCACTATTAGGATCTGAGATTACAAAAACGGCCACATATATGCCCTCAGTGCCGGTTTTTGTTTCCCTTTGGTCCAAAAAATAAAAAATTGGATTTTTGGGGAGATTTCCTTGACCTTTTGCAGCTTGAATTTTGATATTTTTAAATTTCTTTAGAGCGTCAATCCCTTTTAGTGCATTTTCAGCTCTTTCGCAAATTGGTTTTATCTCTTTGTTTGAAGTTTTTATATTTTTTATAAGAATGTCGTCGTAATTTTCTACGATATTTTTGATTGAACTAATTAGTTCAGACATTTAAACCGTCCGTTCTGTAGTTAGAGGTGCATAATAGCTAGTATTTTATTTTAAAATATTATTTAACGATCGCCTATGTGCTCTATTTTTAAATAGAAAGGGATACAATGTCAAAATGAAGTAATCGGAGATCCAAGTTCGACATCCCAAAGGGAATATAAACCATCGGGATATCTCCCGCATCTGATTCCAGAAGGAACCATTGGTCACCATAGACTATATTGGGCTTGGTCACGTTTAGAATCTGGTCTTTTTTCACGCCGAGAAGAAAGATAATGCTCACTCGCGTCCACTCCCCAGTGCCCCTAGCATTGTTATCAACTTTTGAGGTGATGAAGCGTTCCGGGTAGTCACGATGGAAGTCCTTAATACTCTCCGATAATCAGGATTGTCGATCAGTGTCTGGCCCTCCAGCTTTTAAGGAGAGGTGGGAGGTTTTCTGAAAAAGATCAGCCAATCGACGATTTCAGATAGTTATTGTCTTCAAAAAACGCTTACCTGCTAGTGCCGACTATGATGCCTGCTTTTTTAATCAAGCACTTTGATTACCAAGCCCGGCCACCCAACGCCGCACGATCTCCAGCGCGCCGGGTGACGGGTTGGCGTTGCAATAACCTCGAACTTCGCCAAGGATCCATTGGTTATTCCGACTCTCCAGAGATATCGTCAGACGTTCCGGGTCTTTCATGCGATAGACAAACACCTCACCTTCGGCCACCGGAATATCGTAGCTGCCAACGCAGTGGTGCATGGCGGCGCCCTCCTCAAGCAGTTCCAGCCATGAGGCCAGGGGCTCGACTCCCGTAATGGGCAGAACCGGTGGTGCAGGGTAGTCGCCGTGCTCTTGTGTCAAATCAAAGGCGAGAATAGCACGCTCGGCAGCCGCAGATTCTCCGTTGCCCCGGTTGAAGCGCTCTATTAAACGGTCATGCAGCGCCTGAAGCGCAGGGCGAGAATTAACGCCTGCCAGTGGTCGTTCGTCACCATCGGCCATGTTAAAGGTGTCCCGGATCATCCGGCATGCCCAGGTGATATCCAGACCCGCGGAATGTTCATCAACCAGGTACAGCATCCCGGGCCAGAAAGGGCGTCGATGGCGTAGTAGGAAGCGTAGGTGATTCAGGTGTACGTCTGGATGATGCCTGAGGAGTCGCAGGAATTCGGGCTTGCTCAAGGCCTTGATGACATCGTCGAGTTCCCAGGGAAGCAGTAGCGATACCTTAATCCGTTTGATCAAGCGGGATAGAGACTTGCTACCCGCAAGGCCGATGGTCTCCAGAATGGCCGTGCGTTTCAGGGCCAACAATTCCGCGAAGGCGTCATCACTCAGTTTTTCTTTCCGAGCGTGATCCACCAATAGAATGAAAAGCAGCGGCGAATCCATCGCCAGCTGGCGAGAAGACTCTGAAACGGTGCAGGCCTGAGCAAGCTCAAAATCGATGGCGGGCATCAAGCGAGCGAGGCCCGCAATGTCCTCGGGAATTCTGTCCGAGAGCCGGTTTCCTTCGTCGTCTTCAAGCGTGAATAACGGGAGGCCGGGTGCCTCCAGAAACTGTCCCTCGGCGACGAGGCCTTCGGTGTTGAAGCTGGACCAGCGCAGCGGACGCTCCGATTGCCAGCCGTTTACGGCCAGCTGAATCGGATAGTTCAGAATATGGCTAAGGTTGAAAACGAGGGTTTGGCTGGGCATTCGTTGTTCACCCTTGCAGTGGCGATAGCGGGATCTTGAATTCGATTCGGTGCATGGCAACGCAGATCGAAAGATCTTCCATGATCAGAACAATAGTTGGTTTGGGCGACAAATGGTGTCGCCGCTGTGGGCTAATTTGTGCATAGAAACCGTTGAAGAACCGGGCATGGATTATTTGTCTGCTAGAGTTCAAGGGTCCGAAAAGGAACTTAATGTCACTGAATCCCTGTGACGAACTTTTTTGCTTGATGAGGCAACCCAATTCCAGGGAGAGGTCATGGATTATCAGCGTTTAAAGCAACGACACCGGGTTCTACCCCGTTTCCACGGACGGTTTTAAAACAGCTGTGGAGCTTTTGCTATAGACGCAATTGATGCGGCGAAAGTTGTCAGATCTCCTGAAGCGGCCTAGTTCATGTTTGGCGCCTTTGGCGTATGAGCTATCATTTTGACAAAGGGCGCTGCATTTTCTCGGCTCGCCAGTGCCGGGATAGATCTCTTAAAACGTTTAGGTTGAGCAAAATGGTCGAAGCCAAAATCTTCAACGCGAAATCCATGATTGAACTCACTCCAGCAAAGGCCATAAAAGGGCATTTTCAGACGGCGCCTCTCAAGTTCGTAAAGAGTAATTTAGGCACAATAACGATAGGTGGAGCAGGTCTGTATGCGATTTTTTACAAAGGGTCGTTGATTTATATAGGAAAATTCCTCGGCACTCGTGTCGATTGGAAAAAGGGCTCTATCCTGGACTCACGGTGGATGAAACACCTCAAGGCTTTGACCTTGCTCGGGCGAGAGGTGTCTTTCTCTAAAAAATCATGGTCGAGTGTTCAGGCTGCAATTAATTCATCCGGTGACCACGGCTGCAAAGAGGTCGCAACTCTCAGATCCAATATCCGAGGATCTGATGGAGACCTTATGATTACAGACATGGGATGCAGAGTAAGCTTTGAGAAATATGCATTCGCTGAGGAAATTCGTATTGAGCGGGGTGACCCTGCAGAAGCTCTCGGTGACCTCGATTTTTTGTACCTGCGTTATTCAGGTTCTAAAGACACGCCGAGTGTGCGTGAACGAGTGAGTGCTGCCGAGAACGAAGCTATCAAAAAATTTCGGCCCAGATGTAATGTTCTGAAAGGTTCAGAGGCGCCGGTAGAGGCGGGAAAAGCAGAAGTCGAATCAACAATAACCCAATTGATGGCGAAATATATGGAAGATAGCAGAACAATAACTGCAGTGGCTCCGGATGACGATGGTGAGCGAGAAGACGAGCTGCCTCAGTTTGAAGAGAAATTGGCCGTTGGCCCCGAGTCTTTTCAACGATTGATTAGGGCACTCGAGGGCTTCGTCGGAGATAGGGAAGACGCCATACTCGCTTATACGGATACGAATGGTGGAGATTTGCGAGTCAGGAAATACAAGCCTGGTGGCCTCGGCTTCGTGAACGTTGCCACTTTGACTTTGAGACTGACAAAGAAGAAATTAGTTTTGCGAACCAATCTTCCAGCGAATGTGTATGCGCGAATAGGATTGGCGATTGACCATGTGGTTAACGACAGATTGGGAAATGAAACTTTTCTACAGGGCGACCTCAACGAGTCGGACTCGGACAAAGTACTGGAGCTGATACGACGCGCGATCACTGATCAAAACATCGACTAGAGCTCAATAGCACACATCGGCACAGCCACTTGAATATCTCGATATGTTGAAATTGGTCAGCCAAGAGGCCAGTCGGTCATTTCGTCGGTGATTGGAGCTATCTCGCGTGGATCAAAGCATGAGTCGCCTTCGGACGGCAGTGATCAGCAGCCCTCAAAGGCTAATCGCGCTGCTTTCGTGTCCTCATCGTCTGAGCCAAAGGCGATCTCATATGCCTTCAAAGCTTTTCCGAAGGCGACCTTAGCTGATTTCTTGTTTCCACAGGCCAATTCCAATTCCCCAAGGCGGAAGTACAGGGATGCCGTTTTTGGATGGTCCGCACCAAACAGCGACTCGCGGATCACGATTGAGCGGCTATAGGCATCTCGGGATTCCTCGTAATCGCCTCTGAGTTCATAAACTTTGCCCAACGCATTTAAACCGATCGCAGCCTCTTCACTTTCTCGTCCTACGTTTCTTTCATTTATCTTCAAAGCTCTCAGTAAACACTGTAGTGCCTCCTCGTAGCGCCCAAGCTCCCTGAGAAGCTCTCCGTAATTGTGTATGTCGGTGGCGATGTGTTCGGGGCCAAGTTCGCGCTCGTCGATCTCCAAGGCGCGTCGGAAAAATGGTTCCGCAGCATCAAGATCTCCGCGGTCCTCGAGGAGACGGGCGAGGGCATAGATGGTGAGGCAGGTGTCCGGGTGCTCCGGTCCGAGCTCGCGCTCGTTGATCTCCAGCGCTCGACGGAAAAGGGGTTCCGCCGCATCGAGATCACCGATTTTAAAGAGGAGATAGGCATGGTTATTGATGCTGACGCCAGTGTCGGGGTGCTCGGGGCCGAGTGCTCGTTCATCAATCTCCAGCGCTCGACGGAAAAGGAGTTCCGCCGCATCGAGATCACCGCATTTTAGGAGAAGGTCAGCGAGGGTTTTCACAATGACGCCGGTTTGGGGATGCTCGGGCCCGAGTGCGCGCTCTCTGATTTCCAGCGCTCGTTGGAAAAGTGGTTCAGCCGCATCGAGATCACCGCGCTCTTGGAGGAGAAGAGCGAGGCTATTGATACTGACGGCGGTGTCGGGATGCTCGGGCCCGAGTGCGCGCTCTCTGATTTCCAGCGCTCGCTGCAAAAGTGGTTCAGCCGCATCGAGATCACCGCGGGCTTGGAGGAGAAGAGCGAGGTTATGGAAGCTGACGCCGGTCCTGGGGTGCTCCGGTCCGAGTGCGCGCTCGTTGATCTCCAGCGCTCTTCGGAAAAGCGGTTCAGCCGCATCAAGATCACCGCCGGCTTTGAGGAGACTGGCGAGGTTATGGATGATGCCGCCGGTGTCGGTATGCTCCGGTCCGAGTGCGCGCTCGTTGATCTCCAGCGCTCTTCGGAAAAGCGGTTCAGCCGCATCAAGATCACCGCGGGCTTTGAGGAGAAGAGCGAGGCTATTGATACTGACGGCGGTGTCGGTATGCTCCGGTCCGAGTGCGCGCTCGTTGATCTCCAGCGCTCGACGGAAAAGGGGTTCAGCTGCATCGAGATCACCGCGGTCATTGAGGAGATGAGCGAGGCTATTGATACTGACGGCGGTGTCGGGATGCTCCGGTCCGAGTGCGCGCTCTCTGATCTCCAGCGCTCTTCGGAAAAGTGGTTCAGCCGCATTGAGATCACCGCGGTCTCTGAGGAGACGGGCGAGGTTATGGATGCTGCCGCCGGTGTCGGGATGCTCCGGTCCGAGTGCGCGCTCGTCGATCTCCAGCGCTCTTCGGAAAAGTGGTTCAGCTGCATCGAGATCACCGCGGGCTTTGAGGAGACGGGCGAGGTTTTGGATGAAGATGCTGGTGCCGGGATGCTCCGGTCCGAGTGCGCGCTCGTTGATTTCCAGCGCTCTTCGGAAAAGTGGTTCAGCCGCATCAAGATCACCGCGGTCCTGGAGGAGACTGGCGAGGTTATTGATGCTGGCGCCGGTCCAGAAGTGCTCCGGTCCGAGTGAGCACTCGTTGATTTCCAGCGCCCTTCGGAAAAGTGGTTCAGCCGCATCTAGATCACCGCGGTCGTGGAGGAGACGGGCGAGGTTATTGATGCTGACGCAGGTGCTGAGATGCTCCGGTCCGAGGGCGCGCTCGTTGATTTCCAGCGCTATTCGGCAGAGAGTGACGGCGAAGTCTGAATATCGGCCTGCATAGCTGAGTATGTTTGCAACCTTTGCCGCGAGGTCGCCAGTCAACTCAAGACTCGTATCGAGATCCCATCGGTCCCACGCTTGCTCGTAGGCATTTTCAAGCCTGAGATTCAGGTTGGTTTCAGCATCAAGCCAGTAGCCAAGCAGCTCTCCTTTGTCTCTCACTTTGGTGTGTGCCTGAAACAGTTTCATATTAGTGAGCGATTTGCAGAGACGCTCCCACTGTGCCGCTTTCAGCCATTGGTAAGGGATCTCCTCGGCAGCCCGCGCGTTGGTCACCGTGTCGTCGTCATGAAAGGCGTTAGCCTCGAACCATTCTGCAATTCTGATGTGCGCTTCGCGGCGCAAGGTGAGGGCTTCCTCACTCTGTCCTTCATCTCCAAGACAGTTGTTGCCCGCCATATAGCGGTCTGAAACAGCAATGCTGAGGTAGTCGTGAGAAAAGACGTAGCGTCCCCCGTTCTCTAACAGCGCTGGGCCGAGTGCATGGCGGATGGGGGACCACTTAAGAAGGGGAATCCCTGTGTAGGCGAGTAGCTCGTCTTCTCGAAGACCACTGCGAGCTGCCCAGAGTGCAGTCATGATCTGACGCACGATAGCGGCACCATGATCCGCTTCTATACGCGCAAGGACTCGTTCAAAGAGATCATCAACGGTCTTGCTTTCCTGATAATAGCTAATTTGCTCACTGAGTCGTTCGTGTTCGCCAAAAAGGCGTAATTCTTCGGCAAGAGTGAGCAGAAACAGCGGGTTGTTTACCAACGGATGAGTCATTACCTGTTCGATCAGCGGCCCAGGCAGAGTTTTGTTATACAGGGCCAGATAGGCCGTAAATACTTGTCGCGCGGTTCTGTCGTCAAGCGGTTTGACCTTGATTTGGAGCCATTCCGCTTTTTTAATGAGGCGCTCGCGGATCTCTCCCGGCAGTGTTGAAACTACTAAATGTATTCTGGGAGGGAGTCGTTTCGGGAACCAGAGGAGTTCACGCCGTTCTGTGAGTCCGTTGAGTGAGTCCAATGCAAATAAAAACCGCTTATTGTTATGCTCTGCCCAAGCGCTCGCGAGCCCGAGCCACTCGGGGAGCGCGTCAAGCAACGCATCTGGATCGGATTCAGCCTCGTCTTTGGTCCCCGTTTCCCGACGGATCCGCTCTATGAGGCGACGAATGAGCGCCACTGGGTCACCCGCGCTGGGGTTTGCCCCAATAAAGTGAGCGTGGACAATGAGGTCGTCCTGATTCGTCAGTCGATCAATCCAGTTTGCGAGTAAGGCACTTTTTCCGCTGCCTGACGCACCCTCGAGCATGACCCACTGCGCTTGATTATTAAGCACCTCGTCTAGCCTTTCGAGATACTGCGCGCCGCCAACGTAGATACGCCGGCGAGGAGCTGCATAGGCTTCGTGCTGAAGGAAATCACGCATAAAGGCATCGGGAACATCTGTGGCTGGAAATTCCACATCGAGTGCAGCCCAAAGATCTTCTTGTATCTGGTTGGCGGCGGCTTGCGGGGTCTCATAATTCTCGATGACCGGGAAGCCACTATTGCGGATGCTGGCCTTGAGAGCGTCTTGCTTTGCCAGGTCTTCACCGGACATGGGTAAGTAGTCGCTATCCTGGTTGCGCGAATAGTCTGGACTGCGGAAATAAAACAGTGCCCGGCCAGCCATGCCGGGGTTGTTGAGCACGCCGTGCAGGATTTCGAGTTCGGTGACACTCTTTCCGCCCTGATGCTCCTTGAGCCACGGATGCTTTTCCAGGATCTCGGCAGGGTATGTTTCTGATGGCGGCACCCAGCCATACCGTTCACCCAGGAGTCCGACGAAAAAGGGTCGGGATCGATCGATCTCGGCTAAACAGATTGGCAATACTTCACCGCGTTCGGCTTCTTGCTCGGTAATACCCCACCGCAGGTCAACGTCGACGAGATCTACGAAGCGCTCAGCCAACCTCGCTCTCAACGTGGGGAATACTTGTTTTACAAGGAGATCGCGCTCTTTTGTAAAGTCACGAAAGGTTGAGGATAGAAAAACCCTGACGGCACGTTGAGCGAGAGACATTTCATTATTCCTATTACTGGCCCTGCGATATCGAAATCTACCCGAGGCTAAGAAAGGCGTCGGTGGCTATCTGATGGGCTACTAGTTTTTTCGAGTAATCAAAAAACCATCATCTTTAAGTATTTGAACCATATTTTGGACCGAATCCCGGTCCTTTTGTTTGTCTGGTTCAGATAAATCTGAATACGGCACCATGTTTGGATGAATTTTTCTCACATCGTCACGAGTGGCTCCAAAAAACCATCCGTTAAAATCCCGATCAGCCCACCATCGGCGGTGTTCCATCTTCGCCAAAAGTTCAATCTCACTTTCGTCAAGTTCAGTTTCTGAGTCGCTGTCAGTCCGTATTACTTCACATCCAATGGCTCTCATCTTGATGTCAAAATGGTCAGTTACCATCCGATTGGCGTCTCTTATATTTTCGGGTAATTGCTCCCAGGGTTTGCTGTTCGGGCCGATTTTATAATCAGGGTTTTCTCTTGCTCTCTGTAGATCCTGCTCAAAATACGAGTTGTGAAGTGCTCGGGCCTTCGAGTCATCAATATCGGCGCTCAAACCTTCGGACAGAACCGATCTCTTCGACTCATCGTCGACCGTGGTAAGCGAAAACTTGTGAAAAAGCCCACTGTGTCTCCCACGTTGGAAAAATTCCGACAGAACCAATCCTCCGGGAGGGTCAAGAGCAACAACATCAAATTGCCTGCCTTCATTACTCTCATGAGCATTGAACTGTGAATTAACCAGGAGACGGGAAATTCTCAAGTTAACAATCTCATTTTTCAGGCATATATAAGCGCCTGTGAAAGGTTCGTCTGCGCTCATCCAATCGTTTAAAGTTTGCTCGCCAACGTCGCCGACCTCTAACTCAATGAGCTCCCACTCGACCCATCTCTTCAAGGCGGGAAGCTCTGTCTCAAGCCTTTGCCATTTCTCGGCAACTTGTCTGTCGACGATGGTCAGTTTTGGCAGCAGTCCTGATCTATAATGACCCATTCGAGCCATTCGCTCTAAAACAGCTTGGCCTATCGACCCTAATCCAATCAGCAAAAGGTGCACCCTCTCAGCACTGGGTGCAACTCGTCTATCTGGAGGAAAGGAATTAAACAATCGACGAGCTAACAACTCAGAATTATTGAAAATGCGCACTCGAGGAAGCATCGATTCCTCAAAGTAATCGTCAACTTTGAAGCGCCTTTTTTCTGATAAGGTTGAAATCTTGCACTTGCATTGCAGTCCTTTGTTGTCGGTTTCCTCCGAGAGAGAAATTCGACAAACTGCTATATTTTCGTCGGTTTTTTCACATGTCGCAATCAGCGTCGACGCTCTCTGTATCGCCGCGGCCCTCACTAAATTTGATAGGTCTTTATTGAAAACAAGAACTTTCACGCCTTTGTTCCACAGCCTTTGCCGTTGGTCATCTCCAATGCTGTTAGTGACAAGTACCACGCTCTTACAATCAGGAGAGGATGATGCAAAATCAATTGCTAACTCAATATCTGACTGGTTGCTGCTCTTTTCGCTCGAAACACCATCCGACCAAAAGCAGACAATCACCGTATGCCCCCTCATCATTGCTCTTATCCACAAGTGGTCCCAGCGCAATCCGAAAGACGCAACATAAATTCGAACCGCCGCCCAAACTAGCAAGATTTTGAGCGTAAAGTTTAGGTACAGCTGGGGACCATAATTTGCCATGCCATCAGTGGCGGTTTGCATGATAGCCTGCAAATAATTACTCGCTTCTTGGCTTATTATGCGATCGACGCTACTTATAATGAATAAAGCAAAGGACAAAGTGATCAGGAAAGGTAATGCCCATCGCCCAATAAGGATCATTATTCTTTTCATACAAAAACCACCACTTTATTTAGAAGCGAACGCATTCAAAAACACAAATTCGTTTAACCCAGGCTGTCTGACTAAGGCGTAAAGATCGTCGTTTCCGGTTCATCAGACATCTCGTTTATGGTGGCAATAGTATCACCTACGTTGGTGTCCGGAATCATTGAACCACTACACTGCGGATGACATAAAGACCGCTATCCAAAACCTTTCGGGCCATTAGACGTTAATGGCAGATTTCAGGTTCTCCGGTTCGATAATCTGTGCGGGTTGTCGTTTAGTACTCTGGCTGTTCAGACAAGTGAAGTTTGAGCCTCGAATGTCCTGAAGCCGATTTTGAAAATAGTCCAAAACCGTGCCCTCGTGGTTCTTGCTGCTCCAAGCGCCTTTTGCCACACCGAATGACACTACCATATCGTTAAGCAGATCCTCAGTTGACAGTGCTTCTCTCTCGCCGTTTTGAGCTAAACGTTCTAACGTCGAATACCGCTCGATTGCATGAGGAATCCAGCCCTCTGTGTGGCTTGTAGCCTGCCCGTTTTTTATGGCCAGCAATTTTCTGACGTGGTGGGCAAGTCGCCCCCCTCCGAATATTCCATCAACAAAGCCTTTCTCTGTGATGCCAACATAGAAAATGTTGAAGCGGGTGCTGGTTAGCAAGTAGATTCCTTGCTGGCATTTGAATGTGTCCTTTATATCTTCGGTTAATTCTGGGTTAACAGGAAGATCTTTTAGCCTCAACTGGCTGCCATCGTCCACAGGCACTCTAACTTTCCGATTAGCTCCGTAGGCAATTTGCTCGTAATCCTTAGACCATCCCGTTCTAAACTCACCTGATAGGGAGGGGGTACAGATTTGGAGCAATGGATAAACATTAGAAAATTGAATTTGGGGGCCAGCTGTCACGTATAAAACTCCGATTTTAGTGTTCAGACATTGAGACGAGCGAACTGGCACCAGCTGCTAAACCCGACCTGAAAAATATTCTCTGTTTGGCTGGTCTAGGGCAAAGCCACCCTCGCGCTTATCAATCACTTCACCGTTTAGTGCCAAAACATACGCCGAATCTTCTTTATAGAAAAACCAATACTGCTTAATGTGTCCCCAGTCTCCGAGGCTACCGCCGGTCTCTTTGACATGTTTGATAACGCGATTTTGAGCATGGCCCAGTTGCCAATCTATACACGAACGCCAAAAGCTTCTCACGAAGTCTATATAGAGCTGATATTGATACATCGCTAAGGTATCTATCGGCTGTTTGCAGCAGGCTGAGCAGGTCTCTACCCAGATATAGGGCTTGAATGCCTTACGGTCTTCTTCCAAATCTTTTTTAATTTGATTAATGCGATGATCTGCCCGAGCCATATCGAGGCCGATGGCCTGGCATATCGCTCTTAAGAAGCTCTCGCCGTCGTATTTTCCGTCAACCCACTCATCGCTCAGGCCCAACTCGGGATCATCCAGTACATATTGGAAACGTCGTATGTGTTCAAAAGTTGGCTTGTCGTAACCCATGGCCTTGAGAGTCTCCTCCCATTCAGGATTGCATGCACGAAACACGAAGTCGGTATTGAAGTTATTAATCATTCTCCGTAACTCTTCGAAAGGGTAGCCCGAATTCAAATTTAGCAGGAGCTGTCGACAAAAAATGTTGTTTTGATGTGTTGGGTTGTAATGAAAATACTATCAGTAAGTTGGGCCAGCGAACAGCGTGCATGCTGAGAGCACTCGATCGCTTTGGAGATAATGGCCAGGTCCTTTTGTACACCCATCACCGGCATGTGTTGGATATCGCCAGAAGTTCATTGGGCGGTGATCGATTTCAAATCCACGAGCTTTAGTTTAGGAAATTACGAGCACAACATTTTGGCTTGTGGTCAATTAAACTCCCAATCGTGAAAATTCGGCATATATCTGCGACAGGCAATTAATCCTCTACTCAACAGGAAGGTTAAAAATGCGTTTACTACCACAATAGCTTTGAGCAGTTCAATCTCCGACAACCTTCATTACTGAGCTGCTACCGGGCATTGCAGTAAAATATCGGGGGCTTGCTAGTTTGGAGGCGGCCTTGAGCTTGTGAGCAACTGGGCTTATGGGCATGAGGAGGGTGTATATGGGTCGATTCACCTTAGATGCCCTGAAATGGTTTGCAATGGAACTCTTGAGTCCGGAATTTGGTCCGGAGATCCGAAGGTGCTCTCGCCCATAAGGGTTGATGCGGTTGGGCCGGCCGGGAACGGCTCCCGGCGCCTGAAACCCAAACAAGAAATCGGAGAGACTAATCAACCAAGTCCTCGACTTCTGTCTCCATAAAGTCGCCGTCTTCATCACGTATAAATAACATAGGTCCGCCACCGCCCCCCTGAAAAGCAAGGTCAAGCTCAATGCTTTTTGCTTTATATGACAGTTTATACACTTCATATTCGTCAGTTGAACCTATGATGCCTTCCCCATAGGTTATGTCGCCAAGCACGCCGCCCCTATCCAGACTCAGTGTCTGGAGAACGAAATCTTTCCAATTGAGATCTTCAAGTGTCACGTTATCTTCGACTTCGAAATAACCTGTCAACTGGCCATGATCATACTCGACTACGTCAAGCATGACATGTTCATCAGGTGTTGGGTCTTCTTCTTTTTCGAAGTGAATTGTTTCTGACATATCTGCTACAAGTACCATGTCTGAGCTTTGAAAATCATTTTGCTCAAGCCAGTCTTCATAGCTCATATCTTCATCTTCTTCGGACATAATATTCAAAATCGGAACATTAAGCTTTTTATCTCCATCTTCAATGAAGCATTTGATGCTGTCCGAATGAACAAGCATTCCACATGCAACACCGACCCCTTTATGACTGTTTTTCTGAATATAGTCAGTGACATCATCAGCTTCAGAATTTTCGACCATACCTCTAATATTCTTCAAAACATCATTACTGAAGTAAGAAGCGTCAACTTGCGTTCCCGAATCTTCAAAACTGATCTTCATTTTTTTTGACATAAAATAATTCCCTTTTCGAACAGAAACAGATGATCAATAGTAATTATAAAAACTGGTTCGTGAATAGAAGCTATAAATTTAAGTCATGAGTCGGAGCTTTGATAGAAATTTCGCTGCCGAAACCCGTTGTCTAGAGCGAGATTCTCATGACCTCCCCGTCATTACAGAGGATGACATAAAGACCCATCCAAAACCTTTCGGGCTATTAGCCCGGATTTCTCATAAGGGGATAAAAAAGCGGCTGAAAGTGTTATAGTTTCAGGACCTTACACCATTCACCAACACGGACAGCCGCTATTTAAATGGTACCTGAAAAACTGACCTTTACGCCACTCTCTCGCCGTCAAATCGAAGCCGGTTTCTCCGGAGGTCACATCACCTCCGACGCCGGACTGCTCCTGCTGCGTGAAGTCGACAAACAGCACCGACTGACTCAGCGCCTGGCTGGCGTTCTGGACGATGCCCGTAATCTGGTACTGGTTCGCCACAAACTGGAAACCATGATCCGGCAACGGGTCTTTGGCGTGGCAGCCGGGTACGAGGACCTAAATGATCACGAAGCGCTGCGCTCTGACCAGGCCCTTCAAACCGCCACGGGCGAAGATGTGACCCTGGCAGGCAAATCAACCCTGTGCCGGATGGAACAGCGAGTGGACAGGCGGTGATTAAGTCCCACGAACTGCTGTGGCATCACTTCATCAAGCAGCACGACGAACCCCCGAAGGAGATCGTGCTGGACTTCGATGGCACTGACATTCCGGTGCATGGCGACCAGCCCGGCAAGTTCTTTAACGCCTACTACGATCACCATTGTTACTTCCCACTGTACATGTTCTACGGCCGTCACCTGCTGGTGAGTTACCTGCGCACCAGCAACTGAAGTGACAGCCACCACAGCTGGGCCATTCTGGCCCTGCTGGTGCGGTTTATTCGTCAATACTGGCCCGATACACGCATCGTATTCCGCGGTGACAGCGGCTTCTATCGCCCCCGATTGCTGAGCTGGTGCGACCGGAACAATGTGGATTACCTGGTGGGGATCGGCAAAAACAGCCGACTGCTCAAAGAGGTAGACGTACCCGCGATGCTGGTTTGTAAGGCCCAACAGGAGCTGGACGAGAAGGTCTCAGCGACTTACCGCTTCCAATATCAGGCCCGCACCTGGAAGTACCCCCGCTGGGTGGTGGCACGTCTGGAAGAAGGCGAACTGGGTGCCAACCCAAGGTTCATCATCAGCTCCCGCTACGACGACAGCTTTAAGTCTTACTACGAGCAATATTGCGCCCGGGGCGATATGGAGAACCGGATCAAGGATCAGCAGCTGTGTCTGTTCGCAGACCGCACCTCCAGCACACAGTGGTGGGCCAATCAGTGGCGGCTGCTCCTGTCGGGCTTTGCCTACACGTTGTTCGAGCGATTACGGCCCCACCTTAAGAAGACACCCTTCGCGAGAATGAGCGCCAGTAACCTGCGGCTGAAGCTGATCAAGGTGGGCGCGGTCATCATCCGCAACACCCGACGCATACGGGTGTTGATGAGTGACAAGTGACGCCTATCCTTACAAAGACGAACTCTCTGATCTGGTACGCCGACTGGTTCCGGAATAGATGCCCGGGCTCCCCCGGCCCGACTCAATGGGGGAAAGGGGGCAGCGTGTCCGGACAACGGGAATTGATCATTTATTGGGCAGGCATGGCCGAAACTGACCGGCCATAGCGGTAACCAGTCCAGTCTGCGAGACTTGCTGGGGACCTATGAGAAATCCGGGCTAGGTCCCAGTTGGTTAATTCCTTTATTTATCGTTGATGACGTAATGCTGGAGTTTTCGACTTTTATGAGGATGGATGTGGTTTTTCAGTTTTGTCCTTGTTTGCCGCGAGAATTGATATTTTCAGCACAACCCAAGAATCTGGTGTAGCCAAATCTCCTTCACGCAGAAATATTGCGGCCACCCAAACTTCTATGGATCTCCTGTGCTAGCCTGATTGTGAGCAGGGGGACGCCGTGCAGTTAAGCCGTACCCATATGGGAGGCGTCAGCCCAGAGGTCTTTGACATGGCCTCCGTTTGCGGCTGGGGTGTGCCATGTGTATTGGGGCAAGTCCAAATATGCCGAACGAGTAATCAGTTGGAGAATCTCATGGGGAAACGGCTTACAAAATCACGATTCTCGATGGGACTCAGCTGTCCTCAAAAGCTCATTTATGAGGCAGCAGATGAGGTGTATGTCGATCAGCGAAAGAACAATTCTATGTTGGAGGGTCTTGCCGAGGGTGGTCTCCAGCTTGGCGCACTAGCGAAAACTCTTTTTCGACAAGCTGACGGTTTAAGTGCGTTTGAGATTGATGCAAAAGGACAGAAAGAACAGATCGTCCAGACAGTGGAGGCGTTGGGAAAAGAGTCGGTAACGCTTTTCGAGCCAACTATCGCTTTTGATGACTATCTTGTGCGGGTTGATGTTCTGCGGAAACGCGGAACTCAAATTGAATTGATTGAAGTGAAGTCAAAATCTTTTAATTCCAAATCTGATAAGCCCGATAAAAACCCATCATGCTGGACCGAAGATGGCGGTATCCATGGTGCGTTCCTCAATTATGTTCAAGATTTGGCTTTTCAGTACTGGGTTCTCAGGCAAGCGTATCCTGCGTGGAATATTCAATGCTACCTCATGATGCCAGATACGTCTGTCCCCGCGCGTGAAGACGGATTGCACAAGCGTTTTTCTGTGGTTTTTGATGCAAAGTCATCGGGAAGCGATTTACATGTAAAGGTCGACACTGTCGATAAACTGGGCGGAGAGCGTCTGGATGATTGTTTTCTGACGCGAATTCTAATGGATCAGCAAGTGCAGCATGTCCTGAATGATGACCTGACTACTCCCGGAATGAGCGGCGATTTTGCCAGCATGACTAAGAAGCTAGCAGCGATGAATACCACTGAACTCTCAATGCGACCCGCGCCAGTTGGGGCCCACTGCAAGACTTGCGAGTTCTACACTCGCTCTCCCTCCGAGCAGGCTAAAAGTGGCTTCCATGAATGTTGGTCTGACAGGCTTGATGGGATGATGGCTTATCGGCGGGAAGACATGATTTTTGGGCTTTATAACCCTGCTTCCAGGGGTCCCAGAAGCACACGAGGGCTGCTTGAGGCTGGATATCGTTGGTTAGCTGATATTGATCCAGAAGTTATCGGACTTCCGGCACAACCCGACGGCGAGCTCGATACAAAAGATCGTCAGCGCATGCAGTTGACCGGCGAGTGGCCAGGCGGAGGGGGCTATTATTTTGATCGTCGCGGGTTTGTCGAAGCTTTAGGTAAGTGCGCCTGGCCTCTGTATTTCCTAGATTTCGAAGCAGCACGCAGTGCGTTACCTTTCCGCTCGGACATGCGTCCAAACAGCATTCAAATCTTTCAATATTCTGTGCATGTCATGGAGCACGATGGTCATGTCCGCCACGCCGATGAGTTCCTCGATCTGTCGGTCGATGGTGATGTAAACGTCCGCATGCTCCGCCGGCTAAAAGAGGCACTGGGCTCGACTGGTACAATAATGCGCTGGACAGATTACGAGAACACAGTGTTGAGCTCGGTTCGAGAGCATCTGCTGACGACGGATTCACCTCCAGAGGATTGTAACGAGCTCGTTACATTCATCGAATCCATTATTCGCTCTGGCGAGCGTGAAATGGTGGATCAGGCGAAATGGGCACAGCATTTTTATTTCCATCCGTACAGTCGAGGCAGCAACAGCATTAAATTGGTCCTGCCAGCTGTGATGATAAATTCCGAGTATCTGCGCTCGCAGTACGCACGACCCATTTACGGCACCGAGCAGATGCCGAGTAATAATTTTTCAAATAAAACTTGGTGGGTTCCTGAGCCTGGAAGTGAGGGCAAGCCACAAGATCCCTATGCAATGCTGGAGAGTACATTCACGCCTGAACTCCTCTCTCGAAGTCCAGAAGTTGTTAACTACCAACGATTTGAAGCGATAAAGGACGGGGGTGGAGCGATGATGGCGTATACGCGAGCTCAGTCCGGAGAGATGGATCCTGACATCAGGAATGCGATTGAGAAGAGCCTACGCCAATATTGTGAACTCGACACACTAGCCATGGTGATGATCATGCAGGCTTGGAGAGCAGATGCTGATGTTTAGCTCAAATCGATTGACGACGTCAGATAAAAAGAGAGTTGGGCTACAGAAACTGTGATTAATAAGGTCACGTGATTTGTGGCGTTGATTCGGAAGGAGGTAGACGCGCACCACTGCCTCACTAATGGCCAGTCGTTAGGGTGCGTGTGTTGGAGAAAAGTTGAAAAATAATCACTTTGTCAATGAGTTAAGGACGGACTTAGTGCCGATGTCAGATGTTTGGTCATATCAGCCCACTGATATGAACCCTGAATGGAACGGGACATATCAACAGGTAAGATCGGGCAAGCAAACATATGCGAGGCCTGACAGAAATGAATCGTCTTTTAGCCTCAAATTACGTGAGGATAATCCCTTAAGCATGAATAAGCATTCAGCTGCGTATTCTGTTGATTCCGATCACCCGTTCCGGTTTATTCCGATCACCTGTTCAACCTAACGCGCCGAAGGTCATCCTATCACTCGGAGTGATCGGAATGCCCCATTTTGCTCATGGCCTTTCTCATGGATTCTCCTTTCAGATTCAGCTTGTGGCTGTTGTGTAGGAGGCGGTCGAGAATGGCGTCTGCGAGAGTCGCGTCGCCAATGGCTTTGTGCCACTGACCGATCGGCAGTTGGCTGGTGATCAGGGTGGATCGCTGGCCATGGCGGTCTTCCATGATTTCCAGTAAATCGTTGCGCTGGCTCAAGGTCATTTTCTCCAGCCCCCAGTCGTCCAGCACCAGTAAATCCGTTTTGGCTAACTGCTGAATTAGTTTGGCGAAGCGCCCATCACCATGGGCAATGCTGAGCGACTCCAGCAGTCGAGAAGTCCGGAAGTAGCGCACAGACAAGCCGTGGCGGCAGGCCTGATTCGCCAGGGCACAGCCCAGCCAAGTCTTACCACACCCGGTGGGGCCGGTGATAAGAACGTTTTGGTGTTGATGGATCCAGCGACTGCTGAGCAGGTCGGCGAACTCGCTCCGATGCAGGCCGCGCGGGTGCTGGTAATCGATCTCTTCGGGATGGGCCTTTAATTTCAGGCGGGCGGCCTTGAGCAGACGGGCCACCTTGTTATTGTTTCGGTGCGTCGTTTCCCGGTCAACCATCAGGGCGAGGCGTTCTTCAAAGCCCAGTTCGGCATGGGTCGCCGGTTGTGCCAGTTGTTGCTCCAGGCCTTCGGCCATGCCGGTGAGCTTCAGGCTGCGTAAGGTGTTCAGGGTCTGGTTGGTATACATGTCACTCTCTCTACTGTCGGTTAGTGGTAGTACTCTTCACCGCGCAGGTTCTCGTGGTGATCCAGGAACAGCTCGTCCTGAGTGGATGTCTCCGCCGCTGTCAGGGGCTGTTGATCCAGACCCTGCTTGAGAATGGACTCCACACTGCTGCGGGTTGGCGAGTGGATGGCCAGCGCCCGGGCACAGGCATTGTTAAGCCGGTCACGGCCGTATTTCCGGGCATTGCCCAGCAACGCCAGAATGCGGCGGTAGCTCTGTTCCTGGTGGCGCTTTTCTTTGAGTAAGTGGCTCACCACCTCGCGGGTGGCTTCACCAATATCGTCGGCCCAGCTGAGGAAGCGTTCTGGTGACCAGTCGTGGATAGCCTTGTGGGAGGGCGGCATGTGTTCCGCACAGGTGCTGTGGCCACCCTGGCGGTAACTGCGTGGGTGGCTGGCCAGTCGCTTGCCCTGGCTGTAGATGGTCACCATACGGCTGCTGCCCTGGACCTCCACTGCCTGCTTTACCAGATGGTGGGGAACCGAGTAGTAGTGCTTGTCATACTCAATGTGGTAATCGATATGGACTCGGGCCTGCTTGATTTCAGCGTATTCGTAAGGCTGGGTGGGCAGTGAACGCAGGGCCGGCTTATCCAATTGTTCGAACTGGCTGGCACGAGAGCCGGGTAGCTTCTTAAAGGGCCGCTGGTTGAGATCTTCCAACAGGAAGCGGATGGCCTGGTTGAGTGAGAAGAGGGTAAAGAACGACTGATGACGCAGTCGGGCCATGATCCAGCGCTCGACGATCTGAACCGCCACTTCAGCCTTGGCCTTGTCCTTGGGCCGATAGGGGCGGGCCGGGACGATGGCGGTATGGTAGTGCGCGGCCAGTTGCTGATAGCTGGGATTGATCACCGGCTCGTAACGGTGGGTTTTTCGAACGGCACTTTTCAGATTGTCCGGGACGACCAGCTCGGGGACACCACCGAAGAACTCAAAGGCTCTTACATGGGCGTCCAACCAGTCCGCCTGGCCCTGGCTCCAGTGGGCGCAGGCGAAGGTGTAATTGGACGCCCCCAGTACCGCCACAAAGATCTGAGCGGTACGGGCTTCGCCCGTATCCGGGTTCACGACAGTCAGGGTCGGGCCGCAGTAGTCAACGAAGAGCTTCTCCCCGGCCCGGTGTGACTGACGCATGCTGCGTTGCTGACGCCCGAGCCATTCCTTGTAGCGATGACAGAACTGGGCATAGCTGTAGCCATCTTCGGGATGCTGCTGGCGATACTCCTGCCACAGCAACTGTTTGGTGACCGTCTTGTTTTTGAGTTCCAGGTGGACGGCCGGGAAGTCCGGCTCAGCGAAGCGTCGCTGGCCGGTCAACGGCTGGGTTGGAAAGAGAAGCCGCCCGAGGTCACGTTCACACAGATCTTCGGGAATAGGCCAACCGAGCCCCGCCTGCTTGGCTCTGGTCAGGTAATCCACCACGGTGCCGTAGCCGATATTGAGCGACTGGGCGATGCCCCGATAGCTCAGCCCGGCCTCATGCCGAAGACGCAGAATGTCTTTAATTTTGCGCATTGTTAGTCTCATCTTGGCCACTGCTCACACTCCTTGCCTCAGGGAAGGCCGGAAGATTAGCAGTATTCAATCTAAATCAATGCGTTAGGTTGGTTTTTGGAAGCCAGTGACCTGTCGTTCTGGATTCCGATCACCGATTCTGGAAAACCGGCAAAAATGATCGGATAAAACCAGAATCAATGATCGGAAAGTTCCAGAATGGGTGATCGGATTAAACCGGAATCAGTGATCGGAATGGGCCAGAATATGCATCAGCCGGGATTTACGTGATCTACGACACTGAGTCTTGCATTTACATCGGAAAAACTGACACAAAGATCTCTCAGAGATTTCATGCCCACATAACAAAGTTGACGGCTACTAATAATAAAAGACATCACCATCCAGAAAAATGGCAGGCATATGCGAAGTGGCGTGCTGAAAACAAAACTGGTGCGCTGAATAGCTTGGATGAATTCAGTATTGGTTTTTATGACCTTTCTAATTTTCTGAAATTTCTCGACGGAGAGACGAACAAAGCTATGATGGACGATATGGAAGCTTTAATTTTTTACGGACTCTGTAGTACAAACGACAAATACCGGCTCCTAAATACTGAAAATCAGGTCGGTAGTCGAAAAGCACGAGAAAAGTGGCGTCAATTCTTTCAGTGACCTATGTAAGGCACGTTATCCAGCCATCGCCTTGATAGGTCGCAACTTAAAGCCACGTGGGACTGGATCGTGCTTATGGACAGCGAGGCAAGCCGACTGGGGTTATGTCCCACTCCTATCCGGGCAGTCAGGATGCCAGTCGATTATTCCGTCAGTTTTTACGCCGAACATACCGATGCCAGATAACCGGCTTCTTAATCAGCTTGGTTTAGGCGGATTCTTCAGTGAAAATATGGCGGGTATCACGATGAATGACACCTACTGTTTGCTTCCTTCGGTGGCTGGGAAGCTGCGAGTTTATTTTCATGAGCTGGATTCGAGATTTGTCGCGGGTGAGCCATTGATCGAATCCACGCATTCATCGGACTCCCTCACATGGCGTGATTTACAGCCTTACGCAATATCGATTCTATAACTGCGTTAAGGATATAAGAGATCATGAGATTTATGGGCAAATTGACAGAGAATGACTGCTATGAAACGCTGATTCAATAGCGGACAAAATTACAAAAGAGGCTGAGGAGTAATTACCAAATGAATAACGAAAGAGCAGAATGAACGAGGCGGAAATGCGAGATATTGATGAGTGCTGGGATATCATCCGTAGTTTAAATGAACAAGCCCACGATGAGGTGGATGGCTTGTGGTATGCAGCTGAACTAGAGGAAGACAGTGAAGAAGCTGAACGTTTGCGCGAAGCAGCCTCTGAAGAGCAAGCATATGAATTTCGAGATAATTTCGAAAATTTAGACGCTGAATTCAAGCAAGCAATTTTGTATTACAAAGATACGCAACCTAACCACGATATGGTTCTTGAACTTAAAATCTTTTTAGGAGAGTAAGCGGTCTAGGTACCTAGCAATGGCCTCAAACCGCAAATATTCGTGATGTTATTGTTTTTCTAATATCGAGAAATAGCACCGCTGTCCGTTATCTCACCATGCTACGAATGATGCCTCGCTTTACTGAAGCCATAAGCTCAACCGAGCTTGCACAGCCTCTCAAAGAGCATGGCTTCTCAGGCACTATGCGGTCGATTCAGCGGGATCTGTGCGTATTCCAGACCAAGGTTGCCACTGATTCCAGACGAAGCCTGCCACCCACGGCGGTTTTCAACCCAGTTGTCCAAATAGCTGCACCTAAGCAGCTAATTTATTAAGCTCAACTTCCTGCAATTTGCCAGGATTGAGCGATACCGGACCGGTGACTTCCCAGTTCCGGGTGTTGCCA
>Ga0306912_1000510_pt1 | contig 22690 bp, 14 predicted proteins | sample AntRauFillE10628_FD_190443 | JGI IMG/M metagenome (GOLD analysis project Ga0306912, IMG submission 190443) | Saline lake microbial communities from Rauer Islands, Antarctica - Metagenome Filla E10 #628 (v2) (version 2) | ecosystem: Environmental > Aquatic > Non-marine Saline and Alkaline >... | reverse complement strand
CGTGATCCTCATAAATAAATGAGTTATGAACTCCGCCTGTTAGGTCTTCCGTGTACTCCGACAAAACTTCAACATTATGGGGATCAGACACATCCATAATCACAATTCCGTTTCGCCTGTTTGATGCTCCCTCTCGGGTAATTACTGCAAGCGATCCGTCTTCTGATATTTTCACGTCATTTACTGTTCGGGCATCTACGGTCACGGTGTCTATAGGAATCATGTTAGCGGGATCGGTCACGTCCCAAAAATACGTATCGCCACTGCCGCCCCATGTTCCTGTGATCGCGTAGTCGCGTCCATCGGCACCTTCCCAAACCCAAAGGTCCGAGGTGTGTACATCATTTACCAATGAATGGCCTACAAGTTCAAGGCGCTGCTGTACGTTCCGCTCGTTAATCCGCACGGTTTGCCTTGCTACCTGATTACCGTTTTTCGCTACAAGCGTGAAATAGCCCGGCAGATTCGCAACAAACCGTCCGTCCTGAGCGACCTGACCTTCCGCACCCTGACCAAGTGTGTCATCAGGCCGCGCAATAAAAGAGTATTCAATCGGTGCATCGTCCACAACATTGCCATTATTATCTAATGCTGTGGCATCTATCCGCAGGACATCACCTGTTCGGGCTTCCAGTACTTCATTTCCAATAGCAACAGATCTAACCGGATTCTCTACAATCCTGAGTTGCTTAGTTGATCCTATCTCTTCTGCTGAGGCTGTAAGTGTCACCATTCCAGGCTCACGAGCCTCCAAAAGTCCAAATTGGCCAATGCTTGCACGTGCATTATTGACGCTGAACATTACATTAGCACGTTCTCTCGTCAGGCCTGCTTCGTCCATTACTTTCGTATCAATCTGAAGAGCCGTATTTGTGTACATGCGGTCCGGCAGATTGGTGAATGTGATTGATTCAAGTGGCGGATAATTCACAGTCACCTCAAGGTCTTCAATAACTCTGTCATTATCTCCGTAAGTATAAAGTGCTGATATTGTAAACGTTCCGGGTAATATTGCCGTCATCAAGCCATCGCGGCTCATCCCTACGGAACTTCTGGCCCGTGAAAAGAATCTGAGCTCTTCGGAAAGAACATTCCCTTCGGAATCAACTGCTTTGCCCGTCAACTGAAGTTCCTCACCCACTTCCAGAACCGGAGATGCCGGCTCAAATTGAATCGTAATGTCCTGTGCCTGTAAGCTGACTGCAATAATACAGACGGCAAAGGTTCCAATAACTTTCTTTAAAAATTCACTCATAAATATAATTTGTTCAGTTCAGGTTTGATGCAATCTATATTTAGCATTAATAGCGGCTTTTTACAATATGCATTATGTAAAAAACTTTGACCAATTTTTATTAAAAATATGCGCCAAATTTAGTTTACTGATGCTTCAAAAGTCTTATCTTTGACGGTTTAGTATTCGAATCTGAGATTGATTTAAACAAGATCGTAAAACGGTAATTTTTTTTAACCAGAGTTCGATCATAAATAACGAATGCAGAAGTCTTCCGTCGGCTGACGGAGAGATTTTTCCCAGGGGATGCCTTCGGCGAGAGAGGTGTTCATCGGGTTTTCCAAAATTCTGATGAACCTCCCCTTTTTTCGCCGCGGGCATTCCTTCGGGGAAGGGGACTATCAATAACTTGATTTGTTAATCGAACTCAGGTTTCTATTATTTTTTCGAAACAAGAAACCGTTTAACCAATCGTTTTGTTTTGATTGGACATCATAATCATCTTAACAGCAGCTTTCACAATTATGCCAATACAGTTCACGAAAGAACCTTTTGCCAACCGTCACATCGGACCTTCTGAAGCCGATATCAAACATATGCTCAAACTATCTGATGTAGACAGTATCAGTCAGTTGATTGGTGAAACAATTCCTGAAAAGATCAGGCTGGACAAGCCACTCGATCTCCCGCCTGCCCTTGCTGAAGATGAGTATTTGGAGAATATCCGGTCTATTGCTTCTAAAAATAAGGTATTCAGGTCGTTTATAGGGATGGGGTATTATGAAACCATTACTCCGAATGTAATATTGCGGAATGTGCTTGAAAATCCGGGGTGGTATACAGCTTATACGCCCTATCAGGCAGAGATTGCGCAAGGACGTCTGGAAGCTCTGATCAACTTTCAGACGGCGGTAAGTGATTTGACAGGTATGGAAATTGCTAATGCTTCACTGCTCGATGAAGGAACGGCTGCTGCTGAGGCGGTCTCAATGCTACACGGAAGACGGAAAGGGAAAAAACGAAAGCAGGCTAATACATTTTTTGCAAGTAAAAACTGCCATCCACAAACAATATCAGTTCTTAAAAACAGGCTGGAACCATTAGATATCGATCTACAGGTTGGAGCGGTTTCAGATCTCGATGTAACGGACCCCGAACTATTTGGTATTTTACTACAGTATCCCGGAACGGATGGGGCTGTTGAAGATTACACCCCGCTCATTACATCAGCTCATGAAAACGATGTTTATGTTACTGTCGCTGCCGACCTGCTGAGTCTCACACTGCTGAAATCACCGGGAGAAATGGGGGCCGATGTGGTTGTGGGTTCCAGCCAACGGTTTGGCGTCCCAATGGGATACGGAGGCCCTCATGCCGCATTCTTTGCAACCCGCGAAGAGTTTAAGCGACAAATTCCGGGGCGTATTATCGGGGTCACGCAAGATGCCGAGGAGAACCCGGCGTACCGAATGGCTCTTCAAACACGTGAGCAGCATATCAGGCGCGAAAAAGCAACCTCAAACATATGCACGGCTCAGGTTCTGCTTGCAGTGATTGCCGGATTTTATGCAGTCTATCACGGACCGAAAGGACTGAAGAGAATTGCATCGCGTGTTCACGGACTTACGAAACTGGCATCTGCCGGCCTGTCGAAAATGGGGTTCAACATCAATAATGAACAATTTTTTGATACTCTGACGCTTCAAATCGACAGTTCTTCAGTTATTAATGACATTCGACGAAAGGCAGAATCGCATAAAATAAATCTGCGATATGATGAAAACAGAATTGGTATATCATTCGACGAGAACAAAACACTGAAAGACGTTGAAGATATCCTTGCTATTTTTTCCGCTGTGTCTGATTCCAAACCGGCGTTTGATCTTCAAAAAGCGTCTGAACTGATAGACGTTGATTATCCTGAGCACCTGGAGCGCAAATCCCCATATCTGGCACATCCGGTATTCAATGAGTTTCATTCCGAGCATGAGATGCTCCGGTACCTGAAAATGCTGGAAAATAAAGATATGGATCTAACGCACAGCATGATCTCGCTTGGATCGTGCACCATGAAGCTAAATGCCACAGCTGAAATGATACCGCTGACGTGGCCCGAATTTGGAAAGATCCATCCATTTGCTCCCGCCGGGCAGGCTGAAGGGTACCATCACCTTTTCGAAGAGCTTAATGCATGGCTGTGTGAAATCACGGGATTCGATAAAATGTCACTCCAGCCGAACTCCGGAGCTCAGGGCGAGTACACCGGACTTATGACCATACGTGCCTATCATATAGCAAATGGTGATCACCACAGAAATGTAACCATTGTCCCATCATCGGCCCATGGAACCAATCCTGCAAGCGCTGTAATGGCGGGTATGAAGGTCGTGATTACAAAGTGCGATGACCAGGGGGATATTGACCTTGATGATCTTCGTGATAAGATTGAGAAAAATAAGGAAAATCTTGCTGCTCTGATGGTCACCTACCCATCCACACATGGTGTATTTGAAGAGGATATACAAGAAATCTGTGACGAGATCCATCAAAACGGCGGATTGGTCTACATGGACGGGGCTAACATGAACGCGCAGGTAGGGCTGACATCCCCGGCTAAAATCGGTGCTGATGTGTGCCATTTGAACCTGCACAAGACATTTTGTATTCCGCACGGCGGCGGCGGTCCCGGAATGGGGCCTATTGGGGTCGTTGAGAAGTTGAGCCCTTATCTGCCGGGCCACAGTCTTGTAAACACCGGGGGTAAGCACGCAATCGATTCTGTGGCATCTGCCCCGTTTGGTAGCGCAAGCATTCTCACGATTTCTCACGCCTACATCCGCATGATGGGATCGGCCGGCCTGACCCGCGCGACTGAAATTGCAATTCTTAACGCGAATTACCTGAAGGATCGTCTGAAAGATCACTACCCGATTCTTTATACAGGGAAGGGTGGCCACTCAGCCCACGAATTTATTATCGATCTCAGAGGGTTTAAGCAAAGCGCAGGCATTGAGTCAGTTGATGTGGCGAAGCGGCTTATGGATTATGGGTTTCATGCCCCAACCATGTCATTTCCTGTGCCGGGCACACTGATGGTTGAACCGACGGAAAGTGAATCTAAAACTGAATTAGATCGATTTTGCGAAGCAATGATCCTCATCAGGGAAGAAATCAGAGAGGTAGAAGATGGTAGTGTTGATCCTGAAAATAACGCTCTTAAACATGCCCCGCACACCATGCGAACCGCACTGAGCAGCGCATGGGATCGACCCTACTCTCGCGAGAAGGCAGTTTTCCCAGTGGCGGAACTTCGCTTTAACAAATTCTGGCCGTCCGTCAGTCGCGTTGATGATGCGTATGGCGACAGAAACCTGATGTGCACATGTGTACCCGTTGATGAATATGCCGATGGTCAGCCTATCGCATCAATCACTTAAAATACAGCTGCTAAAACCAACTTAAAAAAGCCATGCCTCTTTTGGCATGGCTTTTTTTGTTTCGCTATTTTTTGATCCGTTGTGTTCGAATACATGGCGTGATGGGTGGTCATCAGATGTTGAAAATACTTTATTTTATCCTGATAATTAGAGTCGTTTCATAACTGCATATCTTATAAAATTTTAACCCCTCAGGTAGTCAAAAAGCAATACATTGCGATAACTAAAATAGCAGAGGTAAAGCAAAATCATGAACAGAAAAGTAGTAATAGTAGAAGATGATCAGCTGTTAGGCATTGTATTGGAAAAAATGGCTAACTCATTGGATTTAGAAGTGTTAGAGATCTCCCAAACAGGATCGGGAGCCGTTGCTTCTATACAAAAACATAATCCTGACCTTATCTTCATGGATATACAGCTTGCTGATGATATCAATGGAATTCAGGCGATGGAAATGATTAGAAATCATTCCAACGCACCTGTCATTTATATTACAGGGCAGTCCGATTTAAATACCAGAAAAAGAGCCTCGCAGGTCCAAAATTCATTTTTTATGATTAAACCTGTTAACATTCACGATCTCAAATCTGCAATTAATGGTGTTGAAACGCCCTCTGTTTGACCATCATTTTAAATTGACCAAACATTCAGCAGACGTTACCATCCCGGCAGCGTGAGAGGCTTTATAGCTCCAGCGCCGCTTGCCGGCAACTCCCTCTCCACCAGTAGTTTTGAGTTCATAGCATTTAAAAAGAGTTCTCCATCACTCTCTTCAATATCATCGATTGAAAATGAACTGCCGTGATCACCCGACGCAACATACACTTCCGTGCTACATAGATTTCTAAACCGTTGAATCCAGCTTGCTGAAACTGAAATATCCTGAATTCGATCCCGCTTTACGATAGCAATCTTTTTAGAGAGTGTACGATTACTGATAATCACATTTTTATCGTCCCACCCTATTGCAGCATCTTTAAATGTTTGCCACCCCCACCAAACAGATAGCGTTGGGATGACCCAGACCCAGTTTGAGAGTGAAAAAGTCCAGTAAAGAATTCCGGTTACTAATGTCAAGAGTGCTGCTGATCTAAACATGTACCGCCGGAGGGCTCTTTGGGGTGGCGTGATACCAGGCAGGGTGACATCGTAATGAGGCACAACTTTCTCAATCAGAGCTTCCACTTTGCTCCTTTTAATAAGCGGAAAGAGTACGATTGCGCCCGATCCTTTTTCATCGCCATATCCCGCACTGTGTATATGAACAGAGCAGTAGCCCAGTGGCTGACGAATAATTCCTTCCGTCACGAACAGTGCCTGAATTCGTTTATAGGGAACTGTAATTCTTTTTTTCTCAAAAATTCCGCGCGAGATAATCAGCTCATCTTCATCAATTTCCAGGCTGAAATCTCCGTACATGAGAAGCGTGCTGAAAAATGAGATCAGCCAGGCCACGACAACAAATATCACGATGATCGAGACGATCATGAACGTATCTGTCTGTGACGGGAGCAATGAAAACAGATACTCAAAAAGGTTAGATTCACGAATCGCAGGCTCAATCTGAGAAAATAGAGTTCCCAGAATAGAGAGTGCAATTCCAAACCTGCCAGACGTTGTTGCAGCAATCAACAGATCTTTGTTGGGCAACCCGTAAACATCACGGTGATCGTTTGCTATTTGAGCTGCTTCATCCACTTCTGCGTCACTGCCGGATTTGCTTAGCTTTAGCTTTATCTCCTTCGCAATCTCCAGGGGCACAGCTTCAATCATAGCGGCTCTTGAGGTTGCACCTGCCGTTTGTATATCAATTTTGACAAGTCCAAACAGGCGCTGAATTACACCAGAAGAGATATCAATGACCTGTATTCTATCTTTGGTGAGGTAGATATTTTGTCTGACAAATATTCCGCGTTTGATATGCATCTCTCCTTCTTCAACCTTATACAAAAACCGCCACCAGTCAAGAACCCCTGAAATCATTAACAGTGCAAACCCTCCTCCTATCATCACAATAAATGGGAGGGAATCGCTTTGGGCTCCGATGAACAGAAACACCAAAATTGTAACAAGATTACCGCGAATCATTGTTACAGCGCGACTGACAGCCGCTATTGGATGTTGACGCTGAAAATCATACATCATCGTCGGCAAGTCTGGCGTAGGTTGATATCTCACGGCGAACCCTGTCGGCAATTACTACGTCAAGGCCAGGAATTTCGTGTGTGGTTGCAGCCGTCGAAATAGTGACGGACGACAGGTTAAACCAGCGTAGTAGTGGGCCCTGACGTGTATCTACGTGCTGAACACGGCTCAGCGGAATAAGGGTTTCTTTTCTTACAATAACACCGCGCAGAAGGTCGATTTCATTTTGGTTGATACTGTAACGCCATCGCTTCCACGTAATCGGTGGTAAGACAAAAACTGCTGAGTACCATAAAGATACTGAGAATAAACTTACGGCTGTTAACAGCCAGAAGTGAACATTCAGCCAGCCAAATATGGCGTAGTAAGCAATTGGCAGTCCAAATAAAAAAAGATACCCAATAGCACTCCCCAAACGCCACACGCCAATGATCGATGGAGCTAATTTCTTTGAAGATGATTTATCCATACAACATATGCTCAAACGTTAGCTCTGAATTTAAGCTTTGTATTGCTGATAGAAAACTTAAAAAAAGATCAATTAGCTTTTGATAAACTCTTCGTTCGTTCGATATCTCGTCCGGGTCTTTCTTTTCGCCTCAAAATCTTCGAGTTCTTTTGTGATAGTCAGGTAGTAGCCATACCCGGCGATTAACGATACAGTAACAATACCGATTAGAATTAAAACAGTTTCCATAATTTTAGGGGGGTTATTTGATACTCAACTTCTACAATAGGAAACTCTGCATGTTACGTTCCATAAATAAAAAAAGCCACGACAGTGCGTGGCTTTAAGAAATAATTAATCGGTAGAAAGACTTAATTAAGCTTGATTTTTCATCTCCTGAATTTCAATACGGATCTCCTGAGATAGTTTTTTCAGCTCTTGAAGCTGCTTACGGGCTCTGGTGCCAGCGGCCTTGTTACCCTTATCGTAAAATTTTTCCATATCCTCTTCAAGTTCCATCATCAGACTCTTTACTTCATCAATTCTGCTCATAAATATACTCCAAATTGTCAGTTAATAATTATTGAATGACGACATGCTGTTCGTCATAAGGTTAAGTTTGATAGCATGTATAATCACTGTCAAAACTTGCGTAAGTTAACATTCTGAGCATTAAATGCATCTTTTTTTAAGCAGAAACTGAAAAATAGGTCTTTCCGGCTATCCCGGGTCCATTATCATTTGCCTTTAAATGAGTCTTGAACCCGTTGGCAATAAATTATAAGTAGTTGTTTATTATAGATTAAAGAAATTCATAATTACCAGATGGTAAGGATGTCGTGACTACCAGCAACTATGCCTCCTCCCCTGTGTATTGATCAGCAACCTGCCTGCCACGCTTCTCATTTACAAATACATTTACCAGAATACCGAGCAAAAACAGAGCGGCGCAAAACAGTACGGATGTTTTAAGACCAAATTGGGCTTGCAGCAATCCGAGGCCAATAATACCAAAGACGCCGGCAAGCTTATTCGAAAGCCCCCAGAAGCCGAAGAATTCAGCCGATTTCTCTTCTGGTGAAAAGATTCCCACTAGCGCCCTGCTTGCCGACTGGCTCGACCCAAGGCTCAGGCCTGCCAAAACTCCAATGTATAAAAACATGTATTGCGCCTCAATATCCATAGCAAATACGGAGTTGAACCACACGGTCAGATCTTTTACACCCCAAATTCCCAGCACAGCAAAAAACCACAAGACGAGAGTCAGGTTATAGGTAAGTTTGGCACCAATCCGGTCCTGAACATAACCAAAGACTATAGCCCCGACCGCCGCGGTAATTTGAACGATCACGAACATCAAAATACGCACGTTTTCATCCCACATAACGATCTGATCGCCGTAAATGAATGCAAATGATATTACAATGTAGATTCCCGCCATTGCAAAAAATACAGACACCAAAAAGATGGCCAGATCCCAGTACTGCCTGATCTCACGTACAGTTTTACCAAGCCGAATAAATCCCATGGACAGTAGTGTTTCTCCCTGTGGAAGCTCTCTGCGCTTTCCGGGTTCTTTCAGCCATAAAAAAGTAGGGATAGCGGCCAGCATGAAGAAGACTGCGGCAAATGGCCCAACCCATCGGATTCGATCAAAATTTTCCGCTGTGGCATCACCTAAATAAACGATCACAAACCCGGCAGAAAAGAGGCCACCAACATACCCAAGCGCCCAGCCAAAACCGGAAATTTTACCCAGATCTTTTGGCGGCCCCAAGCTGGTTAAGAATGCCGCTATGAAACTTTCGCCGGTTGCATAGGCGAAGTTAGAGATGATAATCATTGTCACTCCCAGTACAATCATGCCGGGCTCAACGAAATAGAGCAGCGTTGTTGCCACGATGGTTAGAATGTAACTTAAAAACAGGAACCGTTTTTTTAGAGCGGAATAATCCATGATGGCACCCAAAACCGGGCCGCTCAACACAACCATAAAATAACTGAGCCCAAGAGCAACACTCCAAAGAAGGTTTCCAAGCCTGTAGTCGTTACTTGCATCCCCAACAATAACTGTTGTAAACAGAACCGGGAAAATTACGGTGATGATCAGTAGAGTGTATGCCTGATTTGCGAAATCAAACATTGCCCAGCCGAAAATCTCTTTCTTTGATGCCTGTGGAATATCATCACGATGGCGTTTCATAATCTGTCGTGCATTAGGTTCTGATTAGTGTTGGGCCGCGAGAGCGGACACCACAAGCTTTGTTAGCGGCTTAGCGGACTATTTAAGCAAAATTTTATCCAGATAGAAATTTAAAGACTTAGAAACAGTTGTCTGTCATTTTCTTAATTATCAATCTGGGTAAGAGCTTTACACTTATTATTTCGGTTGAACCGTGTCAAATATCTACCGGCAGGCGTTGCTATACTTCTTACGTCTGCCAGTCAACAAATAAAAAGCGCTTTCATTTAATAAAATGGGGCTGATGGTATGCATTTATGCTGTAGATTGGGTATCTACCAAACTCATTATATCTGAATTCTAAACACGTCTACCTGATCATGACCTGGAAAGAGACCATTCAACATTTTGCTACCGAGTCGAATATCAGCGAACCCTTAACTCAGAAAATAATATCTCTCACCGGTTTTTTAGAGGAATATCTGACCCACCGCAACGCTGATGACCTTAAGACACTTTCGTCTGAACTGCCTCAGTATTCTGCGAAGGCATTTGAAGAGGGCGGTGACTCAGATAACGACGAGTTAAAAAAGACCATCGCAGAACTTGACCTGGATCAAATCACAAGTTTGCTTCGGCTGACCACCATTTTCTTTCACCTGGTGAATTCTTTGGAACAGCATGAAATCATCCGTATTAATCGCGAACGGGCCCAAAATATTGACGCTGAGAATCCGCGCGCAGAGAGTATTGCCGATGCGTTGAGCAGCTTCAAAAAAAATGGCTACAGCTTTGAAAAGGCCGTAAAACTGTTTGCCAAACTGGATATTCAGCCCACCATTACCGCACACCCAACAGAAGCCAGGCGCCGGAGTATTCTCAATAAGCAAGAAAATATCACGGCCATGATCCGCGATTATACCAGCGACCACTATACACCAAATGAGAAAGAGTCGATCCTTCGTCAGATTTTCAACGAAATTTCGCTGCTTATTTCTACCGATGAAGTCCGGTCGGAACGGCTAACAGTGGAGGATGAAGTTGAAAATGGCCTCTTCTTTTTTACGACCACGATATGGGACACCGTTCCACGACTTTATGACGATATCCGGTTTGCTTTTAAGCAGCAGTATGGGAAAGTGCCCGAGCTGCCCATTATTTTCAAATACCGGTCGTGGATCGGCAGCGATCGTGACGGTAATCCAAACGTAACGCGTGATGTAACATGGAACACACTTATTGAGCAGCGCAAAACAGTTCTAAAACTGTATCTAAAAGAGCTGAATGACTGCCGCAGGTATCTCTCTGTTTCAAAACAGCTCGTGGAGGTTCCCAAACCGCTTCTGAAATCTCTTAAAAAAGAGGAAAAGGAGATTACGCTGAGCACACGATTCAAGCGACGGTACAAAAACGAGCCGTATCGTATGAAGCTCACATATATCATGCATCACCTGCAGGAACAAATTGACCTGCTGGATGAGGATGAATCCCGGATCATTAGCTCATCTGATCACTACAAAGCGAAAGATTTTAACAACGACCTCGACCTTATTTATGAATCGTTAATTGAAAGTGATTTGTCGGAAGTCGCCAATTATGGCTATTTCAATGATTTACGAATTCGTGCCCGCACCTTTGGTTTCCACATGGCTGCGCTCGATGTAAGACAGCACAGCAGTATACACGAAAGTGCTGTCGAAAACCTGTTAGAGGTCGCAAACGTAGTTGATAACTACTCTGACCTTCCTGAGGATAAAAAAATTGAATCGCTCACTAATGAACTGCGAAATCCCCGCCCACTCAGCCCTGTTAACACAAAGTTAAAGCCTGAAACTGAGAAAATTCTGCGCGTTTTTAAACTTATACACACCATTAATGATCTGGATCCTAATGCGTTTGGAAGCTATATCATTAGTATGACTCACGGAGTCAGCGATCTTCTTGAAGTGGTGATTCTTGCAAAAGAAACAGGCTTATGGAAACTCAGCGGTGATTCGGTTGAAAGCCCGCTCGATATCGTGCCCCTGTTTGAAACGATTGAAGATCTTGAGAAGAGCCCGGATCTGATGGAGCAAATCCTGACGGATGATCTGTACAAGGAGCAAATATCAGCCCGGAATAACTTTCAGGAAATTATGCTCGGCTATTCCGACAGTAATAAAGATGGCGGATACTGGATGGCGAACTGGGCACTTCAAAAAGCTCAGCTGCGGTTGGGCAAGGTTCTGAATGATCACGGGATTGATTTCCGGCTCTTTCACGGGCGCGGTGGGTCGGTTGGTCGTGGAGGCGGACGATCAAACCGTGCAATTCTTGCGTTACCATCTATAAGCAATAACGGACGCATCCGATTTACCGAACAGGGAGAAATTATCTCGTTTCGGTACTCTCTGCCAGATATTGCGCGCCGGCACCTTGAGCAAATCGTAAATGCTGTTGCGCGCGTGACGGCCGGTGAGGGACAGAAAGAGCTCAAAGACGGCGATAGTACGGAAGAGATTATGGATCAAATATCCAGCCGATCGATGGATGCCTATCGCGACCTGATTGACCATCCTGACTTCTGGAGCTGGTATAAGCACGTCACACCTGTAGAGCACATTGGGAACCTTCCAATTGCTTCGCGTCCTGTGTCACGAGGAGGCTCAAACGGGCTTCAGTTTGATAACCTGCGGGCCATACCCTGGGTCTTTGGATGGACACAAGTCCGCTATAATGTACCCGGCTGGTACGGACTTGCCGCAGCTCTTGATCCCATGCTGGAGAAAAACCCGGATCTTATACAAACGCTGCAAGGCTGGTATAAAGAGTGGAGCTTTTTTAACACGATTGTTGATAATGCACAGCGAGAACTTGCGCGTTATCATGCACTTACAACCAAACTCTATTCCGCTCGTGACTCAGACATGACTCACCATAAAAAAATTATTAGTGATCTTGAACGGTCACGGGATATTATTCTCCGCATAACTGAGCAGGATGCCATTCTGGACACCCGAAAAGTGATACAAAACTCAATTAAATTCCGAAACGTATTTACATATCCGCTAAACGTAGTCCAGGCGGAACTGCTAAAACGATGGGAAGAAGCGGAGTCCGAAGAGGAGCTTAAGAAACTGCGTCACGCCCTGTTTTTAAGTATTAACGGCGTAGCAGCGGCTATGCAGAGTACAGGTTAGTAATTGCCGGTACCACGCTTTATGATCTACTTAACGAGAAGCAGCTTGCGCGTGTCAGCCTCGCCATCCACGATGATCCGATACAGGTAAACGCCGCTCGCAAGCCCGGACGCGTTAAAATCGACCCGGTAGCGTCCTTCTCCCTGTTGCGAATTCACCAGGGTAGATATAAGCTGTCCAATTGTGTTGTATACCTCAAGACGCACGTCGGATGTGCCGGTGAGAGCGTATTCAAGCGTCGTTTGGGCATTAAACGGGTTGGGGTAGTTTTGATCCAAAACATAAAAACTGTTCTCTTCCAGTGCCTCTCCCTTCAAAGAAATGCGCAGCGGGTTGGGCTGGCTTGATGAATTGTGAAGCAGCGTTAATTCTGTATCATGTTCATTAACACTCCTCGGGGCGTAACGAACCGGAATATTCAGGCTGTTGCCGGGTTCTATAGTAAACGTTCTGAAGGTTGCTGACACACTGTAGTTTGAGTCATCTATTACTATTCGTCCGCTCAGTGGATCTTCGGCAGAAGCGTCATTACTAATTGTAAGTGTTTGGCTTACAGCATCCCTTACGTTCGAAACACCAAAATTAAGTTCGGTCTGTTCAACCGAAATAATAGATTCTACACCTATCAAATCAAAACAATTTTGCCCGAGCGGCCATCCCATATCACTAAGCATTCCACACATGACGGGTCCCGGGGTATGGATTGAAAACTGGCGATCGAGCCTTGGCCTCATCAAAGCGTTATCGGAGTCCCCAAACGTATCCTGATCAAGATGTGAATAACTGCTTCCGCCTTCCCAAATAAATGGTGAATACAACTGAACCGGGGAACCAAAATTGACACTATTTGCGTCATTCCCATCAAAAAAGACTCCGTCAAAAGACCCCGTCACTGCATCATACAGCAGCGAGGACGGATTTGGATAAACATTTTCATTAATGATGGGTATGTTTTCGCCATCTTCGGTAAACCGGTCGTAAATGATAGGCTGGTTAACACCATTTGAATTTTCAAAGCCCCACTCTGCAATACCCACATCCTCATCGGCCACCATACTGCCAATAAACCCGATCCCATGACCAATTTCGTGAAGCACTACTGTAACAAAGTCAATTAAATCTACCGGTGGATTTGAATCCTGGCCAAAGTACCAGTCATCAAATGCACAGTTAATATTTATAACAATATCAAAATCTGTACCTGCAGTAGCTTTTATATCATCTCCTATCATTGCGCTGGCCTGGGCAATGGAATACCACGTATCACTTTCTCCGATTGGAGGAATTTGTGCAATTCGTGTGGGTCCTGCAGATCCTAATACATTTTCTTCAAGTTCCTGCCAGGTAGCCTCAATCGCCACCGGAACTGAACTTTCAAGATGGGTTTCCCAGATACTCATTGCGTATTCAAATGCAGATAGCGCCTCAGCAGGCCATACCTCTCCACCGCATGCACTGACGTAGGTCACATTAAAATCGGATGTCAGCCGTTTCCCGGCTGATTTACCCACGATATCGGCATGGGCTATGGCACGATCCGCATTAAAGTCGGTGGGTTCAAATATACATACGTTCTCCATCTCCGGAGCCTCTTTAATAATTATATCGGCAGGATCAATTGTTTGGCCGGCAACCCCGGCAAACCCAGTTGCCAGAAAGAAAAGAATCGTATTTCTAAATAATTTGTAAATCATAGAGGTATTTATACAATTGATAAACAGTTTGCCTTGTAAGTTGCTCAATATAAAATTATTATCGGATCTCGACAGAACCTAATTTATAACAAATACATTTCTTGAAGGTTCTTTTAGTTCAACTAATCCCTAAAAATCGCGTATGTTCATTGATTAAGCACTAATGGAGCATACGACGAAAGGCAGACTCACTGCCTTTCGTCATCAGCTCGCCAACCTGTTTCCTGAATTTTGGTGCTCCACCATTGGCAGGATGGCGGACGGGAATATACTCTTTACCAAGCTCGTCCATACTTGCTTCGCATTTTCGGCCAACAGCCACCAGTTTCACATTTTCAAAAAGATCAATAAATGTCTGCAGGTGCCGCAATCCAGCGTTCATCTCTTCAGCAGTTGGCGTGCGGTTACTCAACAACCCTTTGTCAGGATCATAGGGATGCCATGGAACAGAGTTCCAGAGAACGATCTCATATGGGTTAATACCAAGATTTGAAAGCGCCCCCCACATAATGGTTGCGGTAGGTTCAGTCATACCCATTTCAATCAATTCCGGACGGCTGGTACGTTCCGGTGAAACCCCATCAAAAACATCCTTCGGTTTTACACCATATTTATCTGTTTGGTGGCCCAACAAAATGCGCTCAGATGTCATTGCAATTCCTGTAAAATGCCCCCCCTGGTAACCCAGAGCTTCGGCGATAAACAGATATTTTGCCCGCCCAACACGCTCACTGAGGTAGTGGCTGAGCTGACGGCGGCGAATTGCGGGGGCATCAGAGTTTACATCGTTCTCATTATCCCGTTCAAACCAGGGATTGAACAGATGTTTCGTTGGCTTTTTACTGAGCGACTGAATAAAATTTGAAATCACAGACGGCTACCAATTATTTTTTTTCATTTCCGGCAAGGTAATAGAGCTGCATCATCCGCAATTCGCTGTATCCAACGGATTTGTCGAGATCTTCGTATACCGGCTTTAAAAGCTCGGGGCCAACTTTTTCCATGGACGCCATCACCTCATCCACTTTGCGCTGCGACAAATCACACGCTTCAAGAATACCGTCTTGCTTCAGGTCATTTCCTTCTTCGAGAAATGTTTTCAGATGCTTCAGAATTGTTGGCATTTTCACGCCATGTTCCTCCGCCAGGTGTTCCAGTGATTTTCCATCATTGTAGTCTATGCCAATCTGCAAATGTTTTTTTGAGGAGGATTTCTTCTTCTTTTTCTTTTTAATCTCACGCTTCCTCTCCTCAATATCATGTTCTTCGCAGTACGATTTTACCACATTTAAAAAGTCATCGCCGTACTTCTTGTGTTTTGCACTTCCCACACCATAAATATCGCCCAGACTCTCATCTTTTTGAGGATAGTAGTACGACATCTCCATCAACGTTGTATCAGGGAAAATCATGTAGGGCGGTACATCCTGAGCGTCTGCAAGCTCTTTCCGTTTTTTACGAAGCTCTTCGAACAGATTCTCATCGTACTTATTCTCTACGTCTGATGACGTTCGGGAAGCCGCGCTTCCGTCAATTGCGGTTTGCGTACGATCCAGAACGCCCTGAACCCGTGCCTCATCTTTCAACACTTTCTTCCCGCTTGAAGTAAGAAGCAGACTGCCATATTCGGGATCTTTTGTTATAAAATCATGCCGGACCAGCAGCCGTGACAGCTGAATCCACTGATCTTTGCTGAAATCCATGCCGATTCCATACGTGGACAGCTTGTCATGCCCGTTCTCAAGTACTTTCTTAGCTTTAGAACCCCGGAGAATATCAGAAATATGGGTTGCCCCGTACCTCTCTTCAGTGCGTGCTATGCAAGACAGAAACTTTTGAGCAGGAACCGTGAGGTCTTCCATGGCATCTTTCATGGAGATGCAGTTATCGCACATGCCGCACTCATCACTGTGGTAGGTTTCCCCAAAATATTTCATCAGCGGGATGCGCCGGCACTCACTTGTCGTCAGATAATTAATCAGGTCCTCAAGATGCTTTTTGGCGACTTCTTTCTCTTCACCCTCTTTTTGATTGATGAAGTAGTTGATCTTCTGACGGTCGGAGTGACTATACAGCAGCAGACAATCCGATCGTAATCCATCACGTCCCGCTCGGCCAATCTGCTGATAGTACGATTCAATATTCTGCGGCATATCATGATGAATCACAAACCGCACATCCGGTTTATCGATCCCCATCCCAAACGCCACGGTCGCTACAATAATATCAATCTTATCCCGAATAAAGGCGTTTTGATAAGTCTCGCGCTGATGCTCGCTCAATCCCGCATGATAAGGTCGCACAGAGTGGCCTTCGTCTTTCAGGTCTTGATAAAGTTCATCGGTCTGGCGCCGGCTGAAACAATAAATAATGCCGGACTGGCCCTTTCGCGTATAGAGGAAATCAAGAATCTGGTCGACAGGGCCGGCTTTATCTACAACGTTCAGAAAGAGGTTTTCGCGATCGAAACTGGCGACGTATGTTCCGCCTTCTCTGAACTCAAGAATCTCTTTGATGTCTTCACGAACGCGGGGAGTGGCTGTGGCTGTTAATCCCAGGCAGACCGCTTCGGGAAACTGTTTGCGTATATCGGCCAGCTGGCGGTAATCGGGCCGGAAATCATGGCCCCATTCAGAAATGCAGTGAGCCTCGTCTATCGTAAAGCAATCAACTGTTACCTCATCCAGCAGTTCCCGAATCCGGTCCATCATCAGTGATTCCGGTGCAACATAAAGCATCTTGGCTTCACCGCTGCGGATTTTCTCCACGTTCATCTGGTACTTATCTTCACTGATTGAGCTGTTAAGAACGACAGCGGGAATTCCGTACTGTGTCAGCTGATCAACCTGATCTTTCATGAGAGATATCAGCGGGGAGACAACAATTGTCAGCCCGTCAAAAATCATCGCAGGAATCTGATAGCAAAGAGATTTGCCACCCCCTGTGGGCATAATGACGAGCGTGTCTTTCTTGTTCAGAACATCTTTCATCACTTTCTCCTGAAGGGGACGAAATTTATCGAACCCGAATGTGTCTCGTAGAATGTCTTTCGCCTGCTGTATCATCAAATAAAACTTTTTTTGAATAGAAATATCTTCGTCTGGATGCCCTGACAATTCGAACCAATAGACCTTCACGCGACCTGAATACGACATCAGCCATATAAGATACCGGATATAGAATTCCCTAACAGGATTGATTCGACTTTTTTCAGCGCTGCCTTGGAATCAGGTAGAGTTTTTCTGCGCGGCCGTCGATATAGTAGGTTTGCCCGCCGTCGAAGATTGCGTCTTCTTCCAGCTTCATCAGGATATCTTTGTCCCATTCAGGAATGTACACTTCTGCATTCAGTTCAATAGAGTGCGCCGTGTTTGGGTAGAGTGGATAATCCCCCTTACCTGGAACGCCTCCCTGCTGATCCCAAAGCCCGATGGTTGGGCCCGCCGCATGGCCGTGAAACCCGATCGGGTGCGTGTATATCGTGGCATTGATTCCTTCTGAACCGGCCCCTTCCAGCGCCCTTGCAAGAATCTCATTTCCGGTTCGTCCCGCTTCAAACTGATCCGTCAAAATATCCTGAAGCCGGTTTCCGGTGGCCAACGCATCCCTGAGGCCTTGAGGCGCGTCGGTCTCTCCCCGCTTCAAAACATAGGCATTCCGCTGCGTGTCGGTAGACAGGCGCAGGTACTCAATCCCAAAATCAACATGAATCAGGTCGCCCGGAAGTATCACGTTTGCGTCTTCTGATGATGAGAAATCACCATCTTCTTCAGGAGTATCTTCCCGCTGGACCGACACCGACGGATGAAACCACGCGGTGAGATTCAGATCCCTGATGCGATCGCGGTACCACCACTGCACGTCTTCAGTTGTTGTGATTCCGGGCGTAATTACTTTCTCTGACAGGCCTTCAGCGACGATGTTATGCGCAATCCGGTTTATTTGACGATAGACCGCTTTCTCTTCCTCTGAGCGGGTTTCGAGCCATCCTATAGCCAGATTTTCAGCAGAAACAATCCGATCCCGCATGCCAGTGCTGAGGCTGTTTCTCAGGTGTGTAAAATCGGTGTGACTGATACCGTCGGCCAGGGCAAAATCATCTGAGTAGTTCAGGGCAATGCTCTCCGGGTTTTTCTCCTCAACTATCTCAGCAAACCGCGCCCACTGATCTGGCTGTACATCCGGTGACCACTGTGTCTCAAAAAAGCCAATATTATAACGCGCTACGGCCATTCGCTCCACCGGCTCTCCTTCCCCGGGATCAAAAAAAAGTAAAATAGTCGTTCGTCGGGATGACTGCCAGGTCGCGGGCAGCATCGTCAGAAGAACAGGGTCCTCGTTATACTCCCGCGCTACCAATACCCACATATCGATTCCTTCCCTTCGCATCAGGTCCGGAACCAGATTGTCCAGCTTATCTTCCGTCCAGCGATCGATCACCTCCGCCCTGTCCTGCATGTTTAATATTTGCGGTGTGATGTCGTTCCGGGTCTGCGCATTCAAAAATCCTGATCCTGAAATCAAGATTAACAGAGTAAGTAAGGAGATCCTTGTCATAACTATGTGGCTGAAATTTATCGGTTTTGATTAAACAGTTTCTCAAATTCCTCTTATCTTTGACCAATATCAGTTATAAATTTCAAATTCACAATCATGACCATGGAGATTACCCAAACTCAGAAAAGCCGTCTTTCATCCGTAGATTTTGATAATCTTGATTTCGGGCGAATGTTCTCTGATCACATGATTGATATGAAATATAAGAATGGATCATGGCAGGCCCCGCATATCAAGCCATACGCCCCTATCTCTTTCCACCCATCAATGCACGCGCTCCACTATGGCCAGTCGGTCTTTGAAGGGATGAAGGCCTACTACGTGGATGATGAGACAATCAATCTGTTTCGCCTTGATGATCATCATGAGCGAATCAGCAACTCATCAAAACGAATGTGTATTCCGGCTATGGAAAAAGATGCGTTCATCAACTCGCTTGAAGAGTTAATCAGGCTTGATCACCAGTGGATTCCCAAAACTCACGGGCATGCGCTGTACATCCGGCCGTTTGTATTTGCATCCGAGGAGTTTATCGCAGCCCGGGCGGCAAAAGAGTATCGATATATGGTCATAACCAGCCCGGTAGCAGCCTACTATAAAGAAGGATTTAACCCGGTTAGCCTCACGACGACCGACGATTTTGTACGCGCTGTTAAGGGAGGCACGGGTGAAGCTAAAGCAGCGGGTAACTACGGCGGTAGTTTTCTTCCTGCACAGCAGGCTCAAAAAGAAGGGTTCACCCAGGTTCTCTGGCTCGATGCAAAAGAGAACAAATATGTGGAAGAGGTGGGCACCATGAACATCTTCTTCAAAATTGACGGCAAACTGATCACGCCTGAGCTTGGCGGAACGGTTCTGCCCGGCATCACGCGCCGGTCGGTAATTGCGCTGGCAAACGAATGGGACGTAGACGTTGAAGAGCGGCGAATCCCAATTGAAGAGGTATTTGATGCTCACAAAAGTGGAAGCCTCGAAGAGATCTTCGGATCAGGTACCGCCGCCGTGATTTCACCTGTTGGACTCATTCATCACAAGGGAAAGACAATCGAGCTTGACCGCGAGAAAATCGGTCCATTTGCCCAAAAGATGTACGATACCATTACCGGCATTCAGTACGGAAAGCTGGATGATCCGTTTGGCTGGGTTCATCAGGTGAAAGTGGGGTGATTCCGGGAATCCGGTTATTGGTATGCTGGTTTAAGGATAAACAGTCCATTACATCTCAATCTCCAATAGAAGGCGATGTAGAAGCGTACCTTAGCAGGGCTGAATTATTACCAGTTAAGAGCTACCGCTATAACTTCAAATTTACTATTGTTTATAGTGGTTGAGTCCCATTTGAATTCGTTGTTTGCCAAAATACGATACCGTACGATAAAATAATGATTCGCAGCTTTGTAAATTGAATAGGAATATTCAGATTCTTCAGAAAGAAACTCTAAGTTGTTAATCAACTTTTGACACTCTGCCGAATCTGATTCGTTTTCAAGGGCACGTACAATTTCATGTGCCTTATGATCAATTTCTACACCATAAGTTTTTAATTGTTCTATATTCTGACCTTTAGCCAGATAATTCTTCAAATGTTCTTCTGCCTTTTCGTGAGTCGGAAAGCAAGGATTTTCAGCTGTTTCAAATACACTCGACACGTTTTGAAACGGGATCTTACCTGTATCATTTAAAGTGAAACTAATTAAAAGCAGCGCTGTTATTAATGTTTTCATGATAATCATGTTTTTGGTGCTGTATAATGTTTAAAGAATTTGTTACTTCTCAATACCCACATCGATCGAAGTTTTGAGAATATTGAGACGTGTCCGAAGGATCAAGAACCCAGATTTTATTCTCATCCATTACATACATTGGAATAGCAGATAGACCTGGATTATTTGCAATTGACTCTACCCTGTTTCTATCAGCCTGGCTGACATAATCTCCGTCATATGCTGGCGGGCAGTCCGGTGCATTTACATTTTCTCCGTCTGCAAACGGATGCGTATGGAAAAGAGCGACAATATTTGATGGAAGACTTGAAACATCCGTATCAAAATGACATGCAGTTGTATTTTGATTAGGCGGCAGTTCTTCAACTTCGTACCCGCTGCTTGTGGCTGTAACCATAAACATGCGCTCTCTACGATCGGCGTCATCAAGTGGATCGTTATTTGGACCATACGATTCATTCCATGCATTATACATGGCCAGTTGTACAATTCCGTCGTCAAGTATCGGATCGTCCGTATCACACTCTTCGGGACTATCACCACACATCCCCGGCGGTGGATTAATCATCCACTCACATTCATCCACTTGAACTGGTCCACTAGGTCCGCTGTCACAAAGTTGTGTTGGATCATCGCATGGCTCCTCCTCTCCGATTGGTTCGCTAAGTCCACCCCCATCAATAGGTATCTCTTCACACAAATAGATCCAGGCTTCCGGATCGCATGTGATGACTATACTTATCACTTCACCGTTTATTGTTGTAACCGTAATCCAGACTTGTTGGCAAAACCAACCGCAATCTCCCGCAGTCTGTAACTTAAGATTGTTGGTATTGTCACTTTGTTCCAACTCATACCTTTCCAAATGAGTTTGAATTTTATGAGAACCTCTACTATGGTTTACCCAGCTATCTTTACCAAATTCAGATAACTGTGATTCAACCTGCGACAAGACCTCCTCAGAGTCCGGAAGAATACATTCTGCTACACGAACGGCATGACTGTGGTGTGTATTATCAATGGCCTTTTTGGGTGCATTTTGTTGGGTAAACGTAAATTTATACGAGGACTCACTTTCCTTGGCTACTGATTTTCGAGTTGAATCATCCAGATCTAAAAAATGAACCGATACTTGGTGGGATAGTTTCTTCTCTGATCCTGGTTTATTAAGTGTTGTAACCCTACAACGATATCGATTTTTATCACTTCTTATTGAGGATATCTTTTTCTCAGCCTGTTTGCCAGTAAGCCGCTCTCTTTGAATCTTTACATCTACTGAGCTATTGGTTGGAGTATCACAGCTTAAAATCCCCCCCCCCCACAAAAAAGATAAATAAGTACAGTAAATTCCGTCTCATATTGTCATATTTTGATGATTGGTCTTCACTTAAGTTCATTTATTATACATTTCAAAAAAAATGGAATCTATTGTAAATAGCAAAATAATTTTTTTAAGAGTATTTAATCCTCACATGTCAATGATTAATACTCAAAATACTACTATAATTTTTCTCTACTTCAACTCAATCACGGAAACCTCCGCCGGTGCATTAAAGCGCAGCGGAGCCAGGGTGTATCCAAGCCCGCTGTTTATGCTCAGCAGCATATTGTCGAGGATATGAAATCCATGAACGTAATCTGTTTCCATTTGGGCAGCGGTCACCGTTCGATAAAAGAAAGGAACCCGAATCTGCCCGCCGTGAGTATGTCCTGCCAGGAATAGATCTACCCCTGATTCCTTAGCTTCTTCAAGAAGATCGTCAGTAGCCTGGTGTGAAAACAGAATCCGGTAAGTTTCCTCTTTTTGATCTGCCAACAGATCCCGAAACAAGCCCCTCTCCACACTTTTGCTATACACTTCCGTGATGCCGGTCAGCCGGATAGAAATCCCTTCGTAATCTATCCAAACATTTTCATCCCTGACGACATTGATCCCTCTGCTTTCCAAAATATCGGTAACATCATCCGGGCCCGCCCAGTAGTCATGGTCCCCCATCACAAACCAGATCCCCATCGGTGCCTCAACCGCTATAAGCTCCTGCGCAGCACCGTCAACGAAATCGAGCCCGGATGATATCAGATCTCCCGTC
>Ga0306912_1000509_pt1 | contig 22705 bp, 21 predicted proteins | sample AntRauFillE10628_FD_190443 | JGI IMG/M metagenome (GOLD analysis project Ga0306912, IMG submission 190443) | Saline lake microbial communities from Rauer Islands, Antarctica - Metagenome Filla E10 #628 (v2) (version 2) | ecosystem: Environmental > Aquatic > Non-marine Saline and Alkaline >... | reverse complement strand
ATTAAACGCCTCAGATCTGGAATTACCTGACGGCTCCGGTCGCAAAATACGGCTTCTTCTGGGCTCCAAAGCGGGAATCCAACTTGCCCGCGACTAACCGCAAAAAATGCCTATTTAGTGAGTTCTGTAAATAAGCTTGAAAATCCGTAATCAATATACGAATTATTCTGGATAAAGTGCAGGTTCGGCCTGAGTTGTTCCCTATTTAAACTCAAACCTATATGGTTCGACAGTTGCAGCCTTGGTTTGAAAACCTGTCAAAGCGGCAAGTTAAGTCTCCAAAGATTTATTTGCGTGACTCGGGACTATTACACCATCTATTGCATTTGGAGTCTGCGGATGCGCTGAGTGCGCACCCTAAGGTTGGGGCTTCCTAGGAAGGCTTTGCGATGGAGCAAATCTTAAGGAAAACTGCGAGTTCTGAAGCTTACTTTTGGGCCACTCAGAGTGGTGCTGAACTCGACTTGCTACTGTTTGAAAATGGTAAGCGTGTTGGGTATGAATTCAAGTATTCTGAAAAACCGAAGATCAGTCGTTCTATGCGAGTGGCGATGGATGATTTAAGATTGGACGCGCTCCGTATTGTCTGTCCTTCGGATGTCTCTGTGGAGTTGGAAGATGGTGTCGAGGTGGTGGGGTTGCAGACCTTGCTCGGCTAGGGCAGGGAACTCCACTAGGACACCCACTCCCTTGCCCTCATTCCTCTTAAAATACATGAATTGAAAGCAGAAAAAGACACTAGAACGCATCCGAAAGAGACCGACAGCCTCGGACTTGAAGTGGGCAGACGCGATTAGTTTAATTAGGGCAGTGCGTTCTGACGTTGACGAATCGAGAAATGGCTCTAGGGCATTTATCAACTACGGTGGAACGCCTGTTGTGTTGCATAAGCCACATGGAGCGAAACCGATGGTCAAATCGGCAGTCGCTCAACTTAGAGAAATATTGGAGGGAGTGAAATGAAGTATAAAGGATATATTGCAGTCGTCGATTTCGACGAAACTACAAAAGTATTTTCTGGCCACGTAGCGGGCTTGGAGGGGGCGATCATGTTTCAATCAGAACACGCGGACGAACTCGAAGCAGAGTTCAAAGATTCCGTGGACTTTTACTTGGAAATGTGTGCAAAGCATGGCACGGAACCTGAGAAAACCGAAAGCCCTGGCTTGAAGTATCGCGCACATCAAATCGTCGAAAAAGTTTTCGCCTAAATCTCGCATAAATCACACAGGGTATTTAAAGTCCCCGACCAAACCGCCAAGACCTCGCTAGCGTGAGTTCGCTACATCCTGAAATCCGCCAAGACCTCGCTAGCGTGAGTGCGCTACAACCTGAAATTTTGAAAGATCATACCTTTCGTCATTCGGTATCACACAGTGGGTGTCCTTTATTTCTTTACACAGTGGGTGTCCTTTATTTCTTTATCTAAAAACAGTTGACAAGCCGGGGGGTAATAGCCGCCTACGCACCGCCACCGCCCGCGAGCTTCTTCGCAACTTTCTTGGCTACAGCCTTCTTCGCGGGTGGTGCCACAGCTTGTTTACGTTTAATCTCGACCACGGTCTGGTTACCGAGCTTTTTCTTGCGCACCTCGAAAATGTTGATTGCGGCAAAGAGATCACTTAGCTTTTTGAAGCCATAGGTGCGGTGGTCAAAGGGTCCCTGATTTGAGATATAAGAACCGACGGGTCCGAGTCGCGCCCAGCCCTCTTCGTCCTCGGCAGCTTCCACCGCTGATCGCAGCGTATTCATCAGCTTGGTATTCTGTTTCAGTTGTGCCACAGACTCTTTGGTTTTCTCTGGCTGTGTCTGATTTGGAGACGGTTCATCGAGATAGATAAATTTAGAGCAACTTGAAATAAACGGCCCCGGCGTATTTTGCCCACCAAATCCAATTACCTGCTTACCGTCGGCACGAAGACGCATGATCAGGGGGGTAAAATCGCAGTCGGAGGATACTAGGCAAAAGGTCTGCACATCTTTGGTGTAAAGGATGTCCATCGCATCAATGAGCAGCGCCATATCCGTCGCGTTCTTTCCTTTGACCAAGTCGAAGTGCTGAATGGGCTGAATCGCATATTCATGCAGGATCTGCACCCAACCTGCCAGCGATTGCTTCTTCCAATTGCCGTAGGCTTTGCGAATATTAACGAGGCCGTGGGTAGCCAATTCAGAGATGATAAATTCGATCTTTGCCGCAGGGGAATTGTCGGCATCAATCAAGAGAGCAATGTTTTGATTGGGGTGTGTATTCATAGAACTGGAGGCAGTTTTAGATACAGTTTCCACAAGAAACCAGTTTTTAGTGAGTTAAAATGAATCTTCATCGGCTGAGAATCGGCCTTACGGACCGATGCTACACGAGAGTTGCCTTGTTATCGGCTGACAATCGGCCTTACGGACCGATGCTACATGGGAGTTGCCTTGTATCTCGGCTGACAATCGGCCTTACGGACCGATGCTACATGAGAGTTGCCTTGTATCTCGGCTGACAATCGGCCTTACGGACCGATGCTACATGAGAGTTGCCTTGTTATCGGCTGACAATCGGCCTTACGGACCGATGCTACACGGGAGTGGCCTTGTTATCGGCCTTACGGACCGATGCTACATGAGAGTTGCAGGGTATGCTTCGCTAGCCGCGATCTCCCCATGGCGATGCCATGCGTAGCTCCCGGATCAGAAGCATGGTGCGGGTAGACGGAATCGAACCGACGACCTCTGCGTGGAAGGCAGATGTTTTACCTCTAAACTATACCCGCGAAAGGAAAAGTGGTAGAATCCGATTCACTCGACTGATGGTCAAGTCAGGAATTAAAGTTCTGCTCTTCTATAAAATCCTGTAGGATGAGGGCGGCGGCGCGGGAGTCGATCTCACCGCTCTTGCGATCCGGTTTTTTCTTCTGACCTTTCAAGCCCTGCTCCACCGAATGACTGGAGAGACGCTCATCGACGCGGTGCACAGGCAACTTGAAGCGCTTTTCCAGCTCGTGGATAAAGACATCGACTTCTTTTGCTTTAAATCCGATAGAGCCGTTCATATTCAGGGGATAACCGACCACTAAACGCTGCACACCTCGCTGCTGAATCATCGTTTCGATTTGCTGCATACGTCCCTTTTTGGTCGGGCCGACGGCGGCCGGAAGCGGTAGCGCGATGCCCAACTCGTCCACGAAAGCCAAGCCAATGCGCTTTTCGCCCCAATCGATGCCTAGCGTGTTCATGTCGGAGGTGGGGAGGTAGGAAGGTGGAAGGTGGGAAGGTGAGAAGGTGGGAGGTGGAAGGTGGAAGGTGGGAAGGTAACAGGTTTGAAGGTGGGAGGTGGCTTTTTATGGCTTTACAGCCGATGCTACATAAGTTTCCGGTAAGTTTCTTTGGCCCCGATCGTTTTAACGAGCGCTTTGAGCTCCTGCGCCTTGTCCTTATGGCAGATGAGCGTGGCATCGTCGGTCTTGACCACAATCAAATCCTCCACCCCGAGCAGTGCGATGAGGTGTGTTTCATCCGGTGAATAGACGATGTTGCCTTTGGCATGGGCGAGTTCGGCGGTTCCGCGGACCACGTTACCGGACTCGTCTGCCGGATAGTGGCGGGCCAGAGCGGGCCACTCGCCCACATCGTCCCAATCAAAGCCGGACTCGACCATCACGACGTTGGTCGCCTTTTCGATAATGGCGTAGTCCACCGAAATCTTTTCCAGCTTGGGGTAATGCTCGCGCAGCAAGGCATCCAGGTCCTGCCCGGCTTCCAGCCCGCTTTCGATGACCTGAAGAGCCGCCCAAAGAGTCGGCGTGTTCTTCTCCAGTTCGGCGATAATCGAGGGGACCGACCAGATAAACATCCCTGCATTCCAAAAATAGTCACCCGCCTGCAAGTAGGCCTCCGCCGTTTCCTGATCGGGCTTTTCAACAAAGCGTTGCACGTTGAACACTTCACGTCCGGCATAATCACCGAGCTTTTCGCCCTGCTGGATATAACCGTAGCCGGTGGCAGGGAATTCTGCCGTAATCCCGATGGTTGTGAGGACGGGCTGGGCCTCGGCCGCCTGGAAAGCAGTTTCTAGGGTGGCACGCAGTCCGGCGGCATCATGAATCACGGCATCGGCCGGAAGCATGGCAAAGGTGGCAGCGGGATCCTCACGGCGCACCAAAATGGCAGCGAGCCCAACAGCGGCCGCCGTATCGCGGCCCACCGGCTCTCCGATCACCTTATCAGGATCCAGGTCCGGGCAGACTTCGAGCACGGCGTCCCGTTGCTCGGCGTTGGTGATGACGAAGACGTTCGCCGGATCGACGAGCCCTGATAGTCGATCGACCGTCTGCGTAAGCATCGGCTTATCTCCCACAATAGGGAGTAATTGCTTCGGTCGGGCCTGGCGACTGACGGGCCAGAAACGCTCGCCCCGTCCGCCGGCCATGATGACTACATAACGTTGACTCATGGATTAACGATTGGCCTAAAATGGCGAAGCTGACAAGCGCCGAGTCGAGTTCGCCTAGGTGGCTTAATAGATAGTCGCTCCCTGCCCTGCCCGCGTGTGCAGGATGGTCGCTTGGAAACCGAAGTGCTCGCAGTAGGCATTAGCCACCACGCGTGCGTGATTGAGACCAAATTCTGCGCGGGTAAAGGCCATAACCGCACCACCGAAACCACCGCCGGTCAAGCGGGCTCCATGCACATTGGCATCCTTCGAAAGCTCTTGCACAAGGAAATCCAGTTCCGGAATACTATTTTCGAAATTGACCCGCGAACTCTCATGCGAAGCGGTGAGGGCCGCACCAACAGAGGAGAGATCTCCGGCAGTCAGGGCCGCTTGCACGGCACGGACGCGGGTATTTTCGCCGACGATGTGGGTGGCGCGTCGGTAGAGAAGCTCGTCCAATTCCCCTTTGGCGGCTTCAAGTTGCTCCGGACTGATCTCGGAAAGGGTCTTCGCCTCTGGGTAGCGGTGCTGCAACAATGCGAGTGCATCGTGGCACTCTTTAAAACGATCGGCGTAAGCCGAATCGACGAGCGCGTGCTTTTTATTGGAGTTAAAAATCCAAAAGTGCGTGCCCACTGGCATGGGAATGGTGCTGTATTGCTCGGAGGCGCAATCAATAGACACCAGGTGATCGGCCTGCCCAAAAGCAGACACACCTTGATCGAGAATCCCACAGGGCATGCCTACGAACTCGTTCTCCGCCCGGCGCCCGATACGTGCGAATCCAGCCTTATCTGCCTCAAAACCAAATAGGGCGGCCAAAGCGTAGGCCGTGGCCAATTCAATCGCGGCACTGCTGCTCATACCGGCACCGATCGGAAGATCCGAGACCACGGCGAGATTGTAGCCGCAAGCCATGGACATGCCCGAATCGAGCAGCACCTTCGTGACACCAACCGGATAGTTCGTCCAGGAAGCCTCTCCTTGCATGAGCTCAAGCGTATCAAGAGAGGTCTCAACCAACTGCCCCTGCTCACAGATCAAATGTATCTGCCGATCCTTCCGCTTTGCTACCGCGACGGTGATCCCCTCCGCTACGGCGGCGCCCATCACGAGCCCGCCGTTATAATCCGTGTGGTTGCCGATAAATTCAATCCGTCCCGGCGCGAAGGCAAACTGAGTGGGCGCATCGCTGAAGGCGGATCGATAGAGTTGCGTGGCTTTCGTTTTCATGATGCTTTATTTTGGTTCGACCAGGAGTCACGCAGCTCAACGGTGCGGTTAAATGCAGGCCGACCTGGCTTCGAACTCTCAATATCCGCACAAAAGTAGCCGATACGCTCAAACTGGCAAGTCTCGCCCGGCTCGATCTCTGCCAAACTCGGTTCGCAAAGCGCCGTTGTTTCAGAATGCGAGTCGGGGTTTACGAACTCGAGGAATTCGCGCGTCTTATCCCCTTCTGGTTTTTCCACGCTAAAGAGTCGGTCAAAAAGTCGAACCGGGGCTTCCAATGCGTGGTCGGCACTCACCCAATGGATGACGCCTTTCACCTTACGGCCCTCAGGATTTTTATTCAGCGTATCCATATCCACGCTGCAGAGCAGCTTAGTAATCTCGCCATTGCCATCTTTGACCACTTCATCGCACTTGATAATATAGGCGTGGCGGAGCCGCACTTCCCCGCCCTTTTTCAGACGGAAAAATTTACGATTGGCCTCTTCCCGGAAGTCCTCCTGCTCGATGTAGATACGTTTGGCAAAAGGGATTTTTCGGCTGCCGGCAGATTCGTCCGCAGGATTGTTATGGCCGACGACTTCGAGCACTTCGTCCTCCGGCCAGTTCGTTAGTTCGACCTCCAGGGGTTGCATGACCGCCATGCGCCGATCTGCGGTGCGGTTGAGCTCGTCGCGCACGGCGTGCTCCAGAAGAGCGATATCGCTAGTGGACGGTGTTTTCGTAATACCGACAGCGTGGCAAAAGCTACGGATTGCCGCAGCCGGATAGCCTCTCCGCCGCATCCCGGAAAGTGTTGGCATACGCGGATCATTCCAGCCCTGAACATGCCCGCCCTCGACTAGAGCGCGAAGCTTACGCTTACTCACGACGGTGTAAGTCAGATTCAGGCGGGCGAACTCCGTCTGCTTGGAGGGAAAGATTCCCAGTTTTTCTATAAACCAATCGTAGAGCGGACGATGATCCTCGAACTCCAGCGAACAGAGAGAATGAGTCACTTCTTCGATCGCATCGCTCTGCCCATGCGTATAGTCGTAGCTCGGGTAGATGCACCATGCATCTCCCAGCCGGTGGTGGTGCATGCGCTTGATGCGATACATCACGGGGTCGCGCATATTCATGTTGGGATGCGCCATATCGATCTTGGCGCGAAGGACCATCTTCCCATCCTCGAATTCGCCGGCCCGCATGCGCTGAAAGAGATCGAGGCTCTCCTGCACCGGTCGATCCCGATAGGGACTATTCCTTCCCGGCTCGGTCAATGTGCCGCGGTGCTCGCGCGTGGCTTCGAAACTCAGCTCGTCCACATAAGCATCGCCCGACTCGATCAATTGCAGCGCCCATTGGAACAGCTGTTCAAAGTAGTCGCTGGCGTAGCAGATTTTTGCCCAGTCGTAGCCAAGCCATTTAATATCATCCTGAATGGCGCGGACGAACTCATCGCTCTCCTTCTCCGGATTGGTATCGTCGAAGCGAAGGTTGCAGAGCCCGCCAAATTCTTTGGCGATGTCGAAGCTCAAGCAAATCGCCTTGGCGTGCCCGATTTGCAGGTAGCCGTTGGGCTCTGGGGGGAAGCGTGTTTGCACCCGCCCACCATGCTTACTAGCAGCCACATCTGCGGCTACTCTCTGGCGGATAAAATCATTCGGGCTGTCCTTGCTTTCTGGCATAAGTGCTAGAGGAAAAGCTGCATAGCGCACTACCGCCAGAATAATTTACTAAAGAAATGAAACGAATCAGTCCAGATCCAGCGTTCGCGTAAAGTGTTTACAGCCCAAATCGAACTCCAAAGGGATGAATTTGGCACAAGCCTCATAATCTTCCAACACCCCGGCATCGATCGCTCTTTCAATACCACGGTAGAATGCGCACAAACGCATCATGCCCAGATTACCGGCACTTCCGGCAATAAAATGGACCAACTTCCTGAGAGCGTCACAATCACGATTCCGGCAGATTTGATCGAGTTCAGAAAGTTTTCGAGCCGCTTCAGCTTCGTAGATCGTAATCAATTCACGTGCGAGCGAATTGACTTCAGCCTCATCTTCGTCCCCCATCAGCAGCATGTCGATTTGCTCACGATCCATCAACGGAGCAGATGAGTCGTATTGAACATTTTTAATCTGTGGTGCGTCAGACATGGAGCCACTCGTAGCGATACTGGACTACTTTTATATTAAGTTAGTGGACCGAGCGCATACTGTAAACCCCCAATCCGAGCCGAATCAGCTCAATGACATCCGGTCGATCAGGCAAGATTCCCCATTTTCTCCCGACGAAAAGCCTCAAGTGCTTTGACCGCTAATTTTGGATCCCCCAAAGCCAGAACCTCTTCGACTAAAGCACAGGCCTCGGCTTTATCAACATGGTGGATAAAATACTTCACCTCCGGCAATAGATTAGCGGTCATGCTCAAAGAACTGGCCCCCATGCCGAGGAGTAGCGCGGCGAAAACCGGTTCACCCGCGATCTCACCACAAATACTGACGGGGATGCCGGCTGCCCGACCTCCGTCAATTATGGCTTTAACCGTGCGCAAAACTGCTGGATGCGCGGGCTCGTAAAGATGTGCGACTCGGTCGTTCAGTCGATCCACCGCCATTAAATATTGGATCAAATCGTTGGTGCCAATACTGAGAAAATCGACCTCCTTTGCGATCAAATCGACAATCATGGCCGCACTCGGAACCTCCACCATGGCACCGACTTCGATATTCTCGTCGAAATCGATCTGTTTGGAACGCAACTCCTCCTTGACCGAATCCAAAACATCTTTGGCCTGTCGCAGCTCACCCACGCCACTGATCATGGGATACATGATCTTTACATTCCCCTTCACACTGGCCCGGAGAATGGCGCGAAGCTGCGTTTTGAAGATATCGAGATTCTCCAGGCAAAACCGAATCGCCCGGAACCCCATGAAGGAACTATCATCTTTTACATTCTCATCGCCGATGGTTTTATCACCACCGATGTCGAGCGTCCGAATGATCACGGGGTTATCGCCTGCGGCTTCGGCTACCGCCAGATACTCATCATATTGGACGGACTCGGACGGGTAGCCATGGTGTCGTAGAAAAATACCTTCCGTTCGAAAAAGCCCTACGCCATCTGCCCTCATTGCGGTGACATGCTCCATCTCCCGGGCGCCCTCCACATTGGCCATCAGGGCAAGCGGCACACCATCCTTCGACGCACTGGGCTGGTCGATGATCTTGATGATAATCTCGTCGCGTTTTTTCCGCTCGGTAGCCAGTTTGCCATATTTGTAGAGGCGGTTCTCCGTGGGATTGATGACAATTAAGCCTTCGTGCCCATCAATAAGGACCTGGTCCCCGGTTTTGATGCGTTTGGTCGCATCATGAGAGCCGACGACCGCGGGAATGCCCATCGAACGGGCCATGATAACCGAGTGACTCGTTTTCCCACCCGAGTCCGTGGCAAAAGCAAGCAGCTTGTGCCGGTTCATATCAGCCGTATCCGATGGAGAAAAATCTTCCGAGATGAGAATACAATCTCCGGACAGGTCGCTCAAACTAACTTTTTGAGTGCCCGTCAAGTTATGTAGCAGTCTCCTGGAAACATCACGAATATCCGCAACCCGTTCCTTCAGGTAGTCGTCCTCCATCGACTTAAAGAAAGCCATATACCGCTCTGCCACCCGATTATAGCAGCACTCGATATTCATCCCGGATTGGCGGAGCTCGGAGATCACTTCCTCAAGTAAAGCACTGTCCTCCAGGACTAACAAATGTGCATCAAAGATCCGGGCCTCACCCTCGCCGAGTGTCAAGGCGATCTTGTCGCGGACAACCGTAATTTCGGCACGCGTTTCCAGTATCCCGCGTTCAAAGCGCTCGATCTCATCATCGACCGAACTTGCTCTTAGCTCGTAACACGGCACATCGAGCTGCTTTTGAAGATACACCAAGGCCGGGCCGTGAGCCACACCAGGCGACGCGGCGATACCTTCCAATACAATCTCGTTCTGGTTAGATTCTGTAGTCAATTGAATGAGCGTTGAAGAGTCACTAATAAGGCGTAGTTGTGGAGTTAGAATCTACATCTTTCGCTTAGCGAGCGATGTTTCAACCCAAAACATACCCTGCCCCCAGCTCTTAAGGCAAATCTCTTTGACTGCGGCCGCCTCTTCGTCGCTACCCACAAGCGCAAAACAGGCACTCCCGCTGCCGCTCATCATGCATTGGTGACCACGGGCACGCAGCTTTTCCAATAAGCACGGGATGGCTAAAAACTTCTGACCCACAGTTATTTCGAAGACATTATGAAGCAAATCCCCCAGACTGCCCCCCTCATAAAACGCTTGCAGCCGTGCTTCGGCCACCGCTTTTCCCTCATAGAGCTCCGGTCGGGAAACGAGTCGGGCATAGGCCCATCCCGTAGCAACACCAAAAGTGGGGCGAAAGAGAACCACCCGTCGCCCAGCTAAGCGACCGCAGGCCCTAGGGTCGATCGCTTCAAGAATCTCCCCCCGACCGCGCATGACAGCAGGCGCAGCATCAACAAAAAAGGGACAATCCGAGCCCAGGGAAGAAGCGACCGCCCGGAGCTTTTCGCACCCCATCCCTACCTGAAGCAAGACATCCATCCCCTTCAGTGCGGCCACCGCATCGCTGCTCCCGCCACCCAATCCGGCACCGACGGGAATCCGCTTCCGCAAGCGGAAGTCGAAACACTCGCTCTGTCCCGATTCCTCCCGAAAAAGCCGCGCCGCCTGAAGCACCAGATTGGAATCATCCAGAGGAACCTCCACCCCATCGCTCACCAATGTATCGGCTTGAAGCCCATTGAGACGCAGCTCCAGTTCGTCGCAAAATCCCAGAGATGCGACGAGCGAGGTCAACTCGTGAAAACCATCCCCCCGGCGGCCATGCACCGAGAGCATTAAATTTATTTTGGCCGGGGCCTGCAGGCTGAGCCATCCATCCTCACTTTGTTTCAAATCATTCACGCCAGACTATTTAAAACCCGATTCGTGGCGGCCGCCATGAAAATTTCGACTTTTGCGCTTTGCCAAATCCGATACACCCGCGCTAGACTTGCAACTATGACAAAATCTAAGCCCTGCCAACTCATCCTGGCTCTCGATTTAGAAACCAGAGAAGATGCCCTCGCCATGTTGGATCAGCTGGGCGATTCGCTCAATTGGGTCAAGATTGGGCTGCAACTCTTTACCGCCTACGGGCCCGACTTCGTGCGGGAAGTGGCGGATCGTGGCTATCACGTCTTTCTCGACCTGAAGTTGCACGACATCCCCAATACCGTCGCAAAGTCCGTGCAAAGCATTGCCCAACTACCCGTCGAGCTGCTCACCCTCCACGCCAGCGGTGGCGCCGAAATGCTGGAGTGGGCGAATAAAGCACGTGCCGACCACGCGCCCGACTTAAACCTGCTGGCCGTCACGGTCCTTACCTCAATGAACGAGGCCCAGCTCCACGCTCTCAACATTAAGGCATGCCCCGAAGCCCAGGTCATGCACCTCGCCGGGCTTAGCCTCGATGCCGGCGTCCAGGGCCTAGTTTGCTCCTCTTTAGAACTGCCTCCCCTGCGCCAGAGATACGGGGCCGATCCCATCATCGTGACGCCGGGAATCCGCCCCGCCGGCAGCTCGGCCGACGAGCAAAAGCGCATCATGACACCGCACGCTGCCGCCGCCGCTGGCTCCAGCTACATCGTGGTCGGTCGTCCGATCCTGAAAGCCCCATCGCCCGCCGAAGCCGCCCAAGCCATCCAGGCCGAACTCTCCTAAAAATCCGAATGCCTACCGAGATCAATTGCGCCCTTCTCCTCGCCGGTGGCAGCGGTGCCCGCATGCGGGGCGTGGTCGAAGACAAAATTCTGGCCCCAATTCATGGGAGCCCAGCGTTCGGCTATTCTCTGAGGGCTTTCGCCAGGTGCGATGCTGTGGCCGTTATCGGCATCGTCTACCGCGACAACGCCCAGAAAGAAAAACTTGCGCCCGCCCTCGATCATTCGATCCCACAAAAAATAATTTGGATCCAGGGCGGCAAAGAGAGGCAGCAATCCGTCCTGAATGGGCTTCAGGCCCTCCCCGCCGAAGCCAGCCACACCTTGATTCACGACTGCGCACGACCGCTGGTATCGACCGCATTGATTCATCTGCTGATCGAAACCGCACGAGAAGACGGCGCGGCCTGCCTGGCGCATCCGGTGACCGATACGATCAAGCGCATTCCAGCAGCGGGTGAAACCAAACGCACCGACTTGGAAGACCTCCATCGGGAGCGGCTCTGGGCCATGGAGACCCCGCAGGCCTTTCGGCATGGGGATATCCTCAAAGCCTACCAGTATGTGCACGCTCAAAAGCTGCAAATCACCGATGACTGCGCCGCCGCCGCCCGCATCGGCATAAAAACGACTCTGATTCACAACTCCGCGCCGAATCCTAAAATTACTACCGCAGCCGATCTCGATTACATCAGGTGGCTCCTCTCCCCATGATTCACAGCATTTCTAAATTCCGTGTCCGCTACGCCGAGACCGACCGCATGAAGGTCGTGCACCACCGCAACTACCTCGTTTGGTTCGAGGCAGCCCGCATCGAGATGCTCGACCAGATCGACCTCCCCTACGTCGAGGTGGAAGCGCAGGGCTTCTTCATCCCCGTGCTTAGTGCCACGGTCGATTACAAGAAGCCCGCCTTCTTTGACGACCGGATTGAAGTGCACCTCTTCCTCAGGGAAAAGCCCCGCGCACGTTTCCGCTTCGATTACGAGGTGTGGCGCGATGGCGAACGACTCGCCACAGGCCATACCACCCATGGCTTCATGGATGAAAACGGCAAGGCCCTACGTCCACCCGAGGCCTTTCTTGCCAAGATACTGACAGCCTGGTCCGAGGACTGAGCATTTCGGAGTCAGGACATTCCGAGCCTGTGGCCAGCTTCCCAGTTATCGGTTTTACGGTTTTCAGTTATCCGTCGATCGGTTCTCAATTCATTACTTTGTAGCATCGATCCGTCAGGTCGATGATTCGGCCCGCTGAAAACTCCCCTCCTCAAACGAGCATATCCTTACACACATCTTGACGACTTTAAAAGCTCCCCGCCTTTTTAAGGAGGGGACAGCCGAATCGCCGTTCAGGCGTATTCGGCAGGGGTGGTTCCGGGCGAAGCCAGTAGATCAACCCCGCAGAGCTTACTCGGCAAAGTCCCGCGCAGCCATCTTGTAGCTTCGCTCCACATGGCGCACCACCTCCTTCATGTTGCGGCCTTCGGTCGAGATACAAGCACCGGCATTCATGTAGATCGGCTCACGCTCGGCCAGGAGTTGCCGCACCCGCTCCTCTGGATTGTCCACGTTAAGGAGCGGACGCTTGGAATTTCGCCCCGTTCGCTCAATGATGCACTCGAGCGAAGCAAAGAGGCAGATGACCACTCCCTTTTGCTTCAATAGGTCCGACATGCCCTCCTGCACGGCTAGTCCGCCGCCACAAGAAACCACACAACCTTCATCCGGATGGCCTGAATCGACAAATTCCCGCTCCATTTCCCTGAATGCCGGCTCACCCTCATCCGCAAAAATCTTGGCAATCTTCTTGCCCGCCTTCAACTCGATCGCGTGATCTGAATCAATAAATCTATACTTTAGGGCACGAGCCACCTTACGGCCGGCTGCCGACTTCCCTACCCCCATAAAGCCCACGATGTAGAGGTTTGGCTTGTTAGAATTTATTTTTTCGCTCACGCCGACTATAATGAAAAACTCCTGCACCAATGAGCGATAAAAAAGTGCGTGGTGCGCAGCCGGGACATTCGCAGCAGGGGCTCCGCTTGCCACAGCCCATGAGCTTGCCGATAGGCGATGCCCATTTGAGGCCTACACCAACAGAAAACAGCTTCTGACGAATCCGGGGCTGCCCACGTAGCGGCTCCGCTCGCGGATGCCAGCATCGCCGTCGAGGCGATGCCCATTTGAGGCCTGCACCAACAGAAAACAGCTTCTGACGAATCCGGGGCATTCGCAAGCGAAGCCACCACGCTGATATTCAATCCATCAAAGGAGAGGGCTTGTCATCCAACAAAACTGTAATAATGCTCATCCAACTGCAGCAAAAACCACTCTTTATTTCACCACACAATGGACCAACAAGTCGTGTCAGTCATCATCAAAGGCGTCATGCCTACCTCCAGCGGTTGCGCCGTCTTCCTGGGCAATGACGCCAAGACATTTGTCATCTACGTCGATACGGGCATCGGCGAAGCCATCCAGCGAGCTCTCAGCGGCGAACAAACCGAGCGACCACTCACCCACGACCTGATGCTGACCATACTGGACGGGCTCGGAGCCGAAGTTGAGCGGGTAATTATCTCCGATGTGGACCACGGCACATTTTACGCCCGCCTCATCCTCTCCATGCACAATGAACTCGGCCACAAGATCGCCGAGATCGACGCCCGTCCCAGTGACGCGATCATTCTAGCCCAAGCATCCGGCAAGCCGATCTACACCGCAAACAGCGTCTTCGACTCAGTCGATGACATGACCGAAATCCTCGCCAAAATCCTACAGCAAGAGGACTAGCACCTGCATCGTTCACCAACTGGATAGCGAATAGTAATTTTTCGGTATTTTGGTGAACAAGTAATCCCTGCGGGCGCTAATTTTTCGCCGATTCGGACGAGCAAGCCACACAAAATCATTCAATGTTCAAAGTTCAAAGTTCAATGTTCGATGTTCAGGGCGGCACGCCCGTCACCGCACTGGCCCCGATGCAGGATGTCACTACCCTGCCCTTTATGCGACTACTGGGGAAGTATGGTGCACCCGATGTGCTCTTTACCGAGTATTTCCGGGTGCACGGCAACTCCCGGCTGGAATCGCACATCGTCGATTCAATCCTCCACCACGGCACCGGCCGCCCGATTATTGCGCAGCTGATTGGCGAGAGTCTGCCGGACATCGAGCGGACCGTTGCGGCAATCGCAGAGGCGAAGCTGCCCGTCGCCGGGATCGATCTGAATATGGGCTGCCCTGCCCCTAAAGTTTACAGGAAAAACGTCGGTGGCGGGCTGCTGCGCGATCCGGCCAAAGTCGATGAAATTCTCGGCTGCCTGCGCGCCGCGGTGGACGGGAACTTTACCGTAAAGATGCGCATCGGCTTCGAGGACGACCGACACTTCGAGGCGATTCTCGATCTCATCCAGAAGCATCAGGTGGATCTGCTCAGCCTGCACGCCCGCACCGTCAAGGAAGGCTACCGCAGCGAGGTGCACTATGACTATATTAAGCGGGCCGTCGAACGCGTCCCTTGCCCGGTGCTGGGCAATGGCAACATCACCTCGGTCGCCAAGGGCCAGCGCGTGCTCGAGGAGACCGGTTGCGCTGGCCTGATGGTCGGCCGCCACTGCATCCGTAATCCATGGATTTTCCGCCAACTGCGCGAGCATTTTGCAGGCGAACCAATCTACCCCCCCACTCTGGGCGATGTCCGCCAATACGTTGAAGACCTCTACCAAGCCACCACCTTGCCCGGCCGCGAAGAACGCGACCATATCAACTACCTGAAAAAATTCCTCAACTTCGTCGGCCTGAGCGTCGATGGCGACGGCCAATTCCTCCACGATATGCGCCGCACAAAGTCCAAGACCGACCTCGACCGCATCTGCGACCAGCATCTCATGACAGGCGACCGCGCCACCCAGCCCTATCCCGCCGAGCCAATCAAAGGCCTCGTCGCGCGCCCCAATTGCGAGACCTCACAAGGCTGCTCGCTATAAATCCCATTACTAGAAATCCATTTCAGGCACCAAGATTTACCCACTTCACGCCGGTCCCGTTCGCACTCCCAAAACTACTTTTTTAAGGCCGCTTCATAGCATCCATCCGATAAGCCCGGCGATAGCGACGGGAAAAATATCCCGGCGAAAGCCCGACCGCATTGGCCACTTCGGCGACTGTTTCAAAACGTTTCGCAGTCAGTAGTTCGTGCGCATGCTCCAAACGTTGTTTCAAAATAAGCTCCGAAGGCTTCATCCCGTAAGATTGCACCACCCGTCGCAGCAGTTGACGCTCACTGTAACCAAGCAGTTCTGCCAGCGTCTCCACATCGAAATCCGGGGAGTGTAGGCCGGATTTAATACACACATCCAGCTTGTCACACCAGGCCCCATCTTCGGCATCTTCGGCATCCAAGCCCCAAGGCACTCTGGAACGTAGACGCTGCAACAGTTCGGCCACCGAAAAAGGCTTGGCTAAATAATCGTCCGCCCCCGCCTGCAAACCTTCCACCCGGTGATCCACGGAACCCTTCGCGGAAAGCAGTATGATCGGGATCGATTTGAAATGAGCAGACGCTTTTAACTGACGACACAGTTCCAGCCCATCGACGTGTGGCATCATGACGTCGGAAACGATCAATTCCGGCCGAACTTGCTCGACCAATTCAAGGATCTCCTGGCCATCCATCGCTTCAGTCACGGTGTAGTAAGGATCCAAATTCATACGCAGATAGGTCCGCATGTCTTCATTGTCTTCGACCAATAGAAGCCGCGGACGATGGGCTGCTTTTTCAACCAGTCCGACGGGCTGCGCGGTCGCCGTATGACCGCCCACCGTATGGGGGCGCGGCTCCCGCACGGCTCCCGTATCAATATCGTCCGGATCAAAATGCGCACACCCCAGTGGCAGCGTAAACCAAAACCTGCTTCCTTCGCCCAAGTCGCTTTCGACACCAATCTGCCCTCCATGCATTTCCACCATCTCACGTGCCAGTGCCAAACCGATCCCCATCCCCTCATGCTCCCGGGTCAGCGTCGTATCCGCTTGATAAAAACGATCAAAAACCCGGCTCCGAGTCGCTTCATCCATCCCCAGCCCTTGATCAATGACCTCGACCCGAACCCGCCCGTCTTCCGCATCCGCCTGCAGCTGCAACTGAATCGTCACGACTCCCTTTTTCGGAGAATAACGCAGCGCATTAGAGAGTAAATTTGTGACCACCTTCTCCATTTTAGTCAGATCAAAAAACACCATGCACCGCGAAGGACTATCCAAAAGAAGTTCAACCGCTTTTGCATCTGCCGCCGCAGAAAAGGTATCCAGCTCCCCCCGAACAAACGCCACCAAGTCATGCTGATTCACCTGCAGTCCAAAAGTCCCTGCATCGAGGCGTGAGAGATCGACCAACTCTGTAATCAGACCATCCAAGCGATCCACATTTCTCAAAACACGGCTCAGCGTTTCCTGCATCGAAGCCGGATCGGCTCGTCCCTCCGCCAAATCCAACAAAGGTCCACGAATCAAAGTCAACGGGGTCTTAAACTCGTGTGAGAGATTTGTCAAAAAGTGCTGCTGCAAACGCTGCGCCTCCTCGGCCGCATCTTTCGAGCGCCGTATCTCACGCTCGGCTTCCAAGCGTGCGGTCACATCCCGGAAATTATTGACCAAGGCACCCACCCGCGAGTCATCCGTCGCATTAATCACCGTGCCCTCCAGGTAGATCCAGCGCCCGTCCTTGTGCTTGAATCGGACTACCTCCGTTTCCACGATGCCCGGTGCTTTCGCCAGCTTCTCGAAACGCGGCAGCGCCCGCGCCAAATCGTCTTCATGGCAGAAATCAAAGAGGTTCTTCCCCTCCATTTCCCAACTCTCATAGCCATGAATCCGTTTATTCGACGGACTTTCATAAAGAATCGTCGCATCCAAATCAAACAGTGAGATCCCTTCCGTCGAGCGCTCAATCAAAGCGTGAAAATGCTGTCCATCCATTCGAATACGTTCAAACGACTCGCGCTCCTCTGTCACATCCTCGACCTCGATCAATATCACTTTAGAATTAGAGGCCAAATCAGACCCCAAGCGCCTGAGTCGTAACCATCGAATCGCCCCCTTGGCTCCCATGGTCACTTTTCCCACAAAGGCACGTTCAAGCGAGTCGTCCGAAGTAAGCCATTTAATCGGCGCATTGGTATCGGTAAATCCCAATAGCTTCTGCCAGTCCGTCTCGGAAACTTCCGCGCTACGCGCATAGGATTCTATGAATTGGGCATTTCCCCGCACCAACTGTGCGCCCGTAACCTCCATTAGGGTCAGTATCGTCGATTTCCAAAGTGCGTCCATCAATTACAAAAGAGTTCCTCAAGCAAACAAGATTCCAGCCCATAGCAAATACAGATTTCAGTAAAAGGTAGGGACGCCTCGCCGAGGCGTCCGCCCTCCAAGCGCTCACCAGTTGCCAATCCCCCGGGATCGCGATTCTCCCGAATCGCCCAGCAGCTATGAAGGCAGGCCCTCCTGCTCGGGTGAACCGTATGTTTCCGGCTCGCTTACGAAGCTCCCTGCACACGCAATAGCTCGCTAAGTTCCTTCAGCCCAATGGCTTCAATTTCTTTTGTCACAGGGTAGCGATCCTCACCAGAGTGAACGACGAAGCGCTTGGCAGGGTTGAGGTCTTCGCAGGCAATAAAAAACCCTCGTTCCAATTTTGCCGAAAGGCCGCGCTTGATCTCGATTGCCCAGAGGCTCCGGTCGGGTCTTTCAATCACTAGATCAATTTCAGCCCCAGCCGAGGTTCGATAGAAATAGGCGGTCGCGGGCCAAGGTAGTTGCGCGAGCAGGTTTTCCATGGCAAAGCCCTCCCAACTGGCTCCGTATACTGGATGACCTGCCAGTTGCTCTGTGCTTTCCAAGCCGAGTAATGTGTGCAGCAAGCCGCTGTCGCGCACATAGACTTTAGGGGATTTGATCAGGCGCTTACCTACATTTGCGTGAAATGGAGGGAGCCGTCGCACCAGCAAAAGATCGGACAATAGATCAATGTAGCGTAGCACTGATTGTGTGCTCACATTTAATGAGCGAGCTAGCTCGGAAGCATTCAAAGGGCAGCCTTGACGATTTGCCAGCATCGTCCAGAGACGTGTCATGGTCGTCGATGGAATGCGTGCCCCAAACATCGGAACGTCGCGTTCCAAGTAGGTGCGGATAAAATCCTTCCTGAGTCGCATACTCTCTATAATCGTTGCCGCCAAGTAGGCATCGGGGAATCCACCACGCAGCCAAAGCCGTTCACGCGCTGATCGAGTATCTTTGATTTCCAAGATAGAAAGCGGAGTCATTTCAATATAAGCGATGCGCCCGGCCAGTGACTCGCCCGACTGCTTCAGCAAATCAATAGACGCCGAACCCAAGATAAGAAAGCGACCTTTACCTTTTTGATTCCGTCGCCCCTGATCGATGATCCCGCGTAAGGCTTGAAAGAGCTCTGGGGTTCGGTGGATTTCATCCAGAATCACCAGGCGGTCTTCCTGGCTCTCCAAAAATAGCACAGGATCGTTGAGCCGTTGGCGATCATCTGAATTTTCCAGATCCAGGTAGAGGGCATCCCGCTCATGGCCAATCTCTAAAGCCAGTGTCGTCTTCCCGACTTGTCGTGGCCCAATCAGGGCCACAGCCGCTTGGCGGGATAAAGCACTCTTTACTTCCTGCGCTATTGCTCGGCTTAACATCCTTGTAATCTTTCCAAAGCATGGAAGAATTGCAAGGTATTATTTGTGGCTCATATTCAGTAGAATAATCCTGCCCTACAGCAAAAGGTAGGGACGCCTCGCCGAGGCGTCCGTCACGCGCTGATCAATCCTATCCAATATCCATTCGGGTAGCGCAGCAGAGTCTCGGTGCGCACCGTTTCCTAACCGATCTGTTGGAGCCAAGCTTCCGGATGGCTGACGGTTAGTTGCCCATTACCGAAAGGTGCCGCGATACGGCAGAGGAGGATGCGCTGAGTCGCTCCCACCATGTTGGCCACTTTATTCAGCCGTTCAATTTCTGATTTGGACGGGTTCGATGTCAGGTTAATTTTGATCGCCCAGCGCTCGTCGCCCCAGTCGAGCAGCAGATCGATTTCATAGCCATCCGAACTTCTGAAATAGTAAGGCGTCGCCGGTAGGTTCTTGATATTGATGGCTGCCATAATCTGCTCGATAACGAAGCCCTCCCAGCTCTGCCCAAGCCAGGGTTGCCCATAGAGCATTTCCAAGTCCTGCACCCGCATGAGGGCATGCAGCAGCCCGCTGTCCCGTAGATAAATACGAGGCCGTTTCACGAGACGCTTTTTGATATTTGCATGAAACGGGGGCAGATTTCGGACCAGAAACGCGCCTTCCAGGAAGTCGATATAGCTTTGAACTGTTTTATGATCGATACCCAGCGACTGCCCGATTTGTGACGCATTGAGGGCTTGCCCATGGAGCGCGGCGAGCATCTGCAGGAGCCGCTTTGTCATTTGAGCACTCGCCGCCAGACCCCATTTCGGTAGGTCGCTCGATGCCAGGGCCGCGAGGTAGCTATTCTGCCAGTCAGGAAAGAGATTCGAGTCCTGAAATCCGCCATCAGGGTAGCCTCCATAAAGCCAGAGCGCGTTCAATTGCTCGGGAGCCACTTCGAGCAGAGAGAGTGGGTTCATTTCGACGAAGCTGATTCGCCCGGCCAAAGACTCCGAGACCCCCGAAATCAGACTAGGTGCTACCGAACCGAGTAATAAGTAGCGCCCGTTTCGTTTGCGATCTGTATCGATTGTGCCGCGCAGGCGCTTAAACACTTCAGGGGCCTCTTGCGCTTCGTCGATAATAATCAGCTGATCGCCGGCGGCAGCTTCATCCCACTCTGCATCCAACCGCGCAGCGCTTCCTTCCGTCTCCATGTCATAGTAACGACCACCGAGGCTTTGCGCGAAAGTCGTCTTCCCGCACTGCCTCGGTCCAAGAATCACGACGGCTGGAAACAGCGACAGCTTCCGCTCGACCTCATGGATATGCCCTCTCGTGATCATAAATTGTAAAATGGGAATCTATTCCCAAATTGCAAGTATATAGTTTCTGCTTGGTTTCTTAGCCCGCAAGGCCCCCGGGATCGCGATTCTCCCGAATCGCCCACATTGTCACAACCAAAGGTAGGGATGCCTCGCGACTCGACTGAGCTCGCCGAAGTCCGAGACGTCCGTCCTGCAAGTGCTCACCATCTGCCGATCCGTTTCGCTTTCTAATATCAGGCCGCCAGTTGCCGAACGGCGCGCTCGGCGAGCACGCCCTACCCTCGCTTAAGACCGAGGCGTTCCGGCAGAGCGAAACGGCTACACAAACCCTAGGTTCCTGTCGTATCCGTTTGATCCATAAACCTGTGAAATTGACGAAAATTCACCGCAACTCCATTCGTCCGCTTTTGTTCAGCCTCTCCAGCATAGAGAATAAGCCCTTTAGCTTCCGCACTTGGAATCGATCCTGCGGTTGCCTCCAACTGCTGAAACCACTTCGTATGAATGGTTTGTGATGATTTTATTTCAATTGGCAGGTAGGATGGCCCGAGTGGATAGAGCAGGTCGATCTCCCGACCATTACTGTCACGATAAAATAAGAGGCGACCGTCTCGTCCACAATTCAGTCTATTTTTAAGCAGATCCACAATCACCATATTTTCGAAAAAAGCCCCACGCAATGGATGTCGGGTCAAGTGCTGGGGCGCTTCAATTCCGCAAAGGTAGGCAGCCAGCCCTACATCGTAAAAGTAAAGTTTGGGAGTCTTGATTAACCGTTTGCCAAAATTTGCGTGATAAGGCTGCAAACGAAACGCAATGAAGCTCGTTTCCAGCAAGTGTAGCCAATCGCGAGCCGTCGTCGCTGAGATGCCCACCGCATTACCCAAGGCGGTAAGATTTAGCAGTTGCCCGACCCGACCCGCACACATGCGCACAAAGGTTTCAAAAGTTGGCAAATCATGCACCTGCTGCAAGGAGCGCACATCCCGCTCAACATAAGTCATGAAATAATTTCGGTGCGCAGAAAACGGCTCCTGCTTTTGCGCGTGTATCCGGGGATAAAATCCACTGTAGAGAAGTTCATCAACCGTTCCAACAGGCTCCCCCAACTCTTCGAGACTCAGCGGCAACAAGGTCAGTAAGGCCGTTCTCCCCGCTAAAGATTGCGAGACATCCCGCATCATCAAAAAGTGCTGTGACCCCGTCAAAATGAAGCGCCCCACGCGCGGGTCCTCATCGACAATTCCTTGCAAATACGAAAGTAAGTCGGGAACTCTCTGAAATTCGTCGAAAATAGCACCGTCAGGATACTGCGCCAAAAACCCGCGTGGATCCTCCTGTGCGAACGCTCTCACATCGGGATTTTCCAAAGAGGTATAAGGTTTATCCGGGAAACAAGCGCGAGCCAAAGTCGTCTTACCCGATTGGCGCGGTCCGACAATCGTCACCACAGGATATTCTGTAGCCGCTCGCAGCAGTTCTGCACGCAAAATACGTTCATACATCTAACAAATGTATAAGCTTTTTTATGTAAATACAAGATATTTACTTGGCTTAACATAAATATACGAAACAAGTTTTTGAATAGTCTTCCCGGCAACACCAACCCCAGGAGGAGCCCAGCTTGTCACGCTTGGTTCAAATGCCGCTACTTCACAAGCGCAGCGCCGTCGGCAAGCGCCATACCCCACAACCAAAGGTAGGGAAGCCTCGCGACTCGACTGAGCTCGCCGAAGTCCGAGGCGTCCGCCCTCCAAGCTGCCAGTCCCTTTCGCTTTCCAGCATCCGCCCGTCCTCTACCGATCGGCGCGCTCGGCGAGCACGCCCTACCCCACAACCAAAAGGTTCCGACCCAGCGGAACGGCTACACACACACCTTAGGATTCTGCTCTCGGCGCCGCCCCGGGCGCCGCTACTCCCGGGCACCTTACGCTCGACGGCGGCATCCTCGCGACCACCGCCACCTTCACCCTCGATGCAGAACGCGGCATCGCCCTCGGATCTTCCGGCGGCGGTCTCAACACGGCCGATGCCACCACCCTGACCTATGACGGCATCATCACCGGCTCTGGTGAACTCACCAAGGACGGCACAGGGGACCTTATACTTTCCGGCAGCAACACCGGCGCGGTGATTTGAAAGGGGTCAAACGTAGAATACGAACATTTTTCATTCAGTGGATTCACGTATAAGGTTCGTAATTCGGGAAGGATGCCCCATGTTCAACTGTTTGCCAATCCAGGGGTTCCCCGCTGTGGT
>Ga0306912_1000507_pt1 | contig 22754 bp, 19 predicted proteins | sample AntRauFillE10628_FD_190443 | JGI IMG/M metagenome (GOLD analysis project Ga0306912, IMG submission 190443) | Saline lake microbial communities from Rauer Islands, Antarctica - Metagenome Filla E10 #628 (v2) (version 2) | ecosystem: Environmental > Aquatic > Non-marine Saline and Alkaline >... | reverse complement strand
CAGGGCGACGGAGTGAACCTTGCGGGTTCCGTCGAAGTGAATTGCTTTTTGGTGGGGGTTGGCGATGAAAGCGCCGCCGCCGCCACCGATCATGCCGACTTTGAGTGGTTGTTTGGATGCCATAATAATTTTGTTTTTTGAGTTAAGATTCTATTACTGGGCCGCCCCTTCGAGGACCTTGGGCTTGTAGCCGCCCTTGCTTTTGAAGTAAACAATTAATCCGATGTAGCAGATTAACATGAAGGCGGGGAACATCGTCATCTTGGCCAACGCACCCTGAGTTTCACGCTCTTTGATGGTGGTTACATTCGCTTGCGACTCCTCGGACAGCTTGTAAACGGCGGTATTATCCAGCGCAGTGTAGGTCCCAAGAACGTATTCATTCTCCACCGTGACTGCTTCATAGATCTCGGGAAATTCTTCCTTGATCCCGGCCGTGACTGAACTTTCCTGCAACAGCCCGATGAATGGCCCGCCCAGAATCCCGACACTCAGCATACCGATGCCGGCAATGGCATTGAGGGTCAACGCACCACCTTTCGGTGTCTGCTCAGCAACTACGCCCAGCATGGTGGGCCAGAAGTAAGACTTGGCGATGCCGTAAACGGTCGCGGAGATAAAGATAAAGAAGACGGCCTGAGCGAACGAAAGCAGATAAAGTCCGACAATCGCCAAAGCCGAGCAACTGGCGAGCAAGCCGAGCGGGCCAAAGAACTTGATGACAGGCCCCGCATTGAACCGAAGAACCATCATAATCGCAGAGGTGTAAACTAGCACCCAGGTTGCGTTCGCACCGATGGCATGCATGGGTTTTTCCATCAAGGCTGAGATCCAGCCGTCGGTGCCAAGTTCCGTAATCGCGAGCGGTAACATGATGATCACTAGCGCAATTAACAATGGACTGCCGAGCGAGCGGCAATAAGCACCATAAGCGATGACAGAGATCGCAACGAGTCCCCAGGCGAGCATATGCGACCAGCCAAAGACCGCGCCAAGCTGCGAGAAGATCAGAGAGAAGGCAATAATGGCACCGACGATACCGAATTCCGCTAACATGTCGCGGTAGCTGGAACCGGCCGCAACCCGCTCGTTGACCGGAAATTTCGCCTTAGCCAGCATGACCAGGTAAATGACTGCCGGAATAAACAGCGCCCAGATCAAAATACGCCAGTCATCAGCCACCATACCACTGAGTCCGATGGCCAAGACCCCACCGAACACGAGACCGGCCGGCCAGCCGGCGTGTAGTATGTTGAGCCACTTGGACTTCTCATCCTTAAACAACGTCGCCACCACCGGGTTGATAAAGGCCTCTACCGTGCCATTGCCCAACCCTAGGATGACGGAACCCCAGTAAAGGAAACCATAAGCCTTAGCCTGCGCCGCCGCCAGATCAGAGACATCGCCATTGACGATCGAATAAGCCGCCATCGCCATGCCGGCAAACGCGGCATAGCAGACAAAACTAAAATACATGGCGAACTTATAGCCCACCCGGTCGATGATCAGGCTAAAAAGAATGATACTGATGGCAAAGGGCCAGATGCCGGCACCGAAGAGTTCACCACTCTTGACTTTATCCAAGCCAAATTCAGTCGGCCATAGACTGCCGTCGTTAATTAAAAACACCCGAATAATGAAGGCCATCGAGGTGGTGATCAGGGCGATAAAAGAGCCCCAGAATACTAATTTGTCGTTTTTGCTATGTTCCATGGATTGTTGGTTGAGGTAATTAAGAATGAGCGAAAGCAGGGACTGGCATATTTCTTCGACGGGATCGAATTTCTAAACTCTGAAGCGAATCGCTACTGAAGCGTCGGCGATAGCGCAATGGTGTAATTTTTAATTCGATCCGAAAAGCCCGCGTCATGTTGGTCTGATCATTGAACCCACATTGCACCGCAATGTCCGACAAACCCTCGTCCGTCTCACGCAATAACTTGCAGGCCGCGTTGAGACGTGTTTTGCGCAGATACATCAGAGGTGTCAGGCCAAAGGTCTTGCGAAACAGACGCTCCTGTGAACTCACGGAAATACCAGCCACTCGGGCCATGCCCGCCACAGATATTTTTTCCCGGTAGCGCGCGCGCACATGATCAACAATCCGGTGCATTTCAGGGTGCTCCGCATAGACCGCATCCGAATCGCAAATTATCCTGGAGACTCCGGCCATGCCCACGACCTCGCCTTCGACATTCCTCAGCGGAATTTTCGACGTGCACAACCAGTCCAAAGAGCCATCCGCAGAGGGCACCAGCTCGACCTGATTGAAAATCGACGCGCCCGTAGCCATCACCTCCTGGTCATCACGATAAAACGCATCCGCCAGGAAATCCGGGCTGTAATCGTAATCGGTTTTGCCGATCATGGCATCCACCTGCGCTTCACCTAGGGTCCGAGCAAAGCTGCGACTCCCCCCCATAAATCGGCTCTTTCGATCCTTTACAAAAAAGTAGGTGCCAGGCACACTTTCAAATAGTTCTTCCATCAAAGAATCAGGTGACAAGGAATTAAGGAATGCTTTGCGAACATCCATCTTACTTTTAATGTCATACCTTAGAGGCTCCATTGTATTATGCCTTCTAATAGAGACGCCTTTGACGATATTTGACAAGAATAAAACTTAAAACAAGGCAGATTAAACTTATTCAACTCAGAAAATCCAGTATTAGAAATAGTTTAAGCATTTGAAATTTAAACACTTACACACTATATCTAGGCAAATACAGCACATAATTATTATATATTTCCCTCTCTGCACTCATTATTTTGTTTGCATCGCAAGCAGGATTATTGTCAAATTCACCCCTCACGCTCATACATTAACACACTCCCAGTCATGGCAAACGATACACAAGATCAAGATCTCGGATTCACCCTAGGTATGCTCACGCTGCGCATTTGGCTCGCCTTTCGCGCTATTCAAACAGGCATTGAAAAATTTGCTGGAACCGGGAGCACTGCAAAAGCAGTTCAAATTGACGGCGCAGCCAACGACTATGGATTGACCGAAGCGGCCAGCTACAAGGTCTATGCCTTTTCCAATTACCAAGGTGTGCCCGGACCGCTCTACGACAAGTTTGCCGGAGAACCATTGATTCCGACCTGGGGCCTCAATCTTTACAACGTCATCCTCGGCCCAGCCCTCCTCATCCTCGGATTCGCTCTACTGATCGGCCTAGCGACGCGCTACACCCTTTTTGCCATGGGCCTACTTTACACCAGTTTAACCTTCGGCCTCATACTGATCAAACAAGACGCAGGAATCGCCTGGCTAGGCACCCACATTATTATGATTGTGGCCGCCCTCGCTTTGGCGAAATATAATCGCTTCGTCGTGTTGAAAAAATGGTAGTTTGGCCTCAAACTTAATATGCTATGAATACTGAGGCCATTTCCACACTATCGCGTCGCGATTTCATCACCAGAGGCACCGCGGGCGCTGGCATGCTGCTCGGTGCCCCTTCCATCCTAAAAGCCAGCACGGCCGCTGCTCCCTCCGACGAGATCCGGGTCGGATTTATCGGATGCGGCAAGCAGCACGAAGTGCTGTTCAATGCCATGGTCAATCTCCCCGGCATCCGCTATGTTGCCGCCTGCGACATTATGGGCGAACGCCTGAAGGCCACTCTTGGCCGTGTTCGCTCACGATTCGACTACATGCCTAACCACTACACCGACGCGGAAGAGATGCTTGACAAGGAGCAGGGCAACATGGACGCCGTCTTCATCGCAACGCCGGACTTTTGGCACGCCCCACACACCATCATGGCGCTCGATGCCGGCTACGATGTGTATTGCGAAAAAATGATGTCTCACGACATCAATGAGGCCCGCAAGATGGTCGCTGCGATGGACCGCTCCGGCAAGCTCTGCCAAATCGGCCACCAGCGCCGCAGTAACCCACGCTACCGCTACGTGCTCAATGAGTTGATGCATAAGCACGACATTTTCGGGCGGATCATTAACATGAATGGCCAGTGGAACCGTGCGCTGTCCTCCTCACAGGATATCGCTTACGGTAAGCCAGACAATCTGCCCGATGCAGAAACGCTTCTGCGCTACGGGTTCGATACAGGTGCGGACAAGAAGCTTTCTCTGGAAGAATTACGCCACCGCTTCTTGAACTGGCGTTTCTACACCGCCCTCTCCGGCGGGCCGATTTCCGACCTCGGCGCTCACCAAATCGACATTTTCAACTGGTTTATGGGCGTGCCGCCGAAATCGGTCATGGCATCCGGAGGGCGCAGTTACTTCAAGGATCGTGAACATTTCGACAACGTGATGTGTATTTTTGATTTCGATACACCTAAGGGTAACGCGCGAGCTTTTTACCAAGTGCTGACCACCACCAGTGCAGGCGGCGGCTACTACGAGACTTTCATGGGCACAGAAGGGACGCTCGAGATTTCTGAGCGAGAAGCCTACACCAACCTCTACAAAGAGTCCGGTGCCAATAACGGCCCTCTCTGGGACGAGATGGTGGGCCGTGGCTTCCTAAAGAAGGAAGCCGTAGGACAAGCCGCTGGCGGTAGCGATGCCATTGCCTCCTACGAATCGGCTCCACCCGACAAATATGCCTTGCCCGGCGGCCTCGACAAGCCACCGCACCAGCCACACATTGAAAACTTCTTGAACACAATGCGCGGAAAAGAAAAATTAACTTGCGATGCGCGCCACGCGCTGGAATCTGAAGCTCCGATCTACTGGGTCAACCCAGCCGCGAACAGCCGTCAAATTATTGAATTCACCGACGAACACTTACATACCTAAATAAATTATGAAACAAATCCTACTACTTACTCTTTCTGCAAGCGCCCTACTTTTGGCTGCCTGCGGTGATAAAGGTGGCGCTTCCGACGAGGCGTCCACTTCCAACGCGGCATCTGCCTCATCTGCCTCATCTGGTGGCAGCATGGCGCTCACTACGGAAATCCCGCCCGAACTCATCGAGGGCACCCCGCAACCGATCAAGGTGCCAAATTTGGAGCAAGCGCCGAAAAGCGCTCCCGTTCTCATGGTCCCAGAAGGCACTACCCTCCTTTCTGCGGGTAAGCCTATCACCGGCTCCGACGACTTTCCTATCATTGGCGAGCTCGCTTACATCACTGACGGCGACAAAGAAGCCGGTGAAGGTTACTTCGTCGAACTTATGGATGGTTTGCAGTGGGTCCAAATCGATTTGGGTGCCCCAGCTGAATTGAGCGCAATCTGGCTTTGGCACTACCACTCACAAGCACGCGCTTACCATGACGTGATCGTGCAGGTTTCCAACGATCCAAAATTCGAGAGCGGTGTCACGACTCTGTTCAACAATGACTACGACAATTCTGCCGAAATCGGTAAAGGCTCTGATAAGCCCTATGTAGAAACCCGATTCGGCAAGCTCGTAGATGCTAAGGGCGAGCAAGCCCAATACGTGCGCCTCTACAGCAACGGCAATACGGCAAACGACATGAACCACTACATCGAAGTAGAGGTTTACGGCATTGCCGAATAGTAAACGCTTAAGCTGATTTTCAAAAAGCCCGCTGATTTCAGCGGGCTTTTTTATTGGCCAATGGGTTCTTTCCTTAACCACTGATGGACAGATCCGGTAGCTGCCTGTCGTGCCAAGCTTTGATCCCTGTCCTGATTCTGTAGCGATGCGACGCCAGTCGCGTCTCCGCACCGGACATGAGCTTCGCAACCCTACCTGATTCTGTAGCGATGCCGACGCCAGTCGCGTCTCCGCACCGGACATGAGCTTCGCAACCCTACCTGATTCTGTAGCGATGCGACGCCAGTCGCGTCTCCGCACCGGACTGGAGCTTCGCAACCTACCTGATTCTGTAGCGATGCGACGCCAGTCGCGTCTCCGCGCCGGAACTGACATAGCACCCGCGTCTACAGTCAAACTAACGAACAAGCAGGACAGGCGAGTCAGGCTTTTTAGGCATCTCAGTTAAAAAAATCTCCGCCCGAGAGAGAAAGGCGTGAACTTTAACTTATATCGTTAATCTAGAATGACTTGTCAAACGGGCCGCTTCGATTAAACCCGCCGAACCGGGTTCAAGTGGATGTAATGGCAGACCGCAGCCACCGCGTCCCCATCCAGCAAGATCGCCTGATAACGTCCCTGGAACACGTGGCCGTTCGATTTCCTAAAATGATTGAAACGATTGGTCCGGCAGCTGCCGGATCGACTGCAACCAGCGCATCCCTTCCACCAGATTCGGCTCCGGAGTCTGGAGGCACAAATGGTAATGGTTGCCCAACAGGCACCACGCATGCACACGCCAGCCCATCGACTCGCAGGCTTGAACCAAACATTCCAAAAAACTCTTGTGAACTCCATCGCAAATCTTCATCGGAAAAACGAGGGTAGAACCAGTCGATGCAGAAGAAAATGAAATAAAATTTAAAACCGCAGATGGACGCCGATACACGCAGATTTAAAAGTAAAACTGAATCCTATCTGCGTTTATCAGCGCCCATCTGCGGTTAAAATAATCCGATCCGACGTGAAAGAATGCGCTCGACCAGTCGGCAGTCTTCGGCCAGATTCGGGGCTATATCCAGTCGGCATAGACAACCCATTTAACGCGCTCGATTTGCGACAATCCTCCCTAATCCTAAACCCTCAGCCTGGGTGCCTAGCCTCTACGTTCAGGGAAAGAAATGAAAATCATACTCATAACAATCTGCTTCGTTGTTACAGCGTTGATCGCCATGGGAGCAACAGAGTCTAACCCAAAAAGGGAAGCTCTCTGGGCAGCCCTAAAAGCAGAAAGTGCAGCTTCAAAATGGAAGGTCGATTACACTAAGATCGACAACTACGTGGAATGCATAAATTTAGATCACATTTATTTCATCATCGACGACCAGCCCTACACCTACGGACTTGGTGGCCCGATAACAAAATCTAGACTGAAAAAAGAAGGAATTAACAGAATCACAGCCAAAGAAGGTAAATGGGGAGAATATGTGATCCTGTGGTCGAATGGCCAAGAAGTGGCGAGCATACAGGCATGGTCATGCACACACGAAAAAAACCTAATCAGCCAGAGCACTCAATGTCGCTAACGCGCCATCGAGTGTCTTCTACGTTCTGCGGAATAAAATGCACCTTAAGCGACCAACACATATCTTAGCTATCATCGCGATTGGTGTGGGCGCGTGCTGGTGCTTCATGACTTTATTTCACCCTATTTCTCGAATTTGGGCCTCTGGAATATCTGATCCGATTCCTTGGCTCGGCCTGTTTGTGATCCCTATGATGATCATTCCGGGCGCAATGGCATTTTGTTTCGGGGTTGGCCTTTTAAGAGAAGTAACCAAAGAAAGAATAAAAGGAAGCGTTGGTGCGCTTGCCGTCTTTGGGGCTTTCTGGGCAGCTGTTTACATCGATAAGCTCCTTCCCGAGAGAAGCAACATGCTGTCTTTACTTCTGGGTGCCATCGTGATGATTGGAGCATACGTTTGGATATCTGTGCTGCTCTTTAAGTCAGAGAAATTCAAGATTTCAGGAAAAAAAGATTTTATTGGCACAGGGATACTGACACTGCTCTCATTTTTGATCTGGCTGTCTTTAAACGAGATGCTCGAACAGTATTATGACGAAGCAGCGCTATTGGGATTTCTTGCCCCGATTCTGATTGCATGGCTATTTTATAAGCTGACATCCAAGGCACTCTTAACGAAGGTAGTACCCGTCGACATAGTCAACGACGAGGCTGCGCCTCATCGCGACTACTCTCCACGTTCTGCATTGAAATGAATCATCCTTTCCTCACCATCACATTACTCCTGTCTTTAGGAGGTGCTCTTCACAGTGAAGATATTGACTCCGTGGACATGCATGGAAATTCCTCATTGCACATTGCGGCACTCCAAGGACGGACCAAGGCAGCCGCTAGGCTCATCGAAGCGGGTGCAGATATTGACGCGAAGAATCAAGGCGGACAGACGCCACTGCACAGTGCGGCAAAGAATTTGCGACTCGAGACCAGCAAACTGCTGATCGATCAAGGTGCGGATGTGAACATCAAAGATGGTGGAGGTCGCACTGCGTTATTTGAAGCGGCGCGAGGCGGAGGAATTGAGCTTGTTAGGTTACTGGTTGCCGAGGGCGCACTGATCCCGAAAAATGGTCTTACTCCCCTCAATGAAGCTGCCGGCGGCAGTTTTAACTCAAGTGAGAACGAGTCCAAACGCAGAGAGGAATTGGTCAAATATTTTCTCGATCAGGGAGTGGACGTGAACTCCATTGGCAGCAGCGCTTGGGCGATCGGCAATGCAGGCGCCACACCACTTCATGCTGCCGCGGGAAGGGCCGGACCGAGCGTGCTTTCGTTGCTGCTTGCAACGACCTTAAGTCGTCGGAACCATGTAAAGAAAAATGAATTCTAGAAAAACAGTTGCTGAGTTCTTTGCGGGTATCGGTTTGATGCGGCTCGGGCTTGAGCGCGCTGGCTGGGAAACCGTCTGGGCCAATGATAACGACCCCGATAAAGAATCCATTTATAGGCATCACTTCAGCCACGATGAAGATGGACATTTTATTTTAGACTTGGAGGAATTGGGAATCGAAGATCCAAGTAAAGAAAACCAAGCTCAATACGATTGAGGACAACGATTGAGGCTGCGCCAAAATCGTGCCTCATCTCTTCGCTAAATAAAACAGAAAAATGGTCGGATTACCCGCAATATCAAACTGCCTGCAGCAAATTGCTGCCCATGGCATAAAAGAAGAAATCAGAGAATCGAAATGCTATGGCGAATGGTTCCACCTTCTAATCTTTTTGGCATGGCAGGGGTGGAATATCAGCGTAGAAGGGGAGGCCAAAATACTACCTAACCTTGCCAAAGAATTCAAAGAATGGCGCAGGGAACTCGGTATTAAAAGTAAAGAAATCGAAGAAAATTTCCTCACTACAGACATTATTTACATCGCTCGTCTATTCTCAAAAATTAAGAATGAGAAATACCCATTTGATAGGCGGTTCATTCATGCCATCGAATCAACACCAGAAGGTAACCTTCGAGTATACTCCGAATAGAAAGTGCAAGAAAGAGCATTTTAAAGGGACAGGCTTATTTATTACTTTGCTGCGGGATGCAACCAATAGTTGTGCGTATCGACTCCTGCGCCTACAGGCTGAGGCAGGAAGAAATAAACATAAGCGTCAATTAGGAAATATAAGCGGTTTCAACTCATTTTTTTTAGGATTAAGCGAAGTTAAGCGGTCTCCAACTCTGCTGGCCTCCGGAAGAATGACGTAGAACGAATCCAGATTCTAACCATCTTGAAGGGACAGTGATCACCGCACGCACTCCGCCGCCTCCTTGAAATGTAGGGCAGTCACACCATCGCTCAGTTGGTATGGGTCACCATTGTAAATCAAGTAGCTAGCTTCGACTTTGTCGGTGATCGATTTCAATCGACGGATGCCTTTGAGATGATCTTGCTTAAAGGTGCTGGCGGATTTGATTTCGATGGCCCGGAGCTGTCGGCCGGATTGAGCGAGTAGATCGACTTCGTTGCCCTTACTGTCGCGGAAGAAGTAGATATCAGCCGTGTCCCCTCGATTGTAGCGTGCTTTGAGGCATTCGAGCACGACGAGGTTTTCGAAGATTTGCCCGACCAGTGGGTCTCGATTGATTTGTGAAGCTTCGCGTATGCCGAGAAGATAGCTGAGCAAGCCTACATCGATGAAGTAGTATTTCGGACTTTTGGTCACGCGCTTACCGAAGTTTTCGTAATAAGGGGGCAGCTTAAATAGAATAAATGAGGCCTCTAAAATCGAGATCCAGTGCTGGATGGTTTTGGTGCTCACGCCGACATCGTTAGCCAGTGAGTTGTAGTCGAAGACTTGGCCGATGCGCCCGGCGAGAAGCTTTAGCATTTTCTCAAAAAGGCTGGCGTCTTTAAGTAGTATCAGCTGGCGCACATCGCGCTCGACGTAGGTTTGGTAGTAGTTGGCATAGGCCTTGGTGGGGCGCTGAGACTGTTCGTAAACTCGCGGCAAAAACCCGGTGAAACAATAGTCCTCGAAGTGCTGGAATTCGATCTCAGCCGATTGGAGCTCTTCTATTGAGAGAGGCAGCAACTGCAAGATCGCGGTACGACCGGCCAAGGATTGGCTAATGGCTTCCCTTAGGCTTAGTTGATGCGATCCGGTTAGAATATACTGTCCATTCTCGCCACTCGCATCAACGGCGACTTGGATGTAGCTAAGCAACTCGGGAACGCGCTGTATCTCGTCGATGACTACTTTGCCATCGAACTGTGAGAGGAACGCCTTGGGGTCACTTTCGGCAATCTCCCGCGTTTCAGGATGCTCCAAGTTCGCATAGGCGTAATCGGGGAGTGTTGTTTTCGCTAAAGTCGTTTTGCCCGCCTGTCGTGGACCGAGCAGGGTGACCACGGGATATTCCTTAAGCAGCGCGAGTAGTTCGCCCTTCATCTTTCGGGGGATCAGCATGCGAAGGAATGTAATAGTGCAATTATGGAGTTCAAGTCCTTAATTGCACTTATAATGGGGGGATTATAAGAACTTTACTCTTCATGAGCCGCTGCCGCTTTCTTTCTCGCTCATTAAATCCTCTAGTTTCGATTGATTTAAACTATTCATGAGTTCATAAAATCAAATTAAAAATTGCCATTCATCCCGTCATACGTCTCAATCGAAACAATGAACCCCACCTCCCCCATCACCCGTCGTCACTTTATTAATAATACCGCCAAAACAGCTGCCGCAGCGGCACTCGTCGGCAATATCGCACCCTCCATCTTGAGAGGGGCGCAGCCCGCCTCGGAGATTAACCCGGTCAAAGTTGCCCAGATTGGGATCGGCACGCGCGGCATGAATCTGGTTCGGGTCGCAGGCAGCAAGAAGTCCTGTAAAGTCGTGGCGGTCTGTGATGTTTATAAGCCGCACGCCGATCGCGGTCTTGAACTGTGCAACAACCCGGATGCGGTGGCCTACACGGACTACAAAAAAATGCTCAACGATCCAAAGATCGAGGCTGTGATCATCGCCACTCCGGACCACTGGCACGAGAAAATGCTGATTGATTGCGTCGTCGCGGGCAAAGACGTTTACTGCGAGAAGGGCTGGACCACCTCGGTCGCTGCGGCCAAGCGCATGCGCAAAGCCGTCAAGGATGCTAAGGCCGTCATGCAACTGGGCCACCAGGGTCGCCAACTCGCGGCGGCTGATGTCGCTCACGACCTGATCGAATCCGGCGAAATCGGCGAGGTCACACTGGTCAACTGCGGCCGCTTCTTTAACGGCACCCTGGAAGCCCCACCCTGGCGCTGGTATGGCAACTACTCGGTCAAGGTAGGCCCCGACCCCAAGGAAGTCATCAAGCAACTGGACTGGGAAAAGTGGCTGGGTGACGCCCCCAGCATCGACTTCAACGAGCGCCACTTCTGGCACTGGCGTTGTTACTGGCCCTACGGAACCGGCCAATGCGGCGACTTGCTCTCCCACGAGATGGACCACGTGCAGACCGTCCTGCGCTACGGTATTCCGGAAAGCTGCACCACCAATGCCCACAACACCTTTTGGAAGGACGACCGTGAGGTGCCGGACACCTGGACCAGCTCCTATGTATTTGAGAAGAAAGACTGCGTCGTCACTTTCGAAGGCTGCATGAACTCACGCCGCGGCCAAACCCCGGAATACATCGGCCGTGATGGCCGCGTCATCTTCAGCGACATCGGCCAAAATGCGAATATCTTCGAGGTCTTCGGCGACGAAAAGGCCTACCAAATCTCACGCCGCCCTCAGGCGGAGCCCACCCAGTTGTTCGTCCCGGGCAAGGAGCACCGCCGCCCCGACCACATGCAGGACTTTATCAACTGCGTGCGCACCCGCGAGCAGCCGCGCTGCAACGAGGACGAAGCCTTTATCGAGACTGCGGTGCTCATGATGTCGATGGAATCCTACCGCCAGAAACGCATGGTGCGCTGGGACGCGGATAAAGAAGAAATTGTGTGAGTGGGAGGTGTTGGCAGAGGAACTACACCGCGCCTAGCACCTGAATAAACACTTTACCAAAAGCGCCGAGATCGAAAGATCCGGCGCTTTTTTGTGGATAATGTGTTCGTGCATTTATTTCGTGTCGAAAACGAATTGATCGGGTAGAGGCTGGCGTCCCCGCGACTCGACTGACCTGTGCCGAACTCGTCAAGGCAGCTCGCCGGAGATCGCCGCGCCTTTTCGCGGGATTTATATTCTGAAGCGCAAGGAGACGCGCACGGCCAAAAACGGGAACGCTTTTCTAAAGGTGGAGTTTGGCGATGCTGGCGGCAGTTTTAGCGCCAACGCTTTTGGAGATTCGGCCGTCTTCGAAGCACTCAACCCTGCTGCTGAAGGCGGCATCGTGCGCCTCAGCGGGAAGACAGATGACTACAACGACATGTTCTCGCCCAAACTTCAGGCGGCAGAGGTGATCGAAGGGGCGGAAGCGGAGGCCGAAGGCCGAAGGCGTGCTCAGCCAGTTAGTTGAAGTGCCTCCGGAATCGGAAGAAGAACTTTGGGCTGATCTGACGGAGCGACTGGAGCACATCATCCTCAGCCATCAAGGCGAGCTGGGCAGGGGGGCCGCCACGATGGCCGCCACGCCGGAGGCCGTCTTCGTCTCGATGATCGACAACCTCGATGCCAAGATGGCCATGGTGCAGCGGGTGCTTCGCAACGCCAGCGAGGGCGAGGAATTTTCCGAGCGACTTCTGGGCCTGCAAACCCGGGTGCTTCTGACGCCGCAGCACAAGAGCTAGTGGGTTCACTCGGTGCTCGGTCATCGGCCTTACGGACCGATGCTACATTCGATGCTTGGTCATCGGCCTTACGGACCGATGCTACAATCGGTGCTCAATCATCGGCCTTACGGACCGATGCTACATTCGGTGCTTGGTCATCGGCCTTACGGACCGATGCTACAATCGGTGCTCGGTCATCGGCCTTACGGACCGATGCTACATTCGGTGCTCGGTCATCGGCCTTACGGACCGATGCTACATTCGATGCAATAACTTGATTGGAGTCAGCCATTCTTGGGAGATTTGGTGAATCTGAATAGACTACGATTGATTTTTCGGGCATTCGATACGACTGAGTCGCTGAGAAGTATCGCTATCAACACGCTATTTTCATAAAATCTTGTGAGTTTCATGGACTACAGCTTATACTAGAGAGCAGATGAAATCACAGATTAGTATTCTCTTTTTAGCGCTCGCTTCAGCCACGCTCTTTGCAGAAACCCTGACCGATACACAGGGACGGAGTATAGAGGTGGACATACTCGAAGTTGGGGAAGATTACGCACATGTACGCCGATCCGATGGTTACGTATTCGATATCCCTTTTTCCAAACTAAGCCGGGAAAGCCTAGACAGCCTATCCCTGCAGAAAGAGGAGCCTAAGAAAGAAGGCGACGATTACGCATTGCTCAATAAGATCCTCGGACTTAAGCTCTGGAATGATGCTAACCTCTGGGATGATTCGGCCGATCAAGTCGCCCAGCGTCTCAGCTGGCCCAAAGAATCTAAGACAACAACCCAGTCGAGCTACCGGATCTACTTTAGCGGAGAGTCTTCGATAGCCGGAACCCGGCCCTACACAGCCGTGCTCTACGGCAAGGAAGGCAAGGTGGACTACCTCTCTATCATGTTCGCCAACAAGGGCGACTCCGTTAAAGCGGGACAAGTCGACGACCGAGCGGATGCACTTGCTGCAGTCAACGATGCGATTGAAGCTGATGAAGCAAAACTTCGTTCTCGTTTTGAACCACTGGGCGAATCACAAAATGAGATCGGCGGGATAAGCAGGGGCATGAAAGAGAGCGCCCTGCGTTGGGACTACGGGAATAACAGTTTTTGGCTCGCGGCCGTGGACGACGAATATCTCGCTCTCCGGATCATGCCGCCCAAACTGGCCGACACTTGGGGCCGCCCGGAATACCGCAGCGATGCTGAAGTCAGAAATGCGGCTAAAGCCAATGTCCTGGAAAACGAGTTTGCTGATGTGGTGATTAAAAATATCCCGATGGTCAACCAGGGGCCGAAAGGTTATTGTGTGCCCGCTACGATGGAGCGCTGCCTCCGCTATATGGGCATACGTGCCGACATGTATACTCTGGCTATGGTCGGCAACACCACGATCGGCGGAGGCACCCGCCTGAGCGAGTTGCTTGAAGGTCTTTCCTCTTACGCGCGACGCAGCAGTCGTAAGATGGAAACGATCTCGGCCGAAGTGAGCGTGAGGAACGTCAAAAAATACATTAATCAAGGGCAACCCTTAATGTGGAGCATGTATTCCACTAAAGCCTACAACGATCAGGCCAATACGATTACCAAAGAACGCATGAGCGCGACCGCTCCCAAGGAATGGAGAACGGCGCTTCGCAAACGTTTTAGAAACGCAGATCCACTCGAAAGGGATGTCACCCGGGGGCATCTCTGCCTGATCGTCGGCTACAACGATACGACCAAAGAAATTGCGGTGAGCGACTCTTGGGGGCCGCGATTTGAGCTTCGTTGGATCCGCGAGGAAGAGGCTAACGCTGTCTCCTCAGGCAAGCTTTACATTATCGACTTTTGAAGCGTTGCATAGGAGGCCGGACATTCCTGTCCTGTTCCCGTCAGGCGTTGGAGGGAAAGTTCAGGACACCCATTATCCTAAATTCAGAGATCAGAGGACAGGCGCTGAAAATCAGGGATGTGAAGCGATATCGACCATCCCCATTTTGGCGAAGCTTGAAATTCTACTACTCCCTGACAATTAATTCTTTCCTATGACAGCTGTCTTCTTACTACTCTTTCTAGGTTTTACCACCTTCGCGCTGCGCCACCTTCACACCTTCACACCTCCCACCTTCCCACCTTCCCACCTTCCCACCTTTAAACCTTCCCACCTTTAAACCTTCCCACCTTTAAACCTTCCCACCTTTAAACCTTTAAACCTTCGCACCCATCAGCAAAGCTGATGCGCTGATGCGCTGATGCTATGTCTGACTATAAAAACGTTAAGGAGCTCAAATCAATTGATCCAGAGATCGCCGCGCCTTTTCGCGGGATTTATATTCTGAAGCGCAAGGAGACGCGGACGGCCAAAAACGGGAACGCATTTCTCAAAGTCGAGTTTGGGGATGCTGGCGGCAGTTTTAGCGCCAACGCTTTTGGAGATTCGGCCGTCTTCGAAGCACTCAACCCTGCTGCTGAAGGCGGCATCGTGCGCCTCAGCGGGAAGACAGATTACTACAACGACATGTTCTCGCCCAAACTTCAGGCGGCAGAGGTGATCGAAGGGGCGGAAGCGGAGGCCGAAGGCGTGCTCAGCCAGTTAGTTGAAGTGCCTCCGGAATCGGAAGAAGAACTTTGGGCCGATCTGGTCGAAGGCATTGCGGCGATTGAGCACCCCCGTCTGCGCGAGACAGTGCAGCGCGTGATTGATGAAACGGAGAAAGCCTTCCGCACCGCACCGGCCGCGATCAGCATGCACCACGCTTACCGCCACGGCTTACTGGAGCACACCGTGCACATGCTGCGGGCCTGCCGCGCCCTACTCCCGCTCTACCCGCAGGTCGATGCCGACCTGGCCATCGCCGGTATCATCCTGCACGACATTGGTAAACTCGAAGAATACGAAGGCGAGTTCTCGGCCAAGACCAGTCGAACAGGGACCCTGCAGGGGCACGTGGTGCTGGGCTTCCGCACCGTTCGAAAGGCTGCTTTACAATCGCACCTTAATGCTGATCTGACGGAGCGACTGGAGCACATCATCCTCAGCCACCAAGGCGAGCTGGCCTGGGGGGCCGCCACGATGGCCGCCACGCCGGAGGCCGTCTTCGTCTCGATGATCGACAACCTCGATGCCAAGATGGGCATGGTGCAGCGGGTGCTCCGCAACGCCAGCGAGGGTGAGGAATTTTCCGAGCGACTTCTGGGCCTGCAAACCCGGGTGCTTCTGACGCCGCCGGATAAGAGCTAGTGGGTTCCACTCGGTGCTTGGTCATCGGCCTTACGGACCGATGCTACAATCGGTGCTTGGTCATCGGCCTTACGGACCGATGCTACAATCGGTGCTTGATCATCGGCCTTACGGACCGATGCTACAATCGGTGTTTCCGGCGGCTGCCGGATTGGGCGTTACAGTTCACTTGATCCATATCTGTTTTGCGTTAGTAAACTCTCGGATACCATGCGGCCCGAGTTCACGGCCGAAGCCGGAGCGTTTAATGCCGCCGCTGGGCAGGCGGGGATCGGACTTGACGATGCCATTGACGGAGACTTGCCCGGCCTGGATCTCGTTGGCAAAGTAGAGCGCGCGTTCGGCATCAGGCCCAAAAGATTCCGTATATTTATACATGCAAATACACGGAATGATCCCTGCTTGAGCCCCCGACTGGATGGGCATCCGACCCTATGCAATCGCTTTCGATAACTCGAATAAAGTATCGGGGCAAAAATCCTGCCCTTCTGGCCACTCGACGGTTCCTAAGGATACGCGAACCCTTCGAAAGTAGGTCTCATCCTCTAGGCTCTTAAAGATTCCTTTATCGAGATAAGGGGATACGTCAAATTCACGACGCTCGCCGTTGGAAAACTCAAGTAAGAGGTGGTGATTCTCTTCGGGACTAACCTTTGTGACTCGTGGATTCATTTTATTTGAGTGGTTCGATTTTGAAGACTTCTTGTCCGTTAACTGCGAGTTCCCAGTCGGCCATCAGTTCATCGCGGTGAATTTCAATCCATGCTTGGACGAGTTTCATGCGACTCTTTTGAATGTGACCTTCGATGATCTCTCCATCAGGTATCCCGACGACAGCCTCATCGCCTTGGTATTTGACGTGAATGTGCGGCAGGTTGTGCTTCCCTGTGTCGAAAAAATACAGAGCGACGATCACACCGTAGAACATGGAAATGACTGGCATTCATAGAGTCTTCGGGAAGGTTTCTATCTTTTCAATTTTATTCCGCCCATCAAGTTATTAGGCAACATAGCAGGGGTCAGTCCAAGTTTTCATGATTTCAGTATTGTATTTGTTAGCAAGGTCTCGTATCTGTCTTTAAACAATGGCACGCAAAACACGCATCGCATATCCAGGAGCCTATTATCACGTCATCAATCGTGGGAACTATCGTAGCTGGATCTTTGAGAGTTTGGGAGCGCGTGTGAGTTTTCTAGAATGTCTAAGTCAAACGTGCGAGTCGATGGGATGGCGTTTGCATGGCTGGTGCTTGATGGGGAATCACTATCATTTGTGCATTGAGACGCCTTCTCCAAATTTAGTTGAAGGGATGAAGTGGCTACAGAGCACATTCGCGAATCGTTTTAATCGCTTCCGTAAGTCAAACGGACACGTGTTTGCTCACCAAGCCGCCCATAGGGCACCCGCTTGATTCACCCGCTTTGCGGGCTGCGCCATCTTTGCGCTGTCGCGCTCCGTCAGGGTCGTTACAAGGCGATTTTGTTGGATGGCGATGCGATTGCGGGGGTTAGTCATTACATCCACTTAAACCCAGTTCGTGCGGGGATCGCTGAAGCGGTTAAATTAGAGACTTTTGTGGATAGTAGTTTTTATCAACTCTGGAAACCGCGTAAGCGATGGAACTATGCGGTTTTTGATAGCTATTTGGATGCTGCGGGAAACCTAAAAGAGTGTCTAAAGGGGCGGAGACTGTATCGCGATTACCTCGGATGGCTGAGCGAAGAAGACGCAGAGCGCAAGCGTTTGGGGTTTGAGCGCATGACGCGGGGCTGGGCGAAAGGGAGCAAGGATTTTAAGAAGAATGTTTTGGATGATTTTAATGACGAGAATTTGCGAAAGGTGGTTGAGTCAGATGCGTCTGAAATGCGCGAACCACGGTGGGAGCGGGGCGTTGATGAGGCACTCAGACTAATGGATAAGAAGAATGAATCGGACTTGGAAGTTGGCCCCAAAGCAGCGCTGTGGAAGGTCGCAATAGCCCGTTGTCTCCGTGAGCATTACTTGACTCCTTATCGGTGGATTGCAGAACGCTTGAAAATGGGCCGGGTTAGTTCTCTGAGTAGCGTGGTCAGTCGATCAAGAAGCCTCAGTCGCAAGGAATTTCCTCAATGGGATAGACTGAGAAATCATGAAAACTTGGACTGACCCTTTTTGCTGTCCAACAGGTAGTGTTGTCGGTGGCAAGGCCAGCACAACCAAGGCTCCAAATCAAAAATTATAGTACGATGCTCACTCAAACTTGCTTTTATATGAAGTAGATGTCAAATTGGGAATATGGACTATTCAGATCGTATCACTTTTAATCCAAAGCAATGCGGAGGTCGTCCCTGCATTCGGGGTCTGCGCGTGCGGGTTAAAGACATTTTGGAGATGCTTGGTGGCGGTATGAGCGAAGACGAGATACTAGCCGATTTTGATTATCTGGAATCTGAGGATATTCGTGCGGCACTACAATTTGCTTCGAAGCAATCGCATCATCCAGTCCTTAAAGCAGTTTCGTGAAGTTCTTACTCGACGCACAACTGCCTCCGGTTCTCCAGCGCGTGATGAGTCGCGAAGGCTATGAGACAGTTCATGCCAAAGATATCAACCTCGTCCCTTCGGAGGATTCGGACATCCGTGATTATGCGCTGAAGCATGGTTTCGTCGTTATCAGCAAGGACGATGATTTTGCTGCATACGCCATCGAACCCAAATACAGCTTGAACTTGATTTGGGTGCGGACAGGGAACTGTAAGAACAAGGTGCTAATTGATGTTCTACTGGCGAACCTGCCGGCTTGCGTAGATCTAATTTTAGCAGGAAATCCTCTCGTGGAAATTTCGTTTGAAGGAGTTAATTAAGGCCTATTTTTTTTACAACTAAATAGCAACTGGATTCCATAAATAACTGGCAATCAACAATCAGTTCGACTCTCCTATGCTCCACCAGCCTTCGCTTGAGCGGAGCGAAAGTGGAGGCTGTCCCGCCGGAGACGCGCAGGAACATAAAAGGGGTCGTTTTACCGCATTGCCTAGGTCCCAACAGAGCGCAAATCGGTGAACGAGCCAACGCATGCTCAACCGCAGTTTTATACGCGTCTCGTCGTAGCATCCTTGAAATTTCGTAGACTGATTACGGATTTTCAAGCTCATCTAATTTAGATTCAAGTTTCTGATGGCACGCCGCGAGGGTGCTGAAAAAGTGGGTCGGGTGCTCAAAGGCACTACAAAATCGATTTCATTTCATTTAAGATTAGCGGTTCAAATCATTTTTTTAGGATCATCGGCCTTACGGGCTGATGCTCCAATCGGTGTCGATCATCGGCCTTACGGACCGATGCTACATTCGGTGCTTGATCATCGGCCTTACGGACCGATGCTACAATCGGTGCTTGGTCATCGGCCTTACGGACCGATGCTACATTCGGTGCTTGGTCATCGGCCTTGCGGACCGATGCTACAATCGGTGTTTCCGGCGGCTGCCGGATTGGGCGGTCGACGTTCACTTGATCCAAATCTGTTTGGCGTTGGTAAACTCTCGGATACCATGCGGCCCGAGTTCGCGGCCGAAGCCGGAACGTTTAATGCCGCCACTGGGCAGCCGGGGATCGGACTTGACGATGCCATTGACGGAGACTTGCCCGGCCTGGATCTCGTTGGCAAAGTAGAGCGCGCGTTCGGCATCGGCGGTCCACACAGCGGCGCCGAGCCCGTATTCCGTTCGGTTGGCCAGGCGCAGCGCCTCCTCTGGATCCTTCGCCTTGCTCGCGACCATGACGGGGCCGAAGGTCTCCTCGTTAAACGCGCACATTGTTTCGGTGACTCCAGCGAGCAGTGTGCAGGGGTAGAAATAGCCCGGACCTTCCGGCAACTCTCCACCGAGCAGGCATTCGGCACCTTCCTCAATGGTTTGCATGACTTGGCGGTGCAGGTTCTCGCGAAGATCCTCCCGCGCGATGGGCCCGATGGCGGTTTCCGATTGTGTCGGATCGCCCACTTTGATTTTGGCCAAGCGCTCCTTGAGCATGCCAACAAACTTTTCATAGACCGGAGCTTCGATAATAATTCGTTTGGCAGCGATACAGGACTGACCGGCGTTGATGACCCGGGAGAGCGTGGCCAAGTCGGCTGCCGCTTCTAGGTCGGCATCGGCGAGCACGACAAAAGGGTCCGAGCCACCAAGTTCCAGCACGGAATGTTTTACTTCGCTGGCGGCGGTCGATGCGACGATAGCGCCGGCCTTACTGGAACCGGTAAAAGACACGGCCTGAATCGCGGGGTGGCGGATGGCCTGCTCCGCCAGTGAGGTCGGAATCGGCAGGTTACAGAGGATGTTGGCTGGTGCGCCGGCATCGCGGAAGGCCTTTTCCAGAGCGACTGCGCAGGCGGGCACATGCGGGTCGTGTTTCATCACCACCGTATTGCCCGCCATGAGTGCGGGAACGATGCCGCGCATAGCCACCCAGATGGGGGCATTCCATGGGAAGATGCAGAGGATCGCGCCAAGCGGCTGGTAGCTGACATAGCTCTTCGAGGCATCGCTGGCGATGACCTCGTCCTGCAGATACTCCACAGCATGTTCGGCATAGTGCTCCGCGCACCAAGCTCCCTTCTCCACTTCCGGACCCGCCTCTTTGACGGGCTTGCCCATCTCTGCGGTCATGAGGGCACCGATCGCGTCCTTATTATCGCGCAGCTGCTTGGCTACGGCATAGAGGACCTTGGAACGCTCGACGATACTGGTCTTGCGCCAGGTTTCGGCAGCCGATGCGGCGGCGTCGATGCGCTCCCGCAGGCCGTCCTCGTCGAGTGATTCAACTTCGTGGGCTTTTTCCCCTGTCGCGGGGTTGACTGATACTAACATATTTCGGTTCCTTTCACACTTAGGGATTGTTCTTCTTCGACATCGCGGGGCTCCACCTTCGGCGGCGGGTTGCCTTGATCGACTTGGTTGACCTTGAGCTCATGCACCCTGTCGGTCTGCGAGTTTTTTTTCACCACAAAGTCCTTATCCAGGGTAAAGAAGGACTCGCAGCCGTCTTCTGTGATATAGATCGTATCTGATATCCCGCAGGCCTTGTCACCGTCCACACCCCACATCCAAGGGATGACGTGGAAGGTCATGCCCTCGCGAATCACGTAGGCGTCCCCCTGCTTCAGGCTAATAATATAGCCCTCATCCCAACTCGGGGGAAATGCGATGCCAATGGAATAGCCGGAACGGGTGATCAGCGAAGCGCCGATCTCGTTACTGGAGATGACCCCGCGGATCAAATTATCGGCATCCGAGACGGTCATGCCCGGCTGGATGTTCCCATACAAAAGTTGCAGGGCGGACTTCATCAGCTCCTGCGCCTTATACATGGAGTCCGAGAGTTCACCGAGCACGATGGTGCGCATCATGGCGGTGTGGTAGCGGCGATAGCAGCCGCCCACTTCGAGAAAGACGTGCTCGCCCTCCTGCACCGTGCGCCCCTCCCAAGTGGCGTGGCCGATCATCGTGCGCGGGCCGGAAGTCACGTAAGGCATGACCGCCGGGAACTCACCACCCGCATTGAACATGGCGGCGCTGATGGCCGCGCCGATTTCGTTCTCGGTGACACCGGCCACACTGGCTTCGATGCCGGCTTTCATACCCTCCTCCGTGGCGATGGCCGACTTGCGCATAATGCCGATCTCGGCAGGCGACTTGCGCACCCGGCCCGACTCGACGATACCGAAGCAGTCCAGCAGGCGTGCGTTCGTCAGGGTCGTGCGAATACGATCCTGCTGGTAGGCGGGGAAGAAGTAGCTGTTACGCTCGTAGCCGATGCGCTTATCGGCCAGGCCGAACTCGCGAAGTGCGTCAACCAGCATTTGGATGGCGTCACCGGTATCCGGATACGGGCGCGTCAACTCGACCCAGGTGCGGGCATGGACGTTCGACTCCTCCAGCTTCCGGGTGATCATGAAGGGCTCGTGGTCGAGCGGCACGACGAGGGCCTGAAAGAACGAATAGCCCGTGGTCTGGTAGTCGGTCAGATACATCAGGTTTTCCGGGTCGCTCACGATGACGGCATCGAGGTGGCGGCTGATCATGCACTTGCGCAGGTGCACGATCCGTTCCTGGTATTCCTCGAAGGGAAAGGTCATGTCGTCTCGTGCTATCATACGTTTTGCATAACCTCTCCTGCGATATGGGTGATAATTTTTAGCCCGGCTTCGAGTTGGTCGTCGGGGATAGTGAGTGGTGGGATGAGTTTGAGGACGCGGCCGCCGGTGCCACAGGGGCAGATGAGCACGCCGGCAGCGAAGCACTTTAGCACGACCGCCTTGACGCGTTCGCCATTGCCGAGATCGAGACCGGCGATCATGCCTTTACCCCGAACCTGCACTTCCGGGTGCTCCTCGAGTGGGGCGAGCGCCTCAAAGATCTTGACTGACTTGGCTTTAACTTCGTCCATCAGGCTTTCATCCTTGAAGTAGTCAAGAGCCACGGCGCCGGCCACGAAGGAAAGACTCTGCCCGCGGAAGGTGCCGGTATGCTCGCCGGGCTTCCAGTGTTTGTCGTGCTCCGGTTTGACCAGATTCATGGCGATAGGAATCCCGAGACCGCCGAGGCCCTTGGCCAGACAGATGATATCGGGGTCGAGGTCCATGTTGTCGAAGCTGAAGAAGGAACCCGTCCGACCCATGCCGGCTTGAATGTCGTCGAAGATGACCAGCGCCCCAATGTCTTTCGCCAGTTTTTGCAGACCTTGCAGCCATTCCTTTGAGGCCACGTTGACACCACCCTCGGCCTGAATCGGC
>Ga0306912_1000506_pt1 | contig 22756 bp, 22 predicted proteins | sample AntRauFillE10628_FD_190443 | JGI IMG/M metagenome (GOLD analysis project Ga0306912, IMG submission 190443) | Saline lake microbial communities from Rauer Islands, Antarctica - Metagenome Filla E10 #628 (v2) (version 2) | ecosystem: Environmental > Aquatic > Non-marine Saline and Alkaline >... | reverse complement strand
TAGATGGTGGACTGTTAATTTTGACACTGGTAAATATTGGTAATCATTCGCAATTATTTAAATAAGAAGTTCTAACGTCATCACACAAGCGAAGCTTGATAGGAGAACAGACACCAAATGAAGTATTATCTGCAGTGACAGTTGTGGTTACTGAGAACAACGACGTATTGACTATACATACCTTCGCAGTATAATCTCCGCAGTTGATTTGAGTAGTTCCTTATCTTATTTTTCTTTGTCTCTGTCGAGGGTTTGGTTATGTGTAAGCAAACTGAAAACGAACAAGAAAACTGCGCCCAAGATCTGTCTTTTGAGCAAGAACAAGAGTCGTTGCTGCAAGCTCTTTGGCTCAAAGATGTGCAGCAAAATAACAATCAGTTGTCGCTCTTTCTGTTGGTGGTGTCAAACCTGGGAGTTATCAGCAATGTTGCTCGGTGCTACCACAAATTGGCTACCTCTGACCGTGAAAAAGACATGATGCTTAATGAAGCAGTCGGCATCTTTGAGGATGTATGCCGCACCATTAATCGTCACGATCAAGACTTGTGTTTGCTAGAAGAATTCTTGCTTCAGTGTGTGAAAGTGATGTCGAGTGATGCTCAGCGTAGTAAAAGGCACACGCACTATGCTGAGGCCAGGGAATACGGGACAATCAGTGTCGTTTCTGCTCATTCACCACTTGGTGATGAAAGCGGGATGGAATTGCTCGATACTTTTGCAAACCTAAACCAGCTATCAGCATATCAAGAAGTATATCTCTCAGAGCTACCAGTTTGTGTTGCCAAGATGTTGGATGCAGTAATCCTCGAAGAAGATATTCGGGCCATGATACGATTGCACTATATTGCAGACATGAACATTGGACAAATTGCCATAATGTTCGGTATTGATAAGCAAAGAGTGAGTGGAAAAATAAGCAAGGCCATACGCCGGCTGAAAATACATGGAGAACAGTACATTTCGCAGTAGCTCCAAGCGTAGTATAAACGACACCCAACTGGGCATCTTTCAAAAGAAAGGGCCCTTTTTATTTAAGTGCGGCTTTATTTTTTTGATTAATGTAAGGTTGCAAAGTTATTAATAACTTTGCCGTAGTGTGATACAAAGCCCAAGCTCACAGTTCTTTTGTTATACTCTAATAATGAAACACGTTATTGTGGGGTCGAATAATCCGATAAAGCTAGAGACTACGCAGCGAGCGTTTGGGATGGTCTGGCCAAAAGAAGAATTCACCTGTGCCACGTTTGCTGTAGAGTCACAGGTTCCTGACCAACCAATTGGTTCACAAGAGACTCAAACAGGAGCACAAAACCGAGCGCACGAGTGTCGTAAGTCAGCCCCGCAGCAGATTTTTGCGTGGGACTTAGAGGGTGGTTTAGAAAAAAACTGCTGGAGGGTACTGGGTGTTTACCTGGATGTGTATTTTGAACAACAACAGCAAGACGGGTTTTGGTCGCACCGGTTCTTTCTTGTTGCCATCGAGAGTAAGCGAGCTTATTGATGCTGGGGAAGAGTTGGGTGCAGTAGCAGGCATTATTTTCAACGAAACGAATTCTAAGCAACATAGTGGCACGGTCGGTATTTTGACCAACGGGAGTATTACCCGAACAGATTTTTATCTTGATGCGATGACGTTCGCTTTAATACCTTTTGTAAATCCAGAACTCTATTAAGCAGGGCAGACTCAAACCCTCATACGGTTACAGTACGAAACAACCTGTTTTACTAGCAAATCTCGTCGTGAAAAGTGTATGAGAGGTTCAGGTTGTAGTCAGCACTTCAAAAAAGCCAGTCTCAGGGAATATCCAAAATTGGCTTTTTTGTCGATGTAAAATCTAAGCGGCTTTTTAGTCGTCTTTTTTGACGGGAGTGTATTCTATCGGTGTGCCATCGACATCTCCGCCGTTCTCTTTTTTAAATGCCTTGTCTTCACCAACTGCGTTCCAGCCGTTTTTATCAAACGCTTTCTGTTGTTCTTCCACTTCAATTAAATCTTTGGCGGAAAAGGTTGCTTTGCCGTTTTCTTTTGCATATTCTGCCGCGCGTTCTTCCATTTCGGCCTTGCTTGGCAATACTGGTTCAGTCTCTTTGCTTTTTCTCCGAAAACTCTCAAACATAATTAATTCAAATAGATTATTAAGCGACTTTATATCCTCATATTATAACAAAAAAAACAGTTAAAGTGATGTCCTGTGTGTATTTTGAACACGAAAAGAGTGAATTTAAAAAACATACTCTAGCAATAAAAAACTGCTAGCCAAAGCGTAGCAGTTAAGAGTGGTAGCAGTTTGTCTGTTACAAAGCGTCCAAACACGTATCCGCGAGTCGCTCCTCGTCCAGTTCTTCGACTTCAATTGAAAAATACAAATTGTTATTGGCACTGATACGATAGAATCCGCGCGATATCCACCAGTTTTCTGCGTCAGGTAAGACGTTTAGGGCAACCACATCGAGCTCTTCCTCGAGTGCCCATAAACAGATAATCGAGACCACAGCGCTTCCAATGCCTTTTTCGATAGGGCACACCGCAATATTATGTATCCGCACTTGCTCATCGGACACCTCGATGTCTAACAAAAAATCATTGTGAGTCACGCGGGTCGAATGGAAATTTGCATCTGCCACCGTGTCCACAGATCCAAAATCTTCTTCAAAGGCACTGCAAAGTGTATCGACGTTCATGAGACAACTCCTGTTTGGTCTTCGAGATTCGTTAGGGCAGGGGAAACAACAGCACTCCCCAGAGAACTGTTTTTTTAAACGATGCATTTATCTATGTACGGTAATCGCCAGTCTTTTGCAAAGAGCTACGTAACGGTTTTAAATAGTACTTGGTATTTTTTGTTCGTCAATAGTATGCAAAACAATCGCCGTAGACGATTGTACACTTCACCTCAGGTGCAGTAGCCGAGTCGGAAAAACCACAAAAGTGCGCACCGACTTATTTTAATTCTTCACGCTGCTCGTTTTTCTCTTTAATCTCCTGAAGGAGTTCTTCGTTTGTTGTTTCTGAGGACACTACGGGTTCCTTAGTTTCTTCTGCAAGGTGCGGGGTTGGTTTGTTTTGTGAAAATACCCCTAATACTGTGCGGGCACTAAAATAGAGTGCCAACAAGAAGCTCAGCGCTATTCCTTGTCGTATCAAGAATACCAAAGGATCAGTAGAAAAATCGGTCGCGAACGCAAGAATTTCAAATATCCCAACGCACAACAGAGCCACTACCATGTTTGCTGTGTGTATCCACCCGTACTTGGAAGTAGTCAGGGCTGCCAATAAAATCAAAGTAATGACTAAAATCGTACCAAAGAAAACCGGAATGATGGCTTCCGTTTTAAATATGGGAAAGGCAATCAGTAACACAACGCTGTTGGTCACAAAGAGCGAGCGCACAACATTTCCATGATAGTGTCGAAGCTGAGAGTTTTGTTGTGTTTTGAAAAATGCCCCCATATTTTATTTTCTCTATTTCTTTTAATGGTTCACAGCAGTCCTGTGGATGTCTGTGGTTGAGTCAGTGGGTAAACCACTAATACTTTTTATATCATCACTATTTCTGCGAGCTGTGTCAAGTGACAGTACTCATTCAAACCGCTGACTTGCTACTACGGCACGCTACCTCTGCGTCTTTTTTAGTAGCACTATGGCGCCATAGAGTCCTCCGTTGTCTCCGAGTTCAGCATCAACGATACGAGGGCACTTTGTCAGACCTTCCACAATGCCTTTTGTATAAAAACGAATGTCATCCAAAAGAATTCGCGGGTCGCCTACAATCATCGAGCCACCCAAAACAATCACATCAGGCGACCAATACACGATGGTGTTGCGTAAGCCGGCAGCCAGACGCATGGCGAGTTCTGGCCAGACTGCATCATCTTGGGGTATTTCGTAGGGTTTTACGCCGCGAGCAAGCTGAAGAGCCGTTCCAGACACGAGATTTTCGAGGGTTGGTGGTGTGCTGGCGTCGAGGTAACTCCGATCAAAATCAAGGATTTGGTGTCCAGGCTCAAAACCAGCCCGAGCAACGTCAATAGTTCCGTTGACAAGCCGAGCGCCGCCGACTCCGGTGCTGACAGTATGATACGCAACAATTTCATACCCGCGACCACCGCCGTAATGCGCCTCTCCTAACCCTACAATAGCAGTGTCGTTCTCTAAATAGACTGGCGCATTATAGGTAATGCCAATGTCTGCGGAGATGTGTTTATCCACCCAGTCTGTCAAAATCACTTCGCTGAGAATGCCCGATTTCTCTTGATTTAGCTGCCCTCTAATGCCACCTGCGAGACCTTTAATTGTTTCACCTTTTGACACTTCGGCAATGGCTGCATGGATGGCTTGTATTCCATCGTCGTAGTTGAGCGGAGTTTTAAATTTAACTGGTGTGCCAAATGTCTCTAGGTCGGCGCTGGCTGCCACCCGGGTATTGGTCCCACCAATATCAAAAATAATGTACATATAAGCTAACTATAACCCATAGCAATTTTCATTCCTTTGTTTGTGAACACGAAATATAAATCAACGGACATAGGATGTATAGTCGATGAAAACGTGTTGCTTTATTCTCAACCTGTGGTACATTATGGTATCAAATCGAAAGTGTACTAAACCAGTTTTTGTTACATTCTCAGGAAGGTTTGAGATTTATTTAAAAATTGTTAAGTATACAAAATATGCAAACAGGAACTATCGCTCGACTAAACAACGGGTACGGATTCATTACTCGAGAGGGAGAAGACAAAGATCTTTTCTTCCACGTTAACGAACTACAAGGTGTAGCGTTTGACGATCTACGAGAAGGAGACAAACTTACTTTTGAAGTAGGTGAAGGTCCAAAAGGACCAAACGCTGTAAAGGTTAGCCTTGCAGAACAAGCTGCGTAATCCACGCATCAACAAAAAAACCGCCTCTTTATGAGGCGGTTTTTTTGTTACTCGGCAGCGGCGTTGCAGTATTTCTTAGTGGAGATAACTAAAATCTTGACACCATTTTAAATGTATTCTTGATTCGGTATCCCCGACTCAAAATAACTTCTCATCCGTAGTACAATAGGGAGACTTATACAGTTAGATGATTTAAATTATGTTTACCTTGTACTACAAACCAACGTGTCCGTTCTGTCAGCGAGTCCTGCAAATGGGTGAAAATCTCGGTGTCGAGTTCGACTTAAAGGATGTTTCAGAAGATGAGACGTTGGCTGCAGAACTGATGGAAAAAGGCGGAAAACAACAAGTTCCGTTTTTAGTGGATACCGAAGCCGATGTCTCGATGTATGAATCAAGCGATATCATTGACTATATCCGTGAAAATAAACCACAGTCTTCAGAAGCACAAAATGCTCCCAAAAAACCCCGAATGCATGTGAGTAATGCAGTCTGTGAATCTTGTGAAGGGTAGGAATTTATTACATAAACCAATCACACAATGGAATTTCCAATCATAAACTTCAAGTACAACAATCTAAAAGAAGCAGTGGCTCTGACAGATCTGGTAGAGCAAAAAATGCAATCACTGACTAAGTTCCTCAAAGAGTCACAGTCGATTACCTGTGATGTAGAATTTGAAAAAACTGCTCCGCACAAGGCTGGACCGGTGCATCGAGTAGAAGTGAATCTCATGGTAGATGGGACACTCTTTCGAGCTGAGTCAACCGATGACAGTTTTGAGGTGGCGATAGACGAGGTGCGTAGCGAACTGGACAAAGAATTGCGTCGCGCGAAAGACAAACAAATCAAGCTCGATAAAGATGCGGGTCGAGCGGCCAAAGAACAGATGCTCGACGCTAGCTTACAGACTGAAGGTACTGACTAAAATCCATTTCTGATTTACCTTCGGGTACGACGCGCAATAAGCGGAGCGAACCACCATTGGTGAGCTCCGCTTTTGTTATTTTGACGCGCTTTTGTGCGTGCACAAAAAAAGTGCCACCAATTCCTTCTAACGCTTGGATGGTGTGCCAACTGATAGTGGCGTATTTTCCTACAGGGAGTTTGTGCGGATTGATAGTAAGTTCACCATCGGCTTTTTGCAGCTTACCGCAGTACGTCGCAGATTCGTGGTCTTGGTCTTGGGGTGAGAGCTCATCCCTGACCCAGGCTGGCAATACATCAGATAAGAGGCGTCCGCCCATTTTTCCTAAGAAGCCGTCGAGCACTGGTCCGGGCAACGGCCACTTGTTTGCATTGGGGAGAAATTGCTCCTGTTCCAAAATCGGGCCGTGGTCCATCTCTTCATCTAGCAGCATGATGGTTACGCCGATGTCGTCGACTAAATTTTCTTTTATGGCTGTGCGAATCGGGCTTGCCCCACGGAGTGACGGCAATAGAGATGGGTGTACATTCAAAACGCCTTTTTCAGGAATCTCCAAAAGCCAGTTTGGTAAAATGAAGTTATACGCCACTACGACAAATACATCCCAGTCTTGCTCGGTGAGTACTGACATATCAGCGGGATTTTGGTACGAAGTTGGTTGGAAAACCGCTATGTCGTTCTTAGCTGCCCATGCTTTAAGTGAGGGGGCAGTGAGTGTTTGAGAACGGCCCACCGGGCGGTCGGGATTGCAGACAATCAAATCTGGGAGTAGGTTGTTTTGTTTTAGTTCTTCTAAAACCGGAATGCCAAGTGGTTCACCACCAAAGTACGCAAATTTCATACATTTAAATAATTAGTCTTCGGTGTCTTCTGAACCGTCTAGGGGTTTTTCGCCTTTGTGCCAGACTTTGTCTGAGCGGTCGGTAAAGAGAATACCGTCGAGATGGTCGTTTTCGTGTTGAATAATCTGCGCCAGGAGGCCGCCAGCACCACGAGTAAAAGGAGTACCGTTTTCGTCCAAAGCCTCGATGGTGACATTTTTGTGTCGAGTGACCAAACCATACGTGTCTGGAATAGACAGACAGCCTTCCCCGACTTCGTGAGTTTTCTTAGATACTTTCGTAATGCGCGGATTGACAGCAATGACGGTCGGGAGAGCATCGTCGCGGTCGCTTTGGTCTTCAATAAGAAATAGTCGCTTGCTGACGCCAATCTGTGGGGCGGCAATAGCCACGGCAGCATAGCCGTCTACATCATAAGTTTTGATGGCGGCGCGGAGCCCCTTGACTATTTTTGCCACTGCGCCACTGTCAAAATCCTCAGCAGTAAGTTCTTCTGCGATGGTGTGTAGGGCAGGGTGATTTTCTGGTACGAGTTTTGCCATAGATACGTAAAATATACTTGAAAGCGGAGGGTGAGTCCAGGGGTGCGCGACCAGGTGAGGTGAATGGGAGTGTAAATTTTTCCCAGGAGTCCATTTTAGAAGACAAAAAGCACGCAAAACCAAATGCAGCAGTTCTCGTTCTGGCATTCATTTAGCCCCTACACAATTCTTTCCGGATTTACTTCCACTTTGACATACGGCGGGACGCGGCGTAGTAGCGTGATGATTTTGGTGAATTGCGCTCGGTCAGTCTGGGGAATGCGTATTAACCCATGGCGGAGAGTTTTTGCTTTGGAAGAGTTGGGGTTGTTGTAGTACTGAACTTCCATATTTTCCAAGAGAGCCTCGACCGGTTTACCGAGGTCCATGATGCTCGCACTATTGCCTATCCAGCTCAGTAACACAAACGTACTATACGGTGGATATTTCATCATTGAGCGCAATGCAATCTCGTCGTCATAAAACCGCTCGACAGCTCCTTTGGTCGCGTGGAGCAGGAGGTTGTCTGAATCCGTGCGGGTCTGCACAATTACTTCTTTGGCGGTACATTCACGCAAACGCATGAGGAGTCGAAACAGATACTCATCCGCTCGCCAAGTCGGAATAGCCCGGGTGGCATCCAGTGAAATAACGGCGCTTACGTCTACGCCCTGATTGAGATACGGCAGAGCAATTTGTGTACCTATCAGCACACCGCTGCGTTTAGCAAAAAACTCATCGGTGATTTTTTGGGCCTGCTTTTGGGTGGTGGCGGTGAGGTTGTCTAGGACCGTGATGTCGCACTCCGGCATGATTTGTCTCCATTCGTCAGCTACTTGCTGGATGCCAATACCACGTTCGCGCAGTCGCCATGAGCCGCACTGCAGACACACGTCAGCGGCTTTCTCCTTGCGTCCAGACGTACTGGAGACAAACCAGCGTTCCTCCTCTCCGTTTTTCATGGTACGCACCAGTGAGTAGGGGGTGTTTGAGTCGGGGCAGCGGAAAATGTATCCGCAGTCGATACACGCAACCACGGGTGCCAAGCCGCGCCGAGCAGAATAGAAGAAGACATGCCCGCGTGCTTCCAGTGCCCGTTCGACACTGACTTTGAGCTCTTGTGAAAAAAGTTGAAAGGCCGCTTCGGGCCGCGGTTTATCTTTTTGGGTAATGATTGAAAGAGGAGCTGTGAACGCAATTCGTTTTGCTTCCTCACCATAGGTAAGGTATTTGTCTTCTCGGCGCGCTACTTCGTCTTCTGTGCGTGGGATAGTGTCTCCGAGTATAAGAGATCGTTTTGAGATCTTGGCATAGAGAGTCAGAACAGTGCGATGGTCGAGGTACGGTCGCTGGCGACCGACATAATGGCCACTGGCAGATTGTTCAACAACGATAGAGGAAATATCACCGCGGTCGAGATACGCAAATGACGGTGTGGTGATGATAAGAATTGCTTGTTGTTCCTCTTCGATTTTGGCATAGGCCGTGTCTCGTTGCTTTTTTGTTTGGCTGGGAGACAGCACCACGACGCGCTTTTTGATGCCTTGGCTGAGATATTGTTGGGCGAACGCGACTTCTGCAGCACTGGGTACCACAAACAACACCGAGCCTTTTTGGGCAAATGCACCCCGAACGTGACTCTGGTACTGCACAAACCTGTCGTTGTGTTTGGCAGTGAGTACTTGCGGCGCTGATTCTTGGGCATGCTCGACAACGGCAGTCTGCGGAAAGTGTCGACTGCCATTGCGAATATCCGGTGGCAGCAAGGAGAATAAGAGCGACCCTGCCGAGCTCGGATAGAGTAAGGTGAGTGCTTCTGCTGTATCTTGGATATTCTTTGGGAGTAAGGCCGGGTTTTTTTGTTCTGGCAGTTTGCGCAGAGAAAACGTTGCTGCCTTGAGCGCTGCTTTGGTGCTACTCACTGGCTTGGTCTCAGTCACAATCGCTGCTTGGTTTTTGCCGCGGATAGGGACGTGCAAGAAACTACCGATTTCGTACTGGACACCAGAGAAATAAGAGAGCGATTCAAGTCGGGTGCCTTTTATCAGGGGAGTGACTTGAATAACATACATAGTGGCCTAGTATAACAATAAATGCTGCTCGGGGCATGTGCCATTGCTTTTAATTGAAATTGTGTTACAATTTTTTCAGTAATCAAGTAACCAAGGAGAATAAAATGGTTCGCATGTCCTTTCGTACACAAAAAGCCGTTGCTGCCCAAAAGCAGCGCGAATTGCAGAGCAACTGCGTACATGAATACGAGGTCTTGTCTCAGCGGCCTGTGTTTACTGGCAAACCAGGATTGGTTTTGCAACGGCACGGTTGTGCTATTTGTTCTAAGCAGGTGACTGCTCAGAAGCGAGTTCCCGGCTTTTAACCACAATCAATATACAAAACCCCCAACGCTTGCGTTTGGGGGTTCTTTTATTTTGTAAATTACGTGAGCGTTTTTCTGCCTAGAACTCGTCGAGGTAGGTGATTTGCGCTCCTAGGCCGGAGAGGCGTTCTATTAGTTTTTCGTATCCGCGGTTGATACTGTAGATATTGCGCAGTACGGATTCGCCTGAGGCGCACAGCATTCCTATCATGAGGATGGTGGCTGGCCGCAGAGCGGGCGGGCAAATGAGCTCGCTGGCCCGAAGGGGCGTTGGTCCGTTGATGTAGATGCGGTGGGGGTCCGCCAAGACCGTTTCAGCCCCGAGCTTATCCAAATCAGTAAAGTAGATAGCTCGTTTTTCATAGACCCAGTCGTGGATCAGCGTTTGTCCTTCTGCTTGGGTCGCAATCACGGCAAAAAATGGCAGATTGTCGATATTGAGTCCTGGGTACGGTCGGGCGTAGATTTTTTCATGTAGCGATACGAGCTTGGATGGCTTGGTCGTGATATCTACCAGCTTGGTCACTCCATTGTGGCTCAGGTACGGCTTAGACTTTTTATACAAAAAACCCATTTTTTCCAACTTTAAGAGTTCGAGTTCCAAAAATTCAATCGGGCAGCGAGTGATGGTAATACTCGACTTTGTCACAATCGCTGCAGCTAAGAAGAACATACTGTCAGTAGGGTCTTCCGCCAAGGTGTATTCAATGTCCTGATTGATGCCTTTTACCCCAGTGACCGTCATGGTAGTAGTGCCCACACCCTCAATTTTTACCCCCAAGAGCTGGAGAAAGGTACAAACTTCTTGCACCATATAGTTGGCGGACGCGTATTTTATGACGGTGGTGTCTGGTCGGCCAGCGGCTGCAAAGAGGGCATTTTCGGTCACCGTATCGCCTGATTCGTAGAGGATAATCTCCTGAGGGACTTTTGCAGCTTGGGTGATATTAAAGGCATCTTCAGTCGTTTTGATATCGACTCCAAAGTGTTCAAGGGTATAAAAGTGTGGCTTGACCGTGCGACTACCGAGTTTGCAGCCGCCCGACTGCGGCAAAGAGAATGAGTTGAGGTGGTGCATGAGCGAACCAATAAACATCACAATGCTGCGAGTCCGCCGGGCAGCCACCGCGTCGATTTTCTTGAGATTATATTTCTTGGGTGGGGTAATCACCATGGTGGTGTCTTTCCAATCGACTTTGACATCGATACTTTCCAGCACCTCGATAATTCGATGCACCTCTTCAATTCGGGGAATATTGTGCAGCGTCGTCGTACCTTTATTAATCAAAGAGGCGCACAAGAGTGCCACTGCACCATTTTTAGATGTATTCGTCTGAATCGTCCCAGAGAGTTTCTTGCCGCCCGTGATAGATACGTTGACTGTGCCAGGAGAGAGGGTAATGAGATTTTTGCCTAGGGCTCGACCGATTTTCTTGAGCATGTCGGCGCTGATGTTTTGCCGGCCTGATTCGAGTCGCGCAATGGCGCTTTGGGTGGTATTAATTTTCTTGGCCAAATCAGACTGGGTCATGCCAGCGGTCTCGCGAATATCAGCGATTCTCATTCCAATGTGTAACATATGCCAAGTAGTATAGCAGATACGCTATGTATACGAAATCATAAGCACTGTACAAAAACCCATCAGATTATTCAAACCGTATGGAAACGGTTCCGTTCATCTCCACTTCCGGCGACACCGGGTTTCCCAGACGTCTTTTCTTTTTCCTAGGTACTGGTACTATGGCGCTACAATATATGTTTGGTAATTTTGTTCCTAAAGTAGGTATCGATTTGGGTACTACAAATATTCTGGTTTTTGTGCCTGGTCAAGGAATTGTGCTTAATGAGCCGTCAGTAGTGGCTGTTTCAGATGATAATCAAGTTTTGGCAGTGGGGGCTGAAGCCAAGCTCATGATTGGACGTACTCCAGAAAATATCCGTGCCTACCGACCGATGAAGGACGGGGTGATTGCCGACTATCGAGTCACCGAAGCGATGCTGCGCTATTTTCTGCGCAAGTCTCTGAGTAAATACCATCTGTTCCGTCCCGATGTGATGATATCGGTCCCCGCCGGAGTGACTTCTACCGAACGACGAGCGGTAGTGGAGGCAGCGATGAAAGCAGGAGCTCGCAATGCCTTTGTGGTGAAGGAGCCTATCCTGGCTGCGATTGGCGCGGGGATACCTATCTACGAGCCACAAGGACATATGATTGTCGATATTGGTGGCGGGACCATCGATGTGGCTGTTATTTCTTTGGGTGGAATTGTCGCTGCCAACTCAGTCAAATGCGCTGGAAATAAAATGGATGCAGCTATAATCGACTACGTGAAAAAGACCCGCAACCTGGCTATCGGCGAGAAGACGGCAGAAGAAATCAAGATTACTATCGGCACCGCACTGCCGCTGGAGGAGGAGCTTACGATGGATATAAATGGCCGCGATATGCTCACTGGACTTCCGCGCACCACTGAAATTAAGAGTAATGAGGTCGTGAGAGCAATCGGCAAAGAATTGCGGGAGATGATTAAGGCAATAAAAGATGTATTTCAAAATACACCACCCGAGCTCGCTTCTGATATTATCGATGGGGGAATCATTATGACCGGCGGAACATCGCAACTACGCAACTTCCCCGAGCTCATCCGCCGCCGCACCGGAGTAAAAGCCAAGGTAGCCGAACAAGCATTGTTCTGTGTAGTAAAAGGAACCGGAACAGCCTTAGAACACCTAAATGTATACAAAAGAGCAGTGCTATCTAAAAAGTAAATAAAGGCCCAAAGGGCCTATTATTTACTTTGCTCTGAATCTGCCCCTGTCCTAGGGCAGATTCCTAGAGCGGGAAGACAAAGCGCTCACCAAAAACCCTATTACCAACCTTTGCTCTGAATCTGCCCCTGTCCTAGGGCAGATTCCTAGAGCGGGAAGACAAAGCGCTCACCAAAAACCCTATTACCAACCTTTGCTCTGAATCTGCCCCTGTCCTAGGGCACACCCCAAGAGTATTTCCATTTTTATAGTCGGACTGCGTCCTCGTTAAAAATTAGGGCATTTCCTAGAGCGGGAAGATAAAGTGCCCACCAAAAAACCTATTTTTACACTTTGCTCTGAATTTTGATTTTGCTGAAGGAGACCGAAGCGAAGAGAAACTTGTTCAGCCTATAGAACTCGCTCACGCACAGGGGATACTCGTAATAAATAACCCTGCGTACACGGTACACTAAGGGCAATGGAAGGAGGTCCTAAACAATTTTTAAATCCGCAGGAAGAAATCGAGTTCTTGCGTCAACAAATCGCCAACAAAGAGCGTGAGCTGCTCGACCGTAGCCCGGAAGCTGACGATGCTGATATGGAAACAGTGGGGAAGATGCAGTTGCGCGAGTATCAGAGCTTTACACCGCAGCGCATACTGCATCCAGAATATGCCATGGAAGACCAGACGCTCCACGAATCAATAAAATCAGTGGAGACAGCCAGTAATCCAGTCGAGGAAATCGTCCAGTTGGCGATTGAAAAAGGGGTCAGGAATGCCTTGACGGTGCTCGAAAAAACCGACAACGCCTTTATTATCGACGAAGTACACCGCCGGCTGATTGAGCATATCCAATCCGGAGCGTCTCTGGCGGACTTGAAAGATGGAGTGCCACCATGGCACGTGCTGCATATGACGCTTTACGAAGTGACCCTGCCGGCGCAAAAAGCCGCTGATGGCAGTATGCGGTCACTAGATGAGCTGGTCGGGATGATGCGTCAGCTGTTCGCTGGCTTACGCACCATCGGTTCGGCTAAAGAAGGAAATCATTTTGTAATAGAAGTAGCAGTGGCAGACAAAAGTGACGATATTATTTTTTACGTAGCAGTACCAAATGATTTCAAAAGCCTGTTTGAGAAACAAACGCTGTCGCTCTTTCCCCATGCCGTACTGACAGAGCAGTTGCATGATTACAATATTTACGTCGACAAGGGACACACCATCGTGGCGGACGTGACGCTAAAACGACACCCAGTATACCCATTGAAAACCGCCGAAGAATTTTCGGCTGATCCACTGTCTGTTATCTTGAATGCCTTTTCCAAGATAGAGCACACGGGTGGTGGTGCCGCCATCCAGTTTGTGATTCGACATCCCAGCACCAACTACCGCAAGACGTTTTCTGAGATTAAAAAGGCGGTAGAAGACGGAGGAAAACCCGGTGAAGCCATTTCTAAAAGCACCGTAAGTGGAGCAGTGTTTTCTGCAGTAGGAGGCTTATTTGCGGGTAAAAAATCTACCGCCGAGCTGGAGAAGCCAAAAGAAGTCGACATGCAAGCCGTCGAACAGTTTGATAAAAAGCTCAGTTCTGACATTGTCGAGGTAAACATCAGGCTCGTGGTATCTGCTCAAGAGCAACACCGCAGCGCTCAGATACTTTCCGAGCTTGAATCAACCTTCAATCAGTTTGATACCACCGAAGGGAATCAAGTAGTTATTAAAAAGCTGTCTGGTAGCAACCTAAAGGCTGCAGAACGAGCTTTCTCTTTCCGACAATTATCCAAGAAGAACTTGCTACCGCTATCGCTCGCTGAATTGTCTACCTTGATTCACTTTCCAGCTGAAGGAGCGAGCGCTGCACCGCAGTTTAAACAATCGCATTCAAATACCGCCGCCGCTCCGACCGACATGCCTACGGAAGGAACACTTCTGGGAGTGAATAAACACCGTGGCTTAGATAAAGATATCTTTCTCACCGAAAAAGATCGGATGCGCCATTTTTATGTGATTGGTCAGACGGGTACTGGGAAGTCTGTGTTTCTGCAAAATATGATTGTGCAGGACATCCAAGCGGGTGCTGGAGTGTGCATGATTGACCCGCACGGAACGGACATCCAAGAGGTGATGGGAGCGATTCCACCGGAGCGAGAAAAAGACGTGATTTACTTTGATCCGTCTCATCTGGACCGTTCTATTGGACTGAACATGATGGAGTTTGACCCGCAAAAACCCGAACAAAAGACGTTTGTGGTCAATGAATTGCTGTCGATTTTCCAGAAATTATACGGAGCCAATCCCGAATCAATGGGTCCCATGTTTGAGCAATATTTCCGCAACGCTGCGATGTTGGTAATGGAAGACCCGGAAAGTGGAAACACTCTGATGGATATTGGCAGAGTCATGGCTGATGCCCGCTTCAGACGACACAAGCTAGAAAATGCCACCAACCCAACGGTTATTTCTTTCTGGCGAGAGATTGCCACCAAAGCAGGGGGGGAGGCGTCGTTGGAGAATGTAGTGCCGTACATTGTGTCCAAAATCGACCCTCTGACTTCCAATGACTACATCCGACCGATTATCGGTCAACAACAAAGTGCGTTTAATTTCCGTGAGATAATGGACGAGCGCAAAATCCTGTTAGTGAATCTCTCTAAAGGTCGCTTAGGCGAGATTAACGCCAACCTAATCGGTATGATTTTTGTGGGAAAAATTCTCATGGCCGCGTTGTCACGAGTTGATGACCCAACCAAAGACTTTGCGCCATTTTTCTTACACATTGATGAATTCCAAAACATCTCCACCCCGTCTATCGCGGCGATTTTGTCTGAGGCACGAAAGTATAAATTGGGATTGACGGTAGCGCACCAGTTTATCGCGCAACTGGACCCGGTCATTCGCGATGCAGTATTTGGCAACGTTGGTTCCATGGCGGCGTTTCGGGTCGGGAATGATGATGCGCAGGCACTCGAATCACAGTTTGCACCCACCTTTAGCGCCAACGACATCATGAACACTCCAAACTACAACGCCGTGATGCGGGTGCTTTCCCACGGCACGCCCACCCCAGCTTTTAGTATGGCTGCTTCGCCACCACCAGAGAGTGACCCTGGTCGAGCCAGTCAATTGATGCAGAACAGTTATCAGCAGTACGGTCGACCTCGAGTCGAAATCGAAGCGGAGATAGCTCAACGCTACCAAAAGCCAGCTCCACCGGTTCCACCAGCTTCACCCATGCTGTAGAATATATAAAATATGTCACTTGAAAGTCTAAACTCCACTCCACCAGACGCTCTAGAAAATGAGCAGCGGTTTGTGTTAGATACCAAAGAAGGGCTGCAAAAATTTCAGGAATTTATCGTTGCCGAAGAAGGGCAAATAGATGCTTTGGACCCCAGACTAATCATTGACGATTTAGCTCTTCCTGAAGACGTGGCGGAACGCTTACAGCAACTCCGTCTCGCGTATACACAGTTAGTGCAGTTGACCAGTGAGGGCTTACAAGCTGAGGGTGACGAACTTTCTGAAAATACTGTAGTCAGTATTGCAAATCAGTACAAAACATACATCGCCGCCGACGAAAAATTTTCTACTGCATACGTGGCGTACGAAGATGCGCTCAAAACTCAGCAGCTAGACAAAAGTGAGCCTGATACAGACGCACCAGAAGTCCCGCAATCAGCTCCTACGGATACACAACCCACAGGGGAGCGTGAGCAAACAGAAAACCTGGCCCCTGAAAAATCAGAGGTCGAGACAGTGGAGCAACCACCAGAGGACGAACCTGAATCTAGCGAATTGTTTGGCTTGAGTCTGCCCCAGGCTGGTGCCCAAGGGGTGCAGGTCACGCGAAGTTTCCGTGATGGGTTTGAGGTAGTAAAACGCACCCATCCAGACATAAAAGACAATCCCGAAAACCAGGCCATCGTCGATTCAATCACCCGCTTGTTGTTTGTCGTGCCGGCAGCTGGTTTGTCCGAAGAACAAGTCGCAAAAGTGACCCAATTGTTAGGAGAACTAAACGTCTCTGGAGAAGGAATTGAAGCGAGTACCAGTGCTGTAGCAGAAGCGGAAGACCCAGCTACCGCAAGTGAAGAAATCAAAAGCGATGCAAATGAAACAGATATTGCTAGGCAAGAAAGTGCTGAAGTAAACGATAGCGAGTTCGAAGCGTTTGAGGACTGGACACCAACAACAAAAAGTGGAGCCATGCAGATTGAAGCAGACGCAGAAGATTACGGTGATGTAAAAATCCTCTTTGCTCAAAAAGTAGCAGATACAGCCGAAAAAGATATTTCTTCCCTGGACGACTCGGTAGTTGGTGCTATTAACGCACTCACTCACAGTACAGAAGGAAGTAGTGTGGTGGCAAAAATGGAGGAACAGGACAGTATAAATAATTCAATCCCCACTGAGGTTGCACGCGATGCGGTGAAGAGAGAGATGGCAAGCGAAAACTCGTTGATTGGTGCGTATCTGGCGAGCCATCCCGAACACCAAGCGGTGTTCCAAGAAAATAACATTTCTTCAGCAGCCTTTGAGAAAAAGGTGCAAAAAACTATTGCCAGTATTGACGCCAAAGAGATTGATTTCTGGGAAACAAAATTTGATGACCCATACCAAAGTACTTTTTCATTCCTAAAAGAAATGACAATACAAGAAATCGAAGACTTCAACGCGCTTCCTTTAAATGACCGAAAAAATATCTTACAAGAAGAAAATATAAAATACGAAGCCTACGTAGCTTGGGTGGATATCTATGAACCCATCATGCAAACCGGTGCTTTTGAGCCAGCGATCACATTTTCTGAGCTGTTTGTTGAATGGATGATAGAAACTGAGCTGGCAGATTACCAGAGAAGTACACTCGCGGCGTAATTCACATGTTCAATTTCTTTTCATGCAAAATGTAAAAAAAAGAATGGTATGATTCTTGTATATGGCGAACGATAGTTCTTTAAGTTCTGCTTCAAATTCTTTTGATTTTGAAACGCAAAGTGGAGTGATGCACCTGCTCGCTTCAGTGCGTGCGAGTGATGTGTCTCCAAACCAAAAAAACGAATTGCGAGACCTTATCTTTTTATATTCAAACGGTGGGCATGATCACTCAGTACGGAACAACCTTGAGCAAAAATTGACTCAGTTTTCCGTTGCCGCTTTACCAAATCCTAAATCTCACTCACACACAAAAGCACATTCGTTTGGTACCTCACGCCCGTCTCCAGCTTTTAAAGCCGCGCCAGTGCAAGTGATTGAGGAGCCTGTAAATAATGCACCAGTACCACCCACTTCCACTCCACAGCCTGCTGCGGTGGTACAGCCGGTCGTAAAAAGTACTTCAGTGGATACTCCCAATACTCCTGTCCAGGCGGAGCCAACTGCTAAGAATGAGGAGATAGAACAGCCGCCAGAACCTCAAAATACAACCACCCTTTCGCCAGAAAACAGTCTACAGCGAGTGAAAGAAATCAAAGCGCTCGTAAATGAAAAAGTTGGCAATCCAGTGAATCTGGTAAATATAAATAACGAAGTCGGCCGCGAGTACATGGGTGCGTTGTTAGATGCAATGAAAAAAGTGAACAGCGGCTCGTCAGCTGCTTCAGCCATGCAAAGACTCGAGACAGCCTATACAAATGTAGAAGCAGCGCTCAAAAATCAGCCACAGTCCACCCAAGAAACAAAACCAGTAGTTGAAAATAACGCTGCACCTGCACCTGCACCTGCACCTGCACCTGCACCTGCACCTGCACCTGCACCTGCACCTGCACCTGCACCTGCACCTGCACCTGCACCTCAACCAACACCAACACCAACACCAACACCAACACCAACACCAACACCAACACCAACACCAACACCAACACCAACACCAACACCAACACCAACACCAACACCAACACCAACACCAACACCAACACCACTACCAGTACAAACACCACTACCAGTACAAACACCGCAACCAGCTGCTGCAACACCGATAAAACAACCGGCTCCAGAAACAAAGCCAGCGGCTAGCCCGGCTGCTCCCAAATTCTCTCCTATCTCAGCTGGCCAAACACAATCCATCGAATCTGAAACAAAGATGGACAGCCGACCACTCGCCCCGTTGGCCCAATCCGAAAAAGCAACTCCTACCCAGCCAGCTGCAGTTACGCAGAGTAAAAAACCTGCTCCGGTACGTCAATCAAGTGTCCCGCTGGAAGACATCCCACGTGAACCTGGTGCAGCCTGGGGTCCAGAAACAGATACCGTAGCAACAAATGAGCCAGTAGAAAAGCCGACAAAAGAGCCAGTACCAAGCACTCCTGAGATTGTTGACGCACAAAAAGTGAGCGAGTCAGCTACCAACTACCAGCCCGCTGCGCTAGCTCATTCAAAAGCCAAGCTCAGCACACCCGAAGATTTGCCAGAAAAAAGCGCTGCTGCAGCGGGTGATCCACTATATACCGATCAAATCGATAATGGACTAAATCAATTATTGACAGATTGGTCATTGTTCAAGAAAAGTGGATTGTTTGGAACTGGTCCCAAGGGCACAGAACACCCGCTCTACCTTAAGATTAAAGACTTGCAGATTCCACTACTCCTAACCGGCCGTTTTGAAGGTGCGACGCAAGAAATAAAGCAAAGCATCACCGATTACATGAACGGGTGGCGATATGAGCAGGGCATTGTGTACTCACAAGGAGAAAACTTCGATCATTATCTGCGTAGAGTAATTCGACACATTTTAGATTTGCACAAAAAAGGATAACTCAGTAGGATAATACGTATGAGCACAACCCATCACGCACTATTGTTGTTTGTGCCTGACATTTCTACTGCAGACATAACCAAGTTTACCTCGCAAGATGAGATTCAAGACACTGAATTTGAAAAATTTGGCGTCAGCGAAGCTCAACAATTGGTGCAAAACGCTCATTTACGTCCTGCCGCTACCAAAGGACAATTATGTGTTGTTCGGGCTCAGTTTATTACTCTTGAAGCCCAAAATGCTTTACTAAAAGTATTCGAAGAACCTCCACAGTCGACTAGATTCTTGCTCGTAGTACCAAGTGACTTTATCGTCATCCCGACCTTGCAATCCCGCTGTGAGATTGTTGCCGTCGATAGCGCTGCAGTGGAAAATACATTATTTAGTGATTTCTTGACTGCTTCATTTGCGCAACGACTCGCCTTGATAGATGTGGCACAAAAGAAAAAAGATGCTCACTGGCAACGAAGTATTAAGAAGGGTTTGATTGAGTATTTAGAAACACACACCGAGCACCTCAAAGAATTAGAATATGCAGCTCGATTGCTGCTCACTCGCGGGGCTTCAAATAAGTTCTTGCTCGAGCACGCCGCATTGACCATACCGTCTCGAACCAAGCGTTAAAAGGTGGTACACTTTGAAAATTGAGAAATATATTATGGATACTGAAATAAAACAAAAACTACACGAGGCAAAAGATTGGTTGCAAAAAGAATTTATCGGAATTCGGACTGGTCAAGCAAGTCCAGCTTTGCTTGATGCAGTGAAAGTTGAGAGCTATGGCGCTATGATGCCGCTTAATCAAGTGGGTACTATAGGTATTGAAGACGCGCGCACGCTGAGAGTCTCGGTGTGGGACGCCTCAGTTGTTAAGGCTGCTGAAGAAGCTGTGCGCGACTCAGAGCTTGGAGTGTCAGTGGTCGGAGACTCGTCGGGTCTGCGAGTGATATTTCCTGAACTTACTTCAGAGCGACGGCAGCAACTACTAAAACTAGCCAAGAGCAAGTTTGAAGATGCGCGGATTTCAGTTCGGGCCCTCAGAGATGATGCGATGAAAGCGATAGAAAAATCTGAAAAAGCGGGAGATATTGGTGAGGATGAGAAGTTTACAAAGAAAGAAGCTATACAGTCAGCGGTAGATGAGGCAAATCAGTCGCTCGAAAGTCTCTTTTTACAAAAAGAATCAGAACTAAAAGCGTAATATGTCAATATTACTATTTTTCCTCGTTTTATTTGTGCTGATTCTAGTGCACGAATGGGGGCACTTTATTGTGGCAAAAAAGACCGGTATGCGGGTTGATGAATTCGGAATTGGATTCCCGCCCAAGTTATTTGGAATCAAAAAAGGTGAGACCGAGTATACGTTTAACGCGCTACCGATTGGGGGGTTTGTGCGTATCTGGGGTGAAAATTACGAAGATAAGACTGCCCAAGACGAAGCCTCTACTGCAACAGTAGACAAATCAAGAAGTTTTAACTCCCGACCCCGATGGGCTCAGGCTTTGGTATTAGTGGCTGGAGTCACGATGAATATTCTGTTTGCTTGGTTTTTATTCAGTCTGACATTCATGCTCGGAGTACCAACCGCAGTTGAAGAGTCTGCTGCCACCGACTCGGCACAACTCTATATTGCCAATGTGCTAGAAGAGAGTCCAGCAGCAGCCCTGCCAACTGGAGCGGTAGTCAATCAGATGCAGGCGGGTGAGCAGACAATCACGAGTCCGACCATATCAGAATTCACCGACTTTATTTCTGCTACTGCACCAGCTCCGGTGACCGTCTCGTATACCTATTCAAATGAGGAAAGCACGATGGACATTACTCCTGCTCAGAATGTTATTCCTGACCAACCAGAACAATATGCAGTAGGAGTTTCGTTGGCTATGGTAGAGACAGTGTCGCAATCGTTTCCCGCTGCAATACTCAGTGGACTCTACGCTACCGGCAATGGTCTGGTGAGTATTACCAGCGGTCTCTATAGCCTGATCAGTCAAGCCTTTGTCGGAGAAGCGGATTTTTCTCAAGTAGCTGGACCAGTCGGAATTGTAGGTATGGTGGGTGACGCAGCAGCCTTTGGCTTCACAGCCCTGCTTACGTTTACCGCGGTCATCTCTTTGAACTTAGCCGTAATCAACTTGCTTCCGTTTCCAGCTCTAGATGGAGGTCGATTATTATTTGTAGCCATTGAATCCGTCTCAAAAAAGCAAATCCCGGCTGTGTGGGCAGGTCGATTAAACTTGGTGGGATTTGGAATTCTCATGCTCTTGATGATTGCGGTGACCTACAATGACATTGTTCGAATGCTCTAATAAAACTATATGCGACAAACACACTTATTTACAAAAACGCAAAAAGAAGTACCGGCTGATGAGGTGGCAAAAAATGCCCAATTGCTCATTCGAGCGGGATACATCCATAAAGAAATGGCCGGAGTCTACCAACTGCTGCCGCTAGGGTTGATGGTGGTGCAAAACATCAAGCAGATTGTCCGAGAGGAGATGGCAGCGCTGGGCACCAACGAAATGATTGCTACCAACCTCCAAAGTAAAGAGTTGTGGGAACGCACACATCGCTGGGATGACGAAGTGGTTGATATTTGGTTTAAGAGTGAATTAAAAGCAGGCGGGGAGGTTGGTTTGGCGTGGAGTCATGAAGAGCCACTGGCGAATATGATGAAGAATCATGTCTCAAGCTACAAAGACTTGCCGTTGGCTATTTACCAATTTCAAAACAAACTACGCAATGAAGTGCGAGCGAAAAGCGGTATGATGCGGGGTCGAGAATTTATTATGAAAGACGCCTACTCCTTTGCTGCAACAGAGGAACAACACGATGAGTTCTATGAGGCGTGCAAGGTGGCCTACACCAAATGTTTTGAACGAATGGGTGTGGGAGAAGATACATACATTACGTTTGCAGCGGGCGGGGCATTTACTGAATTTTCACATGAATTCCAAACTGTCTGCGAAGCAGGAGAAGATGTAACGTATATTTGTAAAGAAAAGGGTGTTGCTATCAACGAGGAAGTATTAGACAAAGCTGATCTCACAGAACTGGGCGTTACACTAGATGAACTTGTTGCAACCAAAACTGCCGAAGTGGGAAATATCTTTAATTTTGGTCGGCAGAAAGGCGAAGAAGTCGGACTCTTTTTTAAGGATGAGTCAGGCGAACGGATTCCAGTTTGGATGGGTTCTTACGGCATTGGGATTACTCGAATGCTGGGTGTGTTGGTAGAAAAGTTTGCTGATGAGAAAGGCATAGTGTGGCCAGAATCAGTGGCACCATATCAAGTACACCTCGTCAGTTTGAACACCGATGATAAAGAAACCACCGACTGGGCAGACGGTGTATATAGCACGCTCAAAACACGTGGCGTATCCGTGCTCTATGATGATCGCGATGCCCGTCCGGGAGAGAAATTTGCTGATAGTGACTTGCTTGGCTTGCCGTATCGAGTAGTGGTGAGTAAAAAAGGAAAAGCAGCCAAAACCTTCGAAGTGGTAGAGCGCAAAACCGGCAAAGTAACAAATCTCACCGAAGAAGAGTTGCTAGCAAACTTTAAGTGAGCAAATGCCGGAACGGCATATTGCGAACTTATGTCAGAATTTGTTTTGCCCTTAGGCAAATTCTGACGAAGTGATACGGAACGGCATATTGCGAACTTATGTCAGAATTTGTTTTGCCCTTAGGCAAATTCTGAC